>Ga0335070_10000917_pt1 | contig 33817 bp, 32 predicted proteins | sample Lox_Sample_13_FD_206722 | JGI IMG/M metagenome (GOLD analysis project Ga0335070, IMG submission 206722) | Soil microbial communities from Loxahatchee National Wildlife Refuge, Florida, United States - Lox_Sample_1.3 | ecosystem: Environmental > Terrestrial > Soil > Wetlands | place: USA... | reverse complement strand
GGCGAGGGTGTCGGCGACCCGATCCTCGCCGTAATAGAACATCGAGTAGATCCACATCGCCGAACGCCGCTGGATGTCGGTCAGCCCTTCCCAGCCGGCGCGGTCGGCGGAGAAGTCGAGGTCGTAGGCGCTCCAGTTGCCGTGCTCCCAGCGGCGATAGAGGTCCTCGTAGGTGACGTTGTCCATCAGGCTCTGCGCGGCGACGCTCATCTCGGCTCCTTCTCGGTCATCGGGTCCCCTGTCGGAGGCCAGGGTACCGCGAAACTGGCTGGTCAGCCAGTTTCAGGCCTCGCGCGCGGCCGGCACCTCGATCTCGCGCTTGAGGATCTTGCCGGTCGGGCCCTTCGGCAGCTCCTCGAGGAACCAGACGACGCGCGGGTACTTGTAGGCGGCGATCTGCTCGCGGACGTACTCGCTGACCTCCTCCGAGGACAGCTCCTCGCCCTCGTGGAGCACGACTGCGGCGCCGATCTCCTCGCCCCACTGGTCGTCGGGGACGCCGAGCACCGCGGCTTCGCGGATCTTCGGGTGCTCGTAGAGGACCTCCTCGACCTCGCGCGGGTAGACGTTGTAACCGCCGCGGATGATCAGGTCCTTCTTGCGGTCGACGATGAAGAAGTAGCCCTCCTCGTCGACCCGCGCCATGTCGCCGCTGTGGAACCAGCCGCCGCGCATCGCCTCGGCGGTCGCATCGGGCCGCTGCCAGTAGCCCTTCATCACGTTGTGGCCGCGGATCACGATCTCGCCGATCTCGCCCTGGGCGACCTCGTTGTCGTCCTCGTCGACGACCCTCATCTCGACTTCTTCCAGCGGCGTCCCGATCGAGCCCGGCTTGCGCTCCATGCCGGGGTGGTTGGAGCTCGCCACCGGCGAGGTCTCCGAGAGCCCGTAGCCCTCGAGGACGACGCAGTCGAAGGCCTGCTCGAAGCCACGCAGAACCTCGACCGGCATCGAGGCGCCGCCGGTGATACAGGTCCGCAGCGAGGAGGTGTCGGTCTGCTCGCGCGCGGGGTCGTGGAGCAGCGCGCCGAACATCGTCGGCACCCCGTAGAAGTGGGTGACGCGGTCCCGCTCGATCGTCGCCAGCGCCTGGACGGGGTCGAATTTCGGCACCAGGGTCAGCGTCGCCCCGACCCGCAGCGAGGCGTTCATCCCGACCGTCTGTCCAAAGGAATGGAAGAGCGGCAGGGCGCCGAGGACGACGTCGCCTGCGGCGATCACACAGGTCGTGCGCGAGGCGATCTCGGAGTTGCGCGAGAGGTTGAAGTGGGTCAGCTCGGCGCCCTTTGGCTTGCCGGTCGTGCCCGAGGTGTAGAGGATCACCGCGGTGTCCTCGGGCTCGGCCGGGGCCAGCTCCGGGGTCGGCTCGGAGCTCTCGAGGAGCGCCGCGAAGGAGCTGGGCTCGACCTCGAGCAGCTCGGCCCCGGCGTCGGCGGCGCCGTCGCGCGCCTCGGCGCAGAAGCCGTGCCACGCGAGCAGCAGGCGGGCACCGGAATCCTCCAGGTAAAAGGCGATCTCGCGCCGCTTGAGCAGCACGTTCATCGGCACGACGACGCCGCCGGCGCGCAGCACGCCGTAGTAGGCGATCGCGAACTCGGGCACGTTGGGGAGCATCACCCCGACCCGGTCGCCGCTGGCGAGGCCGCGCTCGGCGAGCAGCGTCGCCAGCCGGGCGCTTGCCTCGTCGAGCTCTGCGTAGGTCAGCGCCGCTTCGCCGAGCCGCACCGCGACCCGCTCGGGCGCGCGGCCCGCGGTCTCGGTGACGATCGATGCCAGGTTCATCCCGTCCCCCTTCATTCCGGTTCCGTGCTCCCGTCTCGGTCCCCGCGGGCAGCGTAGCCGACGCTGGCCGGGCCGAGGTCGGCTACGCTGCCGGCATGGATGACCTGGGAGAGCGCAGCTCCTATCTCGTCGTTGCCAAGGGCGTGCCCGTCTTCTCGAGCGACGGCGAGGAGATCGGCCGTGTGGTCGAGGTCCTCGCCGACGCCAAGGACGACATGTTCGACGGCATCATCTTCGACGCCAGCGCCGCTTCCCGCGGCCACCGCTTCGTCGATGCGCCCGAGGTCGGGGAGATCTACGAACGCGGCGTGATCCTCAAGATCGACGCCGGCGAGGCGGCGAAGCTGGGCAAGCCGGGGAAGAATCCGGCCTTGCTCGAAGTCTCGCCCGACGACGTCGCCGGCGAGCCGCCGCCCGGCTTCCTGCGCCGCGCCTGGAACCTGCTCAGCGGCAAGGGCTGAAGCCAGCTAGGATTGGAACCGATGCGGGGGCTGCTGCTTGCCATAACGGTGTGCGGGGTGCTGTCGATCGCTGCTTGCGGCGGTGGCGGTTCGTCGAGCGAAGCGACGGGCGAAAGCTCGGCCGAAGCGACGAGCTCGGAATCGCTCGAAACGAAGCCCAAGGTCGAAGTGCCGAGCGGGCCGCCGCCGACTCAGCTCGAAACCAAGGAACTGATCGAAGGCGAAGGCGCCGAAGCGAAAGCCGGCGACGAAGTCACGGTTCAGTACGTCGGCGTCAACTACAAGACCGGAAAACAGTTCGACGCCTCCTGGGACAGGGGCGAACCGTTCCCCTTCACCCTCGGTTCCAACAGCGTCATCCCCGGCTGGGAACAAGGGGTGGAAGGGATGAAGGTCGGCGGCCGTCGCGAGTTGATCATCCCGCCCGAACTCGGCTACGGATCCGCCGGAGCGCCGCCGGCGATCCCGCCCAACGAAACGCTCATCTTCGTCGTCGACCTGGTCGAAGTCGCCGGCAAATAGTCTTCCTGGCTGACTAGCCAGGCGCTCTAACTACAACTATAGTTTCGCTTGCGATGAGCGGGCGCAGCTTCAGGCGCGGCGAGGATGGCTACGAGCAGGCGCGGCGGGCCGCGGTCTGGAACGCGCGCACGCCCGAGCGCTACCCAGACCTGATCGTCTGGGCCGAATCCGAGGAGGACGTCGTCGCCGCGGTGCGGCTGGCACGCAGTGAGGGGCTGCGGATCGGCATTCGCTCTGGCGGCCACAGCTGGGCCGGCAGCCATCTGCGCGACGGGGGCCTGCTGCTCGATCTCTCACGGCTAGCCGCACTCAGCGTCGATGCCGAGGCGGGGACCGCGGCTGCCGGTCCCGGCGCCCGCGGCGACGAGGCGCTCGCCGCCTTCGCCGAGCACGACCTCTTCTTCCCCGCCGGTCACTGCCCGGGCGTCGGCCTCGGCGGCTACCTGCTGCAGGGCGGGTTCGGCTGGAACGGCCGCGTCCACGGGCCGGCCTGCATGAGCGTCGAAGCGATCGACGTCGTCACCGCCGCGGGTGAGCTGATCCGCGCCGACGCCGCTAACCACCCCGACCTGTTCTGGGCCGCGCGCGGCTCCGGGCCGGGCTTCTTCGGCGCCGTCGTTCGCTTCCACCTGCGCCTGCATCCGCGGCCCCGGCACGTCGCCAACGGTGTCGTGCTCTACCCGTTGGAGATGCTCGAGGAGGTCTTCTCCTGGGCGCAGGAGGTCGGCCCGCGGGTGCCGCGCACGGTCGAGCTGATGGTCGTCGCCCACCGCGACTTCGAGGGCGAGCCAGAGGTCGCCGTCACCGCCCCGGCGCTGGTCGGCAGCGCCGAGGAGGCGGCCGAGGCGCTCGCCTTCCTCTCCAGCTGCCCCGACCTCCGGCGGGCGAAGATGGCGGTCGCCAACGTCGAGGTGACGATGCGCGACCTCTACGACGCGGTCCGCCATTCCTACCCCGACGACCATCGCTACGCGGTCGACAACATGTGGACCCACGCGCCGGCCGGCGATCTGCTCCCGGGCCTGCGGCGGATCGCCGAGACCCTGCCCAGCGCTCCGTCGCACATGCTGTGGATGAACTGGGGCGAGAGCCCGGCGCGACCGGAGATGGCCTACAGCGTCGAGGACGAGACCTACATCGCGCTCTATGGCGTCTGGGCCGACCCCGCCGACGACGAGGCCAACCTCGACTGGGTCGAGTCGAACATGCGCGAGATGTCGGGGCTCGCCAGCGGCATCCAGCTCGCCGACGAGAACCTCGGCCGCCGCCCGGCGCGCTTCGCCAGCGACGCCAACATGGCGCGGCTTGACCAGGTGCGCGCCGCCTACGACCCCGACGGCTTCTTCCATCCCTGGATGGGGCGGTTGTGAGCGGGGGCGGCGCGGACTCCGGCCTCGCTGCCTACCTGGAGCGGCCGCTGGCGTCGCCCGACTCGGAGGCGCTGGCGGCGATCGAGGCCGGCCCGGCCGACCCGGCGGCGGCGCTTCCCGTCGACCGGATCGACCGCCTCCTCGACCCGGCGCCGCTGGCGCTGGAGACCGGCTGGTGCCGGCTCCCCGACGGGGTCCGCTTCGTCGCCGTGCGGACGCCGATGCCCGGGGTCAGCGCGGAGATGGTCGATTGGTGGTTCGACTGGCATCCGCGCGAGGCGCTGCGCTACCGGATCTGGCACCCGCTGGCCCATCGCGACAACTCGCTCGAGCCGCCCGCCTCGCCCGGCGCCAAGGCGCACTGGGGCGCCGTCCACCACCCGGTCGAGGACGTTGGCACCGGCACCGTCCACGCCCGCATCGCCTTCGTCGCCCCGACCGCGCTTGGCTTCGCCACCGACGCCCTCGACGATCCGGCGGTCGGCACCGTCGCCTGCGGCTTCGTCGGCGACGACCGCCGCCGCACCCGCCACTCGTTGATGGCCCACGTCTTCCTCCGCGACGGCGACGGGCTCGTCCTCCGCAGCCACTTCTGGCTCGGCGCCGCGATCCGTCCCTACCTGCCGGCGCCGTTGGCCGCGCCGCTCTCGCGCGTCCTCAACCGCCGTCGCTTTCGTGATTTGGCGCTGCCGCGGGGCCTCGAGCGGGCGCTCGCCCGCCACTGCGCCGAGGAGTACGCCAACCTCGCCGCGATCCTCCCCGAGCTGCACGCGACGTACGGCTAAAGGCGCATTTCTCCCCAGGGGGTGGAGAAATGCGCCTCGTCGCGATGATGCAAGGGTGAGCGCGCGCGGGGTGCTGGCGGAACGGATCGCGGCCCAGGGGCTGGTGGGTGAGCGCGCCACCGAGCCGGCGGCGGTCGCCGAGCGCCTGCTCGCGATCCAGGGGCAGGACCCGCGCGGGGCGCGGCTCGCGGTTCGCGCCCGCAGCGACGGCCTCGGCGCCTCCGACGTCGACCGGGCGCTGAGCGAGGAGCGCTCGCTGCTGATCACCTGGCTGAATCGCGGCACCCTGCACCTCGTGCGCAGTGACGACTACCCGCTGCTGCAGCTGCTGACGACGCCGCCACTGCTCAGCTCGAGCTCGCGACGGCTGCGCCAGGAGGGCGTCAGCGAGGCGATGGCGGAAAAGGGGGTGGCGACGATCGAGCGGGCGCTCGCCGACGAGGGGCCGTTGACCAGGCCGCAGATGCGCGAGCGGCTCGACGCGGCCGGTGTCAGGACCGAGGGCCAGGCACTCGTCCACCTCTTCTTCCTCGCCGCGCTGCGCGGGCTCGTCGTGCGCGGCCCGATGATCGGCCGTGAGCACGCCTTCGTCCTCGTCCGCGACTGGCTCGGCGCGCAGCCGCAGCTCGACCGCGAGGCGGCGCTGGCCGAGCTGGCGCGCCGCTACCTGGTCGGCCACGGGCCGGCCGGGGACCGCGACCTGGCCCGCTGGGCCGGGCTGCCGCTGCGCGACGCCCGCGCCGGCCTCGAGGTGATCGCCTCCGAGCTGCGCCAGCGCCCCGACGGTCTGGTCGACCTCGCCGCGCGGGCGCCCGCGGAGGAGGCGCCGCTGCCTGAGCCGATGCTGCTGGGCGCCTTCGACCCGCTGCTGCTCGGCTGGACCTCGCGCGAGGAGATCGTCGGCCCGCACCGGATGCTGGTCACCAACAACGGCATCTTCCGCCCCTTCGCCCTGGTCCGCGGACGCGCCGTCGCCACCTGGCGCTTCGCCGCCGGCGGGGTCGCGATCGAGCACCTCGAGGAGGTGCCAAAGCGCGCCGCCGCGGCGCTGGAAGCCGAAGCCCGCGCGGTCGAGCAGTTCCTCGCCGGCTGAACCGCCCATCCCCTAGGCGGGATGGATTTCGGTGCCGCCGCTGCCGCCGGAGCTCGGGGTCAGGACCAGAATCGGACCCAGCGCCCGGCTGCGGACGATGCGGAAACTGCCGGGGGTGCTTTCGGGTCCGATGCCGGGTTCGACGTGGAAGGTGATCGAGAGACCCGAGTCCTCTTCGTGGGAGCCGAGGATGGTGCCGACCTTTCCGCCCCGATAGAAGACGGCCGAGCCCGAGGGCAGGTCGACGTGCTCGGGGTTGGCGACGACGATCTCGTAGGTCGCGCCCGGGGAGTTGGCTGCGTCGAGCGTCCTGCGGGCGTCGCGGTTGACGGCTCCGGCCAGGGCGAGCAGGGCGAAGACGAGAGCGGTGGCGCCGAGGACGCGCCCGACTTTGGCCCGGCGCCGCAGCCGTCGCCCCGCGTATTCGCGTCCGGGGAGGTCGTCGAGCGCCTCGCGCAGCAGCAGGACGCCGAACGCTTCCCTGGCAACGTTGCCGATCGTGAGGACGAGGAACAGCAGGGCCAGAGCCGAGTAGACGAGGAGGTGGTCGGTGCCGTTGCCTGCCCGGTGCAGCTCGGAGGCGCGCGAGAGCATCGTGCTGGGGACGATCAGGGCGATCGCGGTGAAGACGCCAATGCCGAGCAGGCCGCCGCAGCTCTGCCGCCAGCGTTCGCCGGTCAGGTGCAGCGTTTCGCGCAGCGCCTCGACGACGCCGACCCGCTCGATCGCGATCGCCGGGACGACGAACAGCCCGACCACGTACCAGGCGAGAGAGATCGGGACCACCGGCCACAGCGACGAGGTGGTGCGAGCAACGAGCCAGGACGCAACCCAGAGGGTAAGCGAGATCGCCGCCCAGCCGAGCACCGGAACGAGGCATTCGCGAGCGTCGGCAAGCGCCTCGCCTGGCTCCAGCGGCATCCCGTCGACGGCGCCGTCGACGGCGCTGGCGATCGCGACGAGGACGAAGGTGAGGAGAACGAGCGCGACCGCGTTGACTGCGAGGTTGGTGGTAAAGGGCGCCGACCCCCAGAGGTGTCCCGAGCCATAGACGCCGACCGCCGTCGGCAGCGCCGCCGCGAGGAAGGCGAGGACGGTGAGGATCCGCAGCGTGCGGTCGCGCCGCAGCAGCCGCCAGCCGGCTTTGGCCAGCCGCCAGCCGCTGCTCGCGCGGGGCTCCCCCGCGTACGGTCGGAGCTCTTGCAGCGAGGCGTCCATGCTGCCGCTATCGGCAGCATGGACGGGAACCTGAGCGCTCAGTCGGTCGGCAGCGTCGGCGGCATGTCGTCATGCACCGGCGGCGCCTCGTGTCCGGGCAGCGCTTCGGCCTCCTGCTCCCAGATGTGGTTGAGCGAGTTCTGCAGGTAGGCCCAGAAGGCGGGGGCGATCAGCAGGTAGAGGATCACCGAGATCCAGCCGTTGACCGGCTCGCGGCCGGCGATGTTCGCGGCGCCCATGATCCGCTTCGTCCCGCGCCAGTAGGTGATCAGCGCCGGGACGATGATGATCCCGCCCGGGAACAGGGCGAGCACCGAGTTGGTCGGGTTCTGGCCGAGGTCGTAGCCCTTGGCCTCGCCGAAGCCCTTCAGCTCCTTGTTGATCTTGTACCACCAGACGAGGTGATAGATGCCGAGGGTGATCAGCGGCAGCAAAGCCGCAGCCCAGATGCTTCGCACCTTCACCTCGTGCTCGGTACCGCGGACTTTCATCTCGTAGGCCATCGCCGTGGCGCTCCGTTCTCAATCGGGGGCAGGACTGACACGCCCAGGATCATCGGCTGGGCGGACGAGAACCTGAATCGAGGTCTGCATTTTCCTCCCATAGGAAGGAAAATGCAGACCTCAGCCCAGCTTCGGGGACTTCCAGGGCGCTTCGAGCTTGGCCACGAGGGTGTCGCCGAGGCCCTCGACCGGGACCCGGGTCTGCTCGAGGGAGTCGCGGTCGCGGAGGGTGACGGTGTCGTCCTCCATCGTCTGGTGGTCTACGGTGATGCCCCAGGGGGTGCCGATCTCGTCCTGGCGGCGGTAGCGCTTGCCGATCGAGCCGCCCTCGTCGAACTCGGCCGGGAGGCGGCGGCGCAGGTCGGTGAAGATCTCACGCGCTTTCTCCGGCATCCCCTCCTTGGAGACGAGGGGGAGGACGGCGACCTTGACCGGTGCCAGGCGCGGGTGCAGGCGGAGGACGGTGCGCTGGCGGCCCTCGACCTCCTCGACCTCGTAGGCGTCGACGAGGAAGGCGAGGGTGGCGCGGTCGGCGCCGGCGGCGGGCTCGATCACGTGCGGGACGTAGCGCTCTTTGGTCTGCTGGTCGAAGTACTCGAGCTTCTCGCCGGAGAGCTTGGCGTGCTGGGTGAGGTCGAAGTTGCCGCGGTTGGCGATCCCCTCCAGCTCCGACCAGCCGATCGGGAAGAGGTACTCGACGTCGCTGGTGCCCGAGGAGTAGTGGGAGAGCTCGTCGGCGTCGTGGGCGCGGACACGGAGGTGGTCGGGGCGGATGCCGAGCTCGGTGTACCAGCGCTCGCGCAGCTCGATCCACTCGCGGTACCAGCGCTCGGCTTCGGCCGGCGGCACGAAGAACTCCATCTCCATCTGCTCGAACTCGCGGGTGCGGAAGATGAAGTTGCCGGGGGTGATCTCGTTGCGGAAGGACTTGCCGATCTGGGCGATCCCGAAGGGCGGCTTCTTGCGGGCGAAGCTGAGCACGTTCTTGAAGTTGATGAAGATCCCCTGCGCCGTCTCCGGTCGCAGGTAGACGGTCGAGCCCTGCTCGGCGACGGGGCCGACGTGGGTTTCGAACATCAGGTTGAACTGGCGCGGCTCGGAGAGCTCGCCGCCGCACTCCGGGCAGCGCAGCTCGGCGCTCGGGTCGCCGCCTTCGGCTTCGACCGCCTCGCGCAGGTGATCCTCGCGCCAGCGCTTCTTGCACTTGCCGAGGCACTGGACGAGCGGGTCCGAGAAGCCGGCGAGATGGCCGGAGGCCTCCCAGACCTTCGGGCTCTGGATGATCGCCGAGTCGAGGGCGACGATGTCGTCGCGCTCGGTCAGCATCGCTCGCCACCACTCGGCCTTGACGTTGTTCTTGAGCAGGACGCCGTAGTGGCCGTAGTCGTAGGTCGAGCCGACCCCGCCGTAGATCTCCGAGGAGGGGAAGACGAAGCCGCGCCGTTTGCAAAGCGCGACGATCTCCTCCATCGTCACCTCGGTCGGGCGGGCGTCCTGTTCGGCGGTGGCCATGGCCGGAACCGTAGCGGCTGCGATAATCCCGCACCCCGTGCCTATCTACGAGTACAAGTGCGAGAACGGCCACGTCTTCGACGTGATGCAGAAGATGGCCGACGAGCCGCTGACCGAGTGCGTCGAGTGCGGCGCTCCCGCGCAGCGCGTCCTGCACTCTCCCGCGGTCCATTTCAAGGGCTCTGGCTTCTACAACACCGACTACGGCAAGAAGAAGAAGGGCGCCTCGGCCGGTTCCTCCGGCGAGGGCTCCCCGGATTCGAAGTCGGACTCCGGCTCCTCCTCGGACTCCTCGTCGTCTTCCTCTTCGGACTCGAGCGACTCGAAGTCCGAGTCGAAGGCCTCCGCGGCCGCCGACTGATCAGCCCATCAGCTTCTTCACCGCCCGCTGGCGCGTCGAGTCGGGGACTTCGATCTCGCCTTCGGGGGTGAGCCCGCATTCTTCCTTTTCGAAGTTGCCGCAGAGGACGTGGGTTTCGGAGCTGCCGCCGATCGCGGCGGCGAGTACCAGCTGCGGCATCGTAAAGAAGCCCATGTCGCTGACGAACGCTTTCGGCGCCTCCCAGCCGATGATCGGGCCCTTGATGAAGTTGTAGGGGATGCGCAGGGGGTCGGTGAGGCGGTCCTTGATCCCGTTGATCACCGACTGCTGCGCCTTGGCGCGGTCGGTGTCGTCGTAGCCGTAGGAGTAGGCGCTCTTGCCCGGGCCGGGGCATTCGCTCGGCTCGCGGACCCGCGAGTAGGCGAGCGCCTTTTCCCCGTCGAGCGTGTTCTCGCCCTTGTGCAGGCGGAGGGTCATGCCGCCCTGGCCGTGCCCGGCACCACCGGAGATTTCGGCGCAGAGCTTGTGTGGGACGTTGACTTCGACCCCGCCGACGGCGTCGATCAGCTTTTCGAAGCCGGTGAAGTCGACGATCGCGACGTGGTCGATCTTGATCCCGAGGAACTGCTCGACGGTCTTGATCTGCAGCGCGGCGCCGCCGTAGGAGTAGGCGGCGTTGATTTTCGTCGGCGAGTAGCCGGGGATTTCGGCGAGGGTGTCGCGCGGGATCGAGAGCTTGTTGAAGGTGCCGCCGCCGGCCCGGATCAGCATCAGGGTGTCGGCCCGGTATTCGCCGGCTTCGCAGCCATCGTGGGGCTTGTCGCCGTGCGCCTGCTGTTCGAAGCACTTTTGCTTGTGGGGGGCGCCGGGCTCCTTGGTGTCGGGCGGGCGGGCGTCGGTGCCCATGACGAGGATCGTCTGCGCGCTGGGCAGCAGGAAGGGATTGCCGTGGAGCGCGTCCTTGGCTTCTCCCGAGAGCTTGAACGACTGGATCTGGGCGGAGACGGCGAAGGCGAGGAAGCTGAGAAGGATCCAGCCGAGGGCCGCGATCCCGACCCATTTCAGCACCCGTTTCCAGGTCGGCCGCGGAGCCCCGCGGCGGCGCTCGCGGCGCCGGCGCGGGCTGTCGGGCCCGTCCGGCTCCTTGCCGTCGGGCTTTTTCCTGGGCAGCTTCGCGCGGTCCTTGAGCCCGCTCAGGTCGGGCGCGCGCAGGCCTGAGAGGAACCCTTTGCGGGAGCGGTAGACGTTGTAGTCAGGCGGCCCGTCGGGTCGCTTTGGGTCATCTCCTGCCATAAAAGGGTCAGACACCGTAGCCGACCGGTCTTAGGGAAATCGTGAGACGGCGGCGCCGAACCTTGCCGCCCGTACCCGCCGTCCTTAGACTGGCCGGGAGATGAAGCTGGGGAGACTGGCAGCGTTGGCGGTGGCGGCGATCGTTCTCGCGGTCGCCCCGGCGGCCGAGGCGGCGATTACCGAGTTCGACGCGAATCCCGGCAAAATCGGGGCCTATCCGCTCAACATCGTCAGCGGGCCCGACGGCAACCTCTGGTGGACCGAAGCCGGCCTCGAAACCGGGATCATGCGGATGAGCCCGAGCGGGGAACGGTTCGCGATCGTCCCCACCGTCGAACAGCCGACCGACCTCGTCGTCGCCCCCAGCGGCTGGGTGTCCTGGACGTCCGTGAACGGGTACGGGTACCGGAGTCCGGGGGGCACGGTGAAAGAGCAGCCGACCGGTGACGTGGGCGGGCCGATGATCCTCAACCCGAGCAACGAAATCCGCTGGGGAAGGAAGGAACTGGGCGGTCAGGCGACGATCTGCAGAGGGACCAAGGACAACGCGTCGGAAGGATTGACGGGTTGCCTGGTGGCGGGAAGCGGCCCCGTGACGGGTCTCGCGGCGAGCCCGCAGAAGGTCTGGGCGTCCTTCATCGACGAAAACGTGGTCGCGATCATCGACCCGACGGTCAACACCCACAAACCGGTCGACCTCCCGATCGGCTCCGGGCCAGCCGAGATCGCGATCGGCCCCGAAGGCGACGCCTGGGTGGTGATGGCCGAAGCGAGCGCCGTCGACCGCATCGCCCCCGATGGCACTCGGACGCGCTTCCCCCTGCCGGCCGGGAGCGAGCCGAACGGCATCGCGCTCGGACCGGACGGAGCCTTCTGGATCACCGAGTACGAAACCAACAAGATCGCACGGATGACGACTGGCGGGACGGTGACCAAGGAATACCCGGTTCCCAGCCCTGGGGCCGAACTGGGGAGCATTACGGCGGGGCCTGATGGCGCTATGTGGTTCACCGAGGCGGGCGTCGGAAAGATCGGCAGGCTCGTCCCCGATCCGCCTGTGGGCCCGCCGGCCGACACCGTGGCCCCCAGCTTCGTCGGCAAGCCATCCTTCTCGCCGAGCCGCTTCAGGGTCGCCGGCAAAGCCAAAGCGCATGCTTCGGCAAAAACCAGCGCCCCGATGGGCAGCAAGCTCGAGTTCTCCCTCTCGGAGACGGCGAAGGTGACCGCGAAGATCGCGCGCAAAGTGGTGAGGCACAAGAAGGCTCGATACGTCAAGGTCGGCACCCTGGTCTCTAACGCCAATCAGGGCGCCAACAAGGTTCCGTTCAGCGGCAAGCTGAAGGGCAAGGCGCTTTCACCGGGTAGCTACCGGGCGACCCTGACCGCCCGCGACGCCGCAGGCAACATTTCTTCGCCCAAGCTTGCGAGCTTCACCATCGTTCGCTGAGCTCCTCGGCTAGCCTGCGGCCGGTGAGCGATACCGAAACGATCGGGGTCGACCTCGGCGGCACCAAGATGCTGGTCGGAGTGCTTAGCGAGACCAAGCCGCTGTGGGAGAGCCGCGAGGCCTCGACCGGGCAGAGCGAGGACGAGCTGGTCGAGCTGGTCGTGCGCGAGGTGACCAAGGCGCGCGACGCGCGGCCGAACGTGACTGCGGTCGGCCTCGGCATTCCGGCGACCGTCGACCACGACCGCGGCGTCGCCGTCTCCGCCGTCAACCTGCCGCTCTCGGACCTGCCGATCCGCGACCTGGTGCAGGAGCGGGTCGGGCTGCCGGTCGTCGTCGACAACGACGCCAACGTCGCCGCCTTCGCCGAGTTCCTCTACGGCGCCGGCAAGGGCATGACCGACATCGTGATGCTGACGATCGGGACCGGGATCGGCGGCGGGCTGATCCTCAACGGGGGGCTCTATCGCGGCGCGACCGGTGCCGGCGCCGAGCTCGGCCACACCGTGATCCAGGCCGACGGCCCGCCCTGCCAGGGCAACTGCCCCAACCACGGCTGCGTCGAGGCGCTCGCCTCCGGCACCGCGCTCGGCCGCGAGGGCAAGGCGGCGGCCGAAAGCAACCCCGACTCGGATCTGGGACGGCGGCTGGCGGCCGGCGAGACGGTCGACGGCAAGGTCGTGACCGAGGCGGCGCTGGCCGGCGACGAAGTCGCGATCGGCGTCTTCGACTTGATCGGCAGCCGGCTCGGGGTCGCCTGCTCGAGCTTCGCCAACATCTTCGAGCCGAACGCGATCGTCGTCGGCGGCGGCGTGATCGCGGCCGGCGACCTGTTGCTCGAGCCGGCCCGGCGCGAGATCCGCGAACGGGCGCTGCGGCCGATGAACGAGACCCCAATACTGGAAGCGACGCTCGGCAACGACGCCGGCATGATCGGGGCGGCGGCGCTGGCGCGCACCGAGCTCGGGACGGGAAGCTGATGCCGGGACGGCTCGTCGTCTGTCCCACCCCGATCGGCAACCTCGACGACGTCACCCCGCGCATACGCGACGCGCTCGTCAGCGCCGACTTCATCGCCTGCGAGGACACCCGCAAGACCGGCGCCCTGCTCGACCGGCTGCGGATCCGGCCCCATCCCCGTCTCGTCTCCAACCACGAGGGCAACGAAACCGCGCGGGCGACCGAGCTGGCGCAGCGGATCGAGCGCGGCGACGTCGTCGCCCTCGTCAGCGACGCCGGCATGCCGGGGATCTCCGACCCCGGCTACAAGCTGATCCGCCGCTGCATCGACCGCGCCCTCGAGGTGACGGTTCTGCCGGGCCCCTCGGTCGTGCCGGTGGCGCTGGTCGCCTCCGGCCTGCCGACCGACCGCTGGCGCTTCGAGGGCTTCCTGCCGCGGCGGGCGGGGGAGATGGAGCGGGTGCTGCGCTCGGCCGAGACCGTCGTCGCCTTCGAGTCGCCGCGGCGGGTGGGGGAGAGTTTGGCGGCGCTCGCCTCGCTCGCCCCCGACCGCGAGGCCGCCGTCTGCCGCGAGCTGACCAAGGTCCACGAGGAGGTCGCCCGCGGCACCCTCGGCGAGCTCGCCCGCCGCTTCCGCGGCGACGTCAAAGGCGAGATCGTCCTCGTCATCGGCCCCGCCGCCTCGGCCGAGCACGACAAAGACGTCGGCTTCGCCGTCGACGCCCTCCGCCACCTGGTCCAGTCAGGCGCCCGCCCCCGCGCCGCCGCCTCCGTCGTCGCCGCCCTCACCGGCACCCGCGCCAACGACCTCTACAAAGCCCTGACCGGCCGCGAGGCGCGGCGCTAACTCGGCGGGGCGATCTCCGCCCTTGCAGACAATACGTTTCTAACCTAGACTCGCCTTCGTCTCAGGCTTTCAGGCAGGGTGGTGCCGAACGCGTCGATGACACGGGAGCCCCACCTCCTATTTCATCCGATCGCCCAGGTGCGAATAAGAATCAGTTATTACTTTTCTCTTACTCAGCATTTCAAAAGCGGTGTAGCATTAGCCACTGGTCAGTAATTATGGGTTCGGGACAACAGTCTGGTTCACGGATGTGTTTCCCGAACGAGATGACGTCGAATCAATGCAAAACGCCGGGGTAGGGAGGGTGAAGGTGGCATTTCCGTTGCAACGCCAGCTTGCTTGCCATGCCACTCTCGCCGTCGGAACGGTGCTTGTGCTCGGCCTGCTCCCGCAGTCGTCGGCACTTGCGGCGAGCGCGTCTACGGAACCGACTACCGCAAGTCCGGCCTCCACCACCGAACTGCCGGACTGCTCTCTGGTCGACACCGGACTGGCGCCACTCAGCGCAGCGGATCGCCCCCTCGTTACGAAGATCTCTGGTGGTGGTAGGAAGTACAGCTACGCGCTCCCAGGTGGCAGCTCCGAATATATGACCGTCAACGAACCCCCGACGGGGTTCGATCCCTTGATCGCCAGCGATGCGGAACTGCAGCTCTGGGGGTTTCCGCCGCGGCCGAGCAATTCGGCCGGCCTGGAACGATGGCGTGAATTGGTAGGCAACTACAAGGAAGCGCCGCTGCTTCCCTCCTGTCACCAGACGCAAAAGCACCGCGGTTACCTGGGAGAATCTCTGAATTACAACTGGTCTGGGTGGGAGGACACCGCCCCGGGTAGCCCGAACAAGTGGCACGCCGTCATTGGGACCTTCTACCAGCCCTATGGTCACGGCTCCTCGTGCGCCCCCGGTGCCGCCGTCGCTTCTTGGGTTGGCCTCGGAGGGGATCACACCAACCGCTTCATGCAGACCGGCACCGAAGCAACTGCAGCGGGGGCCTTCAATGGCTGGATCGAAATATTCGCGGGCGAATACCGCTTCGCCTACGAAATCCCGAGCTTCCCGATCGAAGGAGGGAACTACATAAGGCTCTACGCCGGCTATAACCGGTCGCTGGAAATTGCCTACTTCTACATCACGAATGATCACACGGGCCAAACCGTGCTGACGGAATGGCACATCGGCCCTCAGTTCTACGATGGGAGTTCCGCGGAGTGGATCGATGAGTCGCCGGGCGGCCTGCCGCTACTGAACTTCGGGGAAGTCAACTGGTATTCCAACCAGACTCAGAACGGCAAAAACGAAGTTCTCCCGATCGACGCGGCCGAAAGCTTCGAGAAAGACGTCACCTGGCGCGAAAACAACCACAGGACGATGTGGCCGCTCTGGCTGTGGAACCACGAAAACTACACGGACCTCTACTATGCCTGTCGGTAGGAGGTTGTTCCGATGAGCCCGAGCCGGGTTGTCGTGGCTTTTTCGATCATGGCTTGCGCTGCGGTCATCGGTATGGCGGCGGGCGCTGGGGCTCGGTCGATACCTCACCCGGGTCCCCCAAGTCCACAGCGGGACCTCGCGGAGGAATGGGTGCGTCACATCAATTCGGGGGACCAGCGAGATGCCTGCGCGCTGCAGGCCGTTGGCGAAGTCAACGGGCGTCCCTGCAGCGAACTGCCCACCCGGCAGGTGCTGCACTGTCCAAAGAACAGTGTCGTCCGCAAGCCCAAGCCGAGTGACGTATTGAGGGCCTATGAACAGGTCGGGTCTGTCACGGAAGAAGCGGAAGGCCGAGCGTTTGCCGTGCTCCGGAGTCAGCGGAAGAAGAGCCGTGTCCGCGGGGCTCTCGGCCTCGAACTGCGCGACGGCAGGTGGCAGGTGACGTACCTCCGCCAGGGTGACAAGACCTATGCCCCGGCTGGGGACGTCTGGATGACCGATGCATGGCGCAAGCTCTGGTATCCACCGCGCTGCTCTCCTCGAACGTAGCGTCGCCCATGTCGGGGCGCCAGCATCTCGCGCCCCGACTTGTGGATCTGGACGGCTGATCGACCCCGGCCGCAGCAGTCGTCCGCGAATGTGTAGCTTCAGCTTCGATCGGAGATGAGGCGGAAGCGGGCGAATCGAGGCAGGCGAGCCGGTGGGATCTTGGCCATCCCGTTCGCGCTGCTGGCGGTCGCCGCCCCCGCGCAGGCCCAGACCTACACCGTCACCGATACCGCGAACAGCGGTGCCGGCAGCCTCCGTGCCGCGGTCGAAGCGGCGAACTCCGCCCCCGGCGCGGACACGATCCAGTTTGCCTCTGGCGTCTCCGGCACCATCGTCCTCAGCGGCACCGGCCTGACGATCAAAGACTCGGTTGAGATCGACGGCCCCGGCGCCGGGCAGCTGACCGTCGAACAGACGAGCAAAGAACACCGCGTCTTCAAAATCGCTGCATTTGCGACTCCCGGCGCGGTGACGTTCTCCGGCCTCCACATCGCCAACGGCTGGATCAAAGACAACGGCGGCGACATCTACAACGAGGACACCAACGCGAGCCTGACGATCAGCAACTGCGTCGTCAGCGGCGCCCGCACGGAAAGCGCCGGCTACGGCGGCGCCGTCGACAGCTTCGGTGCGCCGCTGACCATCCGCGACAGCATCTTCACCGGCAACGAAGGCAGCAACGGTGGCGCGATCTGGGCGGGCGGCGACGAAACCCCGCTGACGATCGAAAGTTCGACCTTCACCGGCAACAAAGCGGAAGGGGTCGGCGGTGCCGTGCTGGTCGAGGTCGAACACGGGAGCGAACACAAGATCGTCGGCTCCACCTTCGTCGGCAACCGCGCCCGCGATGCCGGCGGCGCGGTCGACATCTCCTCGGGCAACGGGGCGCCGGTGCTGATCGCGAACTCGACCTTCAGCGGCAACCAGACCCCGGGGTCCGGTGGCGCGATTGCCAGCGGCGGCGAATCGCTGACGGTGACGATCGAAGACTCGACGATCGCCGGCAATCAGGTGACCGGCGCGACCCACGGTGGAGGAGGGATCTCGTTTTTCAACGTCGAGCGCCTGGTCGACACGATCGTCGCCGGCAACACCAGCGCCGGCACCGGCCCCGACCTGGCCGGCAAAGCGCTCGCCTCCTTCGATCTGATCGGCAATCCCGCCCAGTCCGAACTCACCGAGCTCGTCCCCAGCTCCGACCTGGTCGGCGTCGACCCCCAGCTCGGTCCGCTCGCCGACAACGGCGGCTCGACCGAGACGATGGCGCTGCCGCCGAGCAGCCCGGCCGTCAACAAGGGCGGCGGCGGGCTCGGCGTCGACCAGCGCGGCGAGGCCAGGCCATCGCTCTACCCGGGCGTCTCGTCGTCCACCGCGGCTGGCGCCAACGGCGCCGACATCGGCGCCTATGAGCTGCAGGCGCCCGGGTCCTCGGCCCGGGGGTTGCGGGTCCGTCTCAGCTGCCCGAAGGCCGCCAAGCCAGGCGGTTGCAAGTTCGCCCTGCAGGCGGTCAGCGGCAAGCCGAGGAGGGTCAAGGGTCGCCTGCACAAGCCGAAGCCCGAGAGCGCCGTAGCCCGACTCAAGCTCCGCCCCGGTCATCACGCCGTCCTCACCCTGAAGCCGAAGCCGAAATTCGCCGCCAGGCTGGAGGCCGCGAAGAAGATCCTGGTGCGCGAGGTCGAGACCGCGGAGGGCAGGACCCACACCAGCTATCGGCGACTGCGGCTGGTCGGCTGACGGCGCTCCCCAGGGGGTGTCCGCTGGGGAGCCTTGCGAGGCGCTAGCTTGCCGGGCACGCATGCCCGGGAAGACCTTCTACGTCACCACGCCGATCTACTACGTCAACGCGGAGCCCCATCTCGGGCACGCGTACTCGACGATGGCGGCTGACGTGCTGGCGCGGCACATGCGGCAGCGTGAGGAGGACGTCTTCTTCCTCACCGGGACCGACGAGCACGGGGAGCCGATCGAGACCGCGGCCGAGCGGGAGGGGATCACGCCGCAGGAGCTGGCCGATCGCAACGCGGCCAAGTTCGAAGCGCTGGGGCCGATCATCGACGTCACCAACGACTTCTTCATCCGCACCTCCGACCCGCGGCACGAAGAACGGGTGGCGACGATCATGCAGCGGGTCTACGACAACGGCTGGGTGACGAAGGGGACCTACGAAGGCTGGTACTGCCCGCGCTGCGCCGACTTCAAAACCGAGCGCGAGCTGGGGCCCGGCAACACCTGCCCGATTCACGAGATCCCGCTCGACAAGCTGAAGGAGGAGAACTGGTTCTTCCGCCTCTCTGCCTTTCAGGCGCAGCTGGAAGAGCTGTACGAGGCACGGCCCGATTTCGTCGTGCCGGACTTCCGGCGCAACGAGGCGGTTTCGTTCATCAAGCAGGGGCTGGAAGACGTCTCGCTCTCGCGGCCGAGCCTGAAGTGGGGGCTGCCGCTGCCCTGGGACCCCGAGCAGCGGATGTACGTCTGGTTCGACGCCCTCCTCAACTACGTCACCGCCCTCGGCTTCGCCCGCGAGGGCGAGGACCTGCTGCCGCGCTACTGGCCGGCGAACCTGCACGTGATGGCGAAGGACATCCTCAAGTTCCACGCCGTGATCTGGCCGGCGCTCTGCCTCGCCGCCGACCTCGAGCCGCCGCGGCGGATGGTGATCCACGGCTTCCTCCTGATGGGCGAGAAAAAGATGTCGAAGAGCCTCGGCAACGTGCTCGACCCGTTCGAGGTGATCGATCGCTTCGGCTCCGATGCGCTGCGCTTCTACCTCTTCCGCGAGGTCAGCTTCGGCCAGGACGGCTCGATCTCGACCGCCGGCTTCGAGGCCCGCTACGAGACCGAGCTGGCCAACGACTACGGCAACCTCGCCAGCCGCGTGCTGGCGATGGTCGATCGCTATCGCGCGGGCGCCGTGCCCGAGGCCGCGGTCGACGCGACGCTGGCCGAGGACTTCGAAGGCGCCGTCGCCCGCTTCAGCGAGTTGCTCGACCGGGCCGAGCTGACCCAGGCGCTGGAGGTCGCCTGGACGCTGGTTCGCCGCCTCAACCGCTTCGTCGAGGAGTCGAAGCCGTGGGAGCTGGCCAAGGACGAGGCCGACCCCGAGCGCCTCGACGAAGTCCTCTACAACTTGGTCGAGGGACTGCGCGTCACCACGCTGCTGCTCGTTCCCTACCTGCCTCAGACGAGCGCCAAGCTGCTTGCTGTGCTCGGCGAAGAAGGTCGTGCCCTCGCCGAGCTCGGCTCCCGCCCCGGCGGCCAGCAGGTCGAGCGCGTCCCGCCCCTCTTCCCCAAGATCGACGCCTAGCTTCTGCAGTATTGACGGGCCTATGGCACCGTCAATGCTTCAGCCGTCGAGCAGGTCGGGGCCGATCTCGTCGGGGCGGGTCACGCCGCAGAGGGCCATGGTCAGATCGAGCTCCGCCAGGACCATGCGCAGCACCGCCTCGACGCCGGCCTCGCCCTCCAGCGCCAGGCCCCAGATGTAGGGGCGGCCGAGGCAGACGGCGTCGGCGCCGAGGGCGAGCGCCTTGAGCACGTCGGCGCCGCCGCGCACGCCGCTGTCGAAGAGGACCGCCAGTTCCCCGCCAACCGCCTCGGCGACGGCCGGCAGCGCGTCGAGCGAGGCGAGAGCACCATCGACCTGGCGGCCGCCGTGGTTGGAGACGATCACGCCCTGGACGCCGCGCCGCGCCGCCTCGCGGGCGTCCTCGGCATGCTGGATCCCCTTGATCAGGATCGGCAGCGAGGTCCGCTCGCGCAACCAGGCGAGGTCGTCCCAGCGGAGCGCCGGGTTCGCCTGGACCGAGAGGAAGTGGCCGGTGGCGGCGCCCTGGTCCTCCTCCGGCGTCTTCTCCAGCGCCGCTCGGAAAACCGGGTCCTCGAAGTAGTTGGCGACGCCCATCCCTTCCAGGAACGGCAGCCACGCCTGCTGCAGGTCGCGCGGCTTCCAGCCGGGGACGAAGGTGTCGACGGTGAGGACGATCGCCCCGTAGCCAGCCGCCTCGGCGCGGCCGACGAAGCTCTCGACCAGCGGCCTGTCGTTGGCCCAGTAGAGCTGGAACCAGCGAGGCGCGTCGGCCCCGCCAGCCGCCGCGATCTCCTCCAGGGTGAAATGCGAGGCGGTGCTGGCGATCATCGGCACGCCGACCTTGGCGGCGGCGCGGGCCGTCGCCAGCTCGCCGTCGGGGTGGACGATCTTCTGCACGCCGATCGGCGCCAGCAGCAACGGCGCCGGCATCGCCGTTCCCAGCAGTTCGATCGCGAGGTCGCGCCGGCTGACGTCGCGCAGCATCCGCGGCACGATCCGGTGCCGGGCGAACGCCTCGCGGTTGGCGCTGATCGTCTCCTCGCTGCCGGCACCTGCCCAGACGTAGTTGACCGCCCGCTCCTCCATCCGTTCGCGGGCCAGTGACTCCAGCTCCGCTGCCGCGACCGGGACGACCGGTTTTTCGCCGGTCAGCCCCCGCATGTAGATCTCGCGGTAGTAGTCGGCAAGCTCGGCCACGCCGGAAAGGCTATTCGAGCCCAAAAAATGCGAATGGACAAACGGTTTTTCTGTGGGAGGCTCGGCTCATGTTTGGAGCTGGGGTGCTCCAGGGGAACAAGCTCGGCCGTTGGGCGGCGATCGTGGCCGCGGCGCTGCTCGCCGTCGTCCTCCTGGTGACCGGCGTGGGGCAGTCGGCGAGCGCGGCCGGGATCGTCGGCCGCGACGGCAAGGTCTACGCCTGCTACCGGACCAAGGGCAAGGCGAAGGGCGCCGTGCGGCTGGTCGCCAAGAAGAAGAAGTGCCGCAAGGGGTGGCGGAAGATCTCCTGGAGCGCGACCGGGCCGGCAGGCGAAAACGGCCAGAACGGCGCCGCGGGCGAACCCGGTGCTGGTGGCGAACCGGGCGTCGCCGGACTCGAAGGCCGGGTCGAAAAACTGACCAGCCGGGTCGAAACCCTGGAAGGCAAACTGAAAGGGATCACCAACGCGAGCCTCAACGAAGCGCTCTCGAAACTGCAGGGCGTCAGCGGCAAACAGCTGCAGGAAGCGGTGAGCGCCGTCGCCGACGTCAATGCGCTCTGCGCTCAGGGCGCGAAACTCACCGAACAGGTGAACTCGCTTGGCTCGGCGGTCGGCGCCGCCGAAGTGATCGGCGGCCTCGGGCTCGCCCTGCTGTTCCCGCAGGCGCTGCCCTCGCCGCTCGCCGCCTTCGGCTGCCCGTAGTCTGGGCGGGGTGATCGACTCCCATACGCACCTCTTCCTCTGCGACGGCGACGAGCGGGACCTGCTCGAGCGCGCCGCCGAAGCCGGGGTCGGTCGGATCCTCAACATCGGCCTCGGCGAGGAATCGAACCCGGCGGCGATCGCCGCCGCCGAGCGTCACGAGGCGGTCTTTGCCGCCGTCGGCCGCCATCCCAACGACGCCGCTGGCTTCGACGACGCCGCCGCGGCCGAGATCGCGCGGCTCGCCGGGCACGGGAAGGTGCGGGCGGTGGGGGAGACCGGGCTCGACTTCTACCGCGACACCGCCGACCCCGACGACCAGCGCCGCGCCTTCGCCGCCCAGATCGAGATCGCCCGCGAGCTCGATCTGCCGCTGGTGATCCACGCCCGCGACGCCGAGGGCACGACCGCCGCCACCGACGAGATCTTCGCCACCCTGGAGGAGCGCGCGGTGGGCGTCACCGTCGTCCTCCACTGCTTCTCGGCGCCGCAGCGCGTCGCTGACGCGGCCGAGCGCGGCTGGTACTGCTCGTTCGCCGGCAACGTCACCTACCCGCGCTCGGAAGCGCTGCGCGAGGCGGCGGCGGAGGTGCCCGAGGACCGGATCCTGGTCGAGACCGACGCGCCGTTCCTCGCTCCGCAGGAGCGGCGGGGAAAGCGCAACGAGCCCGCCTACGTGACCGCCACCGCGCGCGTCGTCGCCGAGGTGCGCGGGGCCTCCTACGAGGAGCTGGAGCGCACGGTCGAGGCGAACGCGAGCGCGCTCTTCGGCTGGTAGGGAGCCTGGACCGTGGTGCGGCTGGGCCAGAACTTCCTCGCCGATCCGAACCTGCTCGAGGCGATCGTCCGCGACGCCGAGCTGGCGCCCGACGACGTCGTGCTCGAGGTCGGGGCGGGGGAAGGTGTGCTGACCGAGCACCTCGCCGCGGTCGCCGCCCACGTCCACACGGTCGAGATCGACCGTGGCCTCGAGCCGGCGCTGGCGCCACTCGCGACCAGGCCCGAGGTCGACCTGCACTGGGGGGACGCAATGAAGCTCGACCTCGGTGCGCTGGCGCCGCCGCCGAGCGCGATGGTCGCCAACCTCCCCTACTCGGTGGCGACGCCGCTGATCCTGCGCACGATCGAGGAGCTGCCGGCGCTGCAGCGCTGGACGGTGATGGTTCAGCGTGAGATCGCCGACCGCCTCCGCGCCGCTCCCGGTAGCCGCACCTACGGCTCGCCCAGCGTCGTCGCCCAGCTGGCTTGTGAGGTCGAGCTGGTCCGCACGGTCGACCCGGCTGTGTTCAAGCCTCGGCCGCGGGTCGAGTCGGCGATCCTCGCCCTGCGCCGGACCGGGCCCGGCGCCGACCCGGCGACGCGGGAGCTGGTCCGCGCCGCCTTCTCGCACCGGCGCAAGTCGCTGCCGCGCTCGCTCGAGCACGCCCGGCCCGGCTCGCTGGCGCCGGCGCGGGCGGGGCTCGCGGCGCTCGGCCTGCCCGAAGACGCCCGCGCCGAGTCTCTCTCGCCGGGGCAGTTCGCCGCGCTGTCCGCGAAGCTCCAGGGCCAAGCCTGACCCGATGCTCGTCCACGCCCCCGCCAAGCTCAACCTCTGCCTCTACCTCGGCCGCACCCGCGCCGATGGCCTGCACGACCTCTGCTCGCTGTTCGAGCCGCTGGCGCTCGCCGACCTGATCGAGGTGAGCGAGGCCGAGCGCGACGAGGTGATCTGCCCGGGGGTGGAGGGCGAGAATCTGGTTGCGCGGACGCTGGCGGCGCTGCGCGACGCGGGCTGGGAGCGGTCGCCGCTGCGGATCGAGATCGAGAAGCGGGTGCCGGTCGCCGCCGGCCTCGGCGGCGGCAGCGGCGACGCCGCCGCGGTCCTCCGCCTTGCCGCCGGCGAGGTCGCCGAGCTGCCCGCGATCGCGGCCGGCCTCGGCGCCGACGTCCCCTCGCAGCTGCGTCCTGCGTTGGCGCTGGTGCGAGGCGCCGGCGAGCTGGTCGAACCGCTGCCCGAGCCCGCCCCGCATGCCGCCCTCCTCCTCCCCGACGGCGGCGGCCTAAGCACCGCCGACGTCTTCGCCGCGGCCGACCGGCTCGGCGTCGGCCGCGTCGCCGACGAGCTGGAGGAGCTGGCGGCGCGACTGCGCGATACCGCCGGCACCGGCGCCTCGCCGCTCGCCTATCCGGAGTTGCTGGTCAACGACCTCGAGGCGCCGGCGCGCTCGCTGCGGCCCTCGATCGGCGAGGCGCTGGAGGCCCTGCGCGAGGCCGGGGCGCCGGTCGCGCTGCTGAGCGGCTCGGGTCCGACCGCGGTCGGGCTCTTCCCCGACCTCGCCGCCGCCCAGGCCGCGGCCTGGGCGCTCGGTCGCGAGGACGCGATCGTCTGCGAGGCGGGACGGTTCGGGTGAAGCTGCCCGGCGAGGGCGGTGGCGGCGGCAGCCGTCGCAAACGGCTCCTGATCGCGGCGGCCGTGATCGCGATCGCCGCCGGCTACTACCTCCTCAGCCAGGAGCTCGGCAGCTTCAAGCTGCAGAGCCTGCTGGAAGACGTCTCGGAAACGCTCGGCGCCTGGACCTACCTGCTGGTCGGCGTCTTCGCCTTCGCCGAGACCGGTGCCTTCGTCGGCCTCGTCGTCCCCGGCGAGACCGTGATGCTGCTCGGCGGCGCCGTCGCCGGCCAGGGCGCGATCGACATCTACCTGCTGATTGCGGTCGCCTGGTTCGCCGCCTGGCTCGGCGACACGGCGAGCTTCTTCCTCGGCCGCCACCTCGGTCGCGAGTTCGTCCTCCGTCACGGGCCGCGCTTCGGGATCGGCCACGAGCGTTTCGAAAAGGTCGAGGACTACTTCTCCCGCCACGGCGGCAAGACGATCTTCATCGGCCGCTTCATCAGCCTCGTCCGGGCTTTCGCCCCTTTCATCGCCGGCAGCTCGGGGATGGGCTACCGCGCATTCGTCCCCTACAGCATCCTCGGCACCGGGCTCTGGGCCAGCGCCCACATCCTGATCGGCTACTTCTTCTCGCGCAGCATCGAGACCGCCGGCAAGTACGCCGCCAAAGGCGCCTTCCTGCTCGGTCTGTTGATCGCGATCGTCGCCGCGACGGTCTTCCTCAGCCGCCACTTCCGCGTCGCCGAGAACCGCCGGGCGGCGGTGCTCTGGATGGAGGAGCACGCGGCGACCCGCTGGCTGGTCGTGCTCGCTCGCCGCTATGAGCCGCAGCTGCGCTTCGTTTGGAACCGGGTGACCCCTGGAGGGACCTTCGGGCTCGAATTCACGTCGTTGATGGCGACGCTGGCCGTGGCGCTCTTCGTCCTCGTCGCCTACGCCGTCGTCGTCGGCAGCGAACCCGGGCCGACGCCGGGCGACGAACAGGCGATCGAAATCGTCGGCCACCTGCACAGCGGCTTCTTGCTCGCGGTCTCCAAGATCGTCACCGTGCTCGGCTCGGGCGCCTTCACCTGGGCACTGACCGCGGTTTGCGCGGCGCTGCTCGCCGCGCGCCGGCGCTGGACCGAGTTCTGGGTCCTGGTCGTGGGGATGGCGATCATCCAGGTCGGGTTCTCCGAGATCAAGGTCGCGGTAGACCGGCCGCGGCCGGTCGGTATCGCCGAGGTCAGCACCCACGGTTCCTCCTTCCCCAGCGGCCACGCCGCCCACTCGGTGCTCTACGTCTGGCTGGCGGTGACGATCGTGCTGCGGCTGCGGCCGGGGATGGCGCGGGCGACCGCGGTCGTCGCCACCGGCTTTGCCCTCACCGCCTTGGTCGGCCTCTCGCGCGTCTACCTCGGAGTCCACTACCTCAGCGACGTCAGCGCCGGCTGGGCGCTCGGCGCCGCGGCCTTCTCGTTTTGTGCTGCCGTCGGCCTGGTGGCCCCTGCTGTCGTCTCCGAAGTGCGCCATCATCCAGGGCAGTGATCCCCTACGCGCTGGCCAAGATCGGCCACCAATATTTCCTCTGGGGCGCGGCCGGGCTGATCTGCCTGGTCACCTTCGTCGTCCTCATCCTCCACCCGGCGCTGACCGCGCACGGCCGGATCTGGGAAAAGACTGCGGCTGGATTCCTCGCCCTGTTCGTCCTCGCCGGCCTCGTGCTCGGCGGGATCGTGATCGGGCTCGGGATCGTCTACTACTACGACGACATCGTCAACTTCCTGCACGGCCACTAGCTGTCAAGCCGTCGCCCGCGGGCCGCTCGAAGGGTCGGAAGGGAATAATGAACGCATGCCGGCGAGCTCGAAAGAGACCGAAAGCCCTGCAAAGGCTGGGGATCCCAGCCTGCTCGATGCGCTCTCGGAAGCGGTCGAATCGGGTGCAGGGCTGCCCGCGGTGGCGCGCGCCGCGGCGCGGCTGCTGGACGCCAGCGTCGCCCTGATCGATCGCTCCAGCGCCGTCCTCGCGGTTGCGGGCGCCTCACCCGACCAGGAGCAGAGGCTGCTTTCCGCTGGGGAGGGCGTGACGACGGTTGAGCTGCGGGTCGCCGACGCCAGCGTCGGCGAGCTTCGCTACCGCGCGGCCTCGCCGCCGGACCCGGCGATCGCCCGCATGGTGACGACGCTGCTGGCGCTCGAGCTGGAGCGCTCGCGCTCGCCGGAATGGGCGAGCGAGGAGGTCGCCAGCGCCTTCGTCGCCGCCGTCCTCGCCCGCGAGGTAACCGATCGCGGCGACATCGTCGCCCGCGGCGCCGAGCTCGGCGCCGACCTCGATCGTGGCGCCGGGGTGCTGATGCTGCGGGCGGCGCCGCGCGCAGCGCAGACCGGTGACTGGCGCGAACGGGTGCTGACGCTGGCGATGCGGACCCTGCGCTCGCTGGCGCCGGGCTCGCTGGCGACATCCGAACCGGGGGAGGACGGGACCGCCAACCTCGCCGTGATCGTTCCTGCCGAGGACGACGAACGTCTTGCCCGCGCCGCCGCCGGGCTCTCCCGCGAGCTCGAAGACAGCCTCTCCGGTTTCCACCTGACCACCGGCCGCAGTCGCCGCTGCGCCGACCCGGTCGATCTCTACCGGGCCGGCTCGGAGGCTCGTCTTGCCGCCAACGTCGGCGAGGCCGAAGGCCACCCGACCCTTGCCTTCGAGGACACCGGTGCCTATCGCCTGTTGCTGCCGGCGATGAGCGAGGACCCGGGCGAGCTCGAACGCTTCTACGCCGAGACGATCGAGCCCCTCTCCAGCTACGACGAGCAGTACGAGACCGAGCTGGTCGCCACCGTCGAGGCCTACCTCGACAACGACGGCAACGTCGCCGCCACCGCCAAACAGCTCTTCACCCACCGCCACACGGTCCGCTACCGGCTCGAGCGGGTGCGCGAGCTCTGCGGCCACGACGTCTCCGCCACCGAGGGCCGCGAGAAGCTCGGCCTCGGCCTCAAGGCGATGCGTGTCCTCGGCATCGCCTCGCCCAAGGGCCCGGCGCTGGAGCCGGGCGCGAAGGGCGGCAAGGTGGCCCGCAGCGGCGAGGACTAGGCGGGGCCTTAAGCTTTGGAAGCAGTGTTGGGGAGTGGTGTAGTCGGTAACACTCGGCACTTTGGATGCCGCATCTCCGGTTCGAACCCGGACTCCCCAGTTCCCCGAAATCTCGTGTTGCTGGTTCGAGGCTGAAACTTTCTGTCTGCGCCTAGTGCCATGGTGCAAGCATGGCAGGGAGGCGGCTTAGTTACACCGAGGAGCAGGCGCGAGAGGCGATTGCCGCCTCGCTCTCCTGGGCTGAAAGCTTGCGGCGCCTTGGCCTCTGTCCCAGCGGTGGCGGCTGGCGTGTGCTGAAGAAGCATGCCGCCGAGTGGGACATATCTACTGCCCACTTCGATCCGAATCGCTCGCGGCAGGGGAACCTCGCTCCGAAACGACCCTTGCGGGAGGTCATGGTTTCAGGCTCGACCTACTCCCGCTACCACCTCAAGTGCCGCCTCTATGCCGAAGGCCTGAAGCAGCCGCGATGCGAGCTTTGCGGCCAGGGGGACATCTGGCGTGGCCAAGCGATGTCAATGATCCTCGATCACATCAACGGGATCAGGGACGACCACCGTCTGGAGAATCTCCGCATCGTGTGTCCGAACTGCGCCGCGACCCTCGACACGCATTGCGGCCGCAAGAATCGAATTCAGAGACCAATTCGCGCTTGTAAGCGGTGTGGAGCCGATTTCGTCGAGAGGAGCCGCAGCCAGCGCTATTGCTCGCACGCATGCGGCACCCGCTGGGACCGCTCACAAATCCGTGGCCGCCCAAAGCCCCGTGCCCGCAAGGTCGAGCGCCCGCCACGCGAGAAGCTGTTGGCCGAGATCGAGGCGACCAACTACTGCGCGGTGGGGCGGAAGTACAGCGTCTCCGACAACGCGGTCCGCAAGTGGGTGAGGTTCTACGAGCGGGAGGCGGAGCGGGCGGTGCCCGAGGGCGTCCGCGGGGAGACATAGGCTTTTCCCGTGGAGTACGGAGGAGCGTCCCTGGACCCGGAAATCCGCGCTGGGCTTGCGCGCAGCTGGAAGGCGCTGATGACGATCGGGATCGCGGCGATCGTGCTCGGCTGCATCGCGATCATCGTGCCCGAGGTGGCCTCGGTCGGGACCGCGATCTTCATCGGCTGGATCCTCCTGATCGTCGGTGCGTTTCTCGTTGCCGCGGCGTTCTCGGCGCACTCGGTCGGCTCGCTGCTGCTGCGGCTGCTGTGGGCGGCGATCACGGTGATCGTCGGCCTCTGGCTGATCGTCGAACCGCACAACGGCACCCTGACCCTGACCTTCGTCCTCGGCGTCTACTTCCTCTTCATGGGCGTCACCCGGGTCACCGTCGCCTTCCTCGGTCGCGGTCAGCCGAACGCCGGCTGGGTCGGCCTCTCCGGCGTCTGCGGCCTGCTGATCGGAATCCTCGTCCTCGCCAAGTTCCCCTCCTCCGCCGACTGGGCGATCGGCCTCCTCGTCGGCATCGATCTGATCTTCGCCGGCTGGACGCTGACCAGCGTCGCGATGGTCGGCAAAGAGCTTTCACGCGGCCGCGCGGCCTGAGCTCGAAGCGCTCGCCCGTTTACGATTCCCGCAGTGAGTCCGCCCTTGGTCCTCGTGATGGCGGCTGGCGAGGGTACGCGCATGCGTTCCTCGCTGCCGAAGATGCTGCATCCCGTCTGCGGGAGGCCGATGGTCGCCTGGCCGATCCTCGCTGCGCGCGAGGCGGGGGCGGGGCGGGTCGGGGTGATCGTCTCGCCGGGCCGCGACATCTCCGCCGGCCTCCCCGGTGAGATCGAGATCATCGAGCAGCCAGAGGCAGACGGCACGGGCGGCGCGATCCGCGCCGCGCTCCCACTGATCGAGCAGAGCGAGACTGTGCTCGTCCTCTCCGGCGACGTGCCGCTGATCTCGACCGAGACGATCGCCGAGCTGCTCGCCGCCCACGCCGCCACCGACGCCGCGGCAACGATGTTGACGATCGAGCTCGACGACCCGGGCTCCTACGGCCGCGTCGTCCGCGGCGAGGGCGGAGCGGTCGAGCGCGTGGTCGAGGCGAAAGCCGGCGGCGACGCCGACCCCGCCCAGCTCGCGATCCGCGAGGTCAACGCCGGCACCTACGTCTTCGACGCTGCCCCGCTCGCCGCTGCCCTGGCCGGGCTTTCCAACGACAACGCCCAGGGCGAGTACTACCTGCCCGACGTCTTCCCGGCCCTGCGCGAGGCCGGCCACACGGTCGCCGCCCACATCGCCGAGGACCTGGCGGTGACGATGGGGATCAACAACCGCCTCGACCTCGCTGCGGTCGAGGCCGAGGCCCGCCGCCGCCTGCTCGAGGCCCACATGCTGGCCGGTGTCACCGTCGTCGACCCGGGCTCGACCTGGATCGAGGCCGGGGTCGAGATCGAGGCCGACGCGCGGATCGAGCCCGGCACGACGCTGCGCGGCGAGACCAAGGTCGGCGCCCACGCCGTGGTTGGCCCGGTGACGACCCTGATCGACAGCTCGGTCGGGGTCGAGTCGCGCGTCGTCCACTCCTACCTGGTCGAGTGCGAGGTCCGCGACGGATGTTCGGTCGGTCCCTTCGCCTACCTGCGCCCCGGCGCCTTGCTCGACGCCGGCGCCAAGGCCGGCACCTTCGTCGAGATCAAGAACTCGCACATCGGCAAGAGCGCCAAGGTCCCGCACCTCTCCTACGTCGGCGACGCCGACGTCGGGGCCGGCAGCAACATCGGCGCCGGCACGATCACCGCCAACTACGACGGATTCCGCAAGAGCCGAACCGTGATCGGCGTCGACGTCCGCATCGGCGTTGACACGATGCTTATTGCCCCGGTAGAAGTCGGGGACTCCGCCTACACTGGCGCTGGCGCGGTGATCAAGGACGACGTGCCCAACGGGGCACTGGCCGTCAGCGAGAACGCGCAACGGAATATCGACGGATACGCGGCCGCCAAGGCCGCGCGGATGCGAGAGGACAAGAGCGAGTGAGCACGATCGAAGAGCGCCCGCAGGCGTCCACCGCGATCTCCCACGACTACTCGAAGCGGATGATGGTCTTCGGCGGCCGCAGCTCGATGGACCTGGCCGCGAAGATCGCCGGCAAGCTCGACCTCGACCTCGGGCAGGCGACGCTGAAGACCTTCGCCGACGGCGAGGTCTACTGCCGCTACGAGGAGTCGATCCGCGGCGCCGACGTCTTCATCGTCCAGTCGACCTGCGCCAACGAGCAGAGCGGAATGACCCCGAACGACTCGTTGGTCGAGCTGCTGACGATGATCGACGCCGCCCAGGGTGCCTCGGCACACCGGATCATCGCCGTCATGCCCTGGTACGGGTACGCCCGCCAGGACAAGAAGTCCGCCCCGCGCGAGCCGATCTCAGCCCGGATCGTCGCCAAGTGCCTGGAGAGCGTCGGCACCGACCGCATCCTGACGATGGACCTCCACGCCGGCCAGGTCCAGGGTTTCTTCCACGTCCCGGTCGACCACATGACGGCGATGCCGATGCTGACCCAGTGGTTCGCCGACCAGTACGCGGCCGAGGACCTGGTGGTCGTCTCGCCCGACGCCGGGCGGGTGAAGACGGCGCGCAACTTCGCCCGCCGCCTCGGCACCACTTGGGCGGTGATGGAGAAGGAGCGGCCGGCCCAGGCGGTCGCCGAGATCGGCTACGTGGTCGGCGACGTCAAGGGCAAGACCGCGATCCTCGTCGACGACATGATCGCCACCGCCGGCACCCTCTGCGCCGCCGCCCAAGCGGTCCTCGACGCCGGCGCTGCGCGGGTCATTGCCTGCGCCACCCACGGCGTCTTCTCCGGCCCCGCCTACGAGCGGCTCGCCGACTCGGCGATCGAGCAGATCGTCGTCACCGACACCCTGCCGCTGCGCCCGGGCGCCCCGGACAACATCACCGTGCTCTCCACCGCCAGCACCTTCGCCGACTCGATCCGCCGCATCTTCACCGACGATTCGGTGAGCGAGATCTTCGCCGGCGAGAACCAGCTCTTCTAGTTGCGCCGGGTCGGCCACAAGGGGGCCGATGCGCTCGTCCCCGGGAACACGATCGAGAGCTTCGAAAAGGCGGTCGAGCTGGGGGTCGACACGATCGAGCTCGACGTGCTCTGGCTGCCGGACTCCCACCTGCCGCTCGAGCAGCGGGCGCCGCTGGTCGTCGCCCATGACTGGGAGGACGCGGAGCGGCGGACGCCGCTGGCGCTGACCGAGGCGCTCGACGCCTTCCGCGAGCCGCCCCTGGACAAGGTCGAGATCGATCTCGACGTGAAGCTGCCCGGCCGCGAGGAGGAGATGGTCGACGCGCTGCGCGAGCGGGGGCTGATCGAGCGCTCGATGATCTCGACGATGGAGATGCACACGCTGAAGCGGGTGCTGGAGCTGGAACCGGGGCTGCGTCGCGGCTGGACCTACCCCAAAGTCACCAAGGACTGGACCCGGAAGCGCTGGGCGAAGCTGCCGATGGCGGCGGCACTGGTCGGGATGCGAACCCGGCTGCCGGGCCTTGCCGCCGACAAGCTGCCCAAATTCGGGGTCGAGGCGATGTGGGTCTATCACCCGCTTGTCAGCTCCCGCCTCGCCCGCATCTGCAAGCTGGCCGGGGTCGAGCTGATCGCCTGGACCGTCGACGACGCGAAGCGAATCGACGCCCTGGTCGAGATGGGCGTCGCCGGCATCTGCTCCAACGACCCGCGCCTGTTGCAGCGCTAGATCGTGCCCGGGGTGGCGCCGTGCGGGGTGTCGCGGGCGCCCTTTTTCAGCTTCACCGCGGACTCCAGCTCCTCCTGGGTGAAGCCGCCCACTGCCTGGCCGTCGACCGCGTAGCGATAGAGGGCGACGCCGAAGACCCCGGAGAGCGCCTTCGAGACCAACAGCGCGATGCAGAGGACGATCGCGCCGATTACGACCAGCAGTGCGCCGAGGAAGGAGGTCGAGGGCCAGATCAGGAAACCGATCACGATCAGCGCCACCGCCGGCAGGGTGCCGAAGAGGGTGACGGCGCCGCCGATCGCGATGTTGCCGGTGATCTGCTCGCCCCATTTCTGCTTGAAGATCGCCCCCGAGCGCTTCAGCGTCTCGAAGGGGCCGGTGCCCTCGAGCGCGATCACCGGCACCGACATGAAGGTGACCAGCGCCCAGGCCATGCCGACCAGGCGGGCGGCGATGTTGCCGAAGACGCCGCCTTGGTTCTCGAGCGCCGCCATCAAGAGGCTGATCGCGGTCGAGAGCGCCGCCCAGCCGCAGATCTGGCTGAAGCGGCTGCGGGCGACCGCGAGCCCGTCGCCGACCGTCGCCTCCTGGCCGCTGAAGATCAGGTTGGCGGCGGCGGCGAGGCCGACGCTGAAGTAGACGCCGATCACGCTCAGGACGTAGACGCCGACGATCAGCAGCGGCACGGCGCCGCCGTAGCTGTGCTGGTCGAGCAGGTAGACGCCGGGCCCGAGGAAGAGGATCCCGAGCAGGATCGTCGCGACGCCGCCGTAGAGCGGGAAGCGGATCAGCTCCCGGTGGGAGTTGAGCAGCCCCCAGCTCTTCTTCGTCAGTCCCCAACCGCGCTTGATTCGTTTCATTCAGCTCATTTCGGCCAAACCGGGCGTTCGCTTGACCCCGCGCTCCTCGAAGTAGTCCCACTCTTCCTCGCCCAGCGGCGTCGAGGGCGGGTCGGCGTAGACCCACTCGCGGGCGATCCGGTGCCAGTTCCGTTTCGCCTGCAGCTGGCCGAGCACGGCGACGACGCCGATCTCCATTCGCCGCCCCATCAGCTCGTCGGCGGGGATCGACTCGCGTCGCATCAGGTCGAAGTACTCCGAGCGTGGGTCGTTGGTCGACTCGATGATCTTCATCACCCGGCGGGCGCTGATCTCGATCTCGCGGTCTTCCAGGTACCAGCCGCCGACGGCGCGCATGTGGTCGAGCAGGCGCTCGGCGTCGAGCTTGGAGGGATGCTTGACGAAGCCGAGCTCGTGCAGGGCCGCCCGCACCGCCTCGGGGTCGTTGCGCGAGGCGGCGTCGAAGGCGCGCTGCTCGAGCAGGATCTGCTCGCGGTCGAGCTTCTTCGTCATCCCGAAGTCGAGGAAGGCGACGCGGCCGTCGTCCATCAGCAGGTAGTTGCCGGGGTGGGGGTCGGCGTTGAAGTGCTGCAGGTGGTAGATCGAGCCGAAGCTGCCGCGGAAGACGATCTCGCCGAAGCGGCTGCGCTCCTCGTGCGGCAGCTCCTTGATCTGCTCGAACTTCTTGCCTGTGACCAGCTCGGTGACCAGCACCCGCCGCCGCGAGAGCCGCGTCACCACTTCCGGCACGTAGATGAAGGGGTGTTCGCGGTAGGCGCGGGCGAAGGAGCGGTGGTTCTGCGCCTCGTACTCGTAGTCGAGCTCCTCCATCACCCGTTCGCGCAGCTCCTCGGCGATCGCCTTCGCGTCGAGCCCTGGCGCGATCGCCCGCGCCAGCCGCACCAGGGTGCCGGCGTTGCGCAGGTCCGCCTCCAGCGCCTCGGCGATCCCCGGGTACTGGATCTTGACCGCGACCTCGCGCCCGTCGAGCAGCTCGGCCCGGTGCACCTGCCCGATCGAGGCCGCGGCGAACGCCTCGGGCTCGATCTCGGCGAAGTACTCCGAGAGCGGCTCGCCGTCGTACTCCTCCTCCAGCACCGTCTCGACTTTCTCCCAGGGCATCGCCGGCGCGTCGGTGCGCAGCTTGGCGAGCTGCTCCTGGTAGATCTCGCGGTACTCCTCGGGGATGAACTCGGTGTCGATGAAGGAGGCGAACTGCCCCAGCTTCATCGCCGCGCCCTTCATCTGTCCCAGCGCGGCGACCATCTTGATCGCCGTCTCGGTGTGGCGCTGCTCGAGGTGCTCCTGCGCGTCCTCCTCGGAGCGGCCGACGTTTCGCGCTTTGGTCCCGGCGTAACGGGCGCCCTGGACGCCGACGATCGAACCCAGTTTGGCCGAGCGCCGAATCCGTCCCTTGGGGATCTTCGAGTCGTCAGCCACGGGAAAAGGGTGCCACAGGACGCCCTCGGCGGCGACGTTTCTCTATCCTCTCCCGTCCTATGGCAGCTTCTCGCTCCACGCTCAAGGTCGCCCCA
>Ga0335070_10000916_pt1 | contig 33826 bp, 26 predicted proteins | sample Lox_Sample_13_FD_206722 | JGI IMG/M metagenome (GOLD analysis project Ga0335070, IMG submission 206722) | Soil microbial communities from Loxahatchee National Wildlife Refuge, Florida, United States - Lox_Sample_1.3 | ecosystem: Environmental > Terrestrial > Soil > Wetlands | place: USA... | reverse complement strand
ATCGGGGATCCACTGCAATTCTGGCAGGTGGCCGACGCCAACCGCGCGATGAGTCCCGCTGAGCTGACCGAGCGGGTTGGCCGACGGCTGCGCATCACGCTGCCGCTTGGGTTCGGAGGTGCCGCGGGTGCTTGACCGGGTGCAGTTGTCGCTGATGATCGGGCCGGTCGTGCCGATCCCGGCGTCCCAGGACGTGATGGAGGCCCTCGCCTCCGTCGAGGTGACCACCTCGGAGCGGGGCACCGCCTTCCAGCTGACCTTCTCATTGGGCAATCGCTCGCCGCTGCAGACGCTGTTCCTGATCGCTGGCAGCGGCCCGATCCTTTTCCTGCGGGTGATCATCGCGGTCACCCTCAACGGCGCCTCCACCGTGCTGGCCGACGGCGTCATCACCGACCACCAGGTAGCGGGCGGCGCCGACGACACCCACTCCAGCTTGGTGATCACCGGCGAGGACATCAGCGCGGTGATGAACCAGCAAGACTTCAGCGGGTTTCCGTTCCCCGCGATGCCAGCCGAGGGACGAGTGGCGCTGCTGCTCGCCAAGTACGCGCTATTCGGTGTGGTGCCGCTCATCGTGCCCAGCGTGTTCGTGTATGTGCCGCTGCCCACCGGCAACATTCCCAGCCAGCGCGGCACCGATCTGGCCTACATCCGGTCGCTGGCCGACAAGGTCGGCTACGTGTTCTACATCGACCCCGGACCGGTGCCCGGCGCCAACGTCGCCTACTGGGGCCCGCAGATCAAAGTCGGTGTCCCGCAACCTGCGTTGAACGTCGACATGGACGCGTACACCAACGTGCAGAGCCTCTCGTTTCGTTTCGACAGCCAAAAGAACAAGATTCCCACCGTCTACCTTTACAACGAACTCACCAAAGTCGTGCTCCCGATCCCGATCCCGCCGATCACCCCGCTCAGTCCGCCGCTCGGTCTGATCCCGCCCCTGCCGACCAGCCTGGCCGACCTCGCCCCGGTGGCCGACAACCTGTCGAAACTGGCCCCGGTGCAAGCGATCCTGATCGGGATGGCCAAGGCCGCCGAGTATGCCGAGGCGGTAACCGGGCAAGGCACTCTCGACGTGGTGCGCTATGGGCGGGTCTTGCAGGCCCGCAAGCTCGTTGGGGTGCGGGGGGTCGGGCCCGCGTTCGACGGGCTGCACTACGTCTCCCAGGTCAAACACATGATCAAACCGGGCAGCTACACCCAGTCGTTCACCCTCAGCCGCAACGGGCTGGTGTCGACCGTGCCGGAGGTGGTTCCGTGACAATCACACACGAAAACATGACGGACACCAAGTATTACGGGAAATACCGGGGCACCGTCATCAACAACATCGATCCCGAACAGCGCGGCAGGATCATGGCGCAAGTACCCGACGTACTCGGGCTGACGCCCTCCAGCTGGGCGATGCCGTGTGTGCCGATGGCCGGAAAATCACAGGGCACCTTCATGGTTCCCCAGATCGGTGCCGGCGTGTGGATCGAATTCGAGCAGGGCGACCCCGACTATCCGATCTGGGTCGGCGGATTCTGGGGCAGCGTCGCCGAGGTCCCCCCGCTTGCGCTGGTACCACCGGCGATCCCGCCGGGGCAAAACGTCGCCATCCAGACCACCGGGCAGACCACCCTGCTGCTCAGCGACGCCGCACCCACCCCGGTGTCGGGCGGGATCGTGCTGCGCAGCCCCACCGGCGCCCTGGTCGTCGTCAACGACTCGGGCATCTATCTGAGCAACGGCAAGGGCGCCACCCTGACCATGGTGGGCCCGACGGTGGCGATCAACACCGCGGCGCTGGTGGTGACCTGATGCCCGGGCCGCTGCTGCATCTGGGCGCGCAGGTGAAATGCCTGCACGGCGGCACCGCCACACCGGCGTCGGTCAACCCGAGGGTGCTGGTGTCGGGCCAGCCGACCGCGTTGATGACCGCGCCGTATCTGATCGCGGGCTGCGCGCTTCCCCCGCCGCCCGGGGCCAACGGCCCATGTGTCAGCGGGCAGTGGCTGACCGGCACGGTGCGGGTCACCTCCAACGGCCAGCCGTTGGCGATCATCGGCGGCACCTCCGTGTGTGCGCCGTCGGGCACACCGCTGCTGCCCATCTCCGCACAGACCAGGGTGGTGGCGACATGACCAGCCCCACACGCGTGGACATCGCCCACCCGTTTGGGTTCGACACGCACGGGCGGACCGCGACCGCGGACTATCCGTCACACGTGCGGCAGATGATCGAACAGCTGCTGCTCACCCACCCCGGAGAGCGGGTCAACCGGCCCGACTTCGGGGCGGGCCTGCGCCAGCATGTGATGGCGCCCAACAGCCCCGAGGTGGCGGCGGCGGTCGACCTGACAGTGCAAAGCGCGCTGGCGCGCTGGCTCGGCGACGTCATCGAGGTGCGCCTGCTGCAGGTGGTCGCCGAGGATGCACGGTTGACGGTGCACCTGGAGTATGTGCTGCGCGCCACCGGCGAAGAGCGCAGCGACGAGATCGCGGTGGGCACACCATGAGTGGTTCAACCCTGCGCTGCCGCGGCGGCGAACGGCGCGCTCTGATCCGTCGTGACAAGAACCTCAACGGGCTTGACTACCTGGAAGTTTCGCCCGATCAGCGCTGCCTGACGGTGTACTTCCTGGACAAGGCACCCGAGGACCTGCAGCTGGGCAACCTGCGGGTCACCGGTGGGCGGCGCATCACCGGCATCCAGGTCACCGGTTTTTCGGTCTGCACCAACCAGGATCCCGAGCGCGACGACTGCCTGCAGGTGCACCTTGACCGGCCCGGCGACTACTCCTGCTACCGCCTCGAAATCGTGGCCGCAGACACCTACGGGCAGCCCACCGATGCCCGCCGCCCCGACTTCGACCCCCGCTACTACGGTCTGGAGTTCAGCTTCAAGGTCGACTGTCCCACCGGGCTTGACTGCCAGCCCGACCCCTGCCCCGTCCCGACCTGGCCGCAACCCGAGATCCGCTATCTGGCAAAGGACTTTCAGAGCTTCACCGATCTCCTTCTGGACCGCATCGCGCTACTCGTGCCCGGGTGGCGCGAACGCAGTGTGCCCGATCTGTATCTGACACTGCTCGAGGTGCTGGCCTATGTCGGCGACCAGCTCAGCTACCAGCAGGACGCGATCGCCACCGAGGCGTATCTGACGACCGCCCGGCTGCGGACCTCGGTGCGCAGGCATGCCCGGCTGGTCGACTACCGTATGCACGAGGGCTGCAGTGCGCGCGCATGGATGGTCGTCGAATCCGACCAGGACCTCCCGTTCGAAGCCGCTCCGATAGCGTTCGTCACTAACCTCACCGCGCTGCTGCCCGCCGCAGGATCGATCATCAAACCCGCCGCACTGGAAGGTCTTCCTGCCAGCAGCTACTTGTGGTATGAGCCAGTCGCACCCGACCCGGTGCCGATCCGTGCCGCGCGCAGCACCATCTACTTCTACACCTGGGGGGACAACCAATGCTGCGTGCCGGCCGGCGCCAGCAGCGCGACACTGGCCGACAAGCTCACCGACGACGGGAGCAGCGCCCTGACACTGGCTTGCGGCGACGTGCTGGTGTTCGAGGAGGTGTTGGGGCCGGGCACCGGTACTGCGGGTGACGCCGACCCCACTCACCGCCACGCGGTCCGGCTCACCGAAGTGCAACGCTGCACCGATCCGCTCACCGGCACCCCGGTGGTCGACATCACCTGGGACACCGCCGATGCGCTGCCGTTCCCGCTGTGCGTGTCGGTGGTAGGCCCGCCCCCGGCCTGCGCCCTGCTTGATCGGGTCAGCGTCGCACGTGGCAACGTCATCCTCGCCGACCACGGACGCTGCGGCGGCGAGGACCTCGGCGCGGTGCCCACCGTGTCAAGCGAGCCGCCGTGTGCGGACGGCTGCCCCGACCCGCCGGTGGCGCGGGCCGGCAGGTTCCGTCCGGTGCTGGCGCATGGCCCGCTGTCGTTTCGGTCACCCATCGATCTCGCGGGACCCGCCGCCGCCATTGCGACCGTCGATCCGCGCGAAGCGCTACCGCAGCTGACGCTGAGCAGCCGCACCGGGGACGACGCGGCCGAGGCGGTGTGGCAGCCGAGCCCGGACCTGCTCGGCAGCGGTCCCGGCGACCGCCATGTCGTCGTCGACATCGATGACGAGTCAACGGCGCACCTGCGATTCGGCGACGACACCCTCGGCCGCGCGCCCGGCGCGGGGGAGAGGTTCACCGCGCAGTACCGGGTCGGCGGCGGACCCGTCGGCAACGTCGGGCCGGAAAGTATCCGGCATCTCGTATGCGACACGGTGTTCAGCGGCGCCGGGGTCGTCGTGCGCAATCCGCTGCCCGCGGTCGGCGGGATCGCGCCCGAACCGGTCGCGGAGGTCAAAAGGTTCGCACCGCACGCGATCCACCGCGACCGCCAGCGCGCAATCACCCCCGCCGACTACGCGGAGCTGACCATGCGCGACTTTCCCGCATCCGTGCAGCGGGCGGCCGCCGAATTACGCTGGACCGGAAGCTGGTACGAGGCCCGCGTCGGCGTCGACACCTACGGCACATTCGAGCCGGCCACCGGCCTGCTCGCGGCGATCGACGACCGGCTGCAGCGGTACCGGCGCATCGGCCACGACGTGGCGGTGGTGCCCGCCACCGCGGTCGGGCTCGACATCGCCATGCAGATCTGCGTCGCCGAGGGCTACCGCCGTTCCGACGTGACCCGCACACTGCTGGGCCGCCTCGGCAACCGCAGACTCGCCGACGGCTCGCTGGGCATGTTTCATCCCGACGCCGTCACCTTCGGCGCAACCGTGGCCGTCAGCGTGCTGGTGGCGGCAGCGAGCGCGGCGCCGGGCGTGACCAGCGCACGGGTGACGCGCCTGCGCCGCTACAGCGAGATCGACCTGCCGCCCGGCACCGAAGACGTGCCCAGCGGCGGGCTGCTCACCTTCGCGGCAGCCGAAATCCCGCGGCTGGACAACGATCCCGCCGCACCAGAGCACGGCATCTTGTCGCTGGATGTGGGTGGACGATGAGCACCGACTGCGGCTCGGCGTGTTGCATGTGCGACGAATGCCTTTGCGACGGGTGCTGCGCGGGAATCATGGTGGCCACACCGGTTTCGGTGGCCAACCCGCCCGGGCGGCCACGGCTGGTCTACCGCGCCGGCACCCATCCCCAGTTCCTGGCCAGCATGCGCGCACGCCTGGCCAGCGCCGAGTTCCCCGCCCTGGCGGCGCTGAGCACCCGCGACCCCGCCGACTTCGCGCTCGCGCTACTCGACGGCTGGGCGACCATCGCCGACGTCCTCACGTTCTACACCGAACGCATCGCCAACGAAGGATTCCTGCGCTCCGCCACCGAAGAGTTCTCGGTGCGCCGCCTCGCCGAACTGGTCGGCTACTCGCCGCGGCCGGGGTTGTCGGCATCCGCCTATCTGGCATTCACCGTCAGCGCCGGGCAAACCGTGCCGATCCCGATCGGCAGCAAGGCACAGCAGGTTCCGCCGTCCGGTCAGCTGCCGGCCACCTTCGAAACCGCCGAGCCCCTGATCGCCTACGGCCATTTGAGCACCCTGGCGATACGGCGCAGCCAGCCACCGCTGCTGACCGCGCACACCCTGCCAGACACCACCGGGCTGGTATTCACCGGCAACCTCACCGACATGCGCAACGGCGACCGGATCCTGCTGCGGCTGGACGGCAAGGGAACCGACCCCAAAGCGTGGGCGATCTACGAGGTGACCGCCGTCGACGTCGATGCGCCCGCGAACCGAACCACCGCCACGGTCGCGGTGCGGGAAACCAACCCGCCCGCCCCCCACAAGCATGCCGACCGAAACACTCACGCGGAGAATCCCCACCCCCAGCCGGCCCCCCGCCTGGAACTACTGGTCGAGGCGCTGCGCAAAGCCCCCTCCCAACCGCCCGGCGACCCGGCGCTGCTCAGCCGGGATCTGCGCGATCTGCTGAGCCCGGACAAGGGGGGCGTCACCGCGCTGCTCGCTCACATCGTGCCCGAGGTCGCCGGTGTCCTCGACACGGCTCTGGCGAACAGCTCGGCCGCCAATCCCCACCCTCCCGCGGTCACCCGGATGCGGCTGTCCGCCATGCTGTTCGGCGCCGTCGCACCAAAGTTCCCGACATACCTACGCGGACAAGTGACCGGCTACGTCGACCCGAAAGTGACCCCACTAAAAGTGTACGGGCGCGAAGAAACCGAGCAGCACCCCACGATCGCGCCGCCGGACTACAAATCCGGCACCACACTCGACCTCGACGGCGTGTACCCGGGCATCGTTGCCGACAGCGAACTTGTGCTGATCAATCAAGTCCTCCCTGGCAAGCAGGCCAAAGTCGACCCAGTTTCATTCCGCACGGTGAAGGACGTGACAACGGTTACGGTCAGCGTCTTGGGGCTCTCCACCAAGGTCACGAGGCTCACCCTGGACAGGCCATGGCCTTACGAGCCAACGATTGTTGTCGATGACCCCGAGGTCAATCCGGATCTGCACGACGTGCTCGACAACACCTTGGTGCTCGCCCAGCCGGAAACTCTGACCCTGGCCGGTGAATCGCTCGATGACGTCGATGTCGGCTGCGTACCAGAGGATTCCAGCTCCCAACGATGGGCCACGTTACTGCTCGATGCCGGCGCATCAACCGCAACGTGCGGCGCCACCCTCGAACTGGACGCCCTGTACCCCGAGCTGGAACCCGGCCGGTGGCTGATCGTGTCCGGGGAACGCACCGACGCCGCGATCAAGGCGGCCCAGGATCCTGACGCGAGCGGGTCTGGCCCCACCGGTGTACACGGTAGCGAACTGGTCATGGTCGCCGCCGTCGAACACCGCGCAACACAAATCCCGTCGCCGGACGGCACGCCCGCACGGGCGGGGGCGAAGACGGTCGACCTGCCCGGCGACACCGTGCACACCTTCGTGCGGCTAGCGGCCCCGCTGAAGTTCACCTACCGGCGCCCCAGCGTGGTCGTCTACGGAAACGTCGCCCGCGCCACCCACGGCGAAACCCGCCGCGAAGTCCTCGGCTCCGGCGACCCGAGCACGCCGTTCGCCCGCTACCCCCTCAAACAGCCGCCGCTGACCTACCTGCCAGCGCCAACCGCGGCCGGCGCGCGCGCCACCCTCGACGTGTTCGTCGACTCGGTGCGCTGGCAGGAGGCCGACAGCCTGCTCGACATCGGGCCCGACGATCGCCGCTACGTCATCGACACCGACGATGACGGCAACTCCGCCGTCGTATTCGGAGCAGCCCGCCCACCGACCGGCATCGAAAACATCCGAGCCCAATACCGCAGCGGCATCGGCACCTCCGGCAACGCCGTGGCGGGCACCGTCGCCACTCCGCTGGATCAGCCGCTCGGCGTCACCGCGGTCACCAACCCCCTGGCGGCGACCGGCGGGGCAGACCGCGACGGACAGGAAACGGTGCGTCGCAACGCCGCAGTCAGCGTGCAGGCGCTCGATCGGCTGGTATCAGTCTCGGACTACGCCGACTTCGCCACCGCCTTCGCTGGAGTGGGTGCCGCCAGCGCCAGCGAATTGGCTGACGGGCGACGCGTCGTCGTGCACGTCACCATCGCCGGAATCGACGACGCCCCCATCGCGGCCACCTCCGACCTCACCGTCAACCTGAGGGCCGCGCTGCGTGATCTCGGCGACCCCAACCAGGAAGTGCAAGTGGCGGTGCGAACATTGAAGGCGCTGGTCGTGTCGGCGCGGGTCCACATCGATCCCGACCGCGCCTGGGTCGATGTCGAACCCACCGTGCGAGCCCGACTGCTGGCCACCTTCGGGCCAGGCCACCGCGACATCGGCCAGGGCGTCGCGCAATCCGAAGTTCTCGCCGCAATCCAATCGGTGCCCGGCGTGCTTTACACCGACCTGAAAATCCTTGACTCACTGGGAGAAATCGAGCTCGTGGCCTCCGACCCGACCAAGAATCTGGGCGTGCGCACCGTGGTGCCCGCCGCGCTGGCGCGCTTCGACCCCACCGCAGCCGCTGGTGCGGCGCCGATCCGACCCGCGGAGCTGCTGATCCTGAGCCCGTCGGCCCCCGACACGCTGGTCCTGGAGGCGCTATGACCCTGCCCGCAGAGCGATGGGATCAGCTGTACCGGCTGCTGCCGGCCATCCACCAGTCCCGCGACGAGGACCTCGGCTTCCCGCTGCGGGATCTGCTGCGCGTCATCAGCGAACAGATCACGATCATCCAAGACGACCTGGACGGGCTCTACGACAACTGGTTCATCGAGACCGCCGCCGACTGGGTCGTGCCGTACCTGGGTGACCTGGTGGGCTACCGACCGGTCAGCGCGGCAGGCGAAGCCGCGCAGGCGGCACCCGAGGAGGTGCGGGTCCTCATCCCGCGCCGCGAGGTCGCCGACGTCATTCGCGCCCACCGCCGCAAAGGAACCCTGTCGCTGCTGGAGGACCTGGCGGCCGACGTGGCAGGCTGGCCGGCGCACGCGGTGGAGTTCTACCGGCTGCTGGCGGTGTTTCAGAACCTCAACCATCTGCACCCGGATCGCGGCGTGGTGGCCGACCTGCACGACACCGAGCGGCTATACCGCCTCGGCGGCCCCTTCGACACCATCGCGCACTGCATCGATACCCGCCGGATCAACTCCACACGCAGCCAAGGGCTCTACAACATCCCCGAAGTGGGTGTCTTCGTGTGGCGGTTGCGGGCCTACCCGGTGACCGACTGCCCGGCCGCGTGCATCGAAGAGGTCAGCCCGGCCTCCTTCACGTTCAGCGTGCTCGGCAACGACGCGCCGCTGTTCACCTACCCGGACCGCGCAGCCGCCGGAGAGCTCGCGCTGCCGGTCCCCATCCGCCGACACATCCTGGCGCGCCGGTTCGCCGAATACTACGGTCCCACACGCAGTTTCCACGTGGAGGTGGGCAGCCGGGTCCGCGACACCATCCGGCGGCGACCGGTCCGGATCGACGAGTTCGTCGTCGCCGACCTCACCGACTGGTCCTACCGCCCGGTCAAGGGCACCGTGGCCATCGACCCGGAACTCGGGCGGCTCGCGTTCCCGCCCGGCCACCTGCCACACGGGGTGTGGGTGCGCTACCACTACGGATTCAGCTCCGACATCGGCGGCGGCGAATACCCGCGCCGGCTCGAGGCAATGCCGCCGCCACCCGACAATCAAGACGACGAACCGCAGTCCGGCGCCCACGCGGACAGCGCCGCGCCGCGCATCTTCTATCAGGCGGTCCGTAAGCAGGACGGACCCGACATCGTGACCAGCATCGAAGCGGCACTGGAGAAATGGGTCGCCGTCCGCGGCGACAAGCCCGTCGCAGTGATCGAAATCCTTGACAGCGACGTCTACGTCGAGCAGCTGACGATCGGACTGCATCGCGGGGAGAGCCTGGAGATCCGCGCCGCCGACCGCACCCGACCGGTCATCTACCTAGTCGACAAACAACGCAACGCCCCCGACTCCCTGACCGTGTTCACCGGCGAATCCGACGACAACAACGGAAACGGCGACGCTGGCGAGAGCCCCGAGTATCCATCCGGTGAGAAACGCCCCCCCGGAGGGTGTTTGCGGCTCGACGGGCTGCTGGTGGCCGGGCGCCCCGTGCACGTGGAAGGGCCATTGCAGCGGGTGCAGATCCGCGACTGCACGTTGGTGCCCGGATGGGGACTGGCGGGGGACTGCTCGCCGAGACGCCCCGCCGAACCCAGCCTGGAAATCTATCTGTGCAGCGGACAGGTGATCGTCGAACGCAGCATCCTCGGGTCCATCCAGGTCTACGCCGATGAAGTGACCAGCGACCCCACCCCGATCGAGCTGTCCGACAGCGTGATTGACGCCACCTCCAACGAGCGTGAGGCCGTCGGCGCGCCGGACTGGCCGCTGGCCCACGCCGCGGTGTCCTTCACCGACTGCACCGTGATCGGTGAGGTCGCCACCCACGCGATACCCGCCGCGCAAAACACCCTGTTCGTTGGTTGCGTGCATGTCGCGCGACGCCAAATCGGCTGCGTCCGTTACTCCTATGTGCCGCCGGGCTCCCGGACCCCGCGCCGCTACCAGTGCCAGCCCGACCTGGTCGACACCGCGGTACGCGCCGACACCCCCGGCTGGACCAACCTGACCGCCGAGCAGCAGGCGGCGCAGCTGGCGCCCGAACGCAATCGCGTACGGCCGCGGTTCACCAGCGAGCGCTACGGCACACCCGGCTACGTGCAACTGCGCACCGACTGCGCCGCCGAAATCGAGCGCGGCGCGGCCGACGAATCGGAGATGGGCGCCTTCCACGACCTGTACCAGCCGCAGCGGCTGGCCAATCTGAGCGCCCGACTCGATCAATTCACCCCCGCCCACACCGACGTCGCCGTCCTGATCGCAAATTAGGAGATTCCGATGCGTGGAGACTTTTCCCTACTGCGTCCCGACCTCAGCGACTACAGCCTCGTGTTGATGCAGCAGGGCCGGATACTCGTCGACTCCGACTGGAACGCCGCCATGGCCACCCTGATCAGTGCGCAGCGCACGCTGGCCGCCGACCTGATCGGCCCGCACGGCGGGCCCAGCGTCGGGGGCGGGTTCCAGGTGTCGTTGACCGGCGATGGTTCCGACCTCGCGCTCACGCCAGGCGTCTACTACGTCGACGGCATCCGCTGCGAGTTGCGCCGTGACCTACTCAAGGAGGGCGCAACGGTGTTGCCGTTCAAGGAGCAACCGTATGCCGTCGATATTCCCCCGCCAGAGTTCATCGGCGAGCCGTGCCTGGCGTATCTCGACGTGTGGGAACGGCACGTCAGCGCATTGGAGGACGACAGCATCCGGGAAGTGGCACTCGGTGGCCCCGACACCACATCGAGGCGGCAGATCGTCTGGCAGGTTCGGGTTGTGTCATATCCGACAGGGGGAGGAGCCAAGCCGACGTGCGCGAAGTTCGACCTCGACCCCTGGCGGGCGGACCGGCGGGGCAATCCGCCGAAGCTACGAGCGAGGCCAGGCCCGCCAACCGATAACCACGACCCGTGCCTCGCGTCTCCGGACGCCCGCTACCGGGGGGTGGAGAACCAGCTCTATCGTGTGGAGATCGCCGAAGTCAAAGCAGATGGACAAACTCTGTTCGTGTGGTCGCGAGAAAACGGCTCGGTTGCCGCTGCTTGGACCGCGACCGAGGGCAACCATCTCCACGTCGTCGGCATTCGTGACGGCAAGCACGGCTTTGCGCCTGACGACTGGGTTGAACTCACCTGGGACACAATCGAATTCGCGGGGCACCCGGGTACCCGGGTACGGCTCACCGGTGTCGACGGTCCCGTCCTGACCTTCGATCCGGACTCGGCGGACGGGCTTCCGATTGAGCCGAAGCCGGAGAAAAAGCCGCACGCCAAGGTGCGCCGGTGGGATCAGCGCGGCCGCAAGGCGGCACCACTGACTCGGGGCGCGGTGCAGGTCGTGGAGGGCTCCGGAGAGGAGGGCTGGATCGAACTCGAGGACGGCATCCAAGTGCAGTTTGCCGCCTCCAGCAACGGACCGTACACCTACCGGGTGGGCGACTACTGGACGATTCCCGCGCGAGTTGCCACCGGGGACATCGTCTGGCCACCCGACGCGGACGGCAAGTCCTACAAAGCGATTCCGCCGCACGGGATCGTGCACCACTACGCACCGCTAGCATGGGTGGGTACCGACAACAAGGTCGTACCCCTGCAGATGGTGTTCACAACGCAAGCTAAATGTTAGCGACCGTGGATGTTGGGGAGTTGCAACGATGATCACCCAGTGCGACCGGCAACCGGCGGAGAAGCGCTCCCTTCGGCGGGCGCCGACGGCGCCTCAACGGTCACGCCAGCACGAAAACCACTGGGAGGAAACAGTATCTCGAATTGACCTGACCCATGTGCCGTCCCGGCCGAGAGGCGCCTCCGACGGGAATCTCAACGAAGCTGGCGGTCGGCCCGTCGGCGGTCCCCATGAACATGAAGCGGACCTGGTCGCGGATCAAGTTATCCGAATGCCTTCGACGTCACCGATCCGCCGCGCGCCGCTGCAGATTTCTCGCAAGTGCGCCGAATGCGAAGAGGAAGACCAGCAGAAGACGGCGCTGCAGATGAAGCCGGCCGCACCATCTGAGGCGTGGGAGGACGGAGAGACGGCGCCGCGAGCACCTGTCGCTCGTAGCGTCGCAGCCCATGCAACACCGTCCGCGGGGCTCGACGCGACCAATCCCAGCTACCAGGGGGCGTCGATTCAGCGGAAAGCGGTGATCAGCCAACCGCGTGACCTTCATGAGTGTGAAGCTGACAGGATTGCCGACGAGATCACCGGAGCAGAAAGCGGTGCTCTCCCTGGTTCGACCCGCTCGACACACTCGGAGGATCAACTCGATGTCGACGCCGCCACGCGCGAGGCCTCACGTGGTGGCGCACCGCTTCCGGAGGAAGTGCGCGCATTCTTCGAGTCGCGCTTCGATCGCAATTTCGAGCGCGTGCGTGTGCACACCGACACAGAAGCGGCAAACGCCGCGAATGCGGTGCAAGCGCGGGCGTACACGCTCGGCAGCGATATCGTGTTTGGTGCTGGCGAGTTCACTCCGCAATCGGCTCGAGGAAAACGTCTCCTGGCGCATGAGCTGGCGCACGTCGTTCAACAGGGCGCCGACAGCGGATCATTGACTGAACGCAGCGAAGGCCCGACGACATGCAGCGAAGCCTCGTCTGCGGCATCCCCCATCTCAGGCGCGCCACCCGCTATCCAACGCGCACCACTGTCGGATGACGAGATCGCCAAGGCCGATGCCACGAAGCTACAAGCGCGACTTGAGGAAAATGACAAGGAGGCTCGAGACTATCGCCGGGGCGTTCAGCCGCACGAAATATTTGAGCAACTCGAGCACGAACGGGAGGCGCTGCTCGCCGCATTGAAGAAAGCACCCAGGGCGACCGCGATGCCGGCGAGCCGGGCGCCCTATTACGTCGACTCGATGGCGAATGATGAATTGTTCAAGGCGCTGAATGACGCGAGGGCGAACCTAAGTGCGGTGAAAGAGGGCACACCCGAGGTCGCGAAATACAAGGCAGAAGTCCGCATGCTGGAAGCCGAACTCGCGCAGCGCAAGAGTGTCTACGAGGCGCGTCTACGCGAGGCACTTCCCGAGTGGGCGAAGAAGATGGAAGCCGAATTCGATAAGAATCGGCCGAGTCCATCCTCGAAGGCAGGGCACCACGTTGAGAGCATCTCGTTCGAGGGATATGGAGAACAAGAGTATCGACTCACCGCGCACGGCTATTCCTACAAACCTGTTGTAATCGGGATCGCGCCGACGGTAGCAATGCAACATTGGGACATCGGTATCGGCGTCCTCAACTTCGCGACAGGAGAGTCGAAACCCGAGTCCTACGTCGAAAGTCGAAGCGGCGCCGTCGAAAGCGAGGGACTCGGTCCGATCGATTACATCCTGGAGATCTTTTTACTGGTCGGCGTCGTTCGCGCGATTGGGCGAATGGTGCTTGGTGCCATCCCGCGCGGCGCCACAAAGATCTTCTCCACCGCCGCTCAACGCGCGATCGCGCAAGAAGCGAAGGGCGCGATCACGGCCGAGGCTCCGAAGGGACTTCCGACCGCGCCGCGCCCGTCCGCGCCGAGCCGTCCGCGCGTGTCTCCACCGGCGCTGAAGCCACCAGCACCGAAAGCGGTCGAACCTCCCAAGGCGGTCGAAGCACCCAATGCCGCCGAGGCACCCAAAGCCGCCGAAGCGCCGAAGCCACCACCGAAAGCGGTCGAACCTCCCAAGGCGGTCGAAGCACCCAATGCCGCCGAGGCACCCAAAGCCGCCGAAGCGCCGAAGATTGCACCCAAGGCAGCTGAGCAACCCAAGGCAGCTGAGCAACCCAAGGCAGCTGAGCAACCCAAGGCGGCCGAACCGACAACGGCGGGCCCGCCCAAATCGGCCGAGCAGATCAAGGGGCTGGAGAAAAGGGCCGGCGATCTAAAGTCGGAACGAGAAGCGCTCCTGAAGAAGCAGCAGGAGCTCTATGAGGAATGGAGGTCGGCAAACGAGCGAGACAAGCTGATCATCGATAACGAGCGGGACCAGATCGCTGGCAGAGTCAAGAAGATCCGAGCGGAGGAGCGGGCGCTCGACGAGGAACTGCACCCGAAGAAGTACCCCCAGTCTTCGACTGCGAAGGGCGACGTCGGCGAGATGAAGGGCGATGAGAAGATGGGTCAGCTAGGCTACGACAAGATTGGCTCTTCCAAGGCGCCCGTTACAGGCAGCGCCAAGCCGCAGGGTCTCGACGGAGTGTACAAGAATCGCACACCGCCGCCGAAGTACGTTGTTGGCGAGGCGAAGTATGGGGAGGGCGATCTCACGCCGGAGCAGAAAACTCCCGAGTGGGTCGATGAGCGACTCGACCAGGCGCTGGGGAGGCCGTTGGCCGACGAGGTGCGCAAGGAAGGCTACGAATACTGGAAGTTGCATTTCAACCCGGCGACGGGAACTGTCACGACGTCCAAGATCCTCACGGCGCTGCCTCGGCCACTCGTCGTAAAACCGTAAGACAAAACGCATGAGCGATCGACCGCGCGGGCGCGATCCGCGAAAGGACAGGCGATACTTCGACCACGAGATCGACTACACCGCCGACATGCAACGGCAGTTTCGCGAGAAGATTGCCGCGCCGGAGACGACCGCCTCACATCGACGCATGTTGCGCTTTACCGTCTACCGACGTGAGCTCGAGCAGTTGATCGCGCAGTACTCCCGAGGCGATTCCGCGTCTCGGATGCGTGCCGGTTTTCCGCAACTGATCGACGCGCTGGAGGAATACCATAGCGAGCCGGAACGCGACGAAGGCGATTTCCGCCGTATCGATGTCTACGTGCGGGCGCTCTGGATCGTATCGCTCGGCATTCTCTTGGATGTCGATCAAGCACTATTCGCTCGCGCCGCGAACGCGCTGGCCGAAGGAGGGCGCGACACGATTTTCGAACGCCTCGTCGCCTTGCGTATCCCAGAGACGAAGCCCACCACCGCGCTTCTCCATCCAGACCCGTACGAGCTGTTGGTGCAAGCGCTCGACTCGGAGGGAGCGGCACGCGATGCGTCGATACATCAATTCCTCGATCGCTGGTACGACGCCCTCAGCGATACGTATTGGCACGGCTCGCACACCCGCGACGATGCAGGCTACTTCGGTTACTGGTGCTTCTGCCTCGCCGCCTTCGTGAAGGCACTGGGCATCGACGATTCCAGCTTCGCCGATAATCCGTACTATCCGCGTGACCTTGTGCACCAACCGGCGTAGCCGAGCAATGGAAAGCTTATTCAGCCGCGTCGCCGCCAACCTTGCTACGAGGAAAGGCGCGGATGCTGTCCAATACACAGTGAATCCGTTCGAAATCAATCCCCCAGCCTTATCGGCCGCACCCGAACCGGCCCCGACCGATGACCCCCTCGAATCAGCGGCGCAGTCCAGTGCCGGCGTGGCACAGCGCGCCTCGCTGTTATGCGGGTGATCTGATCGATCGGCACAGCGACTTGCCCGACGTCGTAGTTCGCGCGCTGTCGGCTGAGCCGAGATTCAACGTCATCCTCGCGCATGCCAGTGCCGTTCGCTGGGTCAGGGGTCATGAGCCGGTATCGGGGTGTTGTCGACGTCCGGGTGCAGGAGGCGGCCCACGTCCTCGGCGGTCTTGGGCTCCTCCACCCTGATGCGGTGCGCCTGGGCCCACGGGTCGTTACGCACGCCGGTGACCTGCCAGCACAGCGTGGTGTTGGTTTGCCCGACCGGATGACGAACTGGTTGTCCTCGACCCCGGAGATCACCGCTACCTCGGTGAGGACACCGATCGGCGTTATTTGGTAGCCGAAGTCCATGTTGAGGGCGGTGAAGGAATCGGGCAGTTCTACGGTTGCCTGGCCGTGCTCGTCTGTCGTGACCGTTCCGCGGTAGATGTTCATCATCTCCGGCGACTCGACGAACGAATGTGACAGGTACTTGTGCTCGGCATCGAGTGGATGGTCGATCTTGAAGCTGCCGCCGGGCTTGGTGAGCGGACCCGCGACCTGGTCAGGCCATCCTTTCTTCGATGACTTGGTAGGTCTCGAAGCAGAACCTATGCCCGGCCCCACTTACACCGGCTTTAGGACACGACCGATCGAGGGGATACGACTGACTAATCGGCGGTCAACACCGATTGACCGGCGTCGTCGATCTTCCACGCTGCGGGCCCTGCTCCGCTGGCGGTCACCCCCTTCGCCGTGGCCAGCAGCGCCGGCTTGTCACCGACGAACAGCACGGTAGATTTGCCCGCCGTGGCCGCCGCGGTCACGCACGGCTGCCGCTGATGACGCTCATCGAAAGTGCTCAGTCTTGCTCGGTGAAACTGCTCACCGGTGACGGGTGTTCACTGTAGCGGTTGTTGGCGGTGGGCGCGGAGGCCGTGGGCGGTGAAGCTGACCTGGTCGATGAGCAGGTTGGCGTCGTAGCCGGCCCAGTTGGGGGGTTGGGGGTGGTCGCGTCCGGTGGCGTGCAGGTAGTCGGCCAGGTGGTCGGCGATGCCGACGTGACGTAGGAACCCGTCGATCACGTGGAGTAGCTCTGCGAGGTCGGCGAGCTGGTTGGCGTTGATCTCGACGGTGGCCTGTGTGGGGCAGTCGAGTCTGTCATGGCATAGACACAGCGGCTGCTGATCGGATTGCGGGCTGTTGGATGGAACCTGTTGGGTGGGTTGGGTATTCACGGTGTTGGCCTCCTCGGTCGCGTTGGGTGGGGTTGTTGAGGCTGCGTGGTTCATCGGGGGTTGCCGGTGGTTGCCCGGCGGAGGCTGTCGGCGGCGGCGTGGTGGTCACGCAGCCGGTAGGACTCGCCGTCGAGGGTCAGCACCACGCAGCGGTGCAATAGTCGATCCAGCAAGGCGGCCGCGACGGTAGTGTCGCCCAGGATTTCGCCCCACGACCCTACCGGTCGATTGGTCGTCAACACGATCGAGGATTTCAAATATCGTTGCGAGACAACCTGAAACAACGCTGAGGCGGCCTCGTTAGGCAGCGGCAGATACCCGAGCTCGTCGATGGCCAGCAAGCTGGGGCCGTTGTAGAACCGCATGGTGGTGGCCCAGCGGCCCTCGATCGCCGCGCGATGGCAGCGGGCGGCCAAATCGGCGGCGGTGGTGAAGTACGTCCGGTAGCCGGCGTGGGCGGCGGCCCGCGCCAACCCCACCGCCAAGTGGGTCTTGCCTGTGCCCGGCGGGCCGACCAGCAAAATGTTGGTGGCCGACTCCAGGTAGCGGCAGGTGGCCAGTTCGTAGATGAGCTTGCGGTCCACCCCGGCGGCGGCGTCGACGTCGAAGCCCTCGAGCGTGGCTGGGGTGGGCAGGCTGGCGAACCGCAGCCGCCCGGCCAGCCGGCGGGCCTGGTTGGCGTCGACCTCGATGGCCAACAGCCGCTCCAACGCCACGGTCAGCGACAGCTGCTCGCTGGCGGCCTGGTCCATCACACTGGGCAGCGCTTCGGCGGCAGCGTGCAGTTTCAGCGCGGCCAGATGCCCGCGTAGGCGCTGATAGCGGCTGGCTGCCTCGGTGGTAGCCGGCACCGTCAAAGAGGTATTGGTGTTGTCGGTGGTGGTCATTTCAGGGTGCTCCTCAGCTGGGCGGCCCGCTCGTAGGCGGACAGGTCGATGACGGTGGAATTGGTTGTGGTGGTTGCTGATTCGATGACACCGCCCTCGGAGGCAATGCGTTCACGGAGTTCGGCGGCCGCCGCGCGGGCGGCGGGCCCGGGTGGGATGCGTTGTTTGCGCCGGTGCGGACGGCCAGTGTTGGCCGCGGCCATGGCCGCAGCGTCCAGCGCGATGACGTGCCCGGCGTCGCGGACAGTGGCGCCGAGGCCATCGGCGAGCAGTTTGTGGCGGGCCACCACGATCCCGGCGGTGGTGGCGATGTCGATGAACTCACCACCCACCGGGTGGGTGACCGTGACCGTGGCCATGGCCAGCTCGGGCGGCACCGAGTAGCGGTTGCCGCGGTAGCCCACCAGCGCTTGGCGCGAGGCGATCCGCTGTTCGGCCACGATCAGCGGGTACGGTTGCGCCGCAACGGGTTGCAGCGGTTCGGTTGCCGCGAGCGCGGCGACGGTGGATTTGCCGTCAGGGGTGGCCCGCATCCTGCTATCAGCACGTATGCTGCAAAACCGGTCGAGGTCGGCTTGGGCCTGCTCGGGTGTGACATCGTCGGGCAGGGTGCGCCACCAGCGTTGCGCGGCAGTGTGATTGTTCTTTTCCACCACGCCCTTGCGGTTGCCGCGCCGAGGCGGACATACGCTCACCGACACCGAGTAGTGCTTGGCCACCCCAGCGAAGGACGCGGTGATCCGGCCCGAGCCCGGATCACACACGGTGGCCATCCGGTCGAACCGCCACGTCTTGGACACCCCGCCCAAGGCTCGGGTGACCCGGTCCAAGCCCTGCACCAGGTGCGGCTGATCGGTCGCTGGCTCCAGCGATCCGCGCCACTTGCTCGAATGCGACAGCGACCCGACCAGCAGATGCGCCATGCGGCCCCACCCCCACGACGCGGGTGGATCCGGCAAATCCAGCCAGTCCCACTGGGTTTCGTCTCCTGGGGGATGCTCGATGATCGCATTCGGCCGGTCCGTCGCGGTCCGGCAGGCGGCGCATTCTGGGCGCAGCCCACGCGCGCGGATGTTGCGCGTCAGGCTCGGATACGACAACGTGAACCCGAGCTCTTCGAGCTCATCACACAGCGTGCGCGCCCACAAATGCGGATCCTCGCGCAGGCGCGCACTCACATAGTCGACGAACGGCGCGAACGAGTCCTCACTGACCCGCTTGCGCATGCCGGGCGTGGTCACCCCGTTGATGTAATTGCGGATCGTCCGGCGGTTCCTGCCGGCGTGACGGGCGATCGCCGAGATCGACCACCCCCGTTTGTGCAATGCGTGAATCTCCACGTCTTCCTCTCGTGTGAGCATGAGAAAGCGGGCCTCCTTCGACCGGAGCTGTTGGCGTCAGACACCAGCAGCATCGAAGGAGGCCCGCCCTCAATGGCGGAGCCACGCGGTGAGCACTTTCGATGAGCAGAACTGAGCAGTTTCAGTGAGCGCGATCACCGCGACCCCGCGGCTGTGGTGGCAGTGCACTGCGGCACGGTAATCCCGGATTCCTTGCCCGCCAGATTATTCCCTTGCCGCCGACGGTCACGCTCGTAGACCCCTCGGTGAACGTGAATGAACCACCGTGTGGACAAACGAGTTTGGCGCCAACCACCACCACGAGGGTTGCCATGGTTTCACCTTTCTTCGTGGAGCCGGCTCAATTGGCACGTCTAGGGTTACGGGGTTCCCGTCACCAGCACGCGCACCGGAACCTTCTCGATGGCATCGTCAAGTTGTTGGTCTGGTGTGGTGCTGCCAGGATTGGTCGTCATGGCGATTGCGGCGACGTACAAGGGCTATCGGTATCCGATCGAGGTCATCGGGCACGCGGTGTGGCTGTATCACCGTTTCGCGCTGAGCCTGCGCGACGTTGAGGAGTTGCTGGTTGCCCGCGGTGTGGTGGTCACCTACGAGACGATCCGGTCCTGGTGTGCCAAGTTCGGGCCGGACTACGCCAACCAGCTGCGCGCACGCCGACCCCGCCCCGGCGACAAGTGGCACCTCGACGAGGTTTTCGTGAAGATCAACGGCACAATCCACTACCTGTGGCGCGCGGTCGACCAGCACGGCGACGTGCTCGACATCTTGGTGCAGTCGCGCCGCAACGCGGTGGCCGCCAAGAAGTTCTTCCGCAAACTGCTTAAGGGCCTGCAGTACGTGCCGCGGGCCATCGTGACCGACGGGTTGCGCAGCTATCAGATCGCACACCGCGAGATTGTGCCGTCGGTGGAGCACCGCCGGTCGACGTATCTGAACAATCGAGCAGAGAACTCCCATCAACCCACCCGTGTCCGGGAGCGAGTGATGAAACGCTTCGCCTCGCCTGGGCAGGCCCAACGGTTCCTGTTTGCGTTCAGCCACATCCGGCAGCACTTTCGTCCCCGTCGTCATCTGATCAGCGCGCCCGAGTGGCGAGCCGAGATGACCGACCGCTTCGCGGTCTGGGATGAGATCATTACCGCCGCAGCGGCTTGAAAAATGCAGTCGGCCATTGCTGTTCGCCACCTAATTCACTCGCATCGACTGCACCACAAGCATTCCCAAACAACTTGACGATGCCATTTTGGCGCACAAGTCGTAGGGAGACCCGTCGGCAACGTCGACGGTAGACCAAGCACTCGATTGTCATCGAGATGCCCTGAACCGCATAGCAGCGTCGGATTCTTCGCGCGGAAACCCTCCCCGCGCTCGGGAGAGTGCGGATTCATTGAGTGGATGCACGCATCACACGACCTGTGTCGATTATTGAAACGCTGCCGGGCACAGATGTGAACGAAGTCCCAGATAGATAGACGCGAGTCTCATCTGGACTGACTGCCACGCCGAAGGGATCGAGGCCGACGGGGACAGTCGTGACGTTATTGGAACTAGTGTCGATCACGGACATTGTGGTGGACCCGGTGTTCGTGACGTACGCGTGGTGCTGTGTGACTGCAACCGCGGCCGGCGTATCGCCAACTTCGGTCGCGATTGTGGCGCTGAGCTGATCTGTGGCTGTATCGATCACAGAGACCATGCCTGGACTAGCGGCATTTGTGCCGGTTACGTAGAGACGCGATCCATCTGGGCTCATGGCCATGCCTGTTGGGGAGGAGCTGCCGAGGAAGATCTGTGTGGTGACAGCAGTGGTTATGGTGTTAACCACGGAGATGCTGTTACTCGCCCCGTCAGACACATAAAATTTGCCTCCATCTGCGCTGACCGCTACGTCGCCGGTAAAAGCCGTGTCAGCATCAATATCTTCGATAACCGCGTTGCTAGCGGTATCAACTACTGAGACCGCTCCCAAAACGCTAAGCGGTACCCCGCCAGAAACGTAGACGCGGTCACCATCTCGACTGACAGCCAAGCCGTTCCCATGATTCCCAGACGTTGTGATATCCAGGCTCAGCGGGATGACACTCACGGCGTGAGTTGCGGTGTCGATCACAGAAACAGTGCCGGGATGATCTTGGGACCCCCCAGACACATATGCGTGCCGACCGTCTGGGTTGACCGCTACGCCCAGCGACGGAGATCCAATGTCGAGGGTCGTCACAGAGGAATCCGCAGTGTCGACAACCGATACCGATGTGGAACTGCCGTCTGATACGTAGGCGTGGTGCCCATCGGGACTTATCGCCACTTTTGAGGCTCCAGCACCGACAGTGATGAGACGCAACATGGCAGGTGGATCTTCGCCAGCATCGACTAGCGAGACGGCACCAGATTCGAGGGTTGAGCCGGCGTTAGCGACGTAGACGCGTGTCCCGCTCGGGGCGACCGCCACCCCCACGGGATTTGCTCCTTTAGGGCCGGTAGGAATGGTTCCCACGACCTTGTCCGTCGCCGTATCGATCACCGACAAGTTATTCGACAGCGTGTTCGCCACATAGACTTGGCGTCCGTCGGGGCTGACGGCTACATCACTCAAGGTGCCGCCGACGTTGATGGATCCACTGACGCTGACGGTGGCAGTATCGATTATGCGCACCCCACCCGCGATGCTAGTCACATACGCGTGCCGTCCGTCAGGGGTGACCGCCACATGCTCGAGGTGGAAGCCCGCGCCCGCGTTGAGGGTTTTGATGACGGTGTTAGTAGCGGCGTCGATCACCGACAGCGGACCGGGGAAGCTGTCGTGGACTACATAGACGTGGTGCCCATCATCCGGGCTCACCGCGACATCACTTGGCGCTTGGCTGACCGTGATCGTCGCTTCAACGGCCTTGGAGGCGGTATCGATTACCGAGACGTTTCCCGAGGATCGGTTGGTGACGTAGAGCTTTTGTCCATGTGGATCGAGCGCGATAGCACTCGGATTTTCGCCGACGGGAATCGTTGCTTCGACGGCCGAGGAGGCGGCGTCGATTACCAAGACGCTGTTGTCGGATCTGTTAGCGATGTAGAGCACGCGCCCATGTGGGTCTAACGCAACGGCGCTCAGTGTTCCATCGACGGGAATAGTCCTAGGAAGCTCGGTCACCGATTCTGTCCGATCTCAGTTTGCAGCCTGCGGGAAAGGAACAATGCATCGAGGATAACCGTCGCCAAAAGCCAAGGCAGTAAAATCGGACGGGTAGTCAGCGATTGCGATGCGTTCGGAAGCCCTGCTGCCGCCTGGCCTCGCGGTTGCCGTAGCCAGCTACTGAAGATTGCTCCGCGCGGCAGACAGTTAGGCATGAAGTTGGACGGCGAAAGCATGCATAGGCCTCGCGATCGCCAGCGTGAGCCCTACCGCCACGAACTACGTTGTCAGTCTTGGTGTGGCCCATCTATCGCCGCCCTGCAATGAACGGGTTAACGTCGGCCCAGTCAGAACCCTCTACACTTCAGAAAGGAATGCATCATGTCTGACCCCAAGGTCCTTCTGCTGGAGTCCAGCCTCGAGGACATTTTGAGCAAGGGCGGAGTTCCGCTCGAAGAGCTTCCCTTGAGCGCGGACGAGAAAGTGGCGCTGCGAGCTGAGGCGGATGCCAGGCTCAGCCCGGGAGGCTCCTCCGGGCACTGGGTTTGCTTCCGGGTGACACCTGATACCTCGATCTGTCACTGGGTTGTCGACTTAAAACCCAAGGAGCAATGATCAATTGATGGCCGTAATCCCGAAAGGCTCAGTGTTTCACCGAATCTCACGCAGGTGTACTGGCTGCGATCCCGCATTCGGTGTGACGTGATGGATGCCGTCTCCGAAACAAGAGATCATAAGCAGAATGCACCGGGATTCAAATCGCTGACCTTCAAGCCCGCCGCGACGGACTCACTGCGCCCGGCGGACCCGCATCGACTACCATCGCCGAACCATCATCAACCCCACCGGGGAGACGCCATCAACATCCAGGGATGTTCGGAGACGTCGATCCCGCCTACCGGGTCCCGACGCATCGTGATGGTCTCGTGGGCCAACTGCGCTGAGGCGCGACTGATTGGGTTGATCACTAGCGAGGTTTGTTTGGCGAAGTTGAGTGACCGTCCCGATGTCATCCATTCGGTGCGCCGGCACAGCGCCTCATAGACGGAAGCGCGCAGATTATCTGGGTGCAGCTGGGCGCGTGGTATCTCCTGACTATCACGCAACTTTGCTGCGACGCGGTTTCCCGGCACCGAGCTCATCGCGAGGACGCTGCTGTCGAGGCAGGCATCGTCGAAACGGCTGGTCTTGCCTGTGCTCCGCAGCTCCATGAGGACAGCTCCCCCTGTATCCCGCAAGTAGGCAAGGGTTTCGGCGCGCGCTGCAGTCACCGGTGTCACCCCCCGACGACCCCGCCGGTACAGCGACGGTAGGTCGGCGAGTTCGACCATGCATCCGAACCATGGGTGCGAATGCAGCTCGTTGAGGGTCTCATCGGTGGAGAAGTCGTGGTTGACGAGCTCACTGCGGATCAGCATGGCCATCTTGTCGCCGGTGGCAATGGTGCTGTCCCCCAGGCATTCCAGTGCCTTCCGCGGCTCGCCGGCCAACAGCGCGATCAGCCTGTCGAACCGCTCCTTGTTGCCGTGGGCGTGCAGATGTGCCAACGAGGCCCACACTTCCGGGATCGCACCGACCTCGACGGGCGCGCGGCGTGGACCGCCCATGTAGCGGGACAGCTTCACCTGGGCGGGCGTGCCATCGTCGCGCCAGCCCAATTGCGCGACCCGAAACGCCGCCTCGCCCAGTGTCGGTGGCGGCGTGATGAACACCCACGGATCGTCCACGAAGAGCTGACACTGCAGATCGCCACTGTCGACAAAATGGTCGGGCAGAGCGACCGTCCCGTCTACCGCGGGAAATATCTCCGCGGTCAGCCACGGCGCAGTGGTACTCCACACGAAGACCGCGAGGTTGTCCAGCGCGGCGGGATCGATGAACTCCAGCATGTTGTCGTGCAGGCGGACATCGGAGGCGAGCCGGCGGGGCTGCGCAGACATCACGGTCACCTCGATGGGCCCGGTGTCGGTCCGCAGGGTCGCGACGATCCGGCCCGTCGGGTGGCTTCGGACGGTGTCGGCGAACTGCTGGATCCGTGACTCGAACACGTCCCCCTGCCGCCGACGCGGCCTCGGATCGACCTGCAGCAGGTCGCCGAACGCCGAAAAGTAGCCGAACTCCACGGCGTCGATGCCTGGCGCGCGGATCGCGGCGAACCGGTCTTGGGTGAAGTCTTCGGGATCGCACACGTCGGCGGTCATTCGCCAGGGGGCGGGCGCACCGACCTCGCCGCTGCGCATCTCTGCATGGGGAGGTTTGAGCACCACCGCGGCGGTGGCCGCATATGTGCTCAGCTCGACCTTGACCTCAAGGTCTCGGCCGCCGAAGGTGATCGGACCCCCCGCCGAAAACGACGTGGCAGCCTACCGTGTAGGCACGGGCGCCGACTAGCGCTGCTGAAGTCGCGGCACTGGCATCGTCGTGAACCCGGACATGGCGAAAGTCGCGGCCGAACCGCGACTCCATGAACGCTCGAGCGGACGGATCGAGCGGACGACCGGGTGACGCCAGGACATCATGGACCGCTGGGGGAGCTGTGGCCGATGCAGCAGCGGTTGCGCTCTTGGCGATCCGATTCCTACCCACTGCCGAGACTTGCATATCGAGTCGCTCGGAACAGGGCGTGCCCATCGCGGCGTCAGCGATGCGGTCGGCCTCAGTCTCGAGAGGATCCGTCGCGGCCCCGACGGTCAGCTTTCGCAGTTGGCCCCCCGAAAATGTTGTGCGGGAAAATCGAATGTCGCGTCCACGAAGGGATTTACGGAGCCTTGATATTGAGGGGCCGACTGCCCTTTCAGGCGAGAAAAAGATGACTGCCGGGGCGAAAGTTCGTCTGCTTTGGAGAGGTACGCATGCTCCACTAAGTCAGTGTCGTCACAGCCGGATCGCCTGTCAATGGTGTGCGGTTCAGAGTGCGGTATCCCGCCACCGGGTCCAACGACCACCCCCGGCCGGCGTTGCACGTAAACCGCCGCCGCCTGTCCCGGCCGCGTCTCCGTGCCGGCGCGCTTGGCTGATCAGGTATCACCACCGTCGAGCCTTTTACCGGCTTCCCACCTGGCAGGCCCGCGATCTGGCAACACTGCGATACGCCAGCAAACACCGTGGGCATGCTGGCATCGACACCGTCGCACGCCCGCACACCAGCCGAACGAGCCACCGTAACCTCGTTGCCAACGGCGCGGCGTCGCCGAAAGCGGAATCGAGCATGGAGCCTTACCGGTAAACAGGGAAAGGCTCACGGCATTTCCTGTGACAGCATTACTCGTCGGGAGCCGACGATAGGGGCGCTAGCGTGATGGGCGTTTACAACTCGCCGCGCGAACGGATTGCGGCCCGCCTCGGCGACCTCAGGGGCACAGGCTCGTTCAGCGTCCGCCGCTCCGCGCCGACGGACGACCTGCACCTTGAGGTGCGAGGAGTCGGGCCGGTGCAGCTTCCGCTTTCGCCCGCCCAGGCTCGACGGCTCTGCGAAGTGGCTCGGCCAGCGCGCTATGGACGTGGGGAGCTGACCCTGCTGAACCCAGAGGTGCGGAACACCTACGAGATACCGCGCAGCCGGGTTCGGATCGATAAACGGCGGTGGAACCGCACGCTGCGGCCGATGCTGGACAGGCTGGGCACCGACCTGGGGCTTGCGCCCGGAGCGCGGCTGGACGCCGAGTTGCACTCGATGCTGGTGTACGCACCGGGACAATTCTTTGTCTCGCACCAGGACTCCGAGAAGGCCGACGACATGGTCGCCACACTTGTAGTGACGCTGCCGGGCGCGTTCAAGGGCGGCTCGCTGCTGATCCACCACGGGGGGGAGACGCTGACGTACCGTTCGACGAAGCGCATGCTGTCCTTCGTCGCGTTCTACGCCGACTGCCGCCACGAGATCCGGCCGGTCCGGTCTGGACACCGGGTCGTGCTGACATACAACCTGCTCTTGCGCGGCGAACCGGATGTCTCCACATCGTCGGATTCAGTTGATGCGCTGGCGGCCGAGCTGCGGGCACACTTCGCGACGCCGCCAGACCCGCGCTGGCGCGATGAGGCGACGCGGCCCCCAAACCGGTTGGTTTATTTGCTTGACCACGAGTACACCCAGCGTGGGCTGAGCTGGCACCGGCTCAAGGGCGACGACGCTGGCCGCGCCGCGACCCTTCGGGCGGCGGCCGAACGCGTTGACTGCGAGGTCGTCTTGGCGCTTGCTGAGATCCAGGAAACCTGGGACGCCATCCCGCCCGACAGCCCCGGACACTGGTACGACGACGACGATGATGATGATGACAGTTGGTTCGACGACACCGATCTCGACCAGCTCGCGCTGGGCGATTTGCTCGACTCGAGCTTGGAGCTGGTCCACTGCGTCGGCCGCTCGGGGGAGCCGGCCGACCCGATCGTCGCCCACGTGGCCAACGACGAAGTGTGCGCGACCACACCGTCGGCCCAGCTGACCCCGTATGCGGCCGAATACGAGGGCTACATGGGCAACTACGGCAACACGATGGACCGCTGGTATCGGCGCGCCGCAATAGTCTTGTGGCCGGCCGAGCACACGTTCGTTGTGCACGCCCAAGCGTCTGCTGCATGGGCGTTGCGGCGGCTGCACGAACGCATCAAGGAGGGCGATCAGGCGACCGCGCGCACGTTGGCGGAGACGCTGATTCCCTTCTGGCACAACACTGTTCGCGGCGACGAATCGGCCAGGCTGGCCACTGCTGCGCTGCGTGTCGCCAGCGGCCTCGACGACGCGCCGCTGGCGACCATGCTGGTGCGCCCGCTTCGGCTCGAGACGCTGACCCCACGCGAGATGCCCGCCTTGGCCGAGCTTGCCGACCACTACGGGCAACTGTGGACAGCCAACCTGCTCGACACCTGGTTCTCCGCGCGGCGCTCATCGACGGTCGAGCTCGCCGAGTGGATCGAGTCGTTGCCACCGCTGTGCGAAGCCCTCACGGCAACTAGCCAGCCGACCGCCCGGGGCCTGCTCGCGTGGGCATGGGCCTGGCTTGACGGCGCGTTCACCCAGGCGTGTGGGTTGCCCGCGCCCAGCCGCCGTGAGGAAGAGCTCGGCAGGCTCGTGGCGCCGCTGCGCGCATTCCTGGCCGCAGCGGTCGAAACGCAAGACCGCGATCTGGTCCAGACGGCGGTGGCCGCGCTGTGCGGCGAGCACTCCGACACGTTGCTGCCCACCCTGGTGCAGGTGTTGCGGATGGCACAAGCCAGTGCGACGACGCACGCACGCTCGGCGGCGGGCCTCGCCGCGATCGCTTCGCATTGCCGTATCCGGCTACGCGAACGACTGACCCAGCCACCACGCGCCGCCGACGATTGGTCCATCACCGCGCCCGATGGGTGCGGCTGCGACATCTGCGTCAAGCTCGCCGCGTTCCTCGCCGACCCCGCGAAGCGGCTGCTGGAATGGCCGCTCGCCGAGGCGGGCCGAGCTCACGTCCAGCAGAGGATCGACCGTGCTGAGCTGCCGGTACGGCACCAGACCCGGCGCGTCGGACGGCCGTACACACTTGTGCTGACCAAGACCGACGAGCTATTCGACCGGGAGACACGATCGCGCCGCCGACGCCAGGACGACCTCGACTGGCTCGATACGCAACTCAAGATGGCGCGCGGTAAGAGGCCAGCCTGGTAACGGGCCGTCGCCTGCAACGACGCGATCACCGCGTCGCCCCGGGCACCACCAAGGCGTATCTGCAGGAACCGCACTCCAGGGTAGACCTACCACCGGGGCCTGCACCTGGAGAATTCCATGACGGCAAGCCTGGGGAATTACATGACGGTCGACACATGTGAGCATGAGAAAGCGGACCTCCTTCGACTGGAGCTGTTGGCGTCGGACACCAGCAGCATCGAAGGAGGCCCGCCCTCAATGGCGGAGCCACGCGGTGAGCACTTTCGATGAGCAGAACTGGGCAGTTCAGTGAGCGCGATCAACGCGGCCGAGAGGGCCAGCAGGTCGGGAAGGTTGGTGTATTGCCGACCCGGGTCACCGGGCGCAGCTTGGTGCCGGTGGCGTTGACCTCAATGGTGGTGTGGGTGGCGGCGAACGCCGCACCCCAGTCGCCGAGATCGGCGACACCGGCCGCCTCGAGCAGATCGGGCCGCAGATAGGTTTGCATCACCCACAATTGGCCCAGCGAGTTGGCGATCGGGGTGCCGGTGGCGAAGGTAGCCACCCCCTCGACGACGCGGTGGGCGGCCGACGGGCGCACCATGGCGTGGTGTGGTCGCCAACGGCAACGTCGGTTAGGTCGTGGGCTGTCCTGGGACTACGTAGCCGAGCCTGAGTAGGGCTTTGCGGAACTTGAGTTCTTGATCGAGTGGGACAGCAAGATGTTTGTCGCTGATCAGGCGGCAAAGCGGGTGCAGGTTAGGGTCGTTAGCGATGAGCGCGGCGGTCGCGGGATCGGCGCATTCGATCACGCGGGCGTGGCCAAGATCAGTGAGCTGCCCAGCTCGGCGCTGGACATCGGCGATCAAGGTGCTTAGCGTGCTCGGCGGGGCGTGCTTGGTGTGTTGGGTCAAGAAGGTGCTGAATTCTGTTAGGTCGCGACCGGAATCGAGCGCGGAAAGCAGGCTGGTAGCTGAGACCGTCCAGACGTGATCGTTGATCTGTTTGGCGTAGGCGCAGACCAAAAGCCGGTGTGGGGTTGGGATGTCGCCGGTGGCGACGATGTCGAGGGTAGACAGCACCTTCAGCGGCGCAACCTCGATCGCATCGGTGCTAGGCGGTTGGTAGGAGTCGGTTAGGCCCACCGCATAGGCGCCCAGCGTGGTGAGTCTGATCGATCGCAGGCCGTCGTAGCGACTGAGAGCATCCAGCTCGTCGGCGCCCCAGTTTCGCCGGAAATCCTTGCGAGCGCCATGGGGGTAGACGTAGTCGAGGTCGATCAACCCCAGCGTGCCCGCGTATTCGAACAGCACCGCCAGGCTGTAGCGGCCTTCGAGCAGTTCCCAGCCGTGAAAGCCGGCGTAGCCGAGGCTGCCGTACTGTGGATCGCCGAGATAAAGCTTCCACAGCGCCATCTCGTTGCGGGCAATGGTGGGGTTTAGGTCGCCGTGGCGCATGGTGTTGAACAACGTGTCGACGTCGATCCACTCGCTTGGCGGGCAAGTGGCCAGCGCATCGTTGATCTTCTGGCGGCGGGGTTTGGCCGCAGTGAGCACGTTCCGGGCGCGCTGACCCTTGATGTTGTCGATTCGGCTGAATTCATCGATCACGGCGTGGGTAAGCCAGCGCTTCCATAGGTCGCGGATGACTTCTGCTGGTCGTTTACCCAACGCCGCGCGGCCTTTCGGGGTCGGTTGCAGCCGGGTGCCGTCGAGTTTGGCGAGTCCACCGGCCTGGATCAACAGCGGCCAGGCGAAGCTGGCGATGGATTGGTCTACGTAGAAGTCGCCTTCAGCGAGGTGCGCATCGATGATGCCGATGCTTGCTGCCGAGAGACGGCCAGTTTTGGCGCCGCACTTCACCTCGCCGGCCGCGCACAACTCGAGTACCGTGCGCACGTTGGTGAGAGCTTCGTGCTCCGTCAGCCGCACCCGGTGGCCGTCGACATCGTCCGGGGAACCGTCCGCGGCATTCACGCTGTGCTGGCCCAACGGCGGTAGGCGGCGATCCACTCCGCGCCGTCGGGCGGCGGCGTAGGTAACGGAATTTCCAGGATTGGAATGCGCTGTGTCGATGGGCCGCGTGTGCACACGGCGACGATCTGTTCGTGATCGGTCAGGTCAATGTCTGCCACGGCCACCTCCACGCCGAGGACCACGGTCTGAAACGGCACGGCGAGATTGTCGACGAGCATCGTGTAGAAGCCGGACACGCACTCGCTGTCGTTGTCGCAGTCGCCGGTGGCCTCCGCGATCAAGGCATCCAGCCTCGCGCGATCCGACCGAACCATCCGTTCACCCTCCATCGGCCACCGGCTATGTCGTTGCACAGACTATCGAGTGTTCGTGCGCCAGCTGTTCAGTACGTCCTCGACGTGCACGCGTACCTGTCGCCGGGCCGCTTGCCCGTCAACTCCCGACATCAGCAGCCGGTAGTAGTCGGTGTCGAGGTGGCGGACCGATGCCGCAACGGCAAGCCGTATGGTGTCCGGATCGAGTGCCCGCCCAGCAGCGGTTCGCCCGATCCGTCCGCTGCCACGCGTTGCCGCATGCTGTGCGATGGCATCGGCCCGACTGACGGGGCAGCCGGGGAACAGTATGCGGATCGCGGCGGCAAGCTCGGCCGTGAATTCCACGTCCTCGTCAGCTCGTCTGGCTTGGTCGCGCTCCCTTCGACGAGCCCGCACCTCGGCGTCGGCGAGGCACTTGTTTCGGCACGCTCGATCGCCTCGGCCTCGGCCAGGATGCCCTGGCGCTCATAACGCTTACGCGACCGACTCCACCGCACAACCACCGCACAAAGCCGGCTGGCTTTCTTGGCGCGCCGGGTCAGCGCCGCATCACCAGAAGGCAAGAAAACGAGATGCCCGAGGTCGGCGCAGTCCAAGCACAGTGGGCCGGCATCCTCCATAAACAACAGCTCGCCGGTGTCGCCACACAACGTGCACTTCCACTCTTTGACCGGCCAGATCACCACGAGATCCGGCAGGCGATTCTGCTGCTCGACCGCGCGCTCAGACAAATCCGGTGACAGCCAATGCGTTCGGTACGCGCGGTCGATGGCGGCATCCCCGCTGACGCTGAACCGCAGTTGACGGCGATCGCGAGTGCGGGCGACGTAAGCAGTCTCTGAGGGGTTGAGGCTCCGGTCACGAGTCCAGCGCCGCAACGCCGTCATCGCCGCCGTGACCTTGCTCAGGTTGGCCTGCACGACGCGCTCGAGCGACTCGACCCGGCCCTGTCGCCAGCGGTCGAGGTGCGACGGCGCTAGCCAACCCAGGCCCAGCAGCCCATCGATTGCGCTGACGTCCGTTGTTCAGCGAGCGCCGCCTCGGCTGCTCGCTGAACCCGCTGTTCCAGATCCTGCCGTGTCATAGGCCAACCGAACCAATCCCCTCGACAACCGCGCTCTGGCCGGCAATTTCGCCATACGTGTCACGACGACAGATCACGGTATTGGTCATGAGCGGAATGCCCTTACCGTTACGTACCCTACTCACCAGATGGGTGCCCTTCCGCGCTACCGGACAAAGTGCTGTTTCAACACGAATTGCCCCACGCCACAACGGCATCCATCGCTAAGTTCGGGCGCGTGTCACCCAATCGCTCGCGGATTCGGGTTCTGACATTACGGGGCGCACGGCGTTTGCCTGCCAGGCCCCGTGGAGGAGTCCGCCTTGAAGCAGACCGCGGCCTACACCCGTCGCCCCGTGACCGCCTACCGTTTGTGCCGCCAGGCCGTGCACGAGTGTTGTCGACGACCGACTGACTCCCTTCCGAAATCGCGGCTTCATACCGCCGTCGCAGCGCAGCAGGTGGCGCCGTTATTGCCGCGCCGCCGCGAACGACGCGGGTGGTCCTGACAACAGCACGGCCGTGGCCATCGACACCCCTGGTTCCATCGCGACCACGACTAGTTCATCGACCACTATCAATGAGCCTCAGGAGATGTCGTGATGCCGAGTGACTCCGAGTGACTCCCTGACCGGTGGCCCCTCAACCACTGAGTGGCGGATCGGCGAGGTCATCGCCGACCTCTTTAGCGCGCGGCGATCGGCACGCCGCGACTGCTGCTCTACGCTCCGGGATTTGCCCGGGTCGTCATCAATTCTCGGTGAGTTGGCCACGGATTTGGCCACAGAACGCGGTGAAAACGATCCGAACAAGCGCGACAGGGTGAAACAGGCGGGACGGAAGGACGCCAATTAACCTGCAGATATGAGACCGATCGCAACGTGAGAGACCGCGACCGGCTAGCTCATAACCCAGAGGTCACGGAGGCGGGCCACCAAAACCGTGACCGGCACCTGGGGGTCAATTTTCAGATCGGTACTAGTCGAACCAGGCGGGATGGGTTTCAGCATTGGCCTGCGCGTGATCACGCGATCACAGCGCCAACAAGGGCTGCCCGGTCGTTGCCACGATGATGTCGACCGTGGCGTGTTGATTTGCGGCGAAGTTGGCTGCCGTGGTAGCGACGCACCCAGTGGTATCCGATGATCTCAACTAAACGGACACCACCACAAAGGAAACACCATGGCTGTGTCGCAAGTGCCGGAAAAGGTAACCAGAGTTTCGGGACCTTCGAAATCGCTAAATGGTAACCAATCGCCTGGCGAGCTCCTGACGATCCAAGAGTTGGCGGAGCAGCTGACGGTGAGCGTGGGTTGTATCCGTGCGTGGCGCCTGCGTGGCGATGGACCACCGGCGATCCGCGTTGGCACAGCGCTGCGATGGGATCCCCGCGAGATCGATGAGTGGCTCGACTCTCGACGCGAATCACGTTGGCAAGCAGGGTGATTGAGGGACGGTCAGGTCCTGGCGGTACGCGGGTCTATCGGGCTCGTATCTACTACCGAGGCCGCTATGTGGCGTCACAGACGTTTCCGCGAAAACGTGATGCGCAGGATTGGGAACGGCGCCAGGTGGAGAGCCTGCGGTCTGGTGTCTGGTCTGACCCTGCGGCAGGGGATAGGCCAGTCAGAGAGTGGTGCGAGATCTGGCTGAACGCCCAGCCGGCTCGACAGCCTGCCACCGAGCGCAAGATCCGCGGCGTGATTGCCAAGCAGATCACCGAGACATTCGGACGTCGGCCACTCGCGTCGGTGAGACCGTCTGAGGTGCAGGCCTGGGCGGCTGAATTGTCACGAACGCAATCAGCCGCTACCGCCCGCCACTCGCTCGGCGTTTTGCGGCGGGTGTTTGACTACGCCGTCCGCGACGGCGTAATACAGCGCAATCCGGCCGCTGGTATCCGATTGTCAAAGGTGCAGGGCAACGATCCGCGACCGCTGACACATGACGAGCTCTGGCGGCTTGCGGGACACTTCGACGCGGCCAGGGACCGGCTGCTGGTGCTGGTCGCCGGTTATTGCGGGCTGCGTTGGGGAGAGCTAGCGGCACTGCGATGGTCCGATGTCGACCTGCAAGGCAGGTCCCTGCGAGTCGTTCGGGCGTATTCGGAGGAGGCACCGCGGGGCGAGTTGTCGCCGGTCAAAAACCACCAGGCACGCACCGTGCCGATTCCCGCGATCGTGTCAAGCGAGCTCGCCGACTACAAAGCCCAGTGCGACCCAGATGGATTGGTATTTCCTTCCGTAGCAGGCACACCTCTGCGCAACCGTAACTGGCGACGCGACGTTTTCGATTCCGCGGTCGAGGCGCTGGGACTAAAAATCACTCCGCATAACTTGCGCGACACCGCCGCATCGCTGGCCATCCAGGAAGGCGCGTCTGTCGTCGCTGTCGCGCGCCTTCTCGGTCACGAATCAGCGGCGACGACGCTGAACCACTACGCGGGTCTGTTTCCGACAGATCTGGACGACATCGCGTCTCGACTCGACGCCGCGGCGCGATTGACTATCACCAGCCAAGACGCGTCACCTGATGCCAAAGAATCACCGACCAAGCACCGACCAGAAAAATCGAAGATCAGCAGGCGAACACCTGCAAACCATCATTCACCTGCGAAAACAGTTGTGCCCCCGGCCAGATTCGAACTGGCGACACCGGCTTTAGGAGAGCCGTGCTCTATCCCCTGAGCTACGAGGGCGGGGACGTTCTTGAATACCTGACTAAAACCTAGCCGGTCAAGGCTCTGGGCGGGGTT
>Ga0335070_10000915_pt1 | contig 33831 bp, 25 predicted proteins | sample Lox_Sample_13_FD_206722 | JGI IMG/M metagenome (GOLD analysis project Ga0335070, IMG submission 206722) | Soil microbial communities from Loxahatchee National Wildlife Refuge, Florida, United States - Lox_Sample_1.3 | ecosystem: Environmental > Terrestrial > Soil > Wetlands | place: USA... | reverse complement strand
GCTTCACCGAATCGGTCTGTGTGTCGACCGTGTTGCGCGTGATCTGCAGTTGCAGATCCATCTGCATGAGCGCGAAGTAATCGCTGGCCACGTCGCTCACTAAAGTCAGCACCACAACCCGCCGGGCGTCTTCGGTCGCCAGCAACTGGGCACGGGCTGCTTCATCTGCCCGCCGCAGGCGCCCAAAGAAGTCCACCTGGAATGCCGCGTCCGCCGCAAGAACGAGGAAATTGTACTTCGACTGGGAGGTGGACTCTTTGCCGCCGCTGAAGACCCCATTCCCTTGAACCTGGGGATACAAGTGCGATTTCGTAATTGCCAGTTGTGCTCGAGCTGCGTTGATCCGTTCGGTTGCCAGCTGCAGATCGTAGCTTTGCTTGAGCGCAGTGCGAATCAAATCCTGCAGTTTGGGATCATGAAACACTTCCCACCAGTGCAGATCCGCAAATGAAGCCGTCTGCGCCTGCACCTGCGGGTTCTCTGCGGCATCGCGATACGCCGCTGGAGTCTGAACCGCGGGCCGCTTGTAGTTGGGGCCAACCATGCAGCCCGTCATGACGACACATATTGGAACCAACAGACATCGGCCGATTTTCGTGCGGTCCCACACCATCGCCATCCTGTTCGTTGCTCGCATCTCAGTCTCCCGGCATTGGTTCCGGCGAGGCCGGCAGCATTCCTGGCGTAGTTTCTTTCCCTGCGCCTGACCACTTCTCAACGATGTAGAAGATTGCGGGCACGAAGAAGATTCCAACGGCACTTGCCGCGAGCATTCCGCCGATCACGGTTGTCCCCATAATCTGTCGTGCCACCGCGCCCGCGCCGGATGCCGTCCACAACGGCACGCAGCCGAGAATGAACGCGAACGAGGTCATCAAAATCGGACGAAGCCGCAACCTGGCGCCTTCGAGAGCCGCCTCGTCGAGCGGCTTCCCATGCTCAGATTGGTCCTTTGCGAATTCGACAATGAGAATCGCGTTCTTTGCCGCGAGGCCAATCAGCGTAACCAGCCCGATCTGCGCGTAGATGTCGCTTTCGATCTGAACCATGTAAGGGGGCAGGAGCGCCTGCAAGATCACGCGACGCAGCCAGAGAATAAAGAACGCTCCAAACACTGCAACCGGCGTGCTCAAGAGCACGCTGAAGGGCAGCGCCCAACTCTCGTAGAGAGCGGCCAAAATCAAGAACACAAACAATAACGAGAGCGCAAAGATGATCGCCGGCGGCACGCCCTGGCGCGCCTTCTGTTCCTGGAAGGACATGCCGGAGTAGTCGAAGCCCATCTCGCGGGGCATGGTTTCTTTGAAAACCTCTTCCAGCGCTGCGGTCGCCTGGTCTGCGCTGTATCCCGCGGCTGCGCTGCCGTTGACCTGCGCCGACCGATATTCGTTAAAGCGCAGCGTGAATTCTGGTCCCAAGCGCGACTTGACCGTCGTTAGCGTCGAAAGTGGAACGTTTGCGCCTTTGTTGTTGCGAACGTAAAAGCGCCCAACGTTCTCGGCCTGAGCCCGGTCTGCGCTTTCAGCCTCGATATAGACCTGCCACTGCCGTCCAAACCGGTTGAAGTAATTAATGAAGTAGCCCCCCATGAACGCCTGAATCGTGCGGTAAACATCATTCAGGTTGACGCCCTGCTTCAGCACCTTGTCGCGGTCCACATCCACAAACTGCTGTGGGACGCTCGGCAGGAACGTCGTGCTCAGCGACGCGATCTCCGGCCGCTTGCGTGCCGCTTCCAGAAATGCGGCCAGATTCTTGGCCAAGAACTGAACATCTCCACCAGACCGGTCTTCGAGAAGGAAAGTAAATCCCCCTGCAGTGCCGACGCCAGGAATTGCAGGCGGCGAAAAGCCAAATACCACCGCAGCGGGCAACTGGCTGAACTGCTTGTTCAAACGCGCCTTCAGAGCCTGGAACTGCTCTGCTCGCGTCTTGCGGTCGTCCCACGGCTTGAACGTGACAAAGAAGGTTGCGTTATAACTTGTCCGTACGAAGCTCAACAGGCTGAATCCTACAAAGGCAGTGGAATACTGCACGCCCGGGGTGTCCATGATGATCTTTTCGACTTGCCTGGAGACCGCAGTCGTCCGCTCGAACGAGGCCCCATTCGGCAATTGCACGTTCACGTAAGCGTAGCCTTGATCTTCGTCAGGCAAGAAGCTCGACGGTACTCTGTTCGCAAAAAAGACTCCCGCAATTCCAAAGGCTACTAACAGCACAACTACCACCGCTGTCTTCTGTATGAGTACTGCACTCCAGCTCACATACCCCTGAGTGGCGCGCTCGAACACGCGGTTGAACGAATCGAAGAGTTTCTGAAGCCGTCCCTTGCTTGGCTCTTTTGGACGGAGCAGCAGGGCCGCGAGGGCCGGGCTGAGCGTCAGGGCGTTGAATGCCGAAAGTAAAACTGAGATCGCAATGGTGATTGCAAACTGCTGATACAACCGGCCTGTAATTCCAGGAATAAACGCCGTCGGCACAAACACTGCCGAGAGCACCAATGCGATTCCTACCACCGGTCCGGACAATTCCTCCATTGCCTTCAGCGCCGCGGCTTTCGGGGTCATGCCCTCTTCAATGTGCCGCTCTACACCTTCGACGACGACGATCGCATCGTCGACGACCAGTCCGATGGCCAATACCAGCCCAAACAATGAGAGCGTGTTAATCGAAAACCCAAACAACGGAAACAAAACAAACGTGCCCACGAGCGAAACGGGCACCGCGAGCAGTGGAATCAGCGTTGCGCGCCAGCCTTGCAGGAAGAGATAGACGACGAGGATCACGAGCAGCAGTGCGATCACGAGCGTTTCCACAATTTCCTTCATGCCCTGCCTGACCGACCTCGTCGTATCGAGCGCTACCACATAATCGAGATCCTCCGGGAAGCGCTGTTTCAGCTGATCCATCAGCTTTCGCACGCCCGCTGCGGCTGCCACGGCATTTGATCCGGGCAACTGATACGCTGCAATCACAGCGCTGGGTTTGCCGTTGAATCTGCCGGCCACGCTGTAGTCCTGTGAGCCCAGTTCGATCCGCGCCACATCGCGCAGGCGCACAATTCCGCCGTCCGGCGTCTCACGCAGCACAATTTGCCCAAACTGCTCCGGCGAGGTCAGCCGCCCCTGCGCCAAAACCGTATAGGTGAATTCCTGACCCTTAGGCGCCGGTTCGCCGCCAGCCTTGCCGGCTGGATTCACTGTGTTCTGCGACTGCACTGCGCTTACGATCTCCGGCACCGTAATTCCCAGCTTTGCCAGCGTGTCCGGCTTCACCCACAGACGCATTGCGTACTGGCCCGAGCCAAACACCTGCACATTGCCGATTCCCGCCGAGCGGAGCACCGGATCCGCCAGATTGATATAGGAGTAGTTCGCGAGAAAATTTGCGTCGTAGGTTCCATTCGGCGAGTACACCGCGATCAGTAAGAGCGGGGCCGTTACCGACTTCCGCACCGTCACGCCGTAATTGTTGACGTCGCCCGGCAACTGCGATGCGGCCTGGGTCACGCGCGACTGAGCCAGGATAAAATCCGTGTTCGGATCGGTCTTTACATCGAAGTCTACAATTAGGCTTGTTGTCGAATTGCCTGTGGCGTTCAACGAGTACATGTAATTCATGTTGTCGACGCCGTTCATTTGCTGTTCGATCGGCGTAGCCACCGCCTGCTCCAAGGTCTGCGCATCCGCGCCTACGTATGTCGCAAGCACTTGAATCTCAGGCGGCGTGATGTTCGGAAATTGCGCCACCGGCAAAGTCAAAATCGTCAGCGACCCGACCAATACCATTACGATCGAGATCACCATCGCCACAATCGGCCGGTTGATGAAGAACTTCGACATGGCTTATCTGTCCTTCGCTCCCGTGGCAAACGGCTTCGGGTTGACAGTCACGCCCGTGTGAACCTTCTGGACGCCTTCGGCGAGCACGGTGTCCCCCGGATTCAATCCCTGCGCGATGATCCACTGGCTGCCAATCTGCTGCCCAACGCTCACCGTGCGGACGGTCACCTTGTTGTCGGCGCCAAGAACGGCAACTTGATATCCCCCTTGAAGTTCCGACACCGCTCTTTGTGGAACCAGCAATGCGCCTTGCTGGGTGGAAATCACAGCGCGGACTTTCGCGTAGCCGCCAGGACGCAGCACGTTATTCGGATTCGCAAATAATCCAGCCAGCCGGATCGCTCCGGTGCCCACATCGACCTGGCGGTCCGCGAAATAAAATGCGCCCTCATGCTCGTAGGTCGAGCCGTCGGCAAGAATCAGCTGCAGCCTTAAGTTTTTATCCGCAGCCAGCCTACTCTCCTCCGTCGGAAATCTTTTGCGCCAAGCAAGGTATTGCGGCTCGCTTACCGTGAAATAAACCTTGATTGGATTGACGGTTGAAACCGACGTGACGATCCCACTGCCCGGGGATACCAACGCTCCCACCTGCAACTGTGCTTGTCCAGCAATGCCATCGATCGGGGCGATCAGCCGAGTGAATTCAAGGTTGATTTTTGCCGTCTCGACCGCGGCTTCATAGGTCTTGATCTGCGCTTTGGCCGTATCCACCGCGGCAATCGCCGCTAGATTGTTCTGCACCGAGTTGTCGAGGTCCTGCTGGCTCGCCGCCTGTTCCTTGGCGAGCGGGGTGTAACGCTTCACATCCAAGTCCGTTCGGACCTGGATCGCCTGTGCGCTTGCCAGATTGGCTTTTGCCTGCGCAAGCTGACCCTGAGCCTGATCCAACGCCGCCTGAAATGGGCGGGGGTCGATTTGGAAGAGCACTTGCCCCTGTTTGACGAATGCACCTTCCTGATATTCCTGCTTCTGGAGATAGCCGGTGACCTGGGCGCGCACATCGGCGTTGACCAAGCCGTCGAGCGTGCCGATCCACTCGCCATAGATGGGAACATTCTCCTGCTTCACCTTCACTACCTGGACATCGGGTGCGGCGGAAGGCGCGCCCAGAGCCTGCTTTGCTGGGCGCACGGCCCCGATGATCAGTACGATCACAACGGCACCAAATATGGCCCCAATGACCAGTTTGTATCTCCAAAGCGTGCTCATACATTTCTCCGAAATAGGGCTGAGCGCCGTTGCTTCCCTCTAGTCTTGGCATTAGGCCATAAGGACTGGATCGAATCTATTAGACGAGGGTATGAAGCCACGCCTTGCCACCACTGCCAAACTGCGTTCGCCATGCCCAGCCGCACACAACGTGCGAGAACTTCGTGCCAGCGACTTTCGCATACCCCGTCCATCGCAGCATCCCGAGAAGAAGTATTTTTTGGATACCTCGGAAGGAAAGGTCTAGACTCCCCCAATCGAGGTACATCGCTGCCCTTAGAATCCGTGGCGCTCCCCGCGCCGAACTCAGCCTCTTGACACGAGAACCGAGTGCCTAGGCCGACATGCAAGGTTCACAAAACAAATCGAGGAAGCGTGCAAATCCCTCTCGATTCAGGTAGCCTTTCTGCACAGCAAGAAAAGGGTTCTTGGGGTCCTCCAGTAGCACGACGCCCCCTCGGCGGCGTTGTGGGAGGTCGATGAAATTCTGGTATGCAGTTCTCCTGCTGTCGCTTCTCAGCACGCGGGAGATTCTCGCCCAATCCGACCGCGCAACGCTCACAGGCTTCGTGCATGATGCCTCCGGCGCTGTCGTTCCCGCTGCCAGCGTGACCGCAACCAATGTAAACACCAATCTCCAATGGGCCTCCGCCACAGACAACGATGGCGCCTACACACTGGTGAATGTGCCGATCGGGAGATACGACATCAGGTGTACAAAGGAGGGATTCGAGGTGAAGTGGCTTTCCTCCGTTGAACTTGCAATTGGCGAGGCCATGAAAGTCGACTTCCTGTTAAATGTGAGCTCACGCTCCGTGACCGTGAGCGTCATCGACGACCATTCGCCGCTCCAGACACAGTCCTCATCTCTCTCCACTAATCTCGACAATGGCGCCGTGACCGAGTTGCCGCTCAACGTGCAGGGTGGGCGTAATCTCTCGCAATTCATGTTTGCTTACGTTCCGGGGATCGAAGGCACCGACTACAGTTCTCACATCAATGGCAGTGTCAGCTTCACCAAAGATGTGATGATCGATGGCATCTCCGCCGTCTCACAGATTGGCGGCTATATCAGCGAATCCAGTCCGCCAATGGAGGCTGTCCAAGAGTTCCAGGTCACGAGTGCCGGCGTCACCGAGGACGAGCACACTGGCGGCGGCACATTTCGCTACGAAATGAAGTCCGGAACAAACGCCTTCCACGGCACCGGCTTCTTCTTTATGCACAACGAGGCGTTCGATGCTGCATCCTGGGGCAACAAATACAACGAAGGCCGGTGCTTAGCAGCCGCGGAAGGTGATCCCTCGCAAAATGCAAACTGCGAGCGAGCCTTCGGCAAACCTAACGATCGGCTCTACGACTACGGCGCGAGTTTCGGCGGACCGATCAAGAAAAACAAGCTCTTCTTCTATGCCGGCTGGGAACGCTACACGTTTGCCAACACCGGCATCGGCGGACTCTCTTCCACTGTTCCTACAGCCGCGTTTCTTGGTGGCGACTTCAGCGCGCTTCTCGGAGGCGCTCTCTGCGACAAATCTGGCGTCGTGGGCCTGTGCAGCGATGGCGGTACGCCCATTATTGTTACGGACACCAACGGCAACTCGCTTCCCGCGCAGCAGAACATGATCTTCGACCCGTCGTCGGGATCCTGCCAGACTCCGAGCGGCTGTCCACAGTTCGCGGGGAACATGATTCCGCCGGGACGGATCAGCAACGTCTCATCCCAAATCGTGAGTCTCTATCGGAAGTACTATGCGCCACTGGCGCCGACTCTCACTAACAACAACGCCCTCCCGCTGAGTTTCCCGGCGACCTGGTATCAGAGCAACGAGGGGAGCCTGAAGCTCGATTACGACCTCTCGCGCAATCATCGCCTCGATGGCTCTTTTATTTATGCCTATATTCCGCGATTGCTCTCTGACCAGGGTGGCATCTGGGCGGCGGGAACTCCCGACGGCGGCCCGATGGCCAACGCGTACGATCACAACACCACCGCGCCATCCATCAGGGTCCGCGATTCATGGACGATCTCAAGTTCACTTCTAAACGTGGCTGGCATTACGTTCAATCGCTTTCGTAATCCGAGCGATGCTCGTTCGCGCTCCGGCAGTTGGCCTTCCGTTCTTGGCCTTGGCGATTTTGGCACCGGCAATTTCCCGATCATAAAATTTCAAGGCATCAACAGCGACCAACATAATGACGTAAACAGCCTGCCTGTCGACGAAACTCTGCTGGGCAGCCAGTTCAACGATTTCTATGCAGCCAACACTTTCATCTACAGCGATACGCTCTCATGGATTCGCGGGCACCACACCTGGAAGTTCGGCGCCGAGTTTCGGGCGCAGGAATTTAATTCGCACGGCGACTACGGAGTTCCCACGTTCGTTTTCGATCCAGCGCAGACTGCCGGTCCATTTGCGCACGTGAGTAACTGCCCGAACAACTCTTTGTGTGGCGGATTTGGTTTCGCGAGCTTTCTTCTTGGCGACGTCAACCAGGCCTCGGTGAGCGAGCCCAATCCGACCTATGGCCGCCGCAAGTCGATCTCTCTTTTCGCGCACGACGACATCAAGGTCACGCACCGCTTCACGCTCAATGCCGACCTTCGCTGGGATTTCAACGACCGCTATCACGAAAAATACGGCCACTGGTCGAACTTCAATACGACGGAGATCAATCCCGTCACCGGCCTTTTCGGCGCGCTTGACTTTGCCTCTGGCGGCAGCGACTCTTTCGAGAAGCGGCAGTACTACCACAACTTCTCCGGCTCCCTGGGCGGAGCGTTCCAGCTCACGCCAAAAACCGTGGCGCGCGCGTCTTTCGGCGTTTTCTACGTTCCACTCAATCTCAATACCAATAGCGGCATTCCCTACGCGTTCAATCCCGGCTTCGTTCTCAATAACCAAGTACTCTCACCATTTGACTGGGACAGTGGATATCCGGGCCAGGCGGTCGACATCGGCAAGGATCCTAACTTTACGCGCTACGGCATGGTCGCCATCGATCCCAGGATGCTCGAACTTGGCAATGTGCAATCCTGGAGCGCCGGCATCCAGCGTGAAATCGGCCGCGGTCTTGTGCTGGAGGCGAACGCCCTGGGAAATCACGGCTACCATCTCGAGAGCGGCTACGTCCGCGGCAACCAGCCGAACCTCGCGACTTACACCGCGCTAGTGCAAGCTGGTCTGCAATACGCCTGGATCACGGAGCCCGGTTTCTCCGGATTCGGGTGGGCCTCGGTCGCTCCATTCCCGAATGTGGCCATGACTTATGGCCCGCTCTTTTTCGTGGGCTCGCCGCTTGGCAATACGGATTACAAGTCCCTTCAGATCACGGCTCGCAAACGAACCAGCCACGGTCTCTCGCTGCTGGCTGGCTACAATCTCTCGTCGTCTCATGGCGACGTCGACAACGCGTTTGAAGACCTCTATTACGCGGGCCCGCTCCAAGATATCTATAACCTTCAAAGCGAGCGCCACACGATCTCTTCGTTCGATCAGACTCACATCGTCAAGGGATATGTTCTTTACGAACTCCCGATGGGCCGCGGGAAATCGTTCTCATCGTCGTCTGCGTTCTTCAATGGCGTAATAACCGGTTGGACCGTAAGCGGCGATTTCCACTATGCCTCCGGCATGCCCATGCGTATCGTTGCGAACGTCTACTATCCAGGCATCAATACTGTCTACGCGAACATCGTTTCCGGCTGCGACATTCGGCAGCACTACAATGGCCAGGTGGGGGGAACTTACTTTAATCCAGCCTGTTTTGCGAATCCCGCAAACGGAGAGTTTGGTACCGCGCCCGGTTATCTCTCTGAGTTGCGCAATCCCGGCCTTGCCACCGAAGATCTCGCTCTCAGCAAAGGGACAAGATTCGGCGAGCGCTGCAATCTCCATCTGTATTTTCAGGTTTTCAATGTCTTCAACCGTCACGGCTTCGCCGGGCCTAATACGCAAATCGGCAGCGCTGGTTTTAGCGAGGTACTTCCGCAAAATCTCAACGGGCTACCCGGCCCTCGCGTCGGTCAATTTGCCGCGCGCCTTGTTTTTTGAAGGGAGGCCAATATCATCGTCAGCGCCCGAATGCGACCGACGCTCAACCTGCAGACTGGAACTCTGCGATGCAAGGGATGCTCTCCGAAGTCAGCGCAGTTCGTCGGTCTAATTGCATTAGCGGTTACACTCGCGGGATGCTCCAGCCTAAAGAATCGGGTTGGCGTGCAGGCATCAGCGGCGATCCAGTTCACCAGTGTTCCCTATGCCGGTGAGGACAATCCCGAAAAATTGAACACGATCTCCGGGCGCGTCGTGGGTGGGAAACCAGGCCAGCGGATCATTATTTACGCCAGAGGCCAGACGGCCTGGTGGGTGCAGCCCTTCGCGGATAACCCGTTTACTGACGTGAGCCCCAGCGGCAAGTGGACGAACTCTACTCATCCGGGCTCCGAATATGCCGCACTTCTCGTCAACCCGGATTTTCGACCTCCGCTGACCACTCCGACTTTGCCCGACATCAAAGTGTTCGCCTCTGCTACGGTCAAAGGGCGAATTCCCCTATGGCAGAGAAGGTGGTTTGCGATTATCTGCGTGCTCGCCGTCGCCATTGTCATTTTTGGACTTCACCGTTTGCGGCTCCATCAGGTGAGCAAGAAGCTTCACATGGTTCTGGAAGAGCGGCTCGCCGAACGCACTCGCGTCGCGCAGGAGTTGCACGATACTCTACTGCAGGGTGTGCTCAGCGCCTCCATGCAGCTTCATGTCGTCGTCGATCAACTTCCTGAAGATTCCACCTCCAGACCCTCGCTTAATCATGTTCTTGAACTGATGGGACGAGTCATCGATGAAGGCAGGAACACTCTCCGCGGATTGCGCTCACCTATTGAAACTGCCGAGGATCTCAAGACCTCATTCTCGAGAGTTCCTCAAGAGGTAGGTAAAGACCAGGATGTCGATTTCCGCATCGTCGTCGAAGGAGAGCCTCTTCCTTTGCGCTCCGTGATTCGAAACGATGTCTACAGCATCGGCCGGGAAGCGCTCGTCAATGCGTTCCGCCATGCCCGAGCTCACAGGATTGACGTGCAACTCGAATATGCTCCCTTTCAACTGCGCATCCTTGTCCGTGACGACGGCAGCGGCATCGACGCTCATGTTCTCGAATCAGGCCGCGACGGCCACTGGGGACTCTCTGGAATGCGGGAGCGTGCCGAGCGCATTGGCGCGAAACTCAGGCTCATGAGCCGGCCGGGAAATGGGACCGAAGTTGAGCTTCGCGTTCCGAGTCACATCGCTTTTGAATCCAGATCGCCCCGTACTGCGTCCAAGTGGTTATCTCGGCGGCATCGCTCAGCCGGGACCGATCCCGCACCTAAACCAAAGGCCGGATGAAAGAGTGACGATGGCGAGCCTTGCTCCAATCCGCATTCTCAGCGTTGACGATCACCCACTGCTTCATGAAGGTCTGGCCACAATTATCAGGAATCAGCCCGATCTTTCGCTCATCGCCGAAGCTTCCAATGGCCGTGAAGCCATACAGCGCTTCCGTGAATTCACGCCCGATGTCACGCTCATGGACCTTCGCCTTCCCGATATGAGCGGAATCGACGTCACCATCGCCATTCGCTCCGAGTTCCCCGAAGCCCGCATTATCATCCTGACCACCTTCGAGGCGGACTTCGAAATTCAGCGCGCGCTCGAGGTTGGAGCACGTGCCTACGTTCTCAAGAGCATGCCTCCCAAGGAGCTCGTCGAGGTCGTGCGCCAGGTCCACGCCGGGAAAAAAAGAATCCCAGCCGAAATCGCTGCCCGCCTCGCTGAGCACTATAGCGACGAAGCCTTGACAACGCGGGAAATGGAAGTCCTACAGCAGATCGCCGGCGGCAACCGCAACCGCGACATTGCCGGCAAGCTCTTTATCACCGAAGAAACAGTAAAAGTCCATATCAAGCACATCATGGAAAAACTCGGCGCCAACGACCGCACGCAGGCCGTGGCCATTGGCGTTCGCCGTGGCATTATCCAGCTTTAAAGCTCGCCGGCGATCCCCCATAAGTGGTACCGAAAAATTCCAATCGCTAGGGATTCGCCCGCCCTCCAAGTCATATAGGCTGTTGCTGTTTTTACGGAGGTATTCTGTTCCGGATATTTTCCACCTTCCCGGATGGCTGGCCGGGCGTTGGTCTTGCGCTGCTACGTGTATCGATCGGAGCGCTCCTTACGGCTCAAGGAGTAGCGTATCTTTCCGCATGGTCAACCCTTCATCTGCTTGCATTGCTTGTCGCACTGCTCGCGCTCGTCAGCGGACTCATGCTCATTCTCGGATGCCTCACACTAATTGCCGCATTCATCGCAGCGATCGCCTGCGCCAGTAGTATTTTCTGCCCGTTGCCGACGTTCACACCGGATATTCTCGGAAGCCGGCTTCCCTGCGCCTTGGTCGCCATCGTAGCGATCTCATTGGCTTGCCTAGGCCCAGGCGCATTTTCGGTGGATGCTTTGCTTTTCGGCCGCCGCGAAGTTGTGATTCCCCGGTAGTGCCCTCCCGCAATTCTCCGTGATTTCCTTTACCTCGAAAGAGGTACTCTTGCCCCCGACCCCAGGGTTAGCCAAAAAATACCCGAACTCGTGATGCGCACCGTCCCTACGCGTGCGATCTTCTTAGCAGTCTAGAACTCCATATCCAGTGAAAGTGAGCGTCTTATGGTCAAGAACTCAAGATTTAACTTCCCGCCGATGAGCCCGTGCCTGAAGCTGTTCATCGAGTCTCTATTGGCCGAAAATGGCTCGGAAATCAGCATTGAACAATTCCTCTTGGACGACGAGGCGATCATGGGCAAGGGCCTTGTATCGGAAGCCCCACTCGTATCCAACAAAACGTACAAGCAGGGAGCGCGTCATGAAGACCGAATCGATCTCGCACAAGCGTGTTGACAAAGCCGCCTACGGACAAATCAGCGACCTCGGCGCCGATGCCGTTGCCGCCATTTCGGCCAATTTACGCGGGCTCCTTGCCGATGTCTTCGCTCTTTATCTCAAGACGAAGAATTTCCACTGGCACATGACCGGCCGGCATTTCCGCGACTATCACCTGCTTCTTGACGAGCACGGCGAGCAGATTTTCGCCATGACCGACGACATTGCGGAGCGCGCCCGCAAGCTTGGTGGAAGAACCCTCCATTCCATCAGCGACATTGCGAGCCATCAGCGAATCAAAGACAACAACGAAGAGACGGTCGCACCGCTCGACATGATCCTAGAACTCGCCGCGGACAACCAACAACTTGTCGAGTTAATGCGGGCATCGCACGAAATCTGTGCCCAGCACAACGATGTCGCAACAACGAGCCTGATCGAAGTGTGGATCGATCAAACCGAGCGTCGCGTCTGGTTCCTGTCAGAAGTGGCAAATGATCGCAACTAAGAACGATCACTTGGGGAAAGAGGAGCAATCATGGTGATGGGTATGAGTCTCGCAACGTTCACTGCGGTGCATGTCGTTATCAGCCTCATCGGTATCGCTAGCGGCTTCATTGTCATGTTCGGACTGATCGGCGGCAGCCGCATGGACCGCATGACAGTTATCTTTCTTTCCACCACCGCGCTCACCAGCATCACCGGTTTCCTGTTTCCATTCGAGCGCCTCACGCCCGGTGGCATTATCGGCATACTGTCGCTCGTCATTCTCCTTTTCGCGATTCCCGCGCGCTACCTTTTTCAACTCGCGGGCCCGTGGCGTTCAATCTACGTCATCGGCTCGGCTCTCGCTCTCTACTTCAACTTTTTCGTCTTCATCGTGCAGAGCTTCGAGAAAATCCCCGCCCTCAAGGTCCTCGCGCCAACACAAAAAGAACCACCATTCGTGGCCGCTCAACTCGTAGCCCTTTTGTTTTTCACCGGTCTGACAGTCTTTGCAGCCGTCCGTTTCCACCCGAAGCGAATTCGCATCGCTTAAGCCTCAAAGCTGTTTAAGGGCACGACCCGAGTTCTGCAAAGAGAAGGAAAGGAAGGATCAAGATAATGCCCACGCTCACCGAAAACGCAAGTGTCATCTATACAGCCAAAGCTCACTCCACCGGAGGCCGCGACGGCGGCGCTTCCCGCACCTCCGATGGCCGCCTCGACGTCAAGTTCTCCATCCCCGGCGGACCGGGCAATGGCACCAATCCGGAACAACTCTTCGCCGCAGGTTGGGCCACGTGTTTCATCGGCGCCATGCGCAATGCCGCCGGGCGCATGAAGCTCCATTTTCCAACCGACGTCGCCATCGATACCGAAATCGATCTCTGCAAGTCCGGCGAAGAGTTCTTCATCAAAGCGAGGCACAACATCTCCATCCCCAGTCTTGATCGGCAAACTGCGGAACAGCTCATTCAAGCCGCCGATAAGATCTGCCCATATTCCAAGGCGACAAGAGGCAACATCGAAGCCGAAATCAATCTTGTTTGACATTCAACTGAGGAAGCCAGCGCTCGAATACTAAAGCCAACATTCAAATACTCAAGGAGAACACCAATGCCATTCATTACCACTAAAGACGGCGCAGAGATCTTCTACAAGGACTGGGGCAATGGCCAGCCTATCGTTTTCAGCCACGGTTGGCCTCTGACAGCGGACGATTGGGACAATCAGATGCTGTTCTTCGGGCAGCAGGGCTATCGCGTCATCGCCCATGATCGCCGCGGCCACGGCCGCTCTACCCAAACCTGGGATGGCAACGACATGGACACTTATGCTGACGACCTCGCCGCCCTCACGGAGCAGCTCGGCCTTAAGGGCGCGATCCATATCGGCCACTCGACTGGCGGCGGAGAAGTTGCCCGTTATATCGGTCGACATGGCACCAAACGGGTCGGAGCCGCAGTCCTGATCAGTGCCGTCCCTCCCGTCATGATCAAGAAAGCCTCAAATCCTGGCGGCCTGCCGATGGAGATTTTCGATCAGCTTCGAAGAGACCTTGCAGCGAACCGCGCGCAGTTCTACAAGGACATCACCTTGCCCTTTTATGGCTACAACCGTCCGGGCGCAAAGATCTCCGAAGGCATTCGCGAGCACTGGTGGCTCCAAGGCATGATGGGCGGGATGAAGGCCCACTACGACTGCATCAAGGCCTTTTCCGAAACCGATTTCACGGAAGATCTAAAAGAGTTCGATGTCCCCACGCTTGTCCTGCACGGCGATGACGACCAGATCGTCCCTTACGCCGATGCCGGCGTCCTCTCCGCCAGGATTGTGAAAAGCGCGACGCTGAAGGTCTATCCTGGCTTCCCACACGGCATGTGTACGACGCACGCCGAGACAATCAACAACGACCTGCTCGCCTTCTTCCAGAAGGCCGAGCGAGCCGCCGCGTGATTGCTTGAGGAACAAGGGATCAAGCTAACTGATGCATTCTACGAACTCTCTCCACCGTGGGCTGCCGGCCAGTCTCCCCGCCGCCACAACGTCGGCGGTCCACGGCTCCCCCACCGCAAAAAATAGGCGTCTCATGTCCGCCCGGGCATAGTGGTAGAAGCTGGCAGCTCAGTCCGAGTCCACACATTGCATCGACAAGGAGCACCGGATGACAACGAGAAAGAAGCAAGGCGCGCCCCCGGCTGGCCCGGGTTCTGCCGGCCAGTCAGGCGACACGCAACAAGTCCCTCGCGATGCCCGAGCCGATTCCGAAAGCGTTGAAGAACTCACGGAAGAAGGCAATGCGTATGAAGCGGGCATCATTGACGGAGTGGAAAACGCCAAGGATCCTGACGTGGAGGAGGTCAGAACTCGCCAACCACGGGAGGACGATGTTCCGCCCGAGTATCTCGGCGACGAAGACGATCATGCCGCGTGACGACACCTCGCAGTTTGCGGCGACGGTCCGATAATCACTCTGGTGCCGCTTCCTCACAGCAGGGCTTCCCTTCGTGGCCAGACCTGTGATGGTCGTTAATCTTGCCGCTTAGCTGCGAATATGCCCGCTGTAGCGATTTTCGCTCTTCTTCCTTAAGGTCGGGGTTTTCCAGGGCGGTAATGATGTCATCGAAATCCGCTTCCAGGCTTTCGAGTTCCGCACAGAGCATGGCTGCCTCCATTCCCTTCCGTCGTAGCGGGAAGAAGCTGGCAACGGGAACCGGCGGTGTGTCGATCCCCGCTCGTCAAACGTCGATCATGCAACGCACATCGCCATGAGCTCTTTGCGTCCAATGCCCAGGATGTGGTGCTTATTCCCTACTTTTCTGAATGCCTCGATGGCGGTATCGAGGTGATGCTTTTCATGAGCGGCCGAGAGTTGAGTGCGAATGCGCGCCTGTCCCTTCGGCACAACGGGGAAGAAGAACCCCACCGCGTAGATGCCCTCGTCAAACAGCTCGCGCGCGAAGTCCTGCGCCAGCTTTGCGTCATAGAGCATGACCGGCACAATCGGTGTGTCGCCTTCCTTTACGTCGAATCCCGCATCTTTAAGCAGACCTCGCCAATATTGTGCGTTCCACTCGAGCTTGTCGCGCCGCTCGGTTGTGCTGCCAATCAGTTCCAGCACCTTAAGCGCCCCGGCCACGATGACTGGCGGCACTGAATTCGAGAACAGATAAGGGCGCGCCCGCTGCCGGCACATCTCCACGAGTTCGCGCCGGCCACTGACGCAGCCACCCGACGCCCCACCCAGCGCTTTGCCGAGCGTAGTTGTGATGACGTCGATCTTGCCGAAAACACCGCGGCGCTCATGTGTGCCACGTCCGGTCTTGCCGATGAAGCCGGTGGCGTGAGAGTCGTCAAGGAACACCATGGCATCGTGCTCTTCGGCCAGCGCGACCATTTCATCAAGCCTGGCAGTGTCGCCGTCCATGGAGAAAACGCCATCCGTGATGACGATGCGCATGCGCTTGTCGTGATGTTCTAGCAGCTTCGCCTGCAGGTGCCCCATGTCGGAGTGCTTGAAGGTATCCTGCATTGCCTTGCAAAGGCGCATGCCATCCACGATGGACGCATGCACGAGCCTGTCAGCGATCATTACGTCCTGATCGGTCAGGCACGCTTCAAAGAATCCGGCGTTGGCATCCATGCAGGAAGGGAAAAGTAAAGTGTCCTCTGTGCCAAGAAACTCAGTTAAGCGTTTCTCCAGTTCGCGATGAATGTCCTGGGTACCGCAGATGAAGCGCACCGATGACATTCCGTACCCGCGGTTGTCGAGCCCGGCATGCGCGGCGGCGATCACATCCGGATGACTCGACAAGCCGAGATAGTTGTTGGCGCAAATGTTGATGCATTTCCGCGGCGGCGATCCCACTGGGAATTCGACTTCAATTCCCGCCGCTTGCGGCGAATGGATATACCTTTCTTCTTTGAACAATCCGGCGGTCCGGATTGCTCCAACCTCATTCTGATAAGAGATGCGTACTCTTTCCGAAAATGCCATGGCGTGCCTCGCGTAATAAATGAATGACGTGCGAATGCAAGCGCGCTCGAACGGCGCTTGGGGTTGGGACCGGATAGCCGCGGTAGTCGCGGCTTAAACGCTGCCGACTGTGGCTTTCTGGAATCTTTCCACCAGGGCTTCGATGCGTTCGATCGTATCGAAAGCCTCCGGCGTGGCGTCGGCATCCGGAATGTGAATTGCGTATTTCTTCTCCAGGAAACGCAGCAGGGAAACCATGGAGAACGAGTCCACGAGGCCGCTCGAAATCAGGGGCGTAGTCTCGTTGATCTCACGTTCTTCTCCCTCCGGCACGTATTCCCGAATAACGTAGTCGCGTACGACTTTCCCGATCTCGTTCATGATTGCCCTCAGTCTTCCATGATGGTGGAAAGATCCCCCACGGGCTCGTTGAACTCCTTGCAGCGCAGAACGCGACGGACGATCTTTCCGCTCCGCGTTTTCGGCAACGATTCCACGAACTCGATTTCCTGGGGCATCGCCAGCGGCGAGAGCCGCTTGCGAACGTTGTTCATGATTTCCAGCTCCAAGTCGTCCGAGGGCTGGAAGCCTCTCTTCAGCGTGACGTACGCTTTCACCACTTCCATATTGACCGGATCGGGCTTTGCCACCGCCGCCGATTCGGCCACGCCGGGACATCCCAGCAGAGCCGATTCGATTTCGAATGGTCCTACCAGGTGTCCGCCAGTGTTGATCACATCGTCGTCGCGTCCCTGAAACCAGTAGTAGCCGTCTGGATCAATGGACGCACGATCGCCGCATAGATACCAACCATTCTTGAACTTGGCCTGAAATCCTTTCTCGTTGTTCCAATAACCGCGAATCTGCGAGGGCCAGCCCGGCCGCAGAGCAATGAGGCCGGCCACGCCGGGGTGGTCAATGGGCTCATAAGTCTTCGGGTTGAGCACAGTTGCGGTGATTCCTGGAAACGGCTTCCCCATCGAACCGGGCTTCACGGGCATCCCAGGAAAATTGGTGATCACGATGCATCCTGTCTCCGTTTGCCAGAACGTATCGTGAAAAGGCTTGCCGAAGACTTCCTCTGACCAGATCACCGCGCTGGCGTTGAGCGGTTCACCTACGCTGGCCAGATATCGCAAGTTCGATAGATCATGTTGCTTGACGATCTCCGATCCTTCTTTCATCAGCAGACGAATCGCAGTCGGCGCCGAGTACCAGACCGTCACTCGATGCTTCGCCATGAACTCATACCAGCGCTTGGCGTTGAATCCGCAATCGAGCACAACTTGCGTGACCCCGTTCGCCCACGGTCCGATGATTCCGTATGAGGTGCCTGTGACCCATCCCGGATCGGCGTTGCACCAGTAGATGTCTTCCGGGCGTAGGTCGAGCACCCACTTCGACGTCAAATATTGCGAGATGATCGAATAATGAACGTGTTGCGCGCCTTTTGGCTGACCCGTTGTTCCTGAGGTGTAATGCAGCACCGAAGGAGACTCTGCGGTTGTGGGATAGCAGGCGAATTCCTCGATGCGCGGCGTTCTCTCCATCGCAAAGAGGATTTCGCCTTCCTGCAACGAGCCTGCCTCTCCGTCGACCACAATCACATGTTTGAGATGCGGGAGCTGTGAACGAATCTTCCGAACCTTATATAGATGTTTTTTCTGTGTGATAATCGCCGACGTCCCAGCATCGGCCAGCCTGACTTGCAGCGATTCTTCACCGAATGCCGAAAACAGCGGCTGTGCCACGGCTCCTGTTTTGAGAACACCGAGAAAGCCTATGTACAGTTCCGGCACGCGGTCCATGAACAGGCAGACACGCTGTCCTGCCTGAATGCCCATGCCGCAAAGAAAATGCGCGACGGTATTAGAGAGTCCTCGGACGTCGCTATAAGTGAAGTGCTTTTCGTTGCCCTGATAATCTTCCCAGATCAGCGCGAGTCTATCGCCGAATCCGAGGTGGCAGATGCGGTCACTGCACATCCAACCGATGTTGATCGGTTGGCCTGCGTGATAACCAAGTTCCTGCTCAGCTAGTTTCCATTCGAAGTTACGGGTGAGTTCCGGGTAGGACGGTGGGGCGGGCATAGCTGATCTTCCTCATGGCGGTGACCGTCACTCGACCCACCAAGACGGCAGTCGCCGAAATACAGCTATGACATAACAATTTATGCCCTTCCGATGCAGCATGCTGTGATCTGCGTCATTCTGTTCTGTGATAACGGGAGAACCGAAGGGGCCGTCAGCAGCGATGTCTCAAGTGAAGGGTTTGTGATCCATGCGCACCACGCTTGATGTAGCGGACGCTCTTCACCTCGATGCGCACTATCTCTCCAGGACCGATGCGCGCGATCCCCGAACGCAGGATAACCGAACCACAGCTTCTGGCGAACGATCTCTGGGAGCAAGATCCCCCAGAGTGCAACCTCTGAACAGAGTCATGGCTCCTGTTCTGCGGTTCGACTTTGTCGAACTCGAGCAGACCGAGGAACTTCTCTCTCCGAGACGAACCGTAGCTTAAGAGAGGAGACTGCCTGTCAACGGGAAACCTAACCTAGGTCAGACGTGGAATGCGAGTTGGCACAGCTCAAAAAGTGTACTGGAACGGTAACCGAGGCGCGCTTAATGTTCTAGCCCGCCAGTGTTACTGGCGATCTCATTTTCGCGTAAAGGCCAATGAGACATGCAAGAGACGTGCGGGACGCAGTGAAGTCATCTTTCAAACGCTGGACGAACAAATCGATACGGCGGTGGGTGGCCATCCAACCACAAGGAGACTGGTGCGCTTCGCGGGCATGGCGTTGATCGCTCTTGCGGTATTCGCATCGACCGGCCATTTGGAATGGGGTGACAAGAAGATCGATGAACTCACTACGATACCAGAGCGTGGGCGGGACTCAAGATAACCCTCGCTTTCCAGGCGGTCGTAGGCGTATACAACGGTGTTGCGGGAGAGCTTGAGTTCACTGGCGAGTTCGCGGGTCGAAGGCATCATCTCACCGCGTTTCAGACGCTCCTGTTGGACGTACTCTTTGATCTGACGGATGAGTTGCTCTTGCAAAGTGAAGCGGCCGTTGCGATCGAGCCAGATGTTTTCGAGAATGCGCATCGGGCTTTCCTTTGTCTGGACTCATCGTATCAGCAGTTTCTGGCCCTTTACCGGTCCAAGCCTCCGGGCAAGTATGACCTCGGCCTTTGGGGGACGCCTAACGGCATTTGGCCGATGTTTATCTTGGTGAGCGCGTGGTCGGCGCATGAAAACGGCGCAATGGCGCTGATTCTTGAGGGACTTCAGAAGGCAATCTTATGGGCGTTGGCAAGTCAGTTATCGATCTTATTTTGACCGGCGGAAAAATTTGGACAGAGAATCGGACCCAACCGGAAGCAGAGGCAGTCGCGATCTCAAAGCGGCACATCGCTCATGTTGGGTCTTCGAACGACGTCCTGTCGCTAAAGGAGTCCGGGACAGAAGTAATTGATCTGCATGGGCGACGGGTTGTTCCTGGATTCGGCGACGCGCACGTGCACTTCTACTATGGCGGCTCTTCTCTCACCAGCGTACAACTCCGAAGCGCAAGGAGCCGTGAGGAAATGCGCGAACGCATCGCAAAATTCGCGGCTTCGCGCCCGAAGGGCGAATGGATTCTGCTGGGAGAATGGGACCTCCAGGCCTGGGATTCGCCCGCGTTGCCGACACATGAATTGATCGACGATGTCACACCGGATCATCCCGTATTCGTGAATCGGGTTGATGCGCACACGATGCTGACGAATGCCCTAGCCATGAATTTGGCGGGATTGGATCGAAATACACCCGATGTCGCGGGCGGAGTGATCGGTCGCGATGCGCAGGGTAATCCGACGGGTATCGTCATCGATGCCGCGAAGAGTCTGATTGAGCGCGTGGTTCCGGTACCAACTGTCCGGCAACTTGCAGATGCGCTATACACGGCTCAACAACACGCCTTTAAGTTCGGAGTCACAGCTGTGCACGACATGGGATTTGTGGGATCGCGCGCGGCCGAGCGTTCCGCCGACCTGTTTCGCGCCTATCAATCGCTGCAATCGTCGGGAAGGCTGAAGGTCCGAACTTCGCTTTACACTCCCCTTCCCCAATGGGAGAAACTCGCGAATCTGGGGGTACTGGCCTGCTTTGGCAATGACACGTTGCAGATTGGCGGACTGAAGGGCTTCGCAGACGGTTCGCTCGGATCGAGCACGGCATGGTTTCTGCAACCGTACACCGACGACGAAACAAGCAACGGCGGGCCGAGCGACGAATTGAGCGAGCCGGCGGAGATGCGGCGCACTCTTTTTGGGGGCGACGCGGCCGGCTTGCAATTGGCAATTCACGCCATCGGGGATCGCGGCAACCGGACGATGCTCGACCTATTCGAGGAAATCGTATTGTCCAACGGGCCACGCGACCGGCGTTTTCGCATCGAGCATGCGCAACATCTCCATCCATTTGACCTCGCTCGCTTTCCGCCGCTGAAGGTAATCGCCTCGATGCAGCCGTACCACTGCATCGACGATGGCCGATGGGCCTGCGGGCGCATAGGCCAGGAGCGAGCGAAAGAAGCCTGGGCTTTCCGCTCGCTTCTCGATGCCGGCGCAACCCTCGCATTTGGTTCGGATTGGTGGGTCGCGCCGATCGATCCGCTCGCGGGCATCTACGCGGCGGTGACGCGGAGGCCAATCGACGGGAGTTGTGAGGCGGGATGGACTCCCGAGCAGAAGATTTCGGTGCGCGAAGCAGTGCACGCCTACACGATGGGCACTGCATATGCCGCATTCCAGGAGCGCATCCGGGGATCGATCGAGGCCGGAAAGCTCGCGGATCTTGCCGTACTTTCTCGCGATATTTTCGCGATCGATCCCGTCGAGATTGCAGACACGAAGGTAGACCTGACGATCGTTGGTGGGGAGATCGTATTCGCGGCGGATGGATCGAGCGGCAGTGGGGCGAAGGAGTAGATAAAAGGCGCAACGCAGGCGCATTGAAGTCGGCAGCCTGAGAATGAGGTGCAATGGAGCGCACAGATCGGGCTGCGTCACGGCACGAAAAACGCAACGCTGGTCAGGCAACTATGCGTATCGTTTGATGTAATCTGTCCGGCAGTGACGAGGAAACGATCATCACCGCACAGGGTAGCGCGATGAGGCCGGCCATTTTCGCCAGACGGACGCTATCTAGCGTACGGCACGCGGTTGCACGGGGACACAGAACTGAGACTGTGAGATGAGATCTGGCCAACGCAAACGTCCACTGGAGCCGTTATGGTTCTGGCCGCCGCAATCATCCGCGCGCAGGGCGGCAAACCAGCAGCATTGCGTCGATGCATTACTTACTTCGCCGGAGTAATCGTAACGTCTCGGTAGCTCACATGCCCGGCTTCGCTACCCTGCAGATAAATCGGGCCGGGGGACGCCTCCTTGCTATCCAAAGCGCCGCCAGTCAGGCCGGGGATTTCTTGTTTGTCGATGATGGTCAGACCATTCTGAACGACTGTCACCGTGCGACCGATAAGCATGATGTCGTAGGTCTGCCATTCTCCGGGTTTGCGAGGCTGTTCCGGTGAGGGCGCGAGAAATCCATAGACACCGCCGGTGCGCATTGACGGGCCTTCTGGGACGGGGTCATCTTCGATTTGGACTTCATATCGCCCACGAAGATAGACGCCGCTGTTCGATCCTTTTGCACAGTTGAATTCGACGTGGAGTTTGAAGTCGGTGAATGTGGAATCCGTGATCAACTCGGGGCCGTGTCCAGGACTGATCAGTGTTCCATTTTCGACCTTCCACACTGCCTGTGAGCTTGGATCACTCATTCTCCACCCCGTTAGATCCTTCCCGTTAAACAACGGAACAGGCTTGCCCCATTTGGGAGTTTTGTTCCTTGCCAGGTCCGGCGCTCGTTCTCCTGTCCATTCCCATGAAGTGCCGTCCGCAGCGGTCGTGGTCCCCTTGAGGGTCTTGCCTGACAATTTGCCTCTGAAGACCATGTCGTCCTTGCGGTCTTCCTCCTCCTTCGGAGAAACGAACGTGAGTTCGTCATTCGCAACTTCGACTTTGGGAAGTGGCCGCGCATTTCCCCAACGGCTAACGAAGCGAGCTTTGAGTTGGCCATCTTGCTCGATAAGTTCGAGCCACATGGCATAGTCTCGTTGTGCAGTTTTCAGAGTTAAGTCCCAGCGTCCGAGAAACGGCCGCACGGATGCCGGCGTGGGTGAATCTTTCTTTCCAGAAGACAATTGCACGGAAACGATAAGGGTCAACAGAATTGCAGGCAGAGTACGAATACCAAGAGGGTTCATAAAGTTGAGTCCGTTTTACACAAATAGTTTACAGTCATTATTCTAGAACAACATTTTAGGACGACCTTCGAGGCCGGGTTGGGACACGCTCCCGAGGAGTTCGACCAAGGGCGCAGATCATGATCCGCCTCACTGAAGAACAATTCAAATTCGGGGGACTAATACAATGAGTCGATACTCGCGCCGGAAATTTCTTGAGATTGGCGCTGCCGCTGCGGGCGCATCGTTCGCTGCGAAAAGCACGCTGCTCAATCCACAACCATTGCTAGCGCAGACCACACCGGTTGCGGCAAACGACCGCGTCCGCTTCGGAATTATCGGTGTTGGCATGCAGGGCTCGCAATTGCTGGCACAGTCGGTCGAACTGCCCGGCGTTGAATGCGCCGCCGCCTGCGATCTTTATGATGCGCGCCACACGCTGGCTCGGGAGAATGCGAATAAGCCCGAACTTCCTGTCACGCGACGCTACCAGGAAATCCTCGTCGACAAGAACATCGACTGCATCATTGCCGCCGTGCCCGATCACTGGCACAAGCAGATCGTCATCGACACGGTTTCGGCGGGCAAGGATATCTATTGCGAAAAGCCCATGTCGCATAACGGAGCCGAGGGCGTTGATATGGTCAATGCGGCGAAGAAGAGCGGGCGCATCGTACAGATCGGGGCGCAACGAACGAGTTCTCTGATTTGCGCAAAAGCGAAGGAACTCATCTCGCAGGGAGCGTTGGGCGATCTGATGATGGTGGAAGGATGGCTTGGCCGCAACGATCCGACTGGCGCGTGGCAGTACCCGATCCCGACAGATTTATCCACGACGACGCTCGACTGGGACACGTGGCAAGGAGATGTGCCCAAACGAGCTTTCGACCCCAAGATTTTTGTGAGATGGCGCTGCTGGAAGGAGTATGGCACGGGACCTGCCGGAGATTTGCTGGTGCATCTGATCAGCGGCATGATGTTCATGCTGAATATCAACGAGGCCCCGCGGCAGGTTATGTCGATGGGCGGAATCCGGCGTTGGAAGGATGGACGAGACACGCCCGACGTCCATGCCACTCTTTATTATTACGGCGAGCTACCCGTTTACATGCGGATCAGCCTGGGGACGGAAATGCCGGAGACGTATCGGATTCAGGGCTCGAAGGGATTGCTCGAGGTTACGGAGTTTGGCCTGAGTTTCACGCCACAGAGCGGCAAGGACTCGGCGCCCAGCTATTATGACTCCAGTTTTCCGCGAGACATGCGCGGGGCGTACGAGAAGCAGTGGCATTTGGATAATGACCCGAAGCTTGGCCAAGAGCCGATGCCGGAGACAATTTCGTTCCGTGGGCCGGACTATGACGATATCCGCCCGCACCTCTGGAACTTCTTCGAGGCGGTGCGCTCGCGAAAGCCCGTTGTGCAGGATGCAGTGTTCGGACATCACGCCGCGTTGGCTTGCCACTTGGCGAACGAAGCGTACTTCCGCAAGAGTGCGGTGACGTGGGACGAAGCGTCGAGACGGATCAAGAGCTAACTGGTTCTTCATTAAATCCTCATCATTGATAAGGAGCGGGAGAATTGGCGGGCCAGAGCATCGAACGTCGCGAAATTCTGCGCATGCTTGCTCTGGCCGCCGGGGCCGCATCTTTCCCTGGCTTCTGCCGGTGGAGTTTCGCCTGCGGGCACGTCGGTAATGGGATTGCGCAGATCCGGCCAGCGGCGTATCACCCGCTGTTCTTCACAGCGGCGGAATACGCGACCATCGAGCGACTAGCCGACATCATCATTCCTGCCGATGACACCCCTGGTGCGACCCAGGCCGGGGTTGCCGAATTCATCGACCTGGTGGTTTCGCGAGAGGGCATGCTGCAGCGCGCCTTCCGCTCCGGATTTGATTGGCTGGATGCGCGCAGCCAAAAACTCTTCGGCACCAAATTTCTGGCGCTCACAGCCGAGCAACAGATATCTCTCCTCGAATCCCTTGCCTATCAAGAGAAGCATCGAGCGGGAGAAGAACACGGGCGCGAGTTCTTCAATCTCGCGCGCGAGTACACGGTAATGGGCTTCTACACGAGCGAAATCGGTTTAAAGGAACTGGATTATCCGGGACTGAAGTTCTATGCCAAGTCTCCCGCTTGCCCGCATAAAGATAATCGTGAGCATCTACATTTGCCGGCGCCAACGAGCTGAATACCTTCATGCCACCAACAGTCTATGACGTCATCTTGATCGGAACGGGCGCCGGCGGGGGCATGGCGATCAAAACTCTATGCGATGCCGGACTGAGAGTCTGTGCTCTGAATTCGGGACGGCATCTCGATCCGGAAAAAGATTTTCGTAATCACCGTGCGACCTGGGAGATGAAATTCCGTGGCTTCGGCGATCCCGCGACTCGCCTGAAAGATACTCCCGACTTCCTCGACTCGGAATACAACCCGGGCGCGTGGGAGCACGATGTCGCATTCACAACCGCACCCGGGACCAAGTGGATGTGGCCACGCGCTTCGGCGGTTGGCGGCAAGACGAATTTCTGGGGACGAAGTTCGGCGCGATTCGGCGACATCGACTTTAAAGCCGCTACACTGGATGGATATGGCATCGATTGGCCCGTCACTTACGATGAAATAGCCCCTTACTACACGCGCGTCGAAAAGATGATTGGCGTGGCCAGCACGGTGCAGAACCGGTCCAGCAATCCCGATGGCGTCTATCTGCCGCCCTTCAACTTCCGATGCATTGACTGGATTCTGCAAAGGGGCTGCGAACATTGCGGCGTTCCCTATCTGCCGGATCGTATTGCGCAGCTCACGATAGAGCACGCAGGCCATCCTGCCTGCCATTACTGCGGAGACTGCACGTTCGGCTGCGAAGTCGGCGCCTTTTTCTCGACACCATGGTTCTTTCTGCCATCCTCCGAGGCGAGCGGGAACCTCGATCTCAAGACAAATGCGATTGCCAAGAACATTCTGACGGATGCCGATGGTAGAGCTGCGGGAGTGGCTTATATCGAGCGCGCCTCACGGCAGGAATATGAAGTTCGCGGGCGCGCTGTGGTGGTCGCTGCATCTTGCATCGAGAGCGCACGCATCCTGTTGAATTCGAAATCGCGCCATTGGCCGGATGGCATTGCGAATTCCAGCGGACAACTGGGGCGCAATCTATGCGACCATCTTTATGCCACCACGGCCTCGGGCTACTTGCCTCAGTTACTCGGTCAACCCAGTTTCCCGGATAATGTCAGTGCAAACGCGATTGCCTGGATGCCGCGTTGGCAAAATCTGAAGAATGCCCACGACGAGGCATTCATCCGCGGCTATTCCGTTTATCCCGATGGTGGTTGCTCGGAATTTCCGTCGTATTACGACCGGATTGAGGGTTTCGGCTCATCATTCAAACGCGGGATCAAACGCCGTTATCCGACGCCGGTGAGCTTCACGGTGCAGGCACCCACTCTGCCGTCAGCCAAGAATTTCGTCGAGCTTGATGCCAATGGGAAAGATTCCTTCGGTATTCCCTTGGCTCGCATTCACTTTGAATGGGGCGACAACGAGCTGAAAATGTTTCAACACGCAAAACAAATCTCGGCCGAGGTCTTTCGAGCAGCTGGCGCCGTTCTTGAATACTCCGCCGACGAGCCCGAGATGCCGGGTTACAGTTTGCATGAGACGGGCACGTGCCGCATGGGAAACGATCCTAAACAATTCGTGACGAACAGATTTGGCCAGACACACGATGTTGACAACCTTTACGTGTGCGATGCCAGTATATTTCTGAACTGTACTGATAAGACAACTACGCTATCCATTCTCGCTTTTGCCTTACGCACCAGCGAATATCTGGTGGAACAGTTCCGCTGTGGAGATCACTGAGAAGCGCTATTTCCAGGTAAATGTCGCCACAGATTGCGCCGGCAGAGTGTAATTGAAGTATTTGTTCTTCCAACTCACGGCAAAATCTTGCGATGTACCGTCCGCATTCAGCACGAACAGAACGATCGATCCATCCGGATTCTGAAAAGCAACGTCTTCGACCCCTCCGTTTCCAAATGTAGTGGAACTTATACGGTATGCGCCCGGGACCACGAACTTGCTCAAGTGTCCAAGCGCGTAGTACTCGACGTTGTAGGTAATGGTCGCCGGAGAAGCGCTACTGTCGATGGTGACTACGCCGCGGCAGTTGGCGCAGCCCCCATTTTGTGGACCTGAATTTTGATCGAGAGCGAGATTCCAAAGGGAGACACTCCGCGCCCAGTTGCGAGTCGCACCGATCAATAGCTTCTGCGAATCCCAGACAAGATCGCCGGCGAAATTGGAGCCGACTGTTCCGGAGCACTCTGTGAACCAAATATCTTTGGCGGGATAGGCGATTTCAACCGTAGATTGCGCGCTCGCATCGCCGGCATAGCAATGGAACGAAGTACCCGCCACAGATGCACCAGCCGAACTCGCAAGAATCGTCTCTGGGTAGCTGATGTTGTCCCAGTTGTGCTCGTAGCCGAGTATCTTGACGTTGCTCAAGCCCGCTGTGGTTAAGGCTGGCGCGAGGTAGTTTGCGATGAAGTCAGACTCTTCGCTCGCTGACAAGCTCTCGCTCGGATAAGAACTCATTGAATTCAAAGGCTCATTTTGAACTGAGATCGCGTAAATCGGAATTCCCGCATCCCGATAGGACCTGAGGAAAAGAACGAAATATTGCGCCAGACTCGAAAAATAGGTCGTGTCCATGTCGCCGCCGTTCATCGTTCCGCTGGTCTTCATCCAAGCCGGCGGGCTCCATGGGAGCGCCACAACAGTGGTTTGCGGATTTAGAGCTATTACCTCCTGTAACAGCGGAATGATGTAGGCATTGTCGTGGGCCACCGAAAAGTGGACCAATTGCGGATCAGTTTGGCCTGCGGGAACGTCGTCATAACTGTAGTTCCCGTCCACCGTAAAGTCGGAAGCGCCCATCGGCTGACGGAGGAAGCTTAGACCGATTCCTGCAGCAGGGCTAAACAATTGTTGCATCAGAGAAGATTGCTGTGAAGAACTTAGATCGTTCCAAATTACCCATGCGGCTGAATCCGTCAGTGAAGCGCCAAAGCCATCGATTGGCTGATAGCGGGTCGTCTCATTAACCGTGATCACCTGCGGATCTTCTGCTCCTCCGGTTCCAAATTCAGCGGCAGGTTGCATTGCCAACAACTTGGATTGGTCCCCGGTCGTCATGACGACCTGTGCGCTTGGCCCGGTCGGATTGAAATCTGAGGATGTGCCCCCGCCGCCTCCGCAAGCAAGCAGCGCGACAAGGAGCATGACGGCGAATGCTGAGAAAAGATGCTTTCTTGCCGTTTCGCGCCTTGATGAAAAATTGGAAGGCTTCATGTCAAGACCACACAAGTGTAGAAAGCGAGTCCGCATCGAGCGCAAGATCAACCTGCTGCGCGCCCATACGAAGGCTGATTTTTCGTGCTCCGGCTTGGTTTGTGACAATCGCTACTTTTGTTCTGTCTGGATTCTCAAATGCGATGTGGCTGACTCCAGCAACCTCTCCAGTCGAATCGAACCGGCGGGCTCCGCGCTGAACCGATCTGGAAAAGTGCGCGAGAGCCCAATATTGGCCGCTGCGCGTGATTCCCTTCGTCTTCGAGTGAATCGTCACAACGCCGCCACAGGGAAAAGGCCCGATGTTCGGCTGCCCGCGCTCGTCAAGTGCCAGATTCCAAGCCGTGATGGACCGGCACCAATTTCGCAGCGCAGCGGTGAAGGTCTGCCCCCACTTTGTCCAGTCCGTCTGGTAATCGGGACTGGTGATGTCGGGGCCGCCTTCAGTCCAGTACATCTCGGCGTCGGGGTGCGCCTCATGCACCCTGCTTATCATTTCCGGCGTGCCCACGTAACCGTGCCAGGCGACTGCGTTCGAATAGCGGCGGACTCCGGGGTCGTCCAGTTCACAGCTGGCGCGTCCCCAGAGGTTGTAATTGTGATCGAGAATCCATATTCCCGCCTTCACACCGTTCCGCTCAAGAAGCGGACCGAGATGATCGCGAACCAGTTCGATCTCATATTCCTGTGGCCAGATGCAGGCCGGCATGCGCGCATCCTGATCGGTGTCGACCTCGTTCTGCACAGTGATGGCCTGCACGGGGACACCTTCCGCCGAATAGGCTTGCAGGAACCTGAGCAGATATTTTGAGTAGACGCCAAGATAGCGCCGCCGCATTGATCCGCCTAGCATCGACCCGCCGCTCTTCATCCATCCTGGCGGACTCCACGCGGAGGAAAAGAGAAACAATCCCGGATTTGCTTTGCGAGCCTCGAGAAGAACGGGCAGGATGTACTCGCGATCATGCTCGATCGAGAAGCGTTTCAGCTCAGGATCGGGATCACCTTCGTCGTAGCTGTAGATCTTTGTCGAATAATCGCTTGCTCCAATACAGATTCGGCAGACGCTCAATCTCATCTCGGAGGAGTGAAACAACTCGTGCAACAACTGCTCGCGTTGGGCGGCGGGGAGTGCAGACATCACGTAGCACGCAGCATCGGTGAATGCCGCGCCGAAACCGAGAATCTCCTGGAACTTCTTGTTGGGATCGAGAAAAATTGCGTCCTCGCCTGCCGTGCCGGAAGCAGGCTTCCACTGTACGGCGCTCTTGGTCTCAAATCGGGACGTTGTGTTTGTAATGCGACAAACGATCTCACCCGAGATACGCTGTGAAAACGGGTCCGCCGCCCACATGCTCCCGGCCCCAGTCTCAGAGCGCATAATTCTTCCGGTCGCTGTCGTCGCGACCAGGCTCGCCGCCGATATTCTAAGAAATTTTCGTCTCGTGCTCACCGACATCAATGTGACTCCTCTGCGATAATGTGCCAAAGTTATGAATGTTTGTTCCGCATGCCCCCCAGTGCCCCGCAAGAAACGAGTGATGCTTTGGATTTTGCCGCTCATGTCGTTTGTGCTCACGATTCCCTGCTTCGCACAGACCTCTTCCCCGCCCGAAGTTAACGATGGCTGGAAGCTGGTCTGGAGCGACGAATTCAACGGTCCCAACGGTTCTTCGGTTGATACTTCCAATTGGGTGATAGAAAGCGGCGGAAAAGGCTGGGGTAATGAAGAACTCGAATATTACACCGCGCGCCGCGAGAACTCTTTCATCCAGGATGGCCATCTTGTCATCCGCGCGCTGAGGGAAAATTACACAGGCCCGGATCACGTTACTCGGAGTTATACCTCGGCCCGCATGAAGACATTTGGTAAGTTCAGCAAGACCTATGGGCGCTTCGAAGCCCGGATCAAGGTTCCCGCCGGACAAGGAATGTGGCCCGCATTCTGGCTGCTGGGCGACGATATAGAACAAGTGGGTTGGCCCGCCTGTGGCGAGATCGACATCATGGAAAACATCGGGAAAGAACCTTCGATCGTTCATGGCTCGATCCACGGGCCCGGGTATACCGGGACGGTCGGACTGGAAGCTCCCTACTCGCTTCCTGCTGGCGCACGCTTCTCCGATGACTATCACCTCTTTGCCATTGAATGGAGCGCGGACTCTGTCGCGTTTTATGTGGACAAGACGCTCTACGTCACGCGAACTCGGTCCGATATGCGACCAGGATGGAAGTGGGTCTTCGACAAACCATTTTTTGTGATTCTGAATCTGGCTGTCGGCGGAGATTGGCCCGGAGATCCCGACGCGAGCACGAAGTTCCCGAAAGACATGCTGGTGGATTATGTTCGAGTCTACGAGCGATCGGCGGCGCCTGTTCAAAATCCGGCGCGCCATTGAGGTCGTCCCATTGCGACCTTTCAATCCGGACTCCGATTCGACCGCGCCGGGCCGGTAGATTCGCGAACTACCAATTCCGGCTTGAGCAAGATCGTCTGGGGAGCGCGTCCGTTGCCATTCGAGATCCTCTGAAGCAGTTGTTTGGCGGCCAGTTCTCCCATCTCGCGAAGCGGCTGCTTCACGGTAGTAAGCCGAGGCATCAGGTAGGAAGATGCCTGAATATCGTCGAAACCTACAACAGAAATGTCCTCGGGCACGCGCAGCCCGGCATCTTTAAAGGCTCGCATCGCTCCGATTGCTGAAATGTCGTTGAAGGCGAACAAAGCAGTGAATGGCCTGCCTGTCGCCAAGAGCTGTTGCCCGTAAAGGTAACCTTCTTCGGGGCGAGAAGGCCCCGGAACCGGGACACCTTTCTGCAGTTGGACAGTGACTTCGGGGCGAATGTTGATTCCAAGCCGCGCCGCCGCGTGCAGAATTCCTCGCCAGCGGTATTCGGTATCCGCGCTCCCCTTGTGTCCTTTGAAAAACGCAATCTCCTTGTGGCCCAGGTTGACGAGGTGTTCAAGGGCCGCGAGAGTCGCCATCTTGTGATCGACGGTAATATTGGTCACGCCCCGCACCTTTTGATGGCCTGAGATGGAGACAGCAGGCACCGAGAGAGTTTCCAGAACCGGAGTGTTCAAAAGGATCACGCCCTCGACGGCGCGGTCTACCAGCATCCGCGGATACTCCTCGATCAGATCCGGTTTGCCGCGATGGCTGGCGACAAAATAAAAGTATCCTTCGCTCAGCAAGTGGTCCTCGATGCCGCTCATGATCGAGGCGGCGTAACCTTCACTGATTTCGGGGACAAGAACGCCGACTAGAAATCCGCGCTTCAAGCTGAGGGAACGGGCAAAAAAATTGGGGCGGTAATGCAGATCGCGGGCGGCCTTGCGCACCCGGTCCTTGGTATGGGCCGGGATTGCCTTTGCCGCAGGCGAGTCATTCATCACCACCGAAACTGTGGCCGGAGACAATTTCAGCCGCTCCGCCAGCATTCGCAGGCTGACGGGCTTACTTCCGGAACTACGATCCGATGGCCGATTGTGGCGCGCCTTGGTCATGGGACGGTTAAGAATATCAGCTTCCAGTTTTTCATAGGCAGCTCTCCGGCAAGCGTTCGGAAAACGCTTGACAGCGGGTGTCACGCAGGAGCCTAATGGCGGACGGCCCTATACTAAACCGCTTTTGTTAAGAACTAAAGCGGTTAATTAGCATGGAATTGTGACCTACATCACTGACGAGAGGGTCGCGCGTTACAAAGAATCGTGTGGAACGCCGTTCGTGAACTTGCCACCAAGGAGAAAGCTATGTTTGGCCTGCCTGAGAAACAAGTACGTTGCGTGGGAATCTGCGTTCGCAGTCTGTTGCTGGTGACGATACTCGCGCTGATCTGCGCGCCGGTCATTGCCCAGGTCACGTCCGGCACGATCTTTGGCACCGTCAAAGACGCGAGCGGAGCCATCATCAAGGGAGCGACGGTTACCATCACCGACCCCGCGACGGGCGTTACCCGCACCGTAATGTCGTCGGATGCCGGCGACTTCGCGGCTCCTGGTTTGTATCCCGGAACATACAAGATCAAGGTTGAGGCGCCGGGGTTTAAAATTCTCGAAGCTTCCGGATTCGTACTGAGCGCGGCGGACAAGCTCAGCGCAGGCGATCTCGTCCTCGCAGTCGGAGCCACATCGGACACAGTCGACGTAACCGCGGATGTGGGCCAAGTCCAACTGCAGTCGGAATCGGGCGAACGCTCCGACCTCATCACCAACAAGCAATTGAATGACGTCGCGATGAACGGGCGGAACGTGCTCGACTACATGAAGCTGATACCGGGCGTGACCGGAATCCCCGATCTGCACGTCTCCAGCAATATCGGCCAGCTCGGAAATTTCAGCATCAACGGCACGCGTACCAACGAGCACGAATACACGATCGACGGCGCTTCCAACGTTGACACGGGCAATAACGGCGGAACCCACGTAACGGTCAATACCGACGCAATTGAAGAACTGAAGGTCCTCACCTCCAATTACCAGGCAGAGTTTGGCAAGGCGGCGGGCGGGCAGTTGGCTGTCACGACAAAGGGCGGAACAAATCAGTGGCATGGCAACGTTCGTTTCTTCCACCGCCATGAAGATCTGAATGCGAACGAGCCATTTAACAAATTCAACCAAGAGCATCCGGCCGATCCGACTGTGCGACCAACTAATGAACCGGAACTCTACCGCTATAACGATGTTGGCTATCAGGTTGGCGGGCCGATCTTAAAGGACAAACTGTTTGCTTTTTGGAGTCAGGAATTCTACCGGCAGTTTGTGCCCCTTGCTGGAACGGAGAAGTTCTACACCCCAACCGATTTAGAGCGACAGGGAGACTTCTCACAGTCGACCGATGGCAGTAACCCTCCAGTACCGGTATCGATCAGTGGGCCGGGCATCACAAACAACAAGATTGATCCGACGCAACTTCCGACCGCGCTGCAACCGATTTTCGCCCAGATGCAGACCATTCTTAACCTCTATCCTGAACCGAATGTCAGCGGTTTCGGGGTGAATAATCAGAATTACAACTATTCGCAAGCCCTTTCCGCCGAAGCTCCACGCCGCGAAGATATTTTGAGAGTCGACTATCAACTCAACAGCAAGAACCGTCTTTACGGAAGGTGGGTTCACAACTCAGAGAACGACACCAGTCCGTTTCTTCCATTTCCAGGGCCGAGCGGGTCGGGATTCGCATGCTCGTCGCCAATCAACTTCCCGGGCGGTTGCGTAATTCACCAGCCGAGCTGGAACGTCTCGGTGAACCTAGTAAGCACAATTACGCCGACGATCCTCAACGAGTTTTCGATCGGGCCTAGCCATGCACTCGCTTCTGCTGGCGGAGTGAACGGAAATGTCTCGCGTGGGGCAAACGGCGTCGACCTCCAGTTGCTCTACCCCTTGACTCCGGATCAGGCGATTCCGGACATCAGCTTCGGTGGACTGAACAACGTAAACTTCCAGAATCCCTACTTGGGAGCCACACCCTGGCATCAAGCGAACACAACGATCAACGTCAACGACAACGTCAGCTGGGTCCATCGCAATCACACGTTCAAAGCCGGCGTCTTTTATCAACGAAGCCGGAAGGATCAGATTGCCTGGGGCAACATCAACGGCCAGGTGAGCTTTAACAAGGGCAACTACACGCTGGGCGACGGCGCACTGGGCAACGGCGGGGTAGGATATAGCCTCGGAGATCCTATCGCTTCCGCCTTACTAGGCTTCTTCCAGAGCTTCGATCAATCTACGGCGCGTCCGACG
>Ga0335070_10000914_pt1 | contig 33852 bp, 29 predicted proteins | sample Lox_Sample_13_FD_206722 | JGI IMG/M metagenome (GOLD analysis project Ga0335070, IMG submission 206722) | Soil microbial communities from Loxahatchee National Wildlife Refuge, Florida, United States - Lox_Sample_1.3 | ecosystem: Environmental > Terrestrial > Soil > Wetlands | place: USA... | reverse complement strand
CCCGCGGATCCGCATCATCGTGTTCATGATCTCGGCCGCGATGGCGGCCTGCGGCGGCATCATCCTCGCTGCGAACGTGAACTCGGTCGACCTCAACTTCGGCGGCGGCACGCTGCTCCTGAACTCGATCGCCGCGGCGGTCATCGGCGGCGTCAGCCTCTTCGGCGGCCGCGGCGAGGTGCGCGGCGCGTTCCTCGGCGCGCTCCTGATCGCAACCGTCTCGAACGGGCTCAACACGGCCGGCTACGCGACCGGCACGATCTACATCGTCACGGGCGTCATCCTGCTCCTCGCGGTCACGATCGACACGATCGCGCGCAGGCTGCAGGTCCGCAGCGGCCGCTAGCGCCCTGCGGCGCCGCTGAAGTAGCGCTGCGCGAGCGACCACGCGCTCTTGCCGGCCGCGGTGCCGAGCCTCGCCCCCGCCTCGTCGTCCGCCGGGATGTCGATGCCGGCCTCGAGCCCGGAGGCGCTCGCGTTCTGTGCCGCGGCCACGAACGAGGCGGCGCCGGTCACGTGACCGAGCACGGCGACGGCGGCGTACGCGAAGGCGCTGTCGCCCGAGACCCAGCCCGGTGACGCGGGCGTCTGGCGCAGCGGCGTCCACCGCGTCCCGAGCACCCAGCCGGTCCGCGTCTTGACGGCGACCTGGCCGAGATCGGCGGCGAGCGGGCCCTTCGTCTTCGACGTGATCAGCTCGACGAGGCCGGGGACGAGCGGCAGCCCCTCGGCGTTGTACGACGGCTGCTTCGGGTCGCTCGACTGGCCCTGGAACGCCGCGTAGCGGATCATCGAGATCGGCCGCGGCGCCTGGTAGGCGCGCTTCGCGCCCCACGCTGCGATCGCGGCGTCGTGGAGCGCGGCGTTCAGCGCGAAGTAGAGCTTCACGTCGTGCTCGAGCGACGAATGCGCCACCCCGTTCGCGACGAGGTTCCACTCGATCGGCGACGGAGCGAAGATCGGAGCCGGGGGAACGGTGCTGACCGCGCGGATGACCGCGACGGCGGCGCGCTTGTACGTCTTCGTCGTCGCGTCACCGAGCGGCGGCGCGCCGGCCTTCGGCGTGCGGCTCGCGAACGGACGCACGTGCCCCCACTGCGCGCCGTCGAAGCTCTGCACCTTCGCCGGGATCGGCGCGAGGCCCTGCACCGCCGTCTGGCCGAGCGCGAGCGGCTGCCAGAGCGTCGGGTCGTGGATCGCCGAGCCCGGCTGGCTCACGACGAGCGGCGCGTTCTGCGCGACGTAGCTCGGGTCGACGTAGTGCTGGCGCTCGAGCGAGCCGTCGCGCTGCCCGTACGCGACGAACGCCGCGGCGATGCGGTTGCCGAGCGCGGCCGGCGAGTCGCCCTTCGTCGTCGTGTACGCCGTCGAGTAGCAGAGCGCCGTCATCGTCGAGGTGAGGTTGGCGAACGTCGAGTCGAGATTCGAGCCGTACGACGCGCGCCAGAGGAGGAGCCGGTACGCGGCGTAGCTGATCGCGGCGTTGCGCGCGGCGGGGACGTTCGCCGCGCGCGCCTTCTCGTTGACGACATAGCCGGCGGCAGCGGGGTCGTACGCCGCCCACGCATCCCACATCGCGGCGGAGAGATGGAAGAGGTCGCGCGCCTGCACCGGCTCCGACTCGAGCCCGATGCGAAGCACCGAGATGGCGGCCTGGTCCCAGACGTGCGCGACCGACCCCGCCGGCACGGACGGCGTGCAGCGCGGAAGAGCGTACGACGTCTGCGCGGCGACGGCGGCGGTCGTGCGCGCCACGGGCCGCGCGACGGAGACGACGCGGTCGCCGCGGACGTTCGCGAGCCGCGTCACCGCGCCGCCCGGGTAGCGGACCGTGATGCTCCGCACGCTCGTCGCGCCGCCGAGCCCGAAGTGCACGCGCGGATCCTCGGACGAGAGGTAGCTGCTGCCCGCCTGAACCGTGCGGACGAGCGTCTTCCCGGACGGGAGAACGACGGTGACCGTCGCGCCCGGCGAGAACGCGTCGAGCTTCACGTCGAGCCAGTGCCCGATCTTCCCCGTCGGCCGGAGCAGCACCAGGTTGCCGCCGATCGTGTTGATCGCGATCTCCATGCGGCCGTTGTTGTCGACGTCCGCCGCCGCGAGCCCGCGTCCGTTGACCTTCACGCCGCCGCTCGTGAAGAGGCCGACCGCGGTGCCGTAGCCGGTCGCGCCCGGCTCCGCGGCGAGGATCCGCACCGGCTCCGCGTCCGCCGAGAGCTGCGTGACGGGGATCGCGCCCGCCGCGAGCGCGAGCGACGGCGTCCCGCTGTTCGCGAGGTCGACCCAGGACGCGCCCCACCCGGCGAAGTCGGTGCCGAGCGCCGGGACGAAGGCCGAGCGCACGCTCCGGAAGGCGGGCGGGCCCAAGCCGCCCGTCTTCGCGTACGCCGCCGACGGCTCGCGGCGCGAGTTCGAGACGAAGAGGCTCGAGCCCGTGTCCGCGATCCCCATCCCGGCGTACGGGTCGGCGACGCCCTCCGCGGCGCCGCGCTCCTCGAACCGGAAGCCGAGCCCCGCCGGATCGGCCTTCGCGCCGCCGGGCCACGGGACGTTCTCGTAGAGCTGGTTCGGGTCCTCGTCGTTCGCGACGTAGAGATCGGGCCGGCCGTCGCCGTTGTAGTCGATGAACTCCGCGCCGAGCCCGTGCGAGAAGACGGCCGACTCGAGCCCGGCAGCCACGCCGACCTCGCGGAAGCGGCCGCCGCCCTCGTTCAGGTAGAGCAGGTCGCGGACGCCGGCGTCCCGCGTCGGGAACCCGGCGGTCGAGCCCTCGACCGGGTCGTTGAGGTCGGTGTAGCCGGCGACGAACACGTCCGGCCGGCCGTCGCCGTTCACGTCCGCGACCGCGACGCCCGTGTACCAGCCCGACGCCGTCATCCCCGCCGCCCGCGCGCCCTCGGTGAACGTGCCGTTGCCGTTGTTCCAGAGGAGCTTGATCCCGTCGGTCGTCGTGACGACGAGATCGGGCCGGCCGTCGCCGTTCAGGTCGGCCGCGACGCACCCGTTCCCCTTCACCGCGAGCCCCGCGTGCGCGCGCCGCGTCACGTTGACGAAGTGCCCGTGCTCGTTCTCGAAGAGCTGGCTCGTCGGCAGCCCGCCGTGCGCGGCCCACGCGTCGACGTTGTCGTCGGAGTACGAGTTGACGACGAAGAGGTCCTGCCAGCCGTCGCCGTTGACGTCGAGCCAGCAGAGCCCGCCGCCCATCATCGCGCCGACGTCGTTCGACATCCCGTAGCGGAACGAGCCCTGGCGGAAGTCGAGGCCGACCTGCTTCGCGACGTCGCGCAGGCGGAGGCCGCCGACCTTCACCGTGAGGACGGAGCTCGAGCCGGACGACGCGCCCGCACCCGCGCCCTGGGCGCCGACGATCACCCAGCCGGAGCCGCCCTGGCCGAGCTCGAAGGTCGCGGCGAACGGCGACGGGCTCTCGCGCCGGACGACCGCGGCGCCGCTGTACGTCGTCTGCTGCACGAGCCCGCCGGCCTGGGCGACGATCGTCGGCGGCCCCTGGTCGGTGCCGGGCCGGAGCCGGAGCGTGACGTGCTGGAGGCTGTAGCTCGGGACGACGATGGCGTGCCCCTGCGCCGAGGCGATCTGCTCCCGCACGTCGGCGAGCATCGACCCTGCGATGCCCGTCGACGCGTGCGCCGCGTCGCGGAGCCGCAGCGCGTCGGCGCGCGTGCGGAGATCGGCGACGAGATCGCCGGCGATCACGGACGCGGTGCGCTCGTCGAGCTGCGTCGAGACGCCGTCGGAGTGGAGCACCGTCACGCGCGGCATTGCTCCGGCGTCGGAGAGCTGCGCCGCGGACGCCGCGGACGGCCGCGCCGGCAGCCCGGCGAGGACGAGCAGCCCGGCGAACGCGACCGCGCCGGCGAGCCCCGCGCCGCCGGCTCCCGCGAGCCCGATCCGCCGCCGGGAGACTGCGCCCTCCGGGACGAGCCACTCGAGCAGCGGCCGCGCCGCGCAGAGCAGCGTCAGCGAGCCGAGCAGCGCGACCTTCGCGCCGAACTCGGTCGTCTGCGGCGCGATGAGGAGCGTCGCGAGCAGCCCGAGCGACACCGCGTAGATCAGCCGGGCGGCGCGCCCGAGAGGCACGGTCCGCGGGTCGGTGATCATGAAGAACGTGAAGACGAGGACCTCCGGCGAGGTGATCAGCACGAGCCAGAAGCTGAGCCCGGTGATCGGCCCGAGGTGCCACGACGCCGTCATCGCGTGACCACGGAGCGACAGGAGCCCGATCCCGAGCCCGAACGCGATCCAGAAGGCGACGGCGACCGCGAGCAGCCGCACGCGCCGCAGGATCAGGATCCCGCCGCCGACGATGATCAGGAGCGCGGCCGCCATCCACGGCGACATCGGCCCCCACCAGAACTCGAGCGGGTCGGCCTTGTCCTTGCCCAGAATCAAGAAGCACAGAACCAGCCCGAAGTTCGACGGGTTGAAGATGTGCCGCCCCCGCCACTGGATCAGGTACTTCGAGAGGAGCGAGACCGCGGCCGTCCCGGCGAAGATCCACCAGCCGTTCATGCTCCACCAGTCGCCGTGCTCCGTCCCCGGCACGCGGAGGACGAAGGCGACGCCGTTGCCGGTGAGGAGCGCGCTCGCCGGCCACATCACGACGTGCTGCCGGAAGAACGCGATCCCGACCTCGAGGATCGCGCAGGTGCCGAGCGACACGAGGATCTGCGCGATCGAGAGCTTGAAGTCGAAGGCGACCTGGCCGAGCACCTGGAGCGAGGTGATCGTCGCGGCCAGCTGCAGCCGCGGGTCGCTCAGCTTCGGCAGGAGAACCGGGTAGGACCGGCCCCGGATGACGAGCGCGCGGCCGCCCCGTCCAGATTCGGCCTGAGCCGTCATCGCCACGGAATCGTAGACGGTTCCGAGCCGAATCCGATTGCGCGAGAATGGCCCGAATGCGTCTCGAACAGGCACTCGCCGTCGTCTCGCACGTCGTCGCGGAGGCTCCCGGCCCCGTGTCGGTCTTCGTCGCCGACGGCCACGGCGAGGTCGTCGCGGCGGCGACGATGGACGGCGCGGCGCCCGACACGCGGCTGAACGCGCAGCGGAAGGCCTACACCGCCGCGCGGAGCGACGCCGTGTCGACCCGGACACTCGCGGAGAAGGTCGCCGACGACCCGGTCGAGCGGGCGAGCTTCGACCCGTTCTTCACGTTCTTCCTCGGCGGCGTCGCCGCGTTCGACGGCGAGACGCGCGTGGGCGCGGTCGGCGTCAGCGGGCTGCCCGGCGCCGACGACGAGGCGCTCGCCCGCGCCGCGCTCGAGGCTGCGGGTCTCTCGAGCCGCTAGCGGACGACGCGCGGGTCGGTGAAGACGTCGAGGTCGTCCCGGCTCTCGGTCGAGAACTCCGAGACGACGGCGCCCTCGTCGCCGGCCTGGAACCAGTGGAGCGTGTCGGGCGGGATCGTGTGCTGCTCGCCCGGGCGGAGGACGATCTCGTGCCGGACGGTGAAGACGCCGTCGGCGGGCGGGCGCGCGGCGGGCTCCGGCGTCGGGTCGCCCTCCGTGGTGAGGTAGACGGTGCCGGCGCGGCAGCGGAACGTCTCCTCCTTGCCCGGCGTGCCGTCGAACGGCGGATGCCGGTGCTCGGGACAGAGCTGCCGCGGGAAGAGCACGAGCTCCTTCGCGCAGACGCGCGGCGTGTTGACGTAGACGACGACCTCGAGCCCGTAGTCCTCGAGCCGGCCGAGGCCGAAGTCGGCGATCTCGATCGCGTCGCGCTCGGCCGCGGTGAGGACGATGCCGGCGTCGGCGAGCGCGGCGACCGTCCGCTCGCGGGCGGACTCGCGCTCGGCCGCCGTCACCACCGAACGGGCTCGTTCGTCGTCGCGGACCGGTGCAGCGCCTCGATCGCGCGCACCTGGCCCATCGCGTCGTCGCGGCCGAGCAGCAGCTCGCCCTCGCCGCGGATCGCGTCGCTCACGTTCTCGAGCTCGAGCCGGTACGAGTCCTCGCGCTCGAGCTCGATCCGCTCGACGCCGTCGTCGCGGCGCAGCTCGATCACCGGCACGTTGCAGTGCCACGGGTCGTCGACGAAGAGCGAGCCCTCGCTCCCGGCGACCTCGAGCTCGTCGCGGTTCGTCATCGCGGTGCCGCAGTCGAAGTGCGCGAGCACGTTCCCCGGGAAGCGGAGCTCGCCCGTGAAGACCCAGTCCGTCCCCGTCTCGCCGAACCACGCCTGGCCGTGGACGCTCTCCGGCTCGCCGCCGAGGAGCCGCGCGCCGCTGACGCAGTAGCAGCCGACGTCCATGAGCGCGCCGCCCTCGACGTCCGTCCGCAGGCGGATGTTGTCCGCGTCGTACAGCCCGTAGCTGAACGCCGTGCGCACGAGCCGGAGCTCGCCGATCGCGCCGTCGTCGACGAGCTGCTTCAGCCGCTTCGTCTGCGGGTTGTGCCGGTACATGAACGCCTCGGAGAGGAAGCGCCCGGCCCGCTCCGCGACGTCGAACGCCGCGGCGACCTCCTCCGGATGCCGCGAGAACGGCTTCTCGCAGAGCACGTGCTTCCCCGCCTCGATCGAGCGGATCGACCACTCGCTGTGCATCGTGTTCGGCAGCGAGATGTAGACGGCCTCGATCTCCGGGTCCTCGAGCAGCTCCTCGTACGAGCCGTAGGCGCGGGGGATCTCCCACTCGCGCGCATACGCCTCGGCGCGCGCGCGGTCGCGGCTCGCGACGCCGACGAGGTCGACCTTCGGCGACGCGTGCGCGCCCGGGATCACCTTCCGGTTGATGTCGGCCGTCGAGATGATCCCCCACTTCACCGCGTCCACATGCGTAGTATCCCCGCGGCGCATGGCCGACGAGACGACAACGGAGATCGGCGTCGGGATGCTCGGGTACGCCTTCATGGGCAAGGCGCACTCGCACGCGTTCCTGACGATCGAGCACATGACGTGGCCGCCGCCGCTCGTGCCGAGGCTCGTGGCGATCGCGGGCCGGAACGAGCAGGCGGTCGCCGAGGCCGCGCGCCGCTACGGCTACGAGCGCTGGACGACGGACTGGCGCGACATCGTCGCCGACGAGAGCATCGGCCTCTTCGACAACGGCGGCCCGAACGCGCTCCACGGCGAGCCGACGATCGCCGCCGCCGAGGCCGGCAAGCACGTCCTCTGCGAGAAGCCGCTCGGCCGGACCGCGGACGAGAGCTTCGACATCTGGTCACGCGTCGCGGCGACCGGCGTGAAGCACATGTGCGGCTTCAACTACCGCTTCGTGCCCGCGGTGCGGCTCGCGCGCGAGCTGATCGAGGCGGGCGAGCTCGGCGAGCTCCGCCACTTCCGCGCGCGCTACCTCCAGGACTGGGGCGACGACCCGACGCTCGACACGTGGCGCTTCCATCCCGACGAGGCGGGCTCCGGCGCGCTCGGCGACCTCGCCGCGCACGTCGTCGACCTCGCGCGGTTCCTCGTCGGCGAGCCGGCGAGCGTGTCGGCGCTCGTGCGCACGCTGATCCCCGGGCGCAAGGTCGACGACGCGGTCGAGGCGGCGGTCGAGTTCGAGAACGGCGCCGTCGGGACGCTCGAGTCGACGCGGCTCGCGCTCGGGCGCCGCAACGCGTTCCAGTGGGAGATCAACGGCTCGCGCGGGTCGCTCGCGTTCGACATGGAGCGGATGAACGAGCTCCAGGTCTTCCGGGCCGACGGCGACCGCGCACGCGGCTTCAAGACCGTCCTCGTCTCCGAGACCGACCATCCGTTCTGGGACTTCTGGTGGCCGCCGGGCCACATCGTCGGCTGGGGCGACACGTTCGTGCACGAGATCCACCATCTGCTGCGCGCGATCGCGGACGACTCGCCGGTCGAGCCGTACGGCGCGACGCTCGAGGACGGCTACCGCGCCGCGGAGATCTGCGACGCGCTCGTCCGCTCGAGCGAGAGCGGCGAGCGCGCGGCGATCGCATACCGCGGCCTGTAGCGGCTCCGTCCGGTCCGCCCGGTACACCACACGGCAAGGACGGGCGCGTCATGCCCGTCGCGGACCGAATCGGGAGGCACGATGGCATCGAACAGCCGCTCAGGCTGGGTGCAATTTGCGGCGATCGTGATGTTCGCGGTCGGCTTCATCCGGATCATCACGGCGATCAGCTACTTCTCGAAGAGCCACAAGATCAACAACCTGTCGTACGGGCTCTTCGGCGGTCAGGTCTGGGCTTGGGGCCTGTGGGATCTCATCATCGCCGCCCTCGCGCTCTACGCCGGATACTCGCTGATGGGCAACGGCGGCTTCGGCCGCATCGTCGGCTACATCTGGGGCATCCTCGTGATCGTCAACAGCTTCCTCATCCTCAGCTACGCGCCGTGGTACGGAGCCGGGATGATCCTGCTCGGAGCGCTCGTCGTCTACGGGCTCGCCGTCACGTCGGACGACGGCCGCGCGGCACCGGCCTAGGCGCCCTCGCGGCGCACCCGAGTTCCGAGAGAGCCCCGGCGACGGGGCTCTCTGCCCGTCGCGAGCAGCTCGACGGCGACGTCGCGGTCGCGTGCGCCGAGCTTGTGGAGCAGCGTCGAGACGTGGCGGCGGACGGTCGGCGGCGCGATGCCGAGCGTCGCGGCCATCTCGGCGGTCTCCATGCCGGCCGGGAGGAGCCGCGCGACGTCCTGCTCGCGGGCGGTCAGCTGCACGTCGCGGCCGTCGGCGAGCGTCGCGTGCGACTCGCCGTTCTCGCCGAGCGCGCCGAGCACCGTCGAGACGAGCAGCCGCGACATCACGGCCTCGCCGGCCGCCGCGCTCCGGAGCGCCTGCGGCAGCGCCGAGCCGTCGCCGCTCTTCAAGAGGTACCCCTGTGCCCCGGCGCGGAGCGCGTCGAGCACGGCGTCGCGATCGACCGAGCCGGCGACGATCACGACCGCCGTGTCCGGGAGGAGCGACGCGACCTCCCGCGTCGCGACGACCGCGCCTCCGGGAAGGTCCTGGTCGAGGAGGCACACGGCCGGCCGGCGCGCGATCGCCTCGGCGATCGCCGTCGACGCGTCCGCGGCCTCGGCGACGACCTCGAAGCCCGACTCCTCGAGCAGCACGCGGGTCCCGGCGCGGACGAACTGGTCCGCGTCGGCGACGATGACGGAGATGCCGGTCGAAGGCCGCAGGGCAATCGCTCCTGAACGTCGGGGAGGCCGTTCGGGCGGAGCATAGTGCCGAAAGGCAGCGGCGCCCATCCCCGGGCCGGGGTACCCCGTTCGGGCGGCGGGGCTGAACGACAGCCGTTCAACGGCATGAACGGCGAATGGGTCCCGCGGCGGATTGCCGTGGTTCGGACTCCGAAGAACACTTCGACCATGCGGCCCGTCGGTGACCTCGACTACGAGGTGACGCTCCTTGCGCTCGCCGACGCGGCCGCGGCGAATCTCGCGACGCGGGGCGCCGACCCCGAAGGCCCGGCGGCGCTCGCGTCGGCGATCGCCGACGAGCGCGCGCTTCCGCCGGCCGCGGTGTCCCTCGCGCTCCTGACCCGGATCGCAATGTCGCCGCAGCTGATCCGGCTGCCGGCGGAGCGTGCGATCGAGCTCGAGCTCGGGACGCTCGCATCGCTCGCGCGGCTGAGCGCCGTGTCGCTGTGGACCGTCGCGCTCGCGGGCGTCGAGTGCAGGTTCCCGCACGGAGCCGGCGATGCCGCGACTCGCGCGGCGGCGGAGCGGCTCCTCGACGTTCGCGACGGCGAGGTGGGCGGCGGCGACACGGACGTCGTCGCCGCCCCGGTGCTGCGCGCCGACACGCCCGTCGCCGCCGTCGTCGCGCGTCTCGGCCCCGGCGAGCGCGCCGAGGCGGAGCCGTTCCTCGAGGTCGTCTGCCGCGCGCTCGGTCTCGTGCTCGAGCGCGAGGCGCTGCTCGAGCACGGCGAAGAGGCGGAAGCGACACTCGTCGCCGCGCACGAGCGGCGTCTGACGCGGCTCGCGTTCGATCTCCACGACGGGCCGCTGCAGGAGATCGCGGTGATGGCGGCGGACCTCCACCGGGCGCGGTCGCACGCCGATCGCTCGCAGACCCACGACTTCGACGTGCTGCTCGAGCGGCTGACCGAGCTCAACGACAGTCTCCGCGACGTCGCGCACTCGCTCGAGACGGCGGACGTCGTGCGCGGCCCGCTCGCGGACGTCGTGCGCCGGGAGGTCGATGCGTTCGGGCGCAAGAGCGGCATCGGCGTGCGGCTGACCGTGCGCGGCGACCTCGACGCGCTCACGGACTCGCAGAAGATCGCGCTGCTCCGGATCGTCCAGGAGGGACTGAGCAACGTCCGCGAGCACAGCTCCGCGTCGACCGCGTCGGTCGTGCTCGAGTGCGGCCCGTCGTCGACGCGGCTCGAGGTCGCCGACGACGGCCGCGGCTTCGACGTCGAGCCGAGGCTCGACGAGGCGGTGCGGCGCGGCCGGCTCGGCCTGCTCGGCGCCTCGGAGCGCATCCGCCTGCTCGGCGGCACGCTCGCGATCCACAGCGGCGAGACGGGGACGCGGCTCGTCGTCTCGCTGCCGCGCCGGGAGCGCTGAGCGCGCTCAGCTCTCGTCGTACATCGGGCTCTCGACGAGCCCCTGCTTGTACGCGAGCCGCGCCGCCTCGGTGCGGTTCGACACGCCGAGCTTGCGGTAGATGTTCGTGAGGTGGAACTTCACGGTCTGCTCGGCGACCCAGAGCTCCTTCGCGATCGCCTCGTTCGAGAGCCCGCGCACGACCGCCCGCAGGATCGCCGTCTCGCGGTCGGTGAGACCCGCTGCGTGCGCGGCCGTCTCCGTGTCCTCGGAGAGCCCGATCGGGTGGTAGACGGTCCGCTCGACGGCCTGGCGCAGCGCGGCCGGCAGGTCGATCGGGTTGACGCTCTTCACGATGTACGCGCTCGCGCCGCGCTTCAGCACCGACTCGATCAGGTGCTCGTCGGTCGACACGGAGAGGATCACGACCTTCACCTCCGGGTGGCGCTGCCTGATCTGGTCGAGGCAGATCAGCCCGTCGACCTGCGGCATGTGGAGGTCGAGGACGACGACGTCGGGCCGCGTCTGCGAGACGAGCGGCAGCACCTGGCTCCCGCTCGCCGCCTCGCCGACGATCTCGAACCCGCCGTCCTCCTCGAGCGCGCGCCGCACTCCTTCTACGATGAGCCGGTGGTCGTCGGCGATCAGGACCTTCACGCCGCTAATCATGGTCGCAATCGCCCGTGAGCGTCCGCGTCCTCATCGCGAGCGAACGGGCCGCCACGCGGGAGAAGATCCGCGACGCGCTCGAGCCAGGCGTCAGCTGCACCGAGGCCGACGGGACGCAGGCGGCGATCGACCTCGCGTCCCGTGAGGCGTTCGACATCTGCTTCGTCGACGCCCGGATGAAGGGCAACGGGATCGAGGCGGCCGGCGCGATCCGCGCGCTGCGCCCGCAGACGCTCCTCGTCGTGCTCACGCCGGTCGAGGAGGAGACCGAGCTGTTCGAGGCGCTTCGCGCCGGCGCGATCGGATACATCAACGAGTCGATCGACCCGGCGCGCCTGCCGAGCGTCGTCGAGGGCCTCGTCGCCGGCGAGGCCGCGGTGCCGCGGCGGCTCGTCGGCGCGCTGATCGAGGAGCTGCGCGTGCGCGACCGCCGCCGCGACACGCTCGAGCGGACGCTCGGCGACGTCGGGCTGACGCCGCGCGAGTGGCACGTGCTCGAGCTGCTCGGCCAGGACTACACGACCAAGCAGATGGCCGCCGAGCTCCACATCTCTCAGGTCACCGTCCGCCGTCACGTCAGCATGCTCCTCCGCAAGCTCGACGTCCCGGACCGGCGCGCGGCCGTCGAGCTCCTCCGCAACGGCAACAGCCTGCACCGACCTTCGTCGAGCGCGCACTAGCCCGAGGGCTAGGTCGAGACTGGACCTTCCGCCAGCGACGGCCGGACCCGTCGCTCGAAGACTCCTGTCCATGGCTCTGCGGACTCCGATGCACAGCCGAACCAGGGCACGCGTGGCGGAACGCCGCGCGTCGACGTACACGCGGGCGGTCCCCTCGAGGAGCCGCCCGTAGTCCGGCCACGGCACGCGAACGCTGCTGCGGCTTCTTCGACGTCCCGGCGTTCCGGGGGAGGTAAGAAGATGAGACGGTTCAGGCTCAGGCCGAGGACGTGGATCGCCCTCGGAGTTGTTGGCGTCGTCGCGGCTGCGCTGTCGGTCGCCGGCTACGCGTACTTCACGTCGAGCGGGTCGGGCAGCGGAACGGCGACCGTTGGCTCGTCGGGTGGATGGAGCGTGGCGGTCACCTCACCGAGCGGCGGACCGCTGTTCCCCGGTTCGGGCTCAGAACAGTTCAACTACACCGTGACGAACACCGGGTCCGGTCCTGCCGCGCTCGGCTCGGTCGTGTACCAGGTGAACCCGAACTGGAGCCAGGGGGCCTGCAACGCCTCTGACTTCAGCATCGACGGCGCGGCCGCCGGTTCGCCGTTCACCGAGAACTGGAGCAACACCGTCGTTCCAGGCGGCGGCTCGGTGAGCTGGAACTTCACGGTCACGATGGTCGACAACGGCCAGAACCAGAACGATTGCCAGGGCCAGAGCGTTCCGGTCCAGGTGATCGCGAGCTAGTGGAACGCCTTTCAGAGGGGGCGGCACAGGACCGCCCCCTCTGAGGCGTGGCGACGTCGAGTGGGGAGCCGATGAGGGCACACGTTGGAAGACGACTAATCGCGGCGGCCGCCGTCGGGCTGGGACTGCTTGCGCTGGCCTTGGCAGCCTTCGCGTACTTCACGGCAAGCGGATCCGGCTCGGACGCCTCGCATCTCGCGACCGCGCATGGCGTGACCGTGGCGATGGCGACTCCCGCAGGGTCGCTCTACCCCGGCGGGTCGAGCGACCTCGCGGCGACGGTACACAACCCGAACCCGATTGCCGTGCACATCCACTCGTTCGTCCTCGGGCCGGGCGGGATCGCGAACGACCATCCCGGCTGCGGCGCGGGCGACGTCGCGTTCGACGGGCCGGTCACGAACGGCGGCGGCGACTTCGTGTTCCCGCCGGGCGACTCGGCGCTGACGCTGCCGAACGCGATCTCGATGAGCGCGTCGGCCGCGGACGCGTGCCAGGGCGCGACCTTCACGGTGTCGCTGGCGGCGGGCTCGTGATGCGCGGGGTGAGCACAGCGAGGAGGGCCGCGGCGATCGCGGTGCTGCTCGGTGCGCTCGCCGTCGTCACGTGGGCGACCTCGGCGCTCGCGGGGAGCACCCTGCCGGCGCCGACGATCAGCGCGAAGCCGGCGAACCCGACGAGCTCGACGAGCGCGAGCTTCACGTACACCGACTCGTCGTCGATCACGAAGTTCCAGTGCCAGCTCGACGGCGGCGCGTGGACCGACTGCGGCACCACGCGCCCGTCGTCGAAGTCGTACACCGGCCTCGCCGCCGGGGGCCACACGTTCTGCGTGCGCGCCGTCTCCGGGAGCACGACGAGCTCCGCGACGTCGTATGCGTGGACGATCGACCTGACCGCGCCGAAGGTCAACTCGATCAACACCGCCGCGACGAACCCGACGAGCGCGTCGAGCGTGACATGGACGGTCGTCTTCTCCGAGTCGGTGACCGGCGTGGCGACGTCGAACTTCGGGCTCGTCGCGGCCGGGCTCGGCGGCACGCCGGCGATCACGGGGCTCAGCGGCTCCGGGACGACGTACACCGTCACCGCGTCGACGGGCTCCGGCAGCGGCACGCTCCAGCTGAAGCTCACCGGCGCCGGCTCGATCAAGGACACGGCGGGGAACGCGCTCGGCGGGACGATCCCGTTCCTCGGCCAGACCTACACGATCGACCGCACGGCGCCGACGGTCGTCTCGATCAACCGCGCCGGCGCGAGCCCGACGAGCGCGTCGAGCGTCTCGTGGACGGTCGTCTTCAGCGAGAGCGTGACCGGCGTCGACTCGAGCGACTTCTCGCTCGTGAAGACCGGGCTCGGCGGCACGCCCGCGATCACGGGCGTCACCGGCTCCGGGACGACGTACACCGTCACCGCGTCGACGGGCTCCGGGAACGGCACGCTCGGGCTCAACCTCGTCGACAACGACTCGATCAAGGACGGCGTCGGCAACAAGCTCGGCGGCACCGGCACCGGCAACGGGAACTTCACCGGCCAGGTCTACACGCTCGACCGCACCGCACCGACGGTCGTCTCGATCAACCGCGCCGACGCGAACCCGGCGAGCACGTCGCCCGTCCACTGGACGGTCGTCTTCAGCGAGAGCGTCACGGGCGTCGACGCCTCCGACTTCGCGCTCGTCAACTCCGGGCTCACCGGGCCGGCGATCACCGGCGTGAGCGGCTCCGGCACGACGTACACCGTCGCGGCGTCCACCGGCACCGGCTCGGGGACACTCGGCCTGAACCTCGTCGACAACGACTCGATCGTCGACGCCGCGGGGAACAAGCTCGGCGGGACGGGCACGGGCAACGGGAACTTCACCGGCCAGGTCTACACCGTGAGCTCGCCGGTCGGGCTGCCGTTCACGATCGCCGGGAACGCGACGACGACGCTCTTCCCCGGCCTCTCGTCCCCGATCAACCTCGTCTTCACGAACCCGAACAGCGTCGCGATCACCGTGACCGTGGTGACCGCGACGATCACCTCGACGAGCGACGAGACGCACTGCGCCGCCGCGGCGAACTTCGCGATCGGCCAGCAGCTCCAGGTCAGCGTCACGGTGCCGGCGAACACGACGGCGTCGCTCTCGGCTCTCTCGATCCCGACCGCGAACTGGCCGACGATCACGATGGTCGAGACGCACGTCAACCAGAACGGCTGCCAGAACCGCACGGTCAACATCAGCTACACGGGGAGCGCGCACTCGTGAAGCGCGTGATCGCGACCATCGCGTTCATCCAGGCGTTCGCCGCGGCCCTGTCCGCGCTGCTGTCGTCGCTTCCCGGCGTCGACGTCCCCACGCGCGGCACGGTCGCGGCGACCGAGCTCCCGGCTCCGGACGGATCCGCTCCGCCTCCGCGTCTCCCCCGTCGCGGCGGCGGCGCCCGGAGCCGGCGTCTGCTCGTCCTCCTCGGCGTCGCGGGCGTCGCGCTCGTCGGCGCAGCTGCGTGGGCGTTCTGGGTCGCGGGCACCGCGCCCGGCGCCCAGGCGGAGGGGGTCGCCGCGACGGTGCAGCAGGTGCACGGGCTCACGCTTGACGGCGGCGTGTCGCCGACGGCGAACCCGGACGTCGCGCTCGCGTGGAACGCGGCGCACCTCTCGAACGGGCTCGGGGTCGCCGGGTACGTCGTCCGGCGCTACCACGGGCTCTCGTCGAGCGCCGTCTGCGGCGGGCCGTCGGCGACGAGCTGCGTCGACCTCGCTCCGGACGGGACGTACGACTACGGCGTCGCGGCGCGGTTCGCGGGCTGGACGGGGCCGGAGAGCGCGCACGTCACGGTCGTCGTCGACACGAGCGCGCCGTCGATCGACTCGGCGCCGCAGAGCCCGAGCGCGAACCCGTCGCCGACGTTCGCGTTCTCGCATCCGCGGTACGAGCACTTCGCGTGCAGCCTCGACGCAGGTGCGTTCGCGACATGCTCGAGCCCCGACACGCTTGACGTCCCGCTCGCCGACGGGTCGCACACGTTCCGCGTCGAGGCACTCGACGCGCACGGGAACGCGACCGATGTCGCGTCGACCACCTGGACGATCGACACGAGCCCGCCGGTCATCGGCACGACCCCGGCCGACACGAGCGCCGACACGGCGCCGTCGATCCCGTTCTCGCACGGGTCGTATTCGACCTTCGCGTGCGACCTCGACGGAACGGGCTTCGTGCCGTGCACAGGGCCGGACGCCCTGAGCGCGCTCGGGAACGGCCAGCACACGTTCTCGGTGGAGGCGTTCGACGCGGACGGGATCGCGACGCCGGCGGCGTCGTACTCGTGGACCGTGGACGCGAGCCCGCCGACCTTCACCGCGAAGCCGACGGCGCACAGCGCGAACCCGAGCCCGTCGTTCTCGTTCGTCCACACGGAGGCGTCGTACACGTTCAAGTGCAAGCTCGATACCGGCGACCTCGAGTCGTGCACGAGTTCCCACGGGCTCAGCGACCTGCCCGGCGGCGCCCACGAGCTCACCGTCGAGGCGTTCGACGCCGACGGCGTCGCCACTGCGCCCGCGGTCTACGACTGGACGGTCGACACGACGCCGCCGACGATCACCTCGACGGGCGGCATGGTCGACGGCGGCACGTACGCGTCGCAGGACGCGGCGTTCACGCTGAGCCACGCGTTCTACTCGAGCTTCGAGTGCGGGCTCGACGGCGCGACGCTCGCCGGGTGCGCCGGGAGCGGCGGCACGGACGGGATCTGGCCGAGCGGGTTCCAGGCGTCGGGAGGCGACTGTGGCAGCCCGGACGCAAACGGCTTCTGCTACGCCGACCACTCGGGCGAGCCTCCGGTCGAGCTCGGCGTCCGGTTCACGACCTCGCAGTCCGTCCAGATCGTCGGCGTCCGCGTCTATCGCGTTGACGACGGCCCCGTCACCGGGTCGCTCTGGGACGCGAGCGGCAACCGCATCGCGGGCGCGACGGCGTTCGCCGGGACGGCGACGCATTCCTGGCAGGACGTGATGTTCCCGAGCCCGGTGGCGATGGCGCCCGGCCAGACGTTCGTCGCCTCGTACTTCGCGCCGACGCCGAGCTACGCCTACCAGCACGACGCCTTCACCGGCGGCGGGATCACCGCCGGCCCGATCACCGCGCTCCAGTCGGCCCCGAGCGCGCTGAACGGCATCTACTGCTACACGGGCTGCTTCCCGCAGGACAGCTTCCGCGACTCGAACTACTGGGTGACGCCGCTCTGGACGACCGGGTCGGGCGGAACGGTGTCGTACACCGGCCTCGCGGACGGCGTGCACACGCTCGCGGCCGATGCGCTCGACGGCGACGGCTACGCGACGCCGACGTCGGCGTTCCACTGGACGGTCGAGCACGCGGCGCCGTCGATCACGAGTCATCCGGACGCGCTCACGAGCTCGTCGAGCGCCGGGTTCTCGTTCTCCGACGATCCGTTCACGCACTTCGCGTGCAGCCTCGACGGCGGAGCGTTCACCACGTGCGACGGCGGCAGCTCGAGCTACACCGGTCTCGCCGACGGCAGCCACACGTTCACGGTGCACGCGGTCGACGCGATCGGCGGCACGACGGCCGACCAGACGTTCACGTGGACGGTCGACACGGCGGCGCCGACGGTCGACGTCGAGCAGGCGAACTCCCAGGCGGATGCGGCGGCCTCGCTCCCGATCCACTTCACCGCGACGTTCGACGAGCCGGTGCACGCGTTCACGAGCGGCGTGACCCTCGGCGGCACGGCCGACACGAGCGGCGCGACGGTCACGGTCACGCAGCTCTCGCCGACGACGTACGACATCGCCGTCGACGGCGTCGCCGGCAGCGGCACGGTCACCGCATTGCTCGACGCGGGCGCGACAACCGACCTCGCAGGCAACGCGAGCACCGCCTCGACGAGCACCGACGACACGGTCGACTACGAGCCGGGACCGTAGAAGCGCAGCGGCCCACCGGCCGGGCGCCGATGTCTTCCGCGCGGCGGATCGCAGCAGCCCGACGCCGCCGAGCAGGTGCGATTCGAGCATCGCGCCGTCCCAGTGCGGCGAGGCGGTGATTCGATTCTCGAAGCCCGGCCCCGCTGTCGTGAAGCCGTCGTCGCGCTGCACGAAGATCGCGGCGAATCGTGCCTCGAGGTAGCCGCTGAACCACGGCTCGATACGCGGATCGTCCGAGCCTCCTGACCGTAGTCGCCGAAGGGGACGGCGAACGTGCCGTGCGACGCCCACCCCGGGATGTGGTCCGCGAGCATCCGCGCGATTTCGCGCCCGCGGGAGGGTGACGGGAGTCAGCGAAGGCTGCGCAGCGCGGCCACGAACGCAGCGCGGAACGGGGGCGCGACTTCGGCCGAATAGGCCGCGCTGAGGTGGTTGTCGTCCGCCCAGACGATCGTGTGAGCGATCACGGCGGGGCACCGGCCCTCGAAGCACACGAGGCCGCGCGTCCGCAGGAATCCGGCTCCCAGAGCCGTGACACGCCGTGCGACCTCGTCGTAGAACGTGAGCGCCTCCGGAGGCCACGTCGTCGTGCAGGTGGCCATCGTCGCGTGTCTCGACAGCAGGCAGTCCACGGGGCTCCGGCCGAGGCTCTCGGGGTCGCCGATGACGATCGTGCGCCTCCCGAGACGCACGAGCGTCTGGGCCGCCGTGACGACGCCCTCGACCGCCGCACGAGTCCCCGCTGTGGGTCGCTCGTCGATGCTCCCCCCGACGAGCGTGACGCTCGGATGAAGCCGCTGGACCTGCCGAAGCGCCCATCCGTACCACGCGCGGCACGCGTCTCCGCCGCGATTGCTCGTCCACTTGCCCGGCGTGCAGCCGAGGCGCAGGAGCGGGATCACGGCCCAGTGGTCGTGCTTCGCCGTCTCGAGGACCGCGGGCAGCCACATCATCGCGTGCGAGTCGCCCATCAGCACGACGAGCGTGCTGCTCGACCGGTCGCCCATCCGGCAGACCGCGGTCGCGACCTTCGCACTTTCGTCGTGCCCGATGCACGCGTTCGGCGGAGCGTAATCTGGTCCCAGCCCCTTCAGGTGGCCGATGTCGGGCGTGAGCGGCGACGGGATCGGATCCCCGCGCCGGGCCGCGCTCACGGCCGCGACGACCGCGGGAAGGACGCCGCCTGCTGCGCCGCTCCCCGGCCGCGCGGAGGCAACCGTCCAGGAGACGACCGGAGCGGCCGCCGGGCGCTCGAAACTGCGCGCCGCCCGGCCGATTCCGGCGAGCGAGACCGTCGCCGTCGCGAGGACGGCGGCCATGGAGAGCCCGGCGACGAGCACCGTCGTCGTGCGGCGGCGGATCCGGTGCCGAATCGGGTTCTCGACGAGCGCGTACGAAACGCACGACAGCACGAACGCGCCGGCCACGAGCGCGAGGTTCGTCGTCACGGAGAGGGCGTGGCCTGCGTATTCCGCTGCGATGATCAGAATCGGCCAGTGCCAGAGGTACAAGGCGTACGAGCGGTCGCCGATGATGAGCATCGGCCGGACCGAGAGCAGCCGTCCGACCGCCGGCCTCGATCTCGTCACGCCCATCCCGGCGACGATGGCGAGCGCAGCGCCGACGGTCGGCAGAAGGGCGGCGTAGCCCGGGAAGGGCGTCCCGTCGCTGAACGCGACCGCCGCGACCCCGATCGCCGCGAGCCCGGCCCAGCCCATGACCGTCCTCGCGACGTCCGGCGTCCGTGCGAAGAACGGGGCCGAGACGGCGATCGTCGCGCCGAGCCCGAGCTCCCACGCACGCGTGAACGGCGAGAAGTACGCAACCGTCGGCGTCGTCTGCGTGAGGTGGATCGACCAGGCAAGCGACGCCGCCGAGAGGACGGCGATCACGAGCAGGAGACGCCTCTCGCTCCCGCTCGTTCCTCGACTCCGACGCAGCGCAACGACACCGAACATGGCCACAGATAGCAGCAGCGGCCATGCGAGATAGAACTGCTCTTCGACCGACAGCGACCAGTAATGGAGGATCGGCGACGGCGGGTCGCCACGGGCGAAGTAGTCGACTCCCGTCGAGGCGAACCGGAAGTTCGCGGCGAAGAACGCCGCGTGCACGCTGTCCTGGACGGCCTGCTGCGCGCGGACGAAGTTCAGGAGATAGAACGAGGCGATGTCCGTGACGAGCAGCGTCAGCGCCGCAGCCGGGAGTATGCGTCGCGCGCGGCGGAGATAGAACTCGAGCAGCGACACGGAGCTCTTCGCGCGTGCCTCGGCGAGCAGCAGGCCGGTGATGAGGAATCCGGAGAGGACGAAGAAGACGTCCACTCCGACGTACCCGCCCGGCACGAAGCCGACACCCGCGTGAGAGAGGAGAACGAGGAGCACGGCGACCGCTCGAAGACCCTGGATGTCGGCGCGATGGGAGCCGGGCGATTTCGCGCGCGAGACGGGCGGCGCAGGGCCGGCGCCGGGCGAGATGGCCGGCGGGCATGACGGCGGCGGCCTGCTCGGCCGAATCCCGCCCGGAGCTCCGCGGACCGGTCGCCGCGGCGGCCGCGGCGGCGCACGACGGCGGGCGGCGCCCTTGCCGACGATCCCGATCGAGGAGGCGTCCCGCACCTTCATCCTCGTCACCCCGCTTTGCCGGGCCGACCGAAATTCGAGGCGCGAGAGAGCGGCTGGAGGCCGCGACCGCGCCTCCGAGACCGGGGATAGCGCGCGGCTGCCGACCCGGCATCGGGGGAACCGCGGATCGGCTCGGCGGATCTATGGAAGAGCCCCGTTGCCGGGGCTCTTCCGTAGCAGGCCTGTAAGCCGGATTCTGTCGAGGGTGACCATCCATCTTTGCGGCTACCCGGCTCCTCGGCGGGCTGCGTCGACGGAGCCTGTTCGCCTTGCACCGGACGGGGTTTGGCGAGCCGGCAGTGTCGCCACTGCCGCTGGTGGGCTCTTACCCCACCGTTTCACCCTTGCCGGCGACGTCTCCGGAGATCACGTCGCGTAGGCGGTCTGTTCTCTGTGCCACTTTCCGTCGGCTTTCGCCGCCTTCCTCGCGGAAGCGTCCTGCCCTTCGGTGTCCGGACTTTCCTCGAGCCCCCCGTTCTCGCGAACAGGAGGCCCGCGGTCACCCGGCCTGCGTGCCGAATGCTACCTGGACGACGTTCGCCTCGATCTTCCCGTGCAGGACGAGGCCGCACTCCGGGCAGCGCACCGACGGGCCGTCGTGCAGCACGAACTCCCCGCACGCCGGGCATTCGAGCGAGGCGCCGCGGAGCAGCGCGAGCAGCTCCTGCTCCAATGTCCGGTGCAGCGGGGACACGGCCATCACAGCTCCCGGAAGACCCCCACGACCTTGCCGAGGATCTGCACGTGCTTCGCGTAGATCGGCTCGAGCGCGTCGTTCTCGGGCTGGAGCCGGACGCGGCCGGACTCGCGGTAGAACGTCTTCACGGTCGCCTCGTCGGCGGACTCGTCGTCGCCGGCGAGCGCCACGACGATGTCGCCGTCGCGGGCGTCCTGCGCACGGCGCACGATCACGAGGTCGCCCTCGAGGATCCCGGCCCCGATCATCGAGTCGCCCTTCACGCGAAGGAGGAAGTCGCCCCGGAGCGTCTCCGGCACGGCGATCTCGTCCTCGACGTTCTCCTCGGCGAGGAGCGGCCCGCCGGCGGCGATCTGGCCGAGCAGCGGCAGCTTCGGGAGCGAGGCGACGGAGCGCTTCTCGCGGCCGACGAGCTCGAGCGCGCGCGGCTTCGTCGGGTCGCGCTTCAGGAGGCCCGCCCGCTCGAGGTTCGCGAGGTGCGCGTGGACGGTGGACGGCGAGGCGAGGCCGACGGCGTCCCCGATCTCGCGGACGGTCGGCGGGTAGCCGTGCGCGTCGACGTAGTCGACGAGGAACTCCCAGATCTCCTGTTGGCGGTCGGTCAGCTCCACGGGTGACGCCTCCCTGCATTCGGGGTCGGGTTCTCGACAGAACGTGTGTTCGTCACCAGGGTAGAGACTCCTCCGGACGGCGTCAAACAGACGTTCGCCCGGGGGGCGGCGCGGCGCTAGGCCATCGGCACCTGGCGGAGCAGGCGCGGCGCGACGCGGTCGAGGATCTCGTCGAGGCTCGAGCCGGTGGCGGTGATGCCGTGGTTGCGGAGCCCGATGATCGCGTGGGCCGGGTCCGGCTCCTCCGCGAGGAGCGCCGCGACGTCGGAGGCGAGCTCCTCGGTCCCGCAGGGGAAGTTCACCTCGGTGGCGGCGATCCCCTCGAGCCAGGCGTGGACGTGGAGGATCGCGCCGACGTCCGGGTGCTCGCCGTAGATCTTCCAGTGCTCGATCGCGTCGACCGAGACGCGGCGCGGCTCGATGCCGGGCGGGACGCTGAGGACGATCCGCCGCGCGACGTCGTCGTAGCCGGAGACGAGGAGGATGTCGCGGCCCGGCGTCTCGAGCTGCGACTTGTCGACGCCGCTCGCGCTCATCCAGAAGCGCGTCTCGTCCTTTCGGGCCGACAGGTTCCCGTACGACAGGCCGCCGATCCCGTAGAGGCGCTTGATGTGCCGCAGGTCGCGCTCGCTGACGAGCTCCTCGATCGGGAACGGCGCCGGGAGGAGGTCGAGCTCGTCGAGCCGCCGGCCGGCCGCGGAGATCGACTGCGTGATCTCGTCGCCGTCCCAGAGCTCCGGCTCGAGGTCGGTCCGGAACTCGTTGTCGATCACGAGGGTGGAGCGGGCGAGCGGGGCGAGTCGTGCGACGACGGCGTCCGCGAGCGTCCGCGTCCCGGCGGCGGCCGGGACGAGGTAGCTGCCGCGCTCGAGCGTCGTGAACCAGACGCCCTGCCCCGGCACGAAGGCGAGGGAGACGTTCGCGAGCGCGCGGACGAGCATCGGATACCCCTCGCGCAGCGCGTCCGGCGGCGGCTCGTCGAGTGCGTGGATCGCCGCGACGAACGTCCCGCGGGAGCGGCGCCGGTACGGGCGCGGCCGCTCGCGCGCGACGACGTTCAGGACGAGCTCGGGCGCCTCGCCCTCGGGCGCCGGCTCGAAGCCGGCCCGCTCGAGCGAGGCACGGAGCTCCGCCACGAGCTCCGAGAACGGCGCCGTGGCCGCGTCGCCGACGACGAGATATCCCATCGCTGCGAGCCTACGAGCGCGCGCGCGGCGCCGTATCCGAAGATTCCCGCAAACGAAAAAGGGCCGCCCGCAGGGCGACCCTTCATGCGCTGGAGAGGACTTGAACCTCCACGGCCTATGCGGCCACTAGGCCCTCAACCTAGCGCGTCTACCAATTCCGCCACCAGCGCGAGAGCCGGGCAAGTGTACCCGGGAGGGCTACTTCAGGTAGTGGAAGAGGGCGATGCTGTTCGCGAAGAAGAGCACCGCGAACACGACCGTCCAGCGGGTGAGGTTCCGCTCGACGATGTGCGTGCCGCCCTGCGAGGCCGGCGTGAAGCCCATCCCGCCCATGCCGGCGTCGCGCCCGCTGTGCATGAGGATCAGCGAGATCAGCGCGGCGACGATGAGCACCTGGAGCACGGCGAGGGCGGCGAGCATGCGGCCCAGGGTACCGGCTAGTCTCGCGGCATGGCGAGCGACGACGCCCACGCGCGGATCCAGCACCTGCTCGTCACCGGCGACAACCGGCTGAAGCAGGGCGTCGACCCCGAGAAGGCGCGGGAGAGCTGGCTCCAGGCACTCGAGGCGGCGCGTGAGGCCGGACTCGAGGACGCGGTGCGGCCGCTCGTCGAGATCAGGCTCGCGGATCTCGACGCGCAGCAGACGCAGCCGAGCTGAGGATCTCCTCGATCCGCTCCGCCTGGCGCCGGACGTCGTGCGCGGCGGCCGCCTCGCGGGCGGCGTCGTTCGGGCACGGGAACGCGGCGGCGGCGCGCAGCGCCTCGGCGAGCGCGTCCGTGTCGAGCGGGTCGACGAGGACGCCGGCCTCGGGCGGGACGAACTCGGGCGGGCCGCCGATCCGCGTCGCGACGACGGAACGGCCGCACGCCATCCCCTCGAGCAGCGCCTGGCCGAGCGGCTCGAGCAGGCTCGGCTGGCAGAGGACCCGGCTCGCGGCGAGGAGCTCCGGGATCTCGTCGTGCGGGACGCGGCCCAGGAGCCGCACGCCCTCGCGCCCTTCGAGCCGGGCGCGGAGCGGCCCGTCGCCGGCGTAGGTCAGCGTCCCCTCGCCGAGCGTCGCGAACGCGTCGGCGAGGCGGACGACGTTCTTCCGCTCCTCGAGCGCGCCGACGCAGAGAAACGACGGCGGGCCCTCGGGTGCGGGCGCGACGGCGAACCGGTCGAGGTCGACGCCGCTCGAGACGACGGCCGTCTTGCCGCGCGCGTCCGGCACCTTCGTCTCGAGCTCGCGGCGGAGGTACTCCGAGACGCAGACGACGGTCGACGCGCGCCGCACGACGAGACGCGTCGCGTGCGCGACGCCGGGGAACGCACCGACGTTCCGCACGTCGCGGCCGTGCGCCGTGACGACGAGCGGCGTGCGCGCGCCGACCGCCGCGACGAGCCCCGTCGGGACGAGGAAGTGCGCGTAGACGACGTCGGGGCGGAAGCGGCGTGCGCCGTCGACGGTCCGCCGCGCGAGCGTGAGGTAGCGCAGCTTCCCGCCGGCGCGCGAGTCGAGGACGGCGAGCTGGACGACGTGCCCGCGCTCGACGAGCGCGCGCTCGACCTGCGCGACGAACGTCCCGAGGTCGGGGTCGTCCGGCCCGGGGTACATCTGCGAGACGAGGAGGATGCGCACGGCGAGAGCGTATGCGCGGTCTATCGTGCTCGTCGTGGATGCGGACGCGCTGCGCAGCTTCGGGCACGTCTTCGACGGCGTCGCAGAGGCGTACGACGAGGCGCGACAGGGCTATCCGCCCGAGCTCGTCGAGCGCGCGCTCGCGCGCGGCCGGCTCGGAGCGGGCGCGCGCGTGCTCGAGGTCGGCTGCGGCACCGGGAAGCTGACGGAGCTGCTCGCGGCGCGCGGCCTCGAGGTCGACGCGCTCGATCCCGGCCCGAACATGATCGCGGCCGCGCGGCGGCGCGTCGGCGACGCGCCGAACGTCACGTTCCACGTCGGCCGGTTCGAGGACGCGGAGCTGCCCGCGGGCGCGTACGCGGCGCTCTTCTCCGCGACGGCGTTCCACTGGGTCGACCCGGCGGTGGGCTGGCGCAAGGCAGCGGCCGTGCTCGCGCCGGGCGGCGTGCTCGCGCTGCTCGTGCATCACGGCGTCCACGACGGGCGGAACGCGGACGTCCACCTCGAGTTCCGCGCGAATCTCGCGACGTACGCCCCTGCGCTCGCCGCCACGCTCCCGCCGGACCGCGACCTTCCGGAGATCCTCGCCGGCGCCGAGGGACGGAGCGCCAACGTCTCGGAGGTCTGGGACTGGATCATGGGCGAGCGGCGCGGGCTCGCCGTGCCGGAGGCCGCCGACCTCTTCGACGACGTCGAGGTCGAGGCCCGCGTCGAGGATGTCGAGCGGACCGCCGACGAGCTGACCGCGCACCTGAAGACGACCTCCCTCTACTTCGCCATCGACCCCGACCGGCGCGACGCGTTCCTCGCCGACGACCGCGCGATCATCGAGCGCCACGGCGGCTCGCTGCAGCTCTCCGAGGGCTCGTTCCTGATGACGGCGCTGCGGCGCTAGCGCAGCGCGTCGTACGTCCCCCACTCCTCGCGCAGCGTCTCGCAGATCTCGCCGACGGTGCAGCGCGCGCGAAGCGCCTCGCGCATGACCGGCAGCAGGTTCGCGTCGCCGCGCGAGACCTCGCGAACCGCGTCGAGCGCGCGCGCCGCGCCGTCCGCGCTCCGCTCCGCGCGGACGCGCGCCGTGCGCTCGAGCTGCCGCGCCTCCGCGGCCGGGTCGATGCGCTGGAGCTCGACGTCCGACTCGCCGTCGTCCTCGAAGCGGTTGACGCCGACGATGACGCGCTCGCCGCGCTCGACCTGCTGCTGCCACGCGAACGCGGACGCCTCGATCTCGTCCTGGACGAACCCCTGCTCGATCGCGGCGACCGCGCCGCCGAGCTCCTCGACGCGGAGGATCAGCTCCCACGCGCGCGCCTCGAGCTCGTCGGTCAGCGCCTCGATGTAGTACGCACCGCCGAGCGGGTCGGCGGTCGCCGTCGTCCCGGCCTCCGCCTGGAGGATCTGCTGCGTGCGGAGCGCGATCGTCGCCGCGTGCTCGGTCGGCAGCGCGAGCGCCTCGTCGAAGGAGTTCGTGTGGATCGACTGCGCGCCGCCGGCCGCCGCCGAGAGTGCCTGGATCGCGACACGGACGATGTTGTTCTCCGGCTGCTGCGCCGTCAACGTCGAGCCGCCCGTCTGCGCGTGGAAACGCAACGCAAGGGCGCGCGGGTTCGTCGCGCCGAACATCCGCGCCATCACGCGCGCCCACAGCCGCCGCGCGGCGCGGAACTTCGCGACCTCCTGGAAGAAGTCGTTGTGCGCGTTGAAGAAGAACGAGAGCTGCTCGCCGAAGCGGTCCGGCGGGAGGCCCGCGTCGACCGCGGCGCGGCAGTACGCGATCCCGTTCGCGAGCGTGAACGCGAGCTCCTGGACGGCGGTCGACCCGGCCTCGCGGATGTGGTAGCCGGAGATCGAGATCGTGTTCCAGCGCGGCATCCGCTCGTCGCAGTACGCAAAGAGGTCCGTCGTCAGCCGCATCGACGGCTTCGGCGGGTAGATGTAGTTCCCGCGCGCGACGTACTCCTTCAGGATGTCGTTCTGCACGGTGCCGCGGAGGTCGTCCGGCGCGACTCCCTGTCCCTCCGCGACGAGCTCGTAGAGAAGCAGGAGCAGCGACGCCGGCGCGTTGATCGTCATCGACGTCGAGACCTCGCCGAGCGGGATCCCGTCGAGCAGGGTCTCCATGTCGGCGAGCGAGTCGATCGCGACACCGGTGCGCCCGACCTCGCCGTGCGCGCGCGGGTCGTCGGAGTCGTAGCCGAGCTGCGTCGGCAGGTCGAACGCGACGGAGAGGCCGGCCTGCCCGCGCTCGAGGAGGTAGCGGTACCGCGCGTTCGACTCCTCCGCGGTCGCGAAGCCCGCGTACTGGCGGATCGTCCACGGCCGGCCGCGGTACATGTCGGGATACGGGCCGCGCGTGAAGGGCGCCTCGCCCGGCGGCTCGAGCGGCCGCGGCGCGTCCTCCGCCGCGTAGACCGGCTTGATCTCGATCCCGGACTCGTTCTCCACGCTACGCGGTCGTCTCGGCCGCGTCGCGCGCGCGGCGCGCGACGCCGTCCTGCTCCGCCGCGGCGGCGACGGCGGCGGCGACGGACGTGACGACGTCGCGGTTGAAGACGCTCGGGACGATGTAGTCGGGCGCGAGCTCGGTCTCGCCGATCGTCTGCGCGATCGCGTGGCCGGCGGCGACCTCCATCCGGTCGGTGATCGAGGACGCGCGCACGTCGAGCGCGCCGCGGAAGATGCCCGGGAAGGCGAGGACGTTGTTGATCTGGTTCGGATAGTCCGAGCGGCCGGTCGCGACGACGGCGGCGAGACCGGCGATCTCCTCCGGGAGGATCTCCGGGGTCGGGTTCGCCATCGCGAACACGATCGCGTCCTTCGCCATCGAGCGGACGCCGTCGACGCTGACCGCACCGGGCTGCGAGAGGCCGATGTAGACGTCGGCGCCCGCGAGCGCCGCGTCGGCGGTGCCGGAGAAGCCGTCGGGATTCGTCTCCGCCGCGTAGCGCGCCTTCACGTCGTTCAGGTCGTCGCGGCCGGCGTGGATCGCGCCGTGGCTGTCGCAGCCGATCACGTGCCGGACGCCGGCGGCCTGGAGCGTCTTCGTCACCGCGACACCGGCGGCTCCCACGCCGGTCAGGACGACCTTCACGTCCTCGACGCGCTTGCCGACGACGCGGAGCGCGTTCAGGAACGCCGCGAGCGTGACGACCGCGGTGCCGTGCTGGTCGTCGTGGAAGACGGGGATGTCGAGCGACGCGCGCAGCCGCTCCTCGACCTCGAAGCAGCGCGGCGCGGCGATGTCCTCGAGGTTGATCCCGCCGAAGCCGGGCGCGATCGCCTCGACCGCCTCGACGATCCGGTCCGGATCCTTCGTCGAGAGGCAGATCGGCCACGCGTCGACGCCGCCGAACTCCTTGAAGAGGAGCGCCTTGCCCTCCATCACGGGCATCGCGGCCTCGGGGCCGATGTCGCCGAGGCCGAGCACCGCGCTCCCGTCGCTCACGACCGCGACGGTGTTCTTCTTCACCGTCAGCGTCCACGCGCTGTCGGGATCGGCGGCGATCGCCTGGCAGACGCGCGCGACGCCCGGCGTGTACGCCATCGAGAGGTCGTCGCGCGTCTTCACCGGCGCGTTCGAGTTCATGTGGATCTTCCCGCCGAGGTGCATGAGGAACGTGCGGTCGGAGACGCGCTCGACGGTGACGCCGGGGACGTCGCGGCACGCGAGGACGATCGCGTCGGCGTGCGCGGCGTCCGTCGCGAGGACGCTGACGTCGCGGATCTTCGACGCGCCCTCGACGCGGACGAGGTCGATCGCGTCGAGAAGCCCGCCGGCGTCGGCGATCGCGCGCGCGAGGTCGGCGAAGCTGCCGGGCCGGTCGTCGAGGCGGACGCGGAGCGTGAGGCTGAAGGAGGCGGAGTAATGGCTCATGGGTGGAGCTTAGACCGCGTCGGATGCGTCTCCGTCCAGCGAGCGCGGGATACTCCGGCGATGGTAGGCGCGTCTCGGGCTCGCGTGCCGGGCGAGCCGCACAGCCGGACGTGGGTGGTCTTCCTGGTCGTCCTCGGAGCCGTGCTCGTGACGTGCGGCGTCCTGTTCTGGGACTGGCCCTCGTCCGGGCGGACGAGCAGGGCGTTCGTGGAGACGCCCTGGTTCCTGATCTGGGCGGTTCTCCTCTGCGCACAGAGCGCGCTCTGGGCGGTGCTCGCCCCGATGGTCTGGACGTCGATCCAGTCGCTCCGGGCCCGCTACCGCTACGGCTGGGGAACCGTCCGGCGAATCGCGGTCTCGTCGGTGGCCGTCGCCGTCCTCGTCGCCGCGTTCGTCTACTTCGCGTACCGCGCCGTCCCCGGGTACCCGTTCGATCACCACAAGTGGAAGATCCTGGCCCTCACTGCCGTCGGCTTCTTCGTCGCGCTGTCCGCCCTGATCGGGCTCTGGCTCGTCGAGGCCGCGGTCGCGACGCCGGAGTTCGGCGGCACGCTCGCCGAGTACCTCGAGCTCCGAGGGCGCCTGCAAGGGTTCCTCGCCGCCGCAGCGGCGATCGTCGGCGCGGCGATGCTCGCGACGGGTGGACTCCGCACCGCGATCACCTCGAACGTGCAGGGCGCCGACTTCCCGTCGCAATACAGCCTGTACTACGGCGCGTACCTCTCCGTCGTCCTGCTCATCGCGTACACGCCGGCGCATCTCGCGCTGCGACGTGTCGGACAGGGCCTGCTCGACTCGTACGCGCCGGTCCCGAAGAGCGCGCCGGCATCGTGGTCGGGCTGGCTCTCCGAGCGAGGCGCCGTCGAGAGCCTGCTCCAGCTCGACGCCGCGTTCGGGAAGTCGCTGCAGACGGGGCTCGCGATCGCGACGCCGTTCATCGGGAGCGCGATCGGCGTCCTCCTCGGGACGCACTAGCCGCGTCTAGAGCGCGGCGAGGTGCCCGAGCTCGGCGTCGCGCTGCGCGAGCGCCGTGTAGCGGCCGCCCCGGCCCAGAAGCTCGGCGTGGCGGCCCGTCTCGACGACGCGGCCGCGGTCGAGGACGACGATCTGCTCCGCGTCGCGCACGGTCGAGAGCCGGTGCGCGATCGCGATCGTCGTCCGTCCCTCCGAGAGCCGGTCGAGCGCGTCCTGGACGAGCCGCTCCGTCTCCGTGTCGAGCGAGCTCGTCGCCTCGTCGAGGACGAGGATCGGCGGGTTGCGGAGGATCGTCCGCGCGATCGCCATCCGCTGCTTCTCGCCGCCCGAGAAGCGGTAGCCGCGCTCGCCGACGATCGTGTCGTAGCCGTCCGGGAGCGCCGCGATCACATGGTGGATGCGCGCCGCCTCGGCCGCCTGCTCGATCTCTGCGTCGGTCGCGTCCGGCTTCGCGAAGCGGAGGTTCTCGCGGATCGACGCGTGGAAGAGGTACGTCTCCTGCGAGACGACGCCGACGAGGTCGGTGAGCGTCTGGAACGAGAGGTCGCGCACGTCGACGCCGCCGATCGAGACGCTGCCCTCGGCGACGTCGTAGAGCCGCGCGGTGAGGTAGCCGAGCGTCGTCTTCCCCGAGCCGGTCTCGCCGACGAGCGCGGTCGTCGTCCCCGCGGGCACGGTGAAGCTCACGTCCTCGAGCGTCCACTCGTCGTCGCCGTATCTGAACCAGACGTGGTCGAACGAGACGTCGCCGGCCTCGGCGGTCGTCACCGCGTGCGGCGCCTCCGTGATGTCGACGGGCTGGTCGAGGTACTCGAAGATCCGGTCGAAGAGCGCGAGCGAGGTCTGCACGTCGAGCCCGACGCCGAGCAGCGAGCCGACGGGGAAGAACAGGCGCGTCTGGAGCGTCGTGAACGAGACGAGCGTGCCGATCGACAGCGCTGTCCAGCCGCGGGAGAGCGCGATCCCGCCGATCCAGTAGACGAGCGCCGGCATGATCGCGAAGCTCATCTGGATCGACGCCATCACCCAGCGGCCGGCCATCCGCTGGCGCACCTCGAGGTCGGCGAGCCGGAGCGAGTCGGACTCGAACCGGTCGGCGAGCTCGTCCGTCCGCCCCATCGTCTTCCCGAGCATGATCCCGGAGACCGAGAGCGACTCCTGGACGAGGCTCGAGATGTCGGCGAGTGTCTCCTGCGTCGACTTCGCGATGCGGCGCCGCTCGGCGCCGACACGGCGCGTCAGCAGAACGAAGAACGGGATCAGCGCGAAGGCGAAGAGCGCGAGCTGCCAGCTGAGCAGCAGCATCGCGACCATCGTCGCGGCGACCGTCGTCACGTTCGACGCGATCGACGTCGCGGTGTTCGTGACGACGCTCTGCACGCCGCCGATGTCGTTCGAGATGCGCGACTGCACCTCGCCGGTGCGCGTTCGTGTGAAGAACGCGAGCGAGAGCCGCTGCAGGTGGCGGAAGACCGCGGCGCGGAGGTCGTGCATCACGCGCTGGCCGACCTGGTTCGAGTACAGCGTCTGCATCACGCCGAGGACGCCGGTCGCGATCGCGATCGCGATCATCCCGAGCGCGAGGAACGACAGGAGCCGCGTGTCCTTCTGCGGGATCGCGGTGTTGAGGATCTCCTTCAGCAGGAATGCCGGGATCACGCCGAGGACGGCCGAGACGACGATCAGCCCGAGGACGACCGAGAGGCGGACCTTGTACGGCCTGAAGAGGCCGAAGATCCGCCGGAGGTTCGCGCGGCGCACGGCCGGGTCCGCCGGGCGCTCCGGCGGCTCGGCGGCGATCTCCATCATGCGGTGCCCCGGCACGGGGATCAGGGTACGTCGCGCGCGGCGGTCTGCGGACACGTCCTTTGGCAGGTCGTGCCTGGCACCGTCTGCCGGCGGGCGGCTAGAAGCCGGGCGGGCGCGGCACGCCGAGCTCGTCCTGCAGCAGCGCACCGAGCGCGAGCAGCTCCCGGTCGGAGCCGGCGCGGCCGATCAGCGAGACGCTCGTCGGGAGGCCCGTGGCGGCGCCGACGCCGCTCGGCAGCGCGACGACCGGGAAGCCGGTCCAGTCCCAGTGGTACGTGAGCGAGATCAGGTCGAGATCCGTGCCGTGGTGGTCGTAGCCCGAGCCGCGAGGCGGGGCGACGACGGGCTCCGTCGGCTCGACGATCGCGTCGATCCGCTCGCCGGCGAGGCGCGCCGTCCAGAGCGCCGTGCACTCCGCGCGCTTCACCTCCGCGGCGGCGTACGCCTCGAGCGTCACCGCGGCCTCCTCCGCGCGCTCGACCCACTCGCGGATCGACGGGCGGTAGAGCTCGCGGCGGTCGTCGAACTGCCGGTGGAACGGGAGGACGTCGCCGAGGAGGACGGTCGACCAGTCCTCGAGCACCTCGAGCGTCGGCTCGGCCGGCCACGGCCGGACGAGCTCGGCGCCGAGGCGACGGCATGCGTCGAGCGCCGCGTCGAAGTTCGCGGCGACGTCGGGCTCGAGGTCGCCGATGCGCGGCGAGACGGCGAGCCGCACGCCGTCGAGCCGCCGTCGGGGCTCGACCTGCGCAGGCCCGGTCCCCGTCATCGCGGCGAAGAGCGGCGCGCAATCCGCGACCGTGCGCGCCATCGGCCCGCCGTGGTCGAGCCCCGGCGACAGCGGCACGACACCGCGCAGCGAGACGAGGCCGCGCGTCGGCTTGATCGTCGACGTCCCGGAGAGCGCGGACGGGATCCGCAGCGAGCCCGCCGTGTCCGTCCCCGTCGCCGCCGGGACCATGCGCGCCGCGAGCGCCGCGGCGGAGCCGCCGCTCGAGCCGCCCGCCGTCCGGTCGAGCGCCCACGGGCTGCCGACCTGATCCGTCGTGCCGCCCCACGCGAACTCGTGGGTGTGCGTGTGCCCGAGCAGCACCATCCCCTCGGCCTCGAGCCGGGCCCACACGTCGCACGACTCGGCCGGGGTCTCGTCGAGCAGCGCGCTGGACGCGGTGACCGGCTTCCCGGCGACGCCGTAGAGATCCTTCAGCCCGATCGGGATCCCGCAGAGGACGGGCGCGTCGCCGCGCCCGAGCCGCTCGTCCGCGCGCGCCGCCGCCGCGAGCGCGTCCTCCTCGTAGACCCGGATCCACGCGTTGATCGAGCCCGGGTCGCCGTCCCGCGAGTGGAGGCCGTCGCGCCGGTGGATCCGCGCGAGGCACGCCTCCGCGAGCTCGACCGCGCCGAGCTCGCGATCGTGGAGGAGGTCGGACGCCTCGACGACGCCGAGATCCGCAGGATCGCCCACGCGGGGAGTATCTCCGGCCCGGGGACGGCCCGTACGATGAGGGCGATGGCAGCGGTGACGGTGCGGCTCTTCGCGGGGCTCCGGGAACGCGCGGGCACGGGACGCGTCGAGGTCGACGGCGTCGCGCGCGTCGCCGACGTGTGGTCCGCGCTCGCGCTCGGCGACGAGCCGGCCGGGATGCTCTACGCCGTGAACCGCGAGTACGCGGAGCCGGGGCAGGAGCTCGCCGACGGCGACGAGGTCGCGCTGATCCCGCCCGTCTCCGGCGGCGCGTACGTCGTGACGGGCGAGGCGCTCGACCCCGCGCGCGCGGTCGCCGAGGTCGCGCGCGACGACGCCGGCGCGATCGCGACGTTCGTCGGCACGGTCCGCGCGAGCTCGCGCGGCCGCGACGTCCTCTACCTGGAGTACGAGGCGTACGAGGAGATGGCGGAGCCGATGCTCGCGCGGCTCGGAGCGGAGCTGACCGCGAAGCACGGGCTCAGCGACGTCGCGATCCACCATCGGATCGGCCGCGTCGAGATCGGCGAGCCGAGCGTCGTCATCGCCGTGTCGTCGCCGCACCGCGCCGCGTCCCTCGACGCGTGCCGCGAGGCGATCGACACGTTGAAGGAGACGATCCCGCTCTGGAAGAAAGAGGTCTACGCGGGCGGCGAGGAGTGGATCGGCAGAGGTTCCTGATGGACGAGCTCCGCGACTACAAGCCGGTCCAGCCGCGCGGCGGCGGCCCCAGCGTGCGCAAGATCCTCGAGCGCATCGGCGCGGTCGCGCTCGTGATCGGCACGACGGCCCTGAAGTGGGGCTTCGTCTTCGTGAAGTTCTTCGCGTTCTTCGTCTCGATCGCGGCGTACAAGCTCTGGTTCGGAAGCTGGACGTTCGCGCTCGGCTTCGTGCTCCTGATCCTCGTGCACGAGCTCGGCCACGCGATCGAGGCCCGGCGCCAGGGGCTCCACGTGTCGCTGCCGACGTTCGTCCCGTTCTTCGGCGCGTTCGTGACGATCCGGCACGCGGGCCTCTCGCCGTGGCGGAGCGCGCTCATCTCGCTCGCCGGCCCGTTCACCGGCGGGCTCGCGGCGCTCGCGTGCTGGATGCTCGGCGAGGCGCGCGACTCGTCGATGCTGATCGTGCTCGCGAACCTCGGCTTTCTCCTGAACGCGTTCAACCTCCTGCCGATCGGCTTCCTCGACGGCGGCAGCGTCGCGCGCGCCATCGGCGAGTCGTGGCGGATGCCCGTGATCCGCTTCGAGGGCGGCATCCCGATGCAGGCGCTCGCGCCGGACCGGACGCGCGCGCTCGTGATCGCGGCGCTGTACATCGGGCTCGCCGGCCTGCTCGTGGCAGGCATGCTCGCGACGAAGGGAACCGGTGCGCTGTGACCGACGACCGCGAGCTCCTGTTCCAGACGCACGAGTCTCTGGCGAACATCCGGGCGCACGCAGAGCGGATCGCGGACGAGTTCTTCCACGGCTTCGAGACGGTGGAGGAGATCGACAG
>Ga0335070_10000913_pt1 | contig 33855 bp, 31 predicted proteins | sample Lox_Sample_13_FD_206722 | JGI IMG/M metagenome (GOLD analysis project Ga0335070, IMG submission 206722) | Soil microbial communities from Loxahatchee National Wildlife Refuge, Florida, United States - Lox_Sample_1.3 | ecosystem: Environmental > Terrestrial > Soil > Wetlands | place: USA... | reverse complement strand
ACGACGTCACCGTACATCGCGACGAAGCGCCGGTAGGAGTCGTACGCGAAGCGCGCGTTGCCAGAAAGGGCGATCACGCCTTGGACGGTCCGGTCGTTGAGCCCGAGGTTCAGGACGGTGTCCATCATCCCCGGCATGGAGGCTCGAGCCCCCGAGCGCACCGACACCAGCAACGGATTGGACGGATCGCCGAACTTGCGTCCCAGCACCTGCTCGACGCGCTGCAGGTGCTGCGCGACCGCCGCGCGGAGCCCGGCCGGATAGCGGCGTCCGTTCTGGTAGAAGTGGGTGCACACGTCGGTCGAGATGGTGAACCCGGGCGGCACCGGCAACCCCAGCCCGGCCATCTCGTGGAGGTTTGCCCCCTTGCCGCCAAGCAACTCCTTCATCCCCGCATTGCCGTCAGCGCGTCCGCCGCCGAACGCGAAGACGAACTTGGGGAGGGCAGGCCGCCGCGGCGATAGCGCGCGTTTGGCGCGTCTGGGCTTGGCGACCGCGCGCCGCTTGGAAGTCCGTGAGGCTGTCTTGGCTGTGCGTTTCATGACCGGCGGTTTCCTTTGTCGTGGCTGATGATGGTCAGACGTCAGACGTCGATGCGGCGCCGCAGCTCGTCGGGGAGGCGCTCGATGGGAATGCGCGCCTGTTGCATCGAGTCGCGGTCGCGCACCGTGACCGTGTCGTCCTGCATGGTTTGATGATCGACGGTGATGCCGAACGGCGTGCCGATCTCGTCTTGGCGGCGATACCGCCGCCCGATCGATCCGGCCTGGTCGTACTGCACCGGGAAGTGTGCCGCGAGGATGTCGCGCACCTGCTGTGCTTTCTCGGGCTGCCCGTCCTTGCGCAACAGCGGAAACACCGCCGCCTTCACCGGTGCGAGCCGCGGGTGGAAGCGCAGCACTGCGCGTGTCTCGCCCTCCGCTTCGTCTTCATCGTATGCATCGACCAGGAACGCCAAGGTCGCGCGGTCCGCGCCCGCCGCGGGTTCGATGACGTACGGCACGAAGCGCTCGCGCGTCTCCTCGTTGAAGTAGCTGAGGTCCTTGCCGCTGTACGCGGCGTGCTGCTTGAGATCGAAGTCGGTGCGGTTGGCGATGCCTTCGAGCTCCTGCCAGCCGAAGGGAAACTCGTACTCGACGTCCACGCAGGCCTTTGCGTAGTGTGCCAGTTCGTCCTTGGCATGCGGGCGCAAGCGAAGGTGTTCGGCGCGAATACCATATCTGCGGTACCACTGCAGCCGCGTTTCCTTCCAGTAGTCGTACCAACGCTCGTCGTCGCCGGGCTTGACGAAGAACTCCATCTCCATCTGCTCGAACTCGCGCGTGCGGAAGAGGAAGTTGCCGGGGGTGATCTCATTGCGGAACGACTTGCCGATCTGTGCGATGCCGAACGGGATCTTGTGGCGCGAGGCGTTCAGGACATTGAGGAAGTTGACGAAGATGCCCTGCGCGGTCTCTGGGCGCATGAAGACGACGTTGGCGGTGTCTTCCACCGGCCCCATGAAGGTCTTGAACATCAGATTGAACTGCCGTGCCTCGGTCAGCTCGCCGCCGCATTCGCCGGGGTGCTGCGACGGCTTTTCCGGGCAGCGCGCGTCCATCAGCTTGTCGGCGCGGAAGCGTTCCTTGCACTTCTTGCAGTCGACCAGCGGGTCGGTGAAGCCGGCGACGTGCCCCGACGCTTCCCACACCCGTGGATGCATCAAGATGGCGCAGTCGATGCCGACGATATCCGACCGCGTCAGCACCATGTCGCGCCACCACGCGTCTTTGACGTTGCGCTTCAGCTCGATGCCCACCGGTCCGTAGTCCCAACAGCTCGCCAACCCGCCGTAGATCTCACTCGATTGAAAGGCGAACCCGCGCCGCTTGGCGAGGTTCACGACTTTTTCCATGGTGACTGCGCGACTCATCGTCCGGTCGAAGTACCATGTCAGCCGCAGGGCGGCAATGCGAGGGGGACGGTGCTGTAGGCCACGTCAACGTCGTTCATGGGGGGGGTCGCGCCACGATCACCACCGGGGGCGTGAAGAGGATGCCTCAAAACTCGCGCGCCAGGCATCCGTGCGATCCGTGAGGGCAGCACCGCTCTTGCTGAGGTGGGCGCCCGCGGGCATCTGCGGCTGGTGGCGTGACCGGGCGGCGCGGTGCCGCCGGCACGAACGTTCACCCCGACGGCCTCGCCGACCCCGACGCGCACGTCGATTCCTCCACCGGCCAACACCCCGACCCCCGCTCGCGTCGGCTGCTGCGCGCTCACCAACGCGGAAATCTGCGTCGGCTCCTTCGCAGGGTGCGCAACGACGATCAGGCGGTCGACGACGTCACGCGTGCTGCGAATGAATTCAGCGGGGAATGAAACGCTTGAGTCCGGCCAGGTCTGCTTCCTCGATGGCGGTGGCGCCGGCGGCGACCAGACCGCCGTTTTCGCCGTACCACGAAAGCACGCACTGGCCGCGATCCAGCGCCGCGAGGCAGACGCGCTCGATGACCCCTCCGGCACGCGCGTGCACGGCGACGATCACGTCGGCGAGCGCCGCGACCAGCTCGTCACGGCGGCGACCATTGCGGGCGACGGCGTGGTCCATCAACCGGAACGGCGACAACACCAGGGTGCGCTGCGCGTCGAGCGCACTGCGGCCCGGCCCGAAGCCGAAGGGATCGCGGTCCATGCGCGCGCCGAAGGTTGCCAGGATGCCGCGGTCGAGCACCACCACGCGCGGCGCCGCAGCGGCACGGCCGGCGACGGCAGCGATGCGGTAGCCGGTCTTCATGCCCCCGGTGACGAGCGTGCAGCCCTGCGCCGCCGCGGCTTGCACCACGGCCAGGCTGGCGGCAACCGAGTGCTCGCTGATGGTTCGCGAGTTGAGCACCGCCAGCAGCGGGGTGGCCAGCAGCGCGGTGGCGCCGTAGCCGTAGAGCACCACCGGCGGCGGCATGAGCCGTTCGCGCACCCGCGCCGGATATGTGGCATCGCCGCACAGCCACACCAGCCCGCCGGCGGCGGCCAGCTGGTCGAGCAGCCATTGGCAGCGGCTCTCGTGCGCGTTGCGGTCCTCGCACAAGCGCGCGACTGCCTCCGGGTGCAGCTTGTAGGCATCGCGGAGGACTGCAGATGGCAGGCGGAGGAACGTGGCCAAGCTGTGCGCCCGCTCCTGGTTGAGGGCGAGGATGCGCACCGCGCCCTTGTCGCCGACGTGCGGCAGCTCGGAGAGCATCACCGCCTGCAACGCCGTCTCCTTGTCCATTGCTGACCTCCATGTTAGGCAGCGGACCGTCGAGTCGCGGAGGGACCATGGCCACAGCACAGGATCGCCGCGTCAGCGCCCGCGGACTGAGTTTCCACTACGTCGAATGGGGGAGTGCACGGCAGCCGCCGCTCTTGTGCCTGCACGGGATCACGCAGACGGCACACAGCTGGGATGAAGTCGCAGCGGACCTGGCCAGCGACCATCGGGTGCTGTGCTTCGACCAGCGCGGCCACGGCGACAGCGACTGGGCACCGGACGGCGACTACACCCGTCAGACGCAGGCCGCCGACCTCAATGCCATCACCGACGCCCTCGATCTGCGACAGTTCGTTCTCGCCGGGATGTCTATGGGCGGCATCAACTCGATCACCTTCACTGCGCGCCACCTGCACAAGGTTCGGGCGTTGATCATCGTCGACGTCAGCCCGGAGATCCAGGTGAAGGGCGTCGAGAACATCCGCACCTTCATCCAGGCGCCGGACGAGCTGGACAGCTTCGAAGCGTTCGTCGAGCGTGCGCATCAGTTCAACCCGCGCCGCTCGTTGGCGAACATCCGCAGCCGATTGACGCACAACCTCAAACAACTGCCGAACGGCAAGTGGACGTGGAAGTACGACAAAGCCCTGCGTTCGGGCGAGCGCAGCTTCCAGGCCAGTGCGCTGCAGAACCTGTGGGACGACGTACGCGCCATCCGTTGTCCGACGCTCATCATCAAGGGTGGGGAGAGTGACATTCTCTCCTCCGAGAGCGCGACGAAGCTGCAGGCGGCGATTCCGGGCAGCCGTCTCGCCGTGGTGCCCGGCGCGGGGCACTCGGTAATGGGCGATAATCCGACGGCATTCGTGGCGGCGGTGCGCCCGTTTCTCAGCGGGTTGGCCGGTTGATCTACCAGTAGCCGTCATCGACGAAGCTCACATAACGACCGTCCCCGACCACGATGTGGTCGAGCACCCGCACGCCCATGATGTCGCCCACCTCGCGCAGGCGGCGGGTGATCTCGATGTCCTCCTTGCTGGGCGTGGGATCGCCGCTGGGATGGTTGTGTACGAAGACCACGGCGGCCGCGGCCTCGCGCACCACCGGCGCGAAGACGTCGCGCGGATGCACGATGCTCGCCGTGAGGGAGCCCTGGGAGACCGCGACGTCTTTGATCTTGCGGTGTTTGTTGTCCAGCAGCACGGCGTAGAAGTGTTCGCGCTTCTCGCTCGCCAAACGCTCGCGGAAGTGCGCGTACACGTCGCCGCTGCCACGGAACGGCTCGCCGGCGCGGAAGGCGCGCTCGCCGTAGCGCTTGGCGATCTCCAAGGCGGCGAGGATCTGTGCCGCCTTGGCCGGCCCCAGGCCTCTGACCTTGCACAGATCGCCGACGCCGGCGCCGGCGAGGCGGCGGAAGTCACCGAACTGCTCGATCAACGCGCGGCCCTGGTCGAGCGCGCTGGCGCCTTTCTGGCCGCTGCGCAGCAGAATGGCCAGCAGTTCGGCGTCGGAGAGCACCGCGGGCCCGCGCGCCAAGAGCTTCTCCCGCGGCCGGTCGTCCACCGGCCAACTTTTTATCGATAGTGATGATGGCATGTGCACACTTATAGCTCATGCACCTCACCATAGTCTACTCCGTAGAGTTGGCGTCTGCGCCGGTCGGAGGCCGGTCGGAGGCCGCTCTTGACAGCCGGGAAGCGCTGCACGTAAGGAGCACCACAAAGACCCCGCGTCTGTCGTGACAACGGAAGGGAGGCAGGTATGTGCCGACCGCGTTTTGCAGGTTGTCTGGTAGTCGCTGTTGCCCTGTGGCTGTGCGCGTCGTGCTCGAAAGGGCCGTCGGTCAACTGGTCTGCGCAGGAGAACTTCTTCGCCGTCGAGAAGAGCGAGAAGACGAATGAGGGAGCGCGCATGGAATTTCACTCGCTCGTGGATGCACCGGCGCCAGAGGTGTACCGTGCGCTCGCCGACCCGGAGCACTACGCCGACTTCGTCGAGGGGGTGAGCGAAGCGGCGCTGGTGAGCACTGAAGGCAACACCAAGGTGACGCAAATCACGCAGTCCGTCATCGGGCGGCAGAGCCGCGCGCGCGTCAAGTGGACCCTCCATCCCGAGGACCGCAAGATCGAGTTCGAAACGCAGCAGAGCGATGCCAACTACAACGACGGCAGCTACGAGGTCATCGCGTCACCCGACGGCAAGCGCAGCTACATCATTTCGGTCTACTTCGTGAAGGAGAAGGGCGCGCCGCAGAATGTCCCAATCGGTGTGCTCATGAGTGCCACGCGCGACTCCTTCGAGCGGGCGGCGCGCTCCGTCAAGCAGCGCGCGCTGGGCCAGCCGGGCAAGGGATAAGAGCCGATCCGGAGGACGGACAACGGATCACAGACAACAGACCGCAGCTTTCATCGGCGTCCAGCCCTGTATCTGTTGTCTGTAGTCTTCTTGGCTGTTGTCGCGTGAGGCTTTCGCAGAGCTCCTTCACGCCGCAACGCGCAACAGTAGTCCCTTCAAGTACTCACCGCCGGGGTGCGCCAGGCTGGTGGGGTGGTCTGCACCGGGGCCCAGATGCCGCAGCGCCTGGACCTCGCGACGCGCATCGACCGCAGCGCCGTGGACGATCTTCCAGAAGAGGTCTGCCGGGACATGTTGCGAGCAGCTGAAGGTGAGCACGTACGCACCTGTGCTGGCGCGGCGAAAGGCCCAGAGATGGAGGTCCTTGTACGCTCGTGCGCCACGCTCGACCTCGTGCCGCCGCTTCACCAGTGCAGGAGGGTCGAGGATCAAGAGGTCCCAGGCAAGGTTGGTGTCGCGCAGGTATTCGAACACATCGGCCTCGACGAACTCGGCGGTCGATGAAGGGAGCCGGTTGCCGGTCCAGTTGTGACGCGCCAGATCGAGGGCGCGGGCGGAGCTTTCCACCGATACCACGTGTCGTGCACCTGCGGCGCCGGCGTAGACGGAAAACGCACCCGTGTAGGCGAAGGCATTGAGTACCATGCGGCCCGGCGCGAACTGCGCAGCCAGGGCGCGGTTGTCGCGCTGGTCGAGAAAGAAGCCGGTCTTCTGACCGCCGTGCACGTCGACGAGAAAGCCATGCCCTGCCTCCCGGACCCAGAATGGGTCGGCCGGCACCGCGCCGGCGATGACGCCGTGTGCTGGCTCGAGGCCCTCTTCGCGCCGCACGCTTCCGGTGCTGCGCTCGTAGATTCCGCTGGGGCCTAGCGCTCCCTGCAAGGCGGTGACCAAGTCACGTTTCAGCTGCGCGGCGCCGGCAGTGAGGCACTGAAGCACGACAACGGGACCATAGACGTCGGCGACAAACCCGGGCAGGCGGTCGCCTTCGCCGTTGATCAGCCGATATGCCTCCGTATCCGCAGGGAGAATGGCGTGCCGCAGCGCCAGCGCGTCGGCCACCCGACGGTGGAAGAAACGCGCATCGATGGGCTCGTCTCGGCGGGTGAGCACACGCACGGCGATGGCGCAGCGTGGGTTGGCATACCCACGCCCGAGGAACTCCCCCGCCGCGCTGTCGATGCGCACCAACGTCCCCGCCGGCAGTGCCGGGTCGAGCTCGCGGATCGCCCCGGAGAAGATCCAAGGGTGCCCGAGCAAGACCGGTCGCTCCTTGCCCTGCTTGAGATGGATGATCGGTTCTGACATGGCTGCGCGTTCAGTAGCACACTTCGTTCGCGTGTGAATGTGCGCGGACCGGTTGCACGTCGGGGGCGTCACGCGGTAGGAAGGCCAGCGGAAGGAGCCGATGGTGAGCGTCCTCGAGGAGAAAGATGCCATCCGGGAGCTGATGGCGCGTTACTGCTTCCACTTCGACAATGGCGAGTTCGAGGCGTGGCTGGAGCTCTTCACCCCGGACGGTGCGTTCGATCTGGGGAAAATGGGGCGGTTCGCCGGGCGCGCGAGCTTACAGACGTTTCTCGAGCGTCTACCGCTCACCGACGGCGTGCCGCTGATGAAGCACTGTGTGATGAACAGCATCGTTGCGGTAAACGGCAACCGGGCGACAGCGCAGAGCTATGTCGTGGTGGTGCGCGGCGGCGAGCAGTTGGCGGTCACCATCGCCGGCCGCTATGAGGATCAGCTCACCAAGACGGCAGACGGGTGGCGGTTCACGGAACGCACGGTCCACTTCGACCTGATGAGTCGGCGGTAGCCAGCGGCAGGGTCGTTCTGCACGATGTCCCTGGGCCTATGGTGCGGTGCGGCCGAAGATGCTACAAGACAGCCCTGGTTGGTCACAGGGTGCAATTGGACCAGCCCTGGAACAGAAAGGAGTCGAGCCATTTCGACGAAGGTTTTTGTTGGGAATCTCAATTTCCGTACAACTGAGCAGCAGCTGGCCGCTGCGCTGTCGGCGGCTGGAGAGATCACGCACATCCACATCGGCACGGATCGGGAAACCGGTCGCTCCCGCGGCTTTGCCTTCGTCGAGTTCTCCAACGAAGCGGGAGCTGCCGAGGCGATCAAGCGCTTCGACGGCCAGGAGGTCGATGGCCGCAAGCTGCGCGTCAATACCGCGGAGGATCGGCCGCGTCGGTCAGATGCTGCGCGCTTTGGAATGTCGCGGCCCGGTCGGCCGAGTGAGACGGTAGATCCATCTGCGTATGCCAGTCCGCCCCCCTGGGGTGGCGGCTTTGATGGCGGTGGCGGGCGGCCCTTCAAGAACAAGGGCAGCCGCCGCGGCCTGCGTGCTCGTAAGCGAAGCTTGAGTTTCTGAGCCGGCCCCTCCCGTCGGCCCAGCTGCCGATGGTGCGGCCCTGCAGCGGTGTCTCTGCGCCGCCTGCCGGGGCTTACTCCGTGCGCTGCTCCACCGGCACGTAGTCACGACGGTCCGCGCCGTTATAGATCTGGCGGGGGCGCGCAATGCGTGTCTCCGAATCGAGGAGCATCTCCTGCCACTGGGCAATCCAGCCTGGCGTGCGGCCGATCGCGAACAGCACCGGAAACATGTCGAGCGGAAAGCCCATCGCTTGGTAAATGATGCCCGAGTAGAAATCGACGTTGGGATACAGCCGGTGGGAGATGAAGTAGTCGTCGGCCAGCGCGATGCGCTCCAGCTCGAGGGCGATGTCGATGAGCGGATTCTTGCCGGTGACCTCGAACACCTGGTCGGCGATGCGCTTGATGATCTTGGCGCGCGGGTCGTAGTTCTTGTACACCCGGTGGCCGAAGCCCTGCAGCCGGATCTCACCCGCCTTCACCCGCTTGATGTAGGCCGGAACGTTCTGCAGGCTGCCGATCGCCGTGAGCATGCGGATGGCTTGCTCGTTGGCGCCACCGTGCAACGGGCCGTAGAGGGCCGCCGTCGCCGCCGCCACGGCGGAGAAGGGATCGACCTGTGAGCTGCCGACACTGCGCATGGCGTTGGCGCTGCAGTTCTGCTCGTGGTCGGCGTGCAGGATGAACAACACGTCGAGCGCGCGCTCCAGCACCGGATTGGGCCGGTACTTGAGCTCCGTCTTCTTGAACAGCATGTTGAGGAAGTTGCCCGTGTAGCTGAGGTCGTTGTCCGGGTAGGCGTACGGCATGCCCACGGAGTGCCGGTAGGCGAACGCCGCCAACGTCGGCATCTTGGCGATCAACCGGTGCGTCTGGATCTTGCGCGACTCGACATCAAAGATCTTCTTGGCCTCTGGATAGAACGTCGAGAGCGCCGCCACCGTGCTGACGAGGATGCCCATGGGGTGGGCGTCGTAGTGAAAGCCGTCGATGAACTGCTTGATGTTCTCATGCAGAATGGTGTGGTGGATGATATTGCGGATGAACGCGTCGAGGTGTGAGCGCGCCGGCAATTCGCCTTTGACGATCAGGTACGCCACCTCCAGAAACGAACTCTGCTCGGCGAGTTGCTCGATGGGGTAGCCACGGTAGCGCAAGATCCCCTGGTCACCGTCGATGAACGTGATGGCGCTCTTGCACGAGGCGGTGTTGGCGAACGCCGGGTCGTAGCTCATCAATCCGAAGTCCTCTGCGGACGTCTTGACCTGCCGCAGGTCGATGGCGTTGATGGCGCCGTCCTTCACCGCGATTTCGTAGGCCTTGCCCGTCCGGTTGTCGACGATCGACAGCGTGTCTTTGCTCATCCGGCACCTCCGCGGCGACCGCGCCGCGGGGTTCACACTGCCATGCGAGGGGCGGCGCTGCAATTGGGTTGGCCGGCACGCGCGGATCCTCCGTTGACTCGGGTATGCCGGCGGTTTATTGTGGGACGGACTGGTCAGTTCCGTTATTCGAGCGATCAATGCGCGGCAGAAAAAAGACTAATGAGACGCGGCTGGCGATCATCGGCTGCGCCTCCGACATCTTCTCCGAGCGCGAGTTCCACGAGGTGCTGACGGACGATATCGCGCAACGCCTGGGCATCGGCAAGGGCACCATCTACCGGTACTTCGGTTCGAAGGAGGAGCTGTATCTCGCGGCCATCGGTGAGGATTTGAACGGCTTGCACGCCGCGGTCACCGCGGTGCTGCAGCAAGACGCGCCGCTCGAGACGACGGTCGAGGCGGTGGTGCGCACCATGGTGAACTACTTCTGGCGGCGGCGCGACTTCTTTGTGCTGATGCAGCGCCTGGAACCGAAGCTGAAGGCCCGCGAGCGCGCCGACTGGCGCAAACGTCGCGACGACGTCGTGGGCATGGTCCGGCGGGTGATCGAGCGTGCCGCGGCGCGCGGTGAAATCGGTCGGGTCAACGCACGCCTTGCCGTCGAGGTGCTGTTCGGGATGATTCGCGGCGTGTGCGTGTATCGGGCGGAGAGCGACCGCCCAGAGGAGCTGACGCGGTTGGTCACCGCCATCTTTTTGGGTGGCGTCGGCGGTGACGGTCGTCGCGTTCAGGGCCGCGCTCGCCCTCTGCAGGTTGTTCACGGAGGAACACGCGGCTCATGACGTTGCGTCGTGTGTTTGCGATGTGCGCGTTCCTCGCGGTCGTGTGGTCAGGCTGCGAGCCTGCCGCCCCTCCGCAGGCGGTGGCAGCCGAAGCCGCTGCGGTCGCGGTGCCGGTGACGGTCGCGCGCGTGCGCGTCCAACCAAGCAGCCGCGTCGTCAACTTCGTCGGTACGTTGTACGGCAAAGACGAGGTCACGCTCTCCAGCCAGGTCGAAGGCCAGATCAAAGCGCTCGCCGTCGACCTGGGCGATCCGGTGCACGCCGGGCAGGTGCTCGCCGAGATCGACGATGACCAATGGCGTGCCCGCCAGCGCGAGGCGGAAGCGACGTTGGCCAAAGCGCAGGCCGACGAGGCGCGCGGCCGCCAACTGCGCGAGCGCAACGTCATCTCGCCGCAAGAGTACGAGACGATGAAGACGCAAGCCCAGGTCGTGCAAGCCCAGCGCGACGCACTGACCGTGACGTTGCGGCACACGCGCGTCGAGTCGCCGATCACCGGCGCCGTGGCGAAGCGCTTCGTGTCGGCGGGGGAGTACGTGCGCGCCGGCAGCCAGCTCTTCAGCCTGGTGGCTGAGGATCCGCTCAAGCTGCGGGGTGATGTGCCCGAACGTTTCGCGCACGAGCTGCAGGTCGGGCAAGCCGTGCACGTCAAGGTCGATGCGTATCCCGATGCCGTCTTCGCCGGACGCCTGGCACGCATCAGCCCGGCCTCCAATCCGGAGAACCGCTCGGTGGCCGTCGAAGCGCTGGTCGACAACCACGACCGCAAGCTCAAACCCGGATTCTTTGCCAACGCCGCCGTGGTCACCCGGACGGACGATCGCGCCTTGATGGTGCCACAAGAGGCGCTGGTCACCTTCGCCGGCGTCACCAAGCTCTTCGTCATCAACGCCGGCGCGGCTCAGGAACGGCAAGTGCAGACCGGCACGCGCGGCAGCGGCGGGTTGGTCGAGATTGTCGAAGGCGTGCAGCCCGACGAGGTGGTCGCGACGTCGGGCCTGACCAAGCTGGGGAACGGCGTCACGGTCACCGTGCGCGAATCCGCCCCACCCAACCCCGAGCCGCGGTCGTGAGCGTGTCGACGAAACGCGAACGCGGGCTTCGAGACGGTCCCGGAAAAGACGGGGCCTCCTCAGCCCGAGAGCCGAACTTCTATGTGCACCTGATGAACCAAGCGTTCGTCCTGAGGAGCCGCCTGCTTCTGGCGGCGTCTCGAAGGGCGAGACTCAGTGTAAAGGACCGTTGCTCGCATGAAGCTCGTTGATCTCTGCATCCGCCGCCCGGTGTTCGCCACCATGTTGATCGCCTTCCTGGTGGCGCTCGGCGTGTTCTCCTACCGCAAGCTGGCGGTGGATCTGTTTCCCAACATCGACTTTCCGATCGTGACGGTGACCACGACCCTCAAGGGCGCCAGCGTCGAGGAGATGGAGAGCGGGGTCACCAAGCCGATCGAGGAGGCCGTGAACACCATCGAAGGTATCGACGAGCTGCGCTCGGTCACCAAGGAAGGCCTGTCGAACGTGATCGTGATGTTCGTGCTCGAACGGAACCGCGAAGCTGCCGCGCAGGACGTGCGCGACAAGGTCGCCGCGATTACCTCGCAGCTCCCGGAAGGCACTGACGCCCCGATCGTCGACAAGTTCGATGTCGAGTCGTCCCCCATCATCAGTATCGCCGTGGCCGGCAAGCGCAACCTGCGCGAGGTCACCGAGATCGCCCGCAAGCAGGTCAAAGAAGACCTCGAAACGTTGCGCGGTGTCGGTTCGGTGACGTTGCTCGGCGGCTTGGAACGCGCCATCAACGTCAGTGTCGACACGGACAAGCTGGCGGCCTACAACATTTCGATCCAGCAAGTGAAGGCGGCGCTGCGAGCGCAGAATCTCGAGATTCCCAGCGGCCACGTCGACCAGGGACCCAAGGAGTTGGTGCTGCGCACGATGGGCCGCCTCGACAGGGTCGAGGATTTCAAGCAGCTCATCGTCGGCAACGTGCGCGGCCGGCCGCTCACCATAGGCGACGTTGCCACCGTTACCGACAGCTTCGTCGAACCGCGCAACCTGGCGCGGCTCGACGGCAACCCGGCGGTGTCGTTGCTCATCCGCAAGCAGTCGGGGACCAACACGGTCGACGTCATTGACCACGTCAAAGCGCGGCTGGCCGAGCTGCACAGCGTCTTGCCGCCCGACATCACGCTGGAAGTGGTGCGTGACCATTCCCGTTTCATCACGAAGTCGATTCACGAGGTGGAGTTCCATCTCGTGCTGGCGGCGGTGCTGGTAAGCCTGACGGTGATGCTGTTCATCGCCAACTTGCGTGCGACGCTGATCGCCGCCATCGCCATTCCGACGTCGATCGTCTCGACCTTCACGCTGATGCAGGTGATGGGGTTCACCATCAACAACATCACCATGCTTGGCCTGGTGCTGGCCACCGGCATCGTGATCGACGACGCTGTCGTCGTGCTCGAGAACATCTTCCGCCACGCCGAGGAGAGCGGCGAGCCGGCGATGCGTGCGGCCGCCAGCGCCACCAAAGAAATCAGCCTCGCCGTCATGGCCACGACCCTCTCGCTGGTGGTCATCTTCCTGCCGGTGGCGTTCATGTCGGGCCGCGTCGGCCGGTTCTTCAACAGCTACGGCATCACGGTGGCGTGCGCCATCCTGGTGTCGCTGCTCGTGTCCTTCACGCTGACGCCGATGCTGTGCTCGCGGTACCTGCGAGTCAAGCGCGGGGTGTCGGGTGGGGGCGGTTCGAAGAACTTTGGTTTCTACAGCCTCATCGACCGCGGCTACGGTGTGATTCTGCGCTGGTCGCTGCGCCACCGCTGGGTGATCGTCGCGCTGTCGGTCGTCGTCGTGTACTCGACGGTGCCGCTGTTCCGCGTCGTCGGCAAAGACTTTCTGCCGCAGGATGACCAGAGCGAGTTCGAAGTGATCGTCCAGACACCGGAAGGCTACAGCCTGGCGCGCACCGACGCGACGTTCCGCGAACTCGAAGCGCAGCTGTGGACGCTGCCGGCCGTCACGCACGTGCTGAGCACCATCGGCGACAGCACCGGCCGCCTGAAAGCGGGCGAGGGGCCGGTGACCGAAGGCTCCCTCTACGTCCGCCTCGCCGATCTCGGGCAACGGCCGGTGTCGCAGTTCCAGGTGATGGAGCAGGCGCGCACGTTGCTCACCCAGTATCCCGACCTGCGCGCCAGCGTGCAGAGCGTGAACATGTTCATGGGTGGCGGCCAGCGCTACACCGAGATCGAGCTGGACATTACGGGTCCCAGCTTGGAGAAGCTCGAACATTACTCCAACCAGGTGATGGCGGGGATGCGCGCCATCCCGGGCATCGTCGACGTCGACACGACGCTCTCGGTCCGCCAGCCCGAGTTGCGCGTGCAGATCAACCGGCAGAAGGCCTCGGACTTCGGCATCAAGGTGCAGGATATCGCTGCCGCGCTACGCACCCTCGTCGGCGGCGAGCCGGTAACCAAGTTCAAGGAAGAGCAGGATCAGTACGATGTCTGGCTGCGCGCGCAGTTGCCCAACCGCAACGATCCGCACGCGCTCAATGACCTGACCATTGCCACGCCGTCCGGCGAGCTCGTCAAGCTCGCCAACCTCGCCACGATGAGCGAGGAACGCGGCCCGTCGCAGATCGATCGCTACAGCCGGCAGCGCAAGGTGACCATCGTCGCCAACCTCAACCACCTACCATTGTCTGTTGCCATGGCCAGGATCGGGGACGTGGTGGCCCGGCTCGATCTGCCGCCGACGTATCGCGCCGAGTTCTCCGGGCGTGCCAAGGCGTTGGGGGAAACCGGATCGAACTTTGCCGTGGCCTTCGTGCTCAGCTTGCTCTTCATGTACATGATTCTCGCCGCGCAGTTCGAGAGCTTCCTGCATCCGATCACCATCCTGCTGGCGTTGCCGCTGTCGATCCCGTTCGCGTTGCTCTCGCTCCTGCTGTTGGGTGACACGCTCAACATCTACAGCGTGCTCGGCCTCTTCATGCTCTTCGGCATCGTCAAGAAGAACGGCATCCTGCAGATCGACTATACCAACACGCTGCGGGCGCAGGGCATGCCACGCGATGCGGCGATCCTGGAAGCGAACCATGTGCGGCTGCGGCCGATTCTGATGACCACGGTGATGCTGATCGCCGGCATGATTCCGATTGCGTTGGGACGCGGTCCCGGTGCGGCGTCGCGTGCATCGATGGCCAAGGTGATCATCGGCGGCCAGGCCCTGTGCCTGTTGCTCAGCTTGTTGCTGACGCCGGTGGCATACTCGCTCTTCGACGACCTCGGGCACGCCCGGCTCTTTGCGCGGCTGGCCGAATGGCTGCGTGGTCTGGTCGCCCGGCTGCCGGCGTTCACCCACGGGCGCACGCAGGCGTGACCGTTCCCTGCAATCCTGCTAAACGTGCGGCGCCGGAGGGAGGGTATGCGAACAACGCTGGGGGCTTGGGCGCTCGGTTTCAGCGGCGTGGTCCTGACGACTGTGGTGTTGGCCCAGGAGCCCATACCGATCTCCGCCCCAGCCGAAGCTCCGCCACCGCGCGACGTGCACCTCCTCGATGACGTCCCAAACTATGCTCAGATTCTGCAGGATCAGTGGCGGGCAGGCGTCCCGGCGGATGTGAGCCGCGCCGAGGACTCGTCTGAGTACTACGGACGTCTGGTCGACGTTGGGAAGACGCAGGGGCTGAGCCTCAACGATTGCATCGCGCTAGCGCTGAAGAACAACACAAACCTCCAGATCCAGAGACTCAACCCGGTTGCCGCCACCGCCGGCGTGCGGCGGGCGTGGTCGCAGTTCGATCCGCGCGCCGTCGGCTATGTGAATCGCTTCCGCAATGTCAGCCCGGCAACGACCGCACTGACCGCAGGTCCTACCTCCCTCGAGCAGCTGACCACATTCTTTACGTCGGAGTTGGATGCCAACGCCGGTCTGCGGAAGACCTTGCTGTCGGGAGGGGCGCTGTCCTTCGACTTCAACAACCGGCGGATCGTTACCAACCCATCGATCGCGACTCCGATCACTCCCGAGTACATCACGACACTCGGGCTGTCACTGAATCAGCCGCTGCTGCGTGACTTCGGGTGGCGCTACGCGCTCTTGGTCGTTGAGATCGCGCAGAACACCGAGCAGGTCGCCTACCATCAATACGAGGCCAGCATCTCCAACACCATCGCTCAGGTGGAAGCTGCGTATTGGAACTTCGTCCTGGCCATCGAGGCGGTGCAGGTACAAGAGCAATCCCTGGCGTTGGCGCAGGAGCTCCAACGGCAGAACGAGGGCAAGTTCAATGTTGGCGCCCTGCCACAGACCGCGGTGCTGGAGGCGAAGAGCCAGGTGGCGAGCCGCGAAGCCACCTTGATTCAAGCGCGCAATCTCGCCGTCATTGCCCGCGACAACCTGCGTGCGCTGATCAATTCGCCTGCCCCTGATAAGAACTCCCTGGCGCTGATCATGATCGAACCAACCGACAGACCGGGGGTACCGGATTACCCGATTGATCTCGAACGCAGCCTGCGCACGGCTCTGGAGCAGCGGCCTGAGCTGACGGCCGCGCGGCTCAACGTCCACGGTGCCGGCCTGCAACGGAAGGTGGCGGAGAACCAGCTCCTCCCGCGACTCAACTTCGCAGGCGGCGTGGGGGTCAACGGACTGAGTGGAACCGATAACAGTAAGCTGGTGTCATCTACCACTCTGCCGGTTCTAGTGAGTCAGGACCTCTCCGGTAGCTACACCCGGTCGATCGAGTTGATGCCCGATGGCCGCTTCTACAACTGGTCCGCCGGCGCGACGTTAGAAATTCCCATCGACAACGCGCAGGCCAAGGCCGATTACGCCAAGGCAAACATCGATTTCGAACAGTCGAGTCTGTCGCTCCGTGACCTGCAGGAGAGGGTGACGCTCGAGATCAAAACAGCGGTGAGTAACTTGCAGAGCGATTTGAAGAGCATCGACGCAACCCGGATTGCGCGCGAGCTTGCAGAAGAGAACCTCCGCAACCAGAAGGCGCGCTACGACGTCGGCTTGGCCACGACAAAGGACCTCCTCGACTATCAGGACCAGCTCACGCAAGCCCGCTTCCGCGAGATCAATGCGCTGACACGCTACAACACCGACCTCGCCGAGATGCGCCGTGTCGAGGGTTCCTTGCTGAGTGCCCGTAACGTCCTCATCGAACGCGTCACCCCCGAGAAGGCGCCTTGGTGGGCGACATTCTGATTCGTTGATCCCGAGCCCCCTTCCGCCAACCCCCTCAAGGCAAGGGATCGCCAAGAGCGTCATTGCGCCGCCGCCGGCCCGGAGCTGGCCCGCGCAATGGCCCCGAACGTTCGTCGCAAACGCTTTGGCACCCGATTGGCTTTACCTCGCCGCACGAGCCAAAGGAGGTCCCATGTCGGAATCGGTCGCGAATTCTCAGTCAGCTAGTGCAACAGCAGCGGTGGATACCGCCGCGGTGCGTCGCAGCACCATCGTCATGGTGCGGTGGGCCCTGATCATCACCTGTGCCTATCTGGTGCTGTTCAGCGAAGAAACTCGGGGAGCGACCGGTCTTGCTCCCTTGGTGATCGTTGCATTCCTGGCTTCCAACCTCATCATCGGTCGGCTCCCGGTAAGTGCGGTGACCGGGCCGGCCTTCCGGCTCGGCGTGGCCAGCCTCGACACGGTGCTGATCGGCCTGTCGCTCTTTTGTGCGGCGCAGCTGTCGGTCGAGCTGGTGGTGCTGCTGTTGGGCGTGCTGGTCCTCGCGATTGCGGGTATCCGTCTCGGCATCATTGCCGTGCTGACGATTGGGTTGGCGATAGCGTCCCTGCTGATGGTGTGGGCCAACGGCAACGAGCCACTGCAGCATTCGAGCATGCTGCTGCGTGTGCCGTTCTTGCTGGCGGCCGGGGTGGCCTATGCCTGGCTGGCCGAAACGGAAAGGCCAACAGCTGACGGCCACGCCACCGACCTGGTCGGTGACTTGACTCGCGATCTTGCACTGCAGCTTGAAGCCATCGAACGCTGCCAGACGGCCGCATCCCAGGGATTGATGAGTGCGACCCAGGGTCTGCTCGCCGAAATTGCAGAGGCGAATCAGCAGATGCGGTCCCGCATCGCCGGTGCGCCGGCCCCCGAGGTACAGGTGCACCAGGCGCCGGCGATGGCACACAGCGCCGCCTGAGCTCCCAGCGGTGGCGATAGGCCGCACCGCGCCTGCCCCCGAACGGTCGCGCCTATCGCCACCATCCTTCCCATTCAATTCGCGCAGAGATGGGCCGCAGGCCCTGCTAGCGAGTGATCTGCAGGCCGAAGAATACCTGAGCTGCGGCCAACAGCATGGCGGCAGCGCCCAACCACGGATGCAGAGCGCGGATCGTTGCGCGTCCCATCCACCGCGATGACAGCGCACCCCCGGAGAGCGTGAGCACCAGGGCAAGCCCGATGCGGAAGTGCGCGCTGGCCGCCAGCTCCAGATCGGGTCGCAGCAGCCAGGTAGACAGCACGCCGGCGGCCCAGCTGATGAGAGCAAGGCCATACATCAACGGTGCAAGCCGCGCGTGACGGGCCAGCCATTGGCCGGCGTGGCGTCGGTCGCTGCGCGCCCGCAAGCCCAGCGAACCGACGTAGCCCAGCAGCACGGCCGTGAGAGCGGCAACCACTGGATGAACGTAGGCGAGCATCGGCCGCTTCCGCGCCGTCAGTCGAGTGCCGCGGCCATCGTTGCCGTCGCGCGCTCGAGTTCGTCATCGCTGATGATGAGCGGCGGGGCGAGGCGGACGACAGTGTCGCAGTGCAGGGTCCAGTTGAGGATGAGGTCGTGCTCGAAGCAGCGAGCCACGAACCGTCGCGTCGCCTCCGGCGTCGCGAACTCGAGCGCCAGCAGCATGCCCCGGCCGCGCACCGTGCGTAGTGCGCCGCCGCACAGCGTCCGCAACTGTGCAACCCATCGGGCTCCCCGTTGCGCCGCGTCTGCAGCCAGATGTTCACGCAGCAGGACATCGAGCGCTGCCAATCCGGCCGCGCAGGACACCGGATGCCCGCCGAACGTCGTGACATGCGCCAGCGGCGGATCGTGCGACAACGTCTGCATGACCTCGGTGCGCCCGACGAATGCCCCCAGCGGCATGCCGCCGCCGAGCGCCTTGGCGAGGACGAGGATGTCCGGGACGACTTGCCAGTGCTCACACGCAAACAAGCGACCCGTGCGGCCGAATCCGGTGATCACCTCGTCGGCAATCAACAGCGCGCCAATCTCGGTGCAGCGGCGTCGCAACGCTGGTAGGAAACCATCTCCGGGCACGCGCACGCCGCCCTCACCCTGGATCGGCTCGACGATGACCGCCGCTACCGACGCGTCGATGCGACCCAGTGCTTCTACGTCATCGAAGGCGAGAAACTCGACGTCCGGCAGCAGCGGGACGAAGGGGCGGCGGTAGATTGGATTGCCGCCGACGGAGAGGGCCCCGAACGTGTCGCCATGGAAGGCTCCGTCGAAGGCCACCAGGCGCGCGCGGCCGGTGAACTTGCGCGCCGTCTTCAGAGCGCCTTCGACCGCTTCAGTCCCACTGTTGGTGAAGTAGACGACGGACAGATCGCCGGGAGTCAGCTCCGCCAACCGCCGTGCCAGTTCCACCTGTGGCAGTTGCACCATCTCGCCGTAGACGGAAACGTGCAGGTACTTTTCGATCTGCTCGGCGACCGCGCGCACCACGTGCGGATGCGCGTGCCCAACGTTGGCGACACCCATGCCGGCGAGCAGATCGAGATAGGCGCGGCCGCTGGCGTCCCAGATCGTCGCACCCTGCGCCCGCGCCACCACGATGCCGAGCGGCTGCGCCGAGGTCTGGCACAGGTGGCGGTAGAACGCCGCCGTCAGGCCACTCGCTTGTTCTCGCTCCACGCTCTCACGCTCCCGCGCGCTCGCCCACGACCGCCTCCACTCCCACCCAATCGACCCACTCCCCCACACGCGGCCGTCCACTTTGCCGCCATGCCAACGTCGGCGTTTGCATCATGCCCAACGCGCAGATGCGATGCACACCCGCGGCAGCCAGCATTGCCGTCACGTCATCCACCCGTTCCGCTCCGACAGCGAGGCCGGCGGCCTCGAGGTGATGCCGCTGCGGTACGAGGACGGTAGCCAGATCTGCCAGCCTGCGGACCACTTTCAACCGGATGCAGCGATGCGAGCAGCTCGGTACAAACTCGGCGTTCGGCTCCACACTGATGGTCCAGGCCGTAGAATCGGTGCTCACGAGCAGCCGGTGCGTCTCCTGCCACTCGCTGGCTTGACGGAAACGCAGCACCGCGGCCTTTTCCTCCAGGCTCAGCGTCCGTGGTGGCAGCTCCGTGGCGAAGTGATCGAGCGCAGTGCCGAGCAGGCGGGCGAACTCCTCGGGCGTCAGGCGTGCGCCGGCTTCCAGATAACACAGCTGCGGCGACAGGCAGCCGTGCTGATCCCACAGCGAGATGTCGTACGCCAGCTGTCGTGCCAGCCGCTGCGCGGCGTCCCGGTCCATCAGACACTCGCGGCCGATGGCTGCAAAGCTGACCTTGTGGCCGTGGCCGATGAAGCGACGCGGAGCACGCGCTGCAATTGCGGCGATGGCGGCGTCCGAGCCCGAGGCGACGACGAGGTCCGCAGCACCGAAGGCGACGCTCTCGAACGCGGTATCGCCACCCTCCCAATGCGTGACCACCAGACACTCGGCCAGCTCCGCGTCGATCTCGCGCACCGACGCGGCGAACAATGCTGGAAAGGTCGGATCGCCCGCTGCCGCCTTGATCAGTGCCGCCGACTTGATGGCGAGTGACAGAACGATCGGCGTGGCGGCGAGACCGGGAATGTTGCCGGAGAGGACGTGTGTGATGAGCGATGGTCCGACAGCGCGGCGGCCGCCGTGCGGCGCGTCAAGGACGCGCGGGTCGCCGAGCTCTTCGCGCAACAGCGCGCGAACGGCGTCGCTTTGCAGGGGCGCCAACAGCAGCGGCAGGCCGTGACGGATCATGGCCGGTGAGAAGCCGGTCGCTGCAGGCAACGCCGCCTGCGCGCGCTGCTGCCACGCAGAGTGTGGCTCCAGCCAGGCAGCGATCACGCGGTCGAGCGGCGCCAGCACCTCGTCAACGGAACGGGTCTTCAGACGTGCAGCGGCGCGTTGCGTGGCGTCTAGGGCTGCCTGCAGCTCGGTGGGCCTGAGCACGCGCGGCGGTGCATCGATCTCGCGGACGGGCACGTGCGCACCATACCGGCTCGTCCGTGCGGCGCCAACCTCACACTGCCTCGCGGCTTGATGCGACACGCTTCCCGAACGACGGGGCAAAGTCTTTTCACCATCGTTCCGATTCTCTAGAGTGCGGTCATGAGTTGGAAAGACCGTCGTCGCGATCGGCGCCACGAGCGCCGGCCGGAGAGCGGGAGCGCCGTACCCCGTCCGCCGCGCCCGTCTGCCTTGGCTGAACGCCACGGCATCGAGCCGTTCGCGTTGTTCTGCGCCTACCACCTGGGGATTACCGAGGACGGCGGCTACCGCTTCCAGAACATTCACCAGGTCGCGAAGCGCTTCGGGACCAACGCCGGGGTGATCAAGCAGCTCCTGGCGGATTTCGACATGGACTCCGACACCATCATCCACAGCGCCTTCGACATGGCGGGGGCACAGGTCGACATCATGCTCGCGCCCGCGGGCATCAACCGTACCGAACTGGCACGCGAGTTCTACGAGCAGTTCCGCGTGGCGCCGCGGCGGGCGCGCAACTGGGCCAAGGAGCTCGAAGAAGACGCGCGCGCCAATGAACGGATTTTCGGTCCGGGCCGCAGTTAGCGCCTTGCGGGCGCTGCCACGTGAGCGTCGCCGCGCCGCGCGGGATGGAATTCCCGCGCTGAAGGGAGAGGAAGTCGGCTGGAAGCCGACTGTGTGCGCCCGGAAGACGTTGGCGCGAACACACTCATCGTCTCGCACGAGGGCGGTTGCTGTACCTGAGCTAGCGTGAGTCGACGTGCAGTCGACTTTCCCGGATCTCAGGCCCGGGATTCCATTCCGGGGCGCGGGCCATGTGCACCTCGTCTCGCGCGCGACCCGCGCTGCGGCCGGGTCTCCCGCGCCATCCCGCCTCACTGCTGCAGGCGCGCCGCGCAGCAGCGCATGAACTCGGCTGCATCGGCGTCGTTCATGGCAGGGGCCAGCTGCTTGCACGTGCGCTGCGCGGCCTCGGCGGTCATCTTCTTCGTCCCCAGCTTGCTGGCCATGGACTCGGCCAGCGAGCAGGCCGTACGGTGTATCCTGGGGGACTGCGTTGGCTGCGGCGGCGGCTCCGCTGCCACCGCCTGCACCGCGAAGAGTAGACCAATCACCATCCATGCGCGTGAGAGCATCATCACGAACTCCTCCACCTCCCGGAGACAGTGGCGGCATTCATAGTCAAACTGCGTCGCCGTGTCACGCCGCGTCCGTGCCGCTACGCCGCGAAATCGGCGAGCGCGAGTGAGCAGCCGCGCGCTTCGGCGCCGTGGATCCGGCCGAGCAACTCGAGCCCATCGGCAGTCAGCCGGCCGAGGTCTTCAGTCAGCACGGCCACCGCGCTTCCCGCATTCGCCAAATCGACGTGGCAGAGCACGCCGGCCTCGCCCGCGGCCACGTCATGCAAGCTGCCCGGGTCGAGCACGCGCGTGCGCAACCAGTGCGGGCCAGCCAAGGCGCGGTGCGTGCCGCGGCCGTGATAGCGGTCACGAATGACGTTGTCGTAGAGCTGCGACGACAGCTCGGTCATGCCGTATTCGTTGACAACGAAGTAGCCGGGAATGGCCAACAGGTTCCAGACGGCCTGCAGGAAGCCATGGCGCGACAGCGGGCGCGGCGCCCCCTTGGTGCCACCGGTGTCCATCAGCCGGCTGCTGTGTGGCAGCCGGAATGCCCAGCCGGCGTCGCGACAATGGTCCAGGAAGCGGACCAACGCACCGGTGGTCGTCATGAGGCACACGGGACGGCCGTCACGTTCGCTCTGCCGCAGGGCCGCCGCGAAGCGGTCGAAGTCGAGACGGTCCGCTGCCGCAAAGGTGGCACTATCCGGACCGCCGAAGCGCTCGATGGCCCACTCGACCATCTGGGCGAGGGACGACTCCGGCCGCTCGCGGGCTGCCGGGATCAACGCCAGAATCGGCAGCCTGTCTGCGTCGGGGAACAGGAAGCTGTGCAGGCCCGCAAGCGCTGCAGCGTGATAGAGCCGCAGATCCGGTATGGCATGACGGCCGCGCTGCTCCGGCCCCTGCGTCGTGCCGGTGGTGAGAAACGTGCGCTGCGGTGGAGCGCAGTGCAGCGCGACGTGCTTGAAGGCCAGCGTCGGGACCGGCGGGATGGCACGCCAGTCAGTCACCGTTGCGGGTGTGGCGCTGCGCTGCTCGCATACCCGCCGGTACGCCGCGATATGCTCGAACTGGTGGACGAAGACTTCGATGGCGAGTGCCTCGAAGGTCGCGCTGGTCGGGTCGCCGATGAACGCCAGAACCTTGTCGTGAATCGTGTGAATGGGGTTTGTCCTCTGAACCAGGATTGTCTCACGCTGCGGCCAAAGAAAGATGTCCAGCCGCTACCTGATGGTTAGCATGTTCTGCCGAGTTGGCGCAGGGCTTCGTAGACCACGATCGATGCGGCGTTCGAGAGGTTGAGGCTGCGGACATGCGGGCTGAAAATCGGGATGACGTAGGTGGTATCGCGGTGCGCAGCGAGCAGGGCGGGTGGGAGGCCCTTGGTCTCCGAGCCGAAGACCAGGTGATCGCCGGGTGCGTAGCGTGCGCCCAAGTAGCTGCGGGTGGCTCGGGCTGAGAAGAAGTGCATGCGCGCGCCGCGCTGCTGGGCGCGGAAGTGCTGCCAGTCGTCGTGCACGTGTACGTCGACCCAGGGCCAGTAGTCCAGCCCGGCGCGTTTCAGGTAGCGGTTACCCAATGAAAAGCCGAGCGGGCGAATGAGGTGCAGGCGAATCTGTGTTGCGGCGCACAGGCGCGCGATGCTGCCGGTGTTGGGGGGAATCTCCGGCGCCACCAGCACGACGTGCAGCGCCGGCGCGCTCTCAGAGCTGGGAAATCGGATGCGTGGTGTCACCACAGCGCAGTTGGAATCGGCCAGGCCCGACTTCTTCGATGAATTCTGCGAGTTGATAGTACGCCGCACGCAAGAAGCGCGCGCGTTCGGCGCCGTTCTTTACGCGGCAGTAGAGTACGTCCTGGGCGCCGACCTGCAGGCTGCCCGGATTCAGCCGCTCGGTCGTCCCGTCGTTGAGGTCCACCATGAATTCTCCCGCCGCCGTCGCATCCACGCCGGTCACGACGTAGGGGGTGTCCTCGACTTCGACATCGGCGTGATAGCGCTCGTCGATCCAGATTTCATAGCCGCCACCGGGTTTGTGCCGCAGGTAGCGGCCGAAGAGTCGGGCGAGCCGTTCGTGAACCACCGGCTCCGCATCGGCATACCAGCGCCCATCGCTGCGGAACGACAGCTTGGAGGTGTGGATGGAGTAGAAGCCGGCTACGGGCATGGGGACATCGCAGCCGGGTCACCGATCCCGGCTGTCGAGCAGGATCGTCACCGGCCCGTCGTTGGTCAACTCGACCTGCATGTGGGCACCGAACTCGCCGTTGGCGACGGTGATTCCCTGCGCGCGCGCGCGGTGCAGCAGGTGCTCATACAGGGGAATGGCGTGCTCCGGCCGCGCCGCGGCGGAGAAGGAGGGACGGCGTCCCTTGCGGGTATCCGCGAACAGCGTGAACTGCGATACCAGGAGCAATTCGCCGTGAATGTCACGGAGCGATTTGTCAAATTTTCCTAGCTCGTTCTCGAAGATCCGCAGATCGAGCAGCTTGTCGAGCAGCCAATCTGCTTCCGCGAGGCTGTCGTCGGCGGCGATGCCGACGAGGACCAGGAGTCCTCGCCGGATCGCGCCGACCAGCCGCTCGTCTACTGTCACTCGTGCCGCGGACACGCGCTGCACGACGGCGCGCACGTCTTGACGACCTTCAATCACTCTTCCTCGTCGAAGTCGTCTTCATCGTCGTCGTCCAAATCGTCGTCGTCTTCGTCATCGTCATCGAGATCCTCGTCGTCCTCGTTCTCCCAATCCTCTTCCTCTTCGTCTTCTTCCTTGCGCAGTTCGAGCCGATCGTCCATGTCTCTGCCTCCGTATGAGGTTGCCTGTGTCAAACGCGAGCCCTGCAGTCGCCCGTGTCAGCATGCGCCCCCTATCCATGGCGTTGTGCAAAGTCAACTCGTGGAGCTTGCTCGGGGAGCTTGCTCGTAGAGCTTGCGGCTTGCGGATTGGAAGCGTGCTCAGCGTTCGATGACCACCCGGGTGCCAACCGGGACGAGGTCGTAGAGTTCTTCGACGTCGCGGTTGAAGAGCGAGACGCAGCCGGCCGTCCAGTTCACGCCGCTCCGGTTGAGGGTTTCGTCTTCGGTGCCGTGGATACCGACCGCACCGCCGATGCCGGGCACGCTGTGGCCGCGCTCGGGGAGGAGGCCGCGCGCGCGGCTCCATGCGTATATCTCCTGGTTGTAGGGGGTGGGATAGTCGAGCAACATGAAGCGCGACCAGAACGGATGGTAGTACTTCTTGACGATGTGGTACTCGCCTTCGGGCGTCCGCTTGTCCCCCTCGTAGAGCTTCGCCCACAGTGGGTCCTTGCCGAGGACGACGGGGTACGTTTTGACGGGTTGCCGGTCTTCGTACAAGGTAAGGGTGCGTTCCGTTTTTCGTACGCGTATCCAGCGTTCGGGTGGCGGCGCCTCCTGCACGATCGGTGGTGGCGGCGGTGCGGCTGGGCGTTCGGTGCCCGCGCAACCCGCCAGCAGCGCACCGCCAACCAGCAGCAGTGCGCACCGTTGTCCCCCTCGCCGCATCACTCCGCCTCCGAGAATAAATTCCACGGGCTTTCTTGACAAGCGCGCCGCGACTCCCCTAAGGAGCTTCGGTCAATTGATTAAATCACCGGTTCGATGCGCATATGCGGTCTGCTCTCGAAAAGGCACGCGAGGCTCCGTCCTCAACCAAGGCACGGATTCTTGCGGCTGCCGAGGAGGTGTTTGCGACCAAGGGATTCGCCGGGGCTTCGACGCGCGAGATCGCTGCCAAGGCACGCGTGAACATCTCCAGCCTCCACTATCACTGGGAATCGAAGGAGACGCTGTACTTCGCGGTGTTCGAGAACATCTACGACCGCATCCTCGATCTGGTGCGGCGTGCCATGCCGGCAGAGGTCGGGCAACCGGCTAGCCGGGCCATCGTCGATGACGCCGTCGGTGGCCTCTTCGATTTCTTCGCCGCGCATCCCAACGTCCCGAAGCTGTTGGTGCGGCGCCTGCTTGAAAATGAGGAGAGCCACGTCGACATCGAGCGTGAGATTCTGGTGCCGGCGTGGAAGGTCTTTGCCGGCTGGACGCAGGCATTCGGCGGCCGCCGGCTCAAGGACGTCGATTCGCAGCTCTTCATGCTGACGGTGCACAATGTCGTGCTGCTCTTCCTGCTCGACAGTCGCCAGTATACTAGCCTGCTGGGCGGGAGTGTGTACACGCCCGAAGTGCGCAAGCGCGTCCGTGCCCACATCATCAAGTTGGTGCACAAGATGCTTGCCCGCGACTGAGGCGGGTACGGGAACACCACAGACAACAGACGACAGACCACAGAGCAATACTGAAGGAGGAAGGGCGGTGTGCCGAGTTTATCCGAAGTCTGGTGCCGGTGTTCTGTGTTCTGTCGTCTGTGTTCTGTGCTCCGTGGTTCTCCGGTGACCCATGTCGGTGTTCGTCGCCCTTGATGCCGGCACCGGCGGCGGGAAGTGCGTCATCTTCGACGCTGCCGGCAGACAGCTCGGGGCGCACCGCGAGGCGTGGAGCTACGACCTGCGGCTCAACCCCGATGTGCCGTTCGTCAAAGAGTTCTCGTTCAGCGCGCCGGCCTTCTGGGACATATTATGTCGTTGCACGCGCACAGCGCTCGGCCAGGCTGGGATCGCGCCCCGCGACGTGGTCGGCGTCGCGGCTACCAGCCAACGCGAGGGTTGCGTCTTCCTCGACGCCCGGGGCACCGAGGTGTATGCCGGGCCAAACATCGACGCCCGCGGTTTCGCCGAGGGGCTGGAGGTCGTCAGCACATTGGGCGGTGACCGCCTGTACCAGATCACCGGACACTCGGCGCCGTTCATCTTCCCAATCGCGCGCTACCTGTGGTTTCGCAAGCACGGCACGGGCAGCGTGGCGCATCTGTTGATGATCAACGATTGGATTACCTACCGGCTGAGCGGCGAGCTGTCGGCGGAACCGTCGAATGCCACCGAGTCCATGCTGTTCGATCTGCGCGGCCGTTGCTGGTCGGAGGAGGTGCTGTCGACCTTCGACATTCCCGCCAGTATCTTGCCGCCCGTGCTGCGTTCGGGGGCGCGTGTCGGGGCGGTGAGCGCGGCGGCGGCCGCCGCAACCGGGCTGCTGGCAGGGACGCCGGTGTACGTCGGCGGCGCCGACACGCAATGCTCATTGCTGGGTGCCGGCGCCATCGAGGCGGAGGCCACGGCGGCAACGCTCGGCACGACAACGCCCGTGCAAGCGGTGGTGGACCGTGCCGTGTTCGACCCTGCCTCACGCTTGTGGGCGGGCTGTCACGTAGTGCCGGACCGCTGGGTGCTCGAGAGCAATGCCGGCGACACTGGTGACGCCTACCTGTGGTTGCTCGACCTCGTCAGCGGCGGCGCGCCGCGCGAGCAGCTCTACCAACTGGGTGACCGCCTGGCGGCTGATTGCTTCGGGCCACCGACGATGCTCTTCGTGGGCCCGGCAGTGTTCGATCTCTCCAAGATGCGCTTCAACCGTCCGGGCGGCATTCTCTTCCCGTTCCCGGCGCTGCATGTGCGTCCCGACCGCGCCACCTTCGTGCGCGCGTTCCTTGAGAACGTCGCCTACGCGTTGCGCGGCAACATTGCGCAGATCGAGGCGATCACCGGACACAAGACGCCTAGCTTGACCTTGAGTGGTGGCATGAGCCGGAGCGCGGTGTTGCCACGGGTGATTGCCGATGTGACCGGTCTACCCGTCGACATTGCGCGCGAGCCGGAGAGTGCCGCACTCGGCTGCGCCATGCTGATTGCCGCCGCGGAGAGCGGCAACTTCGCCTCCGCAGTTGGGACGATGGTGGCGCACACGCGTCTCGATCCCGATGCGCAGCAACACGAACGCTACGAAGCCCCCTATGCGAAATGGCGCGAGCTGCACGAGCGCCTGGACGACCTCGAGATATAGCCATGGAGCTAGTCCACGCGGTCTACGAGCCCGCCGGTGACGGCCCGCATCCGACGGTGGTTGCCTTGCACGGCTGGGGCGCCAGCGCGATGGATCTCCTCGGGCTGGCGCCGTACCTCGCCGGGGGACAGTTCCTCGTGCTGTGCCCGCAAGGGCCGGTGGAGGTCCCGCTAGGTCCGATGGTGGGGTACGGCTGGTTCCCACTGACGATGGGAGCGCCGCCCGATCCGGCGGCGTTCGCTGCCGGTATCGACGCCGCCCGCAGTTTCGTCGAGGCGGCCGCGCAGCGCTATCCGATCGACCCCGGCAAGCTCGTGGTGCTCGGTTTCAGTCAAGGCGGCGTGATCGCTTACGCCTTGGCGCTGGGCGAGCCCGCGCGCTTCGCGGGCCTGGCCGCACTCAGCTCGTGGTTTCCAGAGCCGTTGGCGCAAACGCTGTCGCCGCGTGACCCACAACGGTTGCCGACTCTCGTGCAGCACGGCACCCGGGACGAGCTGATCGGCATCGGCCGTGGGCGGGAGTCGGTGGAGAACCTGCGACGATTGCAGGTGCCGGTGACCTACCGCGAGTACGACATGGGCCACGAAATCAGCGCCGAGAGCCTTGCGGACCTGGCGGAGTGGCTGCAGGAGAAGGTCCTTTCGCCGATAGTCTTGGTGCGCTGAGTGCGCGGGCGGCGTGTCATGCCGAGCGTCGTGGCCGCCGCTGCTGGCGGGCTTACGATGCCGGGTGCATCGTCAGTGTGAAGGTTTTGAAAGCAGTCTCGCCGCTGTGTTCATCAACCACGGCGAGAGTGAAGGTCGATACCCCAGCGCGGGTGGCTGTGCCAACGAGGATGCCGTTGTCCTGCAGGCCGATACCGGGTGGGAGGTTGCCTTCGCTGAGGTACCAGAAATCTCCTCCGCAGTCCGACGCGAGGGCAAAGGAATACACGACGCCAACCGTTCCGTCCGGAAGCGCGTTTGTGGCGATCGAGGTGTCGCAGTCCGAGCACCCTAGCGGTGCGCTCAGGAGCAATATGGCGAGCACTGCTCCAAGTTCGCTCGCAACACGCCTTTGCTGCCTGGTCACTCAGCACTCCTGCATCTACCACGATTCTGCCCGAAAGCTGGACCCGATGGTACTGGCTGCGTGGTGTTTGGAGAGGGGTCGCGCAACACAGGCGCCTACGGCGTCGCCATGGGCGTTGGGCATCGGCTGAGCGCAGCGTTCACCGCGGCGATGATCTCATTGATGGTGACCCCGCGCGATTCGTCTGTGTCGCCTCGCGAACAGGATGAGGGCTGAGCGTTGCCCAAGGCGATGTTTACCAGGGCGATGATCTCGCCCACCGTGACGGAGCCGTTGCCGTCGCAGTCTCCTGGACACTGGCGCTCCAATGTCGCCGTGGGCGACGGCGTTGCCGTCGAGGCAGGTGTCTGCGTGTCAGTCGGCAACAGCGTCGGCGTGCGCGTTGCCGTCTCAGTCGCCGTTGGTGTCGGCGCTGATGGCGAGGGCGGCCAGATGCTGTCGTCGCCGAACGAGAAATTGATTGCGGTCTGGCTGAGCCCGGCAACGATCGGATCGCCCGGCGGCGCACTCTTGCCGTCGTAGATCACGTAGGGCTCGCCCGGGTCCAACCCGATGTTGGCGTTGAGATCCAGGAAGGCAACGGCGAAGTAGGTGTTCGTGTTGAACGTCGCCGCGAAATACGGCCCGCCGTTGGTTCGGATCTCGAGGCAGCCGATGAAGTTGCTGAGGGTGCGATCGCTCGATACGCAGACGCAGATCGTGCGCGCTGCGGAGACCGGCCCCAGTTGCCCGGTATAGGTTGCGCTGCCCCCAAAGCCCGAGATCACGCCGGACGCGGTCTGAAGGGTGCCCAGCACGGCCATGCACGTGCTGAGGACCAGCCGGCCGAACAACAGCAGTGAGCGATGGGGCACTTGGTGCGACCGCGCCGGTGGACCGCCGGGCGGATGCCTCATGCGAACTGACTCATATCCGAGTCCTGCAACAGCGGTGGCGGAATGTCCAGGGGCGCCTGAAGCCCGGCCCGGCTTGGAGCAGGCGTACCTCGAGTTCCGTGACAAGAGAGGCCACGCCGCCCACGCCGGCTCGTGATGCTCCCGCAGTCCGGTCCGAGCAGTCAGGTTTGCAGGCGGTTGTTCTGCTCGCCGGGAGCGGCGACCAGATGCACGAGTTCATCGTCGAGCGCGAACACCAAGAGCATCTGCTGCTGCTGCGCCGCAAGGACAACAACGGCGAGAGCGTCTTGCGAACGGTACCACACGCCGACTCTTCAATCGCCGATCTGCTCTACCGTGAGCTTATGGCTCCCGCTTCGAACACTGCGCTTCCGCTTCACCCCGCCCCTCGCGTACCGCATCCCAGAAGCGCGCGCGTGCCTCCCAGCCGCCGTCGCCCACATCTCGCGTCCTCCTGCGGGCGAAGAAGCCTCTCAAAGCGTGTATCCTGCGGCCTTGTTGCCAGAGCCAGCGCCAGTAAAGTTCAAGGGACTCAAGGAAAGAAGGCATTTGTTCACCCGGGCTTGCGGCCGGAATTGGCGTGCGCTCGCGCGCCGCGCATCTTCAATAGCGCGGTTCACGCATGGGCCCCGGCTTGAGCTAACGCACACCCGGTGTCGAGGCACGTCGCCGCCCGCGAACTGACCACCGAGAGGAGGCCGGTGGCCCCTCCGGGATAGGTGAGCGCGCGCGGCCACTGGCTACACGAGACGCATACGGGTCGAAGACCACGGCTCATGCGGATGGTCCAGTGTCGACCGTCGATCTCGAGCCGGAGAAGGCCGTAGCGTTTGGTGGTCGCTTCGACACATTCAACCAGCAACTCGCGTTCGTAAGGTGTGTGGGCAGGCAGAAGCAAGCCACCACCCCGGAAGGAAATATGTGCGATGTGATTCATGGGAGCCCTGTCGGTTGCGCGGGTTGTGGAGAGCTGGGTGCTCTCGATGGGGCTCGTACGCTTCACGTGGGGGGTCGTTGTACCCCCGAGTGCGGGCCGGGGACGTGTCGATCGCTCGATCTGAACGTGTAGCGGAACACTAGCTGACTACCGGAGCGATTGATAGTCATTTGAACCTAAAGCGAAAGAAAGATCGCTTCGCGGAACCGAGCGCGACGAGCACACCGCATGCTCATGAGGAGCGCCGATCGGCAGGGTTGAGCAGGTGTCATAGTCGCCACCTTGATGATGCAGCTTAATGCCTGTTAAGATGATGGCTGTGCTGAAGGGTTGTGTTGGTCCGCAGGGGCTGCTACCCTGGGTTCTCTGGTTGTCTGACGAGAACCCCACCACCGATCGATTACACCTTCTCTGGTGTTCTTCCCGTTCACGCATTCAGGCATACACGGTAAGCGGCAATAGCTGCCACTGACCGCGAGGCAGTGCGCCGACGGCGTCCTGCCGGGTCCGCGCACCTTGGACGCAACACCAACGTGGCCGCCCGCAACGGCCCGACAAGGAGTCTGTGAGATGGGGAGATTGTATATTGGCAACCTGGCTTTTGATGTCACCGCCGAGGAGGTTGAAGAACTGTTCGCGCAGGCCGGCGTGTGTGAATCGGCGACGGCCATCCCCGATCGCGCACCCCGGCAATCGCGCGGTTTCGGCTTCGTCGAGATGGGCTCGAATGCCGATGCGCAGGCGGCGATCCAGCAGTTCGACGGGCACGAGCTCAAGGGGCGCGCGCGCCTGACCCCGTCGTGAGGCCACGTCGCTGATGCCAGGCCCCTCCGTCTCACCCGGTTCATGCGCCTCCCGCTTGCAACAGTCGCCACAGCACAGAAAAGGACAGTGAGTCTCTTGAATTCTGAATTACCCGATTTTCGAACTACGATCTTCCCTGCACGGTCGAGGACTATGTGCATCGTGTTGACCGCACGCACCGCACGCGCCGGCGCGTGCGGTCACGCTTCAAGCTTCGCCGCGCCGGAAGAGCGCGCGCAACTGCAGGCCATCGAGCGGCACATCGGTCGCCGGCTCCCGCGCGAGGCGCACGCGGCCAGCGGTGTCAAACGCGGAGCGACCATGTCGCACGCCAAGGAGGTCCACCATGAGCAAAGTTCCCAGCACACCCCGCTTCGGCCCCGAACACTGGGTCACCCTGCGCGACACCGGCGAGCACGTCAAGGTTGAGGCGTGGTCGGCCATCGCCGCCGCCTATCGCGTTCGTTCCCGCAAACGTGGGATCCTGTTCGCGGCCGATGACGAACTCGACGAGGTCGTCGTCCACCCCGATGATGGGATAGGCAGGTATTGGCCCCGCTGCGCGGCTCCGGGGTGTGGTGCTCCGCTCACTCCGAATCTGGTGGTCTGCGCACGCTGTCAATCACCTACCTGCGCCTGCGGCCGCTGCCGCTGCGCCCGCAAGCCGCCCAAGCCACGGCGCAAACCGACGCGCCCGAAGGCCACGCCGCAGGCACGGTGAGGTCGATGCGCGTCCTGTTGATTCTACCGCGGCACGCCGCTTTGGCAGGAGTACGTCACACGTGGCTTGGTGAACGAAGGCGGCGGTAGTCGCCATCATTGTGAAAGAGTGTCGCTCTTCCGTTCCTACGGTTGAGGGGATGGAAGGGATGATCCGAGATCGGCGATGGTGCGTGCCACCTTGAGAATGCGCGTGTAGGCGAGCGAGAGTGTCACTTCCAATGGTGATCCTGTCCAATCCATCAATGTTCCGCTAAAGAGACTAAGCGCCAGCCAGTTCGTGGGCTCACGCACACGATGACCGTCACGCCCGTTACCCTGCTGTTCACTGATCTGGTGAACTCCACTGAGCTGCTGCAACGCGCCGGTGATCAGCAAGCACAGCGGGTCTTTCAGGCACATCATCGGCTGCTGAAACCCTTCGTCGCCGCGCATGGCGGGCAGGAGGCGAGGTGGTTGGGCGATGGTTGGATTGCCGAGTTCGCCTCGCCTGCCGACGCGGTGCGCTGTGCGGTCGCCATGCAGCTGGCCGCACGCCGCCGCGCGGCCGATGCACGGCTGGCCATCCGCGTCGGGCTGCATGTCGGCGAGACGCTGCGCGACGAGACCGATTACTTCGGCACAGCGGTGGTGGTGGCGCGCGGCCTGTGCAGCTCTGGGCAAGCGGCCCAAGTGGTGTGCAGCGCGCAGGTGTGCACGCAGCTCGCGGACCAGCACGGCTTCACGTTCCGCGACAGCGGCGCTGTGGCCGTCGCGGGCCTGACGGAACCGGTGCCCAGCGCCGAGGTTATGTATCAACAGGATCAACCGCTGGCGCTGCTGACCCGCACACCGTTCGTCGGGCGCGCCGCGGAGTTGGCGCGGTTGGCGGCACGGCTGCAGGAGGTACGGGAGGGCAGCGGCGGGTTGCTGTTGCTGGCCGGTGAGCCAGGCATCGGCAAGACCCGCATGCTGGAGGAGTGCGCGGAGACGGCGCGCGCGCAGGGGGCGCTGGTCCTGTGGGGCCGCTGCTACGAAGGCGAAGCGGCGCGGCCGTATGGGCCGTTCGTCGAAGCCCTTGCGGAGCATGCGCACGGCGCCGACCCCGACGCGCTGCGCGCGGATCTCGGCCTGGGCGCCGCGCCGCTGGCGCGCCTGGTGCCGGCGCTGCACGAGTGCCTGCCAGACATTCCGGAACCCGTGGCGCTCCAACCCGACGAGGAACGCGTGCGTCTACTCGATGCGTGCGCGGAGTTTCTCATTGCGTTGGCCGCGCGCGCTCCGCTCGTGCTCGTGCTCGACGATCTGCACTGGGCGGACGCCGCCAGCGTCGCGCTGCTGCGGCACGTGGCGCGCTTTGCGGCACGCCACCGCCTCCTGCTGCTCGGTGCCTATCGCGATGTGGACGTCACGCCACAGCACCCCCTCGCCGATGCGCTCGGTGCCCTGCCGCGCGAGGCCAGGTGTGAGCACGTGGCACTCGCGGGTCTGGGCAACAACGAAGTCGAGGAGTTGCTCGAAGCTGTGGCCGACCAAAAGGTCCCTGATGCCGTGGTGACGGGCCTCACGGCCGAGACCAATGGCAACCCGTTCTTCATCCGTGAGATGCTGCTGCACCTGCTGGAGGAAGGGAAGATCATTCGCCGCGAGGGGCGCTGGATCTCGAATCTGACGGTCGATCAACTGGGGATCCCGCATGGGGTGCGGCACGTGATCCTGCGGCGGCTCGGGCGTTTGTCCGAGTCGGCCAAGCGCCTGCTGACCGCGGCGGCAGGGTTTTCCGGCAGCTTCCGCTTTGACCTGGCCGCCCGCGTCGCAGGGCTCGATGAGGCGGCGGCGCTCGACGGCATCGATGCAGCCCTGGCCGCACAGCTGCTGTGCACAACCGGCGCGTCAGATCGCTTCGACTTCAGTCACGCCCTCGTGCGCCACACGCTGTACGCCGAGCTGAGCCCACCGCGTCAGGTGCGGCTGCACCGGCAAATTGCCGAAGCGCTGGAGCGGGTCTACGGCGACCCTTCGGCAAGCTCAGGGCAGGCTCCTTCGACA
>Ga0335070_10000912_pt1 | contig 33862 bp, 33 predicted proteins | sample Lox_Sample_13_FD_206722 | JGI IMG/M metagenome (GOLD analysis project Ga0335070, IMG submission 206722) | Soil microbial communities from Loxahatchee National Wildlife Refuge, Florida, United States - Lox_Sample_1.3 | ecosystem: Environmental > Terrestrial > Soil > Wetlands | place: USA... | reverse complement strand
AATTCATAACGGGGTAACACGTATTGCCCCAGAAACACGCCTAAAACAATAATGAAAAACCAGAGCAGCATGCTAAGAAACCTGCAGAGATCGTGCAAAGAAGGATTGCCGAAAGCCTTATTCACACGACAAAACCACCTAATCACATCGGAGACAAACAAACTTGAGCTCCAACAAAGAACTAGAAGCTTTTCTCAAAGCACAAATCAAAATCGAAAACACAATCGTCACCTCAATAAACAAAGGCATCGCCAACATGGAAAACCCAGCAGTCAAAGCAGTCCTAAAAGGCATATCCTTAGACTCAGTAAAACACGCAGAAATGTACACTTCAGCCACCACACTATTAACAACCGTATCCAAAGCCCTCCAACAAGAACACCTCGACAAACAAAGACACCTCATAGAAAAACACATCCAAATCGAAGCACAACTCATTCAAAAAATCACACAAAAACTCCCAACCGTACAAAACCCAAAAGTCAAACTCCTCCTCAACGCCATCCTAGAAGACGAAAAAAGACACCACGAACTCCTCAAACAAATCCTCGAAATCCTCGTCCAAGGCGAAACCATAACCGAAAACGATTGGTGGGACGTAATCTGGAAAAACGTACCCTTCCACGGCTCCCCAGGAGGATAAAAAACCATGCCAGAAGTCAAAGTTGACTGGAAAAAATGCAACGGCGACGGCGTATGCGTCCAAGTATGCCCAGTAAACGTTTTCGAACTCCAAAACCTAAAAGATTACCCAGACACGCAAAAATCAGTTCCAGTACGAAAACAAGACTGCATCCTATGCATGGCATGCGTCACCTCATGCCCAACTCAAGCAATCGAAGTCAAAGAATAACATCTCAACCGCTACACAAAGCCTCTTCCGTCAAAAAATCCTGTTATGCTAATGCGCCTATTCAATGCTTATTACCGACACTGGACATGAATCCCTAGCGCTTTCAACACAAGCCCTCAAATCCTCACCAACTTCCCCCTCGCCAACGTTCCCTTTCCGATACTTCTCAACAATGCTTGACTTCCCATCCTCTATAAGCTTAAACACATCAGGACAAAGAGCCTCACACACAGCACAACCTATACAACCTTCCCTGTCTATCCGCACCTTCATAGCCAAACCTCAAAGAATCGTTCCTATAGCACGCGTGGTATTTAGCAATTTCACAAGGACAATCGAGAGAGCTAAAAAAGCTGTCGCTAGCATCTTTCTTGTGCGATATTCTTAAATCACACATCACGCGTGCTCACTTTATCAAGTACGAGGTTAAGCCGGCGAATGAAGCTTGCGAAGATATATCATCGAATTCCTAGTCGGACTGATTCTGCTCTTCACCATGGCTTTCTTAATCGTGACTTTCGTGCCCTACTCCGAGATCAAGAATCTCCCGTTGTACACTATTAGTACGGTCTTCCGAATAACGATCACACTGCTGATCTCAGTTGTTTGGGGAGTCTCATTCGGCATACTGGCTGCAACGAACCGTATAGCCTCCTTAATTCTCACGCCATTCATAGACCTCTTACAATCCATCCCAATACTTGGATACTTCCCAATAGTCATAGGCTTCCTATTTGCAATGGGCCCATTAGGCATCGAACTTGCAGTAATAGTCTTACTTTTTACCTCCATGGCTTGGGCCATTTTCTTCGGCGTACTCGGTGCAATCCGAGGAATTCCAACCAATGTCACCGAGTCTTCGCGAAGCTTCGGCTTGACTGGATGGCGATACATCAGGCACGTCATATTGCCTGCAATCGGTCCAGCAGTAGTTTCAGGAGCAAACCTCGCTTGGTGTGATGGCTGGTTTTTCATGATCGCCGCAGAGTACATTCAGTATCAGTCTGTGTTCTACAGCCCACCTTCTGGCGGATTAGGGTATTTGCTCGCAAAGGCTGCCTACGAATATAAAGATATGAACTTGGCCGTGATCCTGCTGGTATATATTACCTTCATCGTAGTCTACTTCAACACTCTGACTTGGCATAAGCTCATGGAACGGGCAAGTACAGGCACTTACAAGCCAGTTTTTAAAATGGATCTTTCAGGCGTTGGAAAGCTTGGAGTTGCGAGGGCAACAAGCTGGATGCATTTTGGAAGACTTCACTGGCCAAAATCTTTTTCTATAGCGTCTCAACGTTTGCGGAAGTACAGTCACCTTGAAAAAATCATAGCTTTCCTTCTGGCTTTCTTAGCAGTATTCTTCGTTCTTTTCTATGTATTTGGTCAATTTCCCACGTTAGCGGCAATTCGTAATGGCTTTAGCCAACCGCCAGCGGAAAAATTGGCTTCTCTGCCAATAATGATTGCCTTCACCATGGGGCGTCTCACGATAGCCTATGGAATTTCTCTCGTTGTAGCAATAGGCATGGGGGTTCTCGCAGCAGAGCATAAGAAGTTTGCAGCCATTTTCTACCCACTTTATGACATTGGACAAGGCGTTCCCATTTTGGCTCTGTTTCCTGTTCTCTTTCTTGGGTTGAATCAACTTCTTGGAATGGCGGGAATCGCTCTTGAGCTTACGTGCATCATAATGCTGGTTCTTGACATGATCTGGTACATGTTCCTCAATATCGTCAGTGCCGTCAAAAACATACCAACCGAAATAAACGAAGTTGGCAACCTGCTAGGGTTTAAAGGGCTGAAAAGAATAACACACATTGTCATTCCATCCATACTGCCGGCCCTCGTGACTGGCAGCATTCTTTCTTGGGGAACTGGTTGGAACACTATAATATTCGCGGAATACTTGCCTTCTGCAACTGGTCAGCAACTTTCGATACCCGGGCTGGGCTCACTTCTAGACATTGCTGGCTATGAATATGGAAACACTGTGATTCTGATCTTTGTGCTCAGCATAATCGCCACAATCGTTCTCCTGATGGAAGGTCTAGTGTGGCGACGCTTGCTTAGGAAATTTGAAAAATATCATGTGGAGGCATAGCATGTGTCGGTGATTGAAATAGAAAATGTGACCAAAACGTTTGCAACAGATCATTCTAAGATTCTGGTGCTGGACAATGTGAGCTTTTCGGTTGGAAAGGATGAGTTCGTGTGTTTGGTCGGGCCCTCTGGTTGTGGAAAGTCCACTTTGCTCAGAATTATTGCGGGCCTTGAGAAACCTGATTCTGGCAGAATACTTTTCCGAGGGCAGCCAGTTACAAAGCCGATTCCAAAGATTGCCATGGTTTTCCAGTTGTTTGGTCTGTTCCCTTGGAAAACTGCGTTGGAGAACGTTGAAGTGCCCTTGGAGGTATTGGGCTTGCCTAAACAAAACCGAATGCATGTGGCTCAGGAGTATCTGCAGATGGTGGGTCTCGAAGGCTTCGAGGATACCTATCCCCATGATCTTTCAGGGGGAATGAAGCAACGCGTGGGGATTGCCAGAGCATTGGCGTTGAAGCCTGAAGTCTTGCTTATGGATGAACCGTTTTCTTCTTTAGATGAGCTTACTGCAAAGACTCTCCGTGAACTGGTGCTCAATATATGGCGAAACCCCACGTTGCCTACGAACAACTTCATTATGGTAAGTCATAATGTTGAAGAGGCTGTTTTCATGGCTGACAGAGTGATAGTGATGTCGCCTCGACCTGGAAAAGTTGTTGGAGAAGCTAGGATAAGTATTCCACGACCTCGCTCGAAATACTTAAGGGACAAAGAGTACTTTGGGTACGTTGATGAAGTTGTGGACTTATTGGAAAAGAGCAAGACTTTGACAAGGGATGAGAGCCCTATTTCCATCGCTTCCAAGAGAACTGACCAATTCTGAAAAAGAACGAGCGAATCCTGCAAGCGTCTTCTTGTTACGTATCGTTTGGGACTCTTAATGGGTGTATTGCAGATTTTCTGCAAGCGTCTAGTGATTTTCGCGATAATTCAGCAGCACCTTACGTGTGGTTGGTTTTCTGGCTGTCGATTTCGCTAGTTTTGTGTGACACAAGATTTAAATCAAGCCTGACATTTTCGTAAACTGCAGCATCAAAAGATGATTTGTATGGAACAGGAAAATAGAAAGAAGCTGATAGCTCTTGTGGGAGAGCAGATCAAAATTGAGAAAGATCACGTGAAGCACCTCACCGAACTAGAGAAGAAAATGCGTTATGCTGCTGCGAAACTGCTTGTGCTTGAAATGAGGTTAGACTCTGAAAAGCATTCTGACATATTAACTGCAATTATCAAAACGCTAGAAGGAATCCCCAGTAACGAGACCTTTTGGCAATATGAACTTGAAAGCTACATCGACCCAGAAATCGTAAAAAGAGAACTTAACGTTCATGCAAAAATGGAGAACGACGTTCTAGCCCACATCGAGAAGGAATTCGCTCACACAACCGACGAAGGTCTGAAGCTGCTTCTGCAAAATATCGAAGCAGACAAAAAGAAACACCAAAAAATGCTCGGAGCAATATTGCACAATCTGTACAAGATCAGCCCATAGCAGCTAATGATTTTTGATGTTTCTCTTCTGAGCAAATTGCACTGTTGACAATCGAAACAGCGCACTTTCTCTGTCTTTTAGCGTCACAGAAGGCGTTCTCGACATGCCCACATCAAAAACTCCACCATTCCGATTAAGCTGTTCACCTGCATTAAGCATCTCTTCCACCAAAGACTGTATGTTTTCAAGCGCCTCAGCCAGATGAACACCATTCATAGTCAACAAATAAGTCCTAGTCCGTATCCTTATGAACACCAGTTTCTTGCCCTTCAGCCTTCTCACATACTTGTAAATCCTCCTCAACGAAATCTGCACATTCTCCGCAAGCTTGCGCGCAGAAATCCCACTTTCAAGAATGCTAGAATGGACTTTTCGTTCAGTTGGCGAAAGAACTTCCTTGTTCGGATCTCTTTGAGTTTTGAAAAAGAAGACATAGTCTTTTTCTGGTTCCGTTTCCACTAATCCTGTTTTCTGCAATCTGTGGAGAACTCGTCCTACGCTCTTGGAAGGTATCACGGTCTGGAGTTCTGCCAACGGTTTAGGTCCCTGCACAAGCATATGCAAAACCTGTTCTTCATGGCATTCGGAATGAGGAGGCAAAACGCACTCAAATTCATTGAGACCTCCCATTATTCCATAGATTTGACTCCCAAAAGTTGTCGCGTAATACTGTTCCTGTTCTTTCTGGATCAATCCAGTGTTCATTAGAGGTGCAAGATATTCCTTCAATAGCGTCTCTTGACTGTGGCGATATCCCAACCTTCTCATTTCATTCTGAAGCTTGTCCAAACGACATCTGCATCTCAAAACTGTTCCCAGTATCTGAATGCGTCTTCTGTTCTTTAGCGTGTTAAGCAAGTCCAGTTTGAATTCTGGGGTCTTCATTTTTTCAAAGTTTTTTCGGTACTCGTTTTTCAGCTTCCAAGTGCTGCAGTTTGTTACGCAGGCTAGAGGTGAAAGTGGATGACACTGGCTGCATTTCTGCTCCAGTTCTCTCAATGTTTCCTCTGTGCTTGCGGTTTCTTTTGCATTCTGCATTGACGTGAACGAAGCTTGGGTTGTCATTGGTTTGATTGCCTCAGGCGTATGTCATGATTATTGTGAGGGGAGAAAGGAGGGTGATTCGAGAAGTTTTGACTTCTGCTTCGATCATGACATACGTCATACAGAATATGACATACGTCATGCTTATATATCTTTCCGCAGTAACATACGCGAATGGTGAATAACCCTTTGATAATGCCCTGTGAGGTTGCTGTGAAGTCGGTTGTTCCCGCAGTAAAAGCATTAATGGCGCAGGAGCTTGTGGAGAAACACGGTCTTAAGCAGGATCAGGTGGCGGAAATTCTCGGAATATCCCAATCTGCGGTGAGCAAGTACACCTGCAAAGTTCGAGGCTATGCAATAAGGCTTGACGATGTGGGAGAAATCCAACCATTAGTAGGGAAGATGGTGACTCTTATCATGAATGGTGTGTATGATAGAACAGAGTTTCTCAGCTGTTTCTGTCAGACATGCATGGCTGTTAGAAAAACAGGCTTGATGTGCCAATTCTGTCAGAAATCAAATCACACATTCAAAATGGAACAATGTGACTTTTGTCTAGCCTCCAAAGTGCCAAAGGAGATGTAAGCATGTCTTCGTTTGATGAGAAAGCAGTGTTAGACATCGTGGAGAAAGTCAGCAAGAGCGTCGTCAACATTAGCACGGTGAAAATTGTTCATCACATGTTCTATCAAGCCGTTCCCATCGGAGGCATGGGCTCAGGAACGATTGTCGACTCAAAAGGCTACATACTCACCAACAATCATGTCGTAGGAGGAGCCGAGAAAATAACCGTGACATTGTGGAATGGTGAAGTCTTAGAAGGAAAAGTCGTCGGTTCTTGCGCCGTTCATGACACTGCTGTAGTAAAAGTCAATAAGCTAAACATGCCTACCGCAGAATTGGGAGATTCTGACAAGCTGAGGGTAGGGCAGCGGGTTTATGCGATTGGAAACCCTTTCGGGCTGACAGGTGGTCCTACAGTCACTTCAGGCGTCATTAGTGCAGTTAACAGAACCATAGAATCGCAAAGAGGGTTGTTGGAGAATCTGGTTCAGACTGATGCTGCGATTAATCCTGGGAATAGTGGGGGTCCACTTGTGGATCTTGAGGGCAAAGTCGTGGCAATTAACACGGCGATTATTCCTTATGCGCAAGGCATTGGATTCGCGATTCCGATAAATTCGGCAAAGAGCTGTACAGGCGGAATAATCAAGAATGGAGTCTCAGCGAGACCTTGGCTTGGAATCGTCGGGCTTAGTATTACAAAGGAGTTGGCGCGGTATTACGATTTGTCTCTTGAAAGTGGGGTTCTGGTGACCAAAGTCGCAGAAGATAGTCCTGCTGAACGTGCTGGTGTTGTGGCTGGTGACATTATCCTGAGGATGGATGGTAGAGCAATCTATAGTGTTGAGGATTTGTTAAGTGAGATTCATGACAGAAAAATCGGAAATCGTGTTAGGATAACCCTTTACCGGAGAGGAAAAGAAGAAGAGGTTATGGCAACTCTCACAAAAGTGCCATAGAAGCTTCATTGTTTTTGAATTACTGATCGGTTTTTTATGAGAAAAAAGGAGGAGAGTCTGGTTTTTTTACGGGTAGTGTTTGCCGAAGTTTGCAGCAAGTAGTGCGAAATCTGCGGATCCCACTATGTTGTCGCAGTTTACATCGCAGTTGGGATTCCACGGATTTCCCCCCATTCCTGGGTGCCAAGGCGTTGAGCCGAAAGCTTTGGAAAGAAGCGCAAAGTCGTAAGGACCAACTTTGAAGATGTTATCTCCGACGTTACCCATGTCGCCTACGATTGTTACGTTTATGAATCCATTGAACATCAAGTGGTTGTCGCTTACGTTATACTCGTTTGGAACTGATGTTGCGTCGGCGCCTGTTGTGTAGGTGTTCATGGGAACGCCAGTGGTGTTCCACGTGAATACGATAGTTGCGGTGTCTTCTGCTGCCACGGCAATTCTTTTGGTTCTTGCTGGCGTGGAAATTGTGAGGTCGAACATTTCAACGTCGTCCCCTTCGTTCAAGACTGTGACAGTGACGTTCAGGAAGTATCCTTGTCCGATGGATGTTTTTGAGGGTGTGCAACTAGCTACGTTTATGTTGTGGAAGGGTCCTCGCGTTTGGTTAAGTGGATAATGGTCTATGTTTCCACCAGGGTAAACAGTATATGGCACATCGTTTATACCGTCGGACCCAGTTTCATTCTGACCAGGTCCCTTCTTTTCGTCTGCGCCTACCTGGTTGCTCCAATGGTTTCCGCCGCTTGGATATCCATTGTCCCATTTGTTGTTGATTGAACTGGAGACGACGGCTGCGTTGAGTGTGTTTATGAAGTTATTATGGTAGATCAAGTTACTGCTTGATGAAATTAGGTTAATACCGCAAGTAGTGCTACCTGTGACGTTATTGCGGCAGATGTCGTTATTATCTGAGGAGGTTAGCGTGATACCGTTCACGTTTCCAGTGAGATCGTTTCTGCTGATGGTGTTGTAACTTGAATACTCCAAGTGCACTCCATCGATTAATTGACTAGCTATTACGTTTCCACCGATATAGCAGTTGTAAGCATGACTCAAGTAGACTGAATAGTTGTGCTCGGCTATGATGTTGTCTCTGATCGTTGTACCATTTGCATTATTTACGAGTATTGCTTTGTCTGACGAAGGTGTGCTTTTGTCTATTGTGAAGTCTCTGAAGAGAACGTTGTTTGCCGTTATTGTGACTGCTGATGTACCAGTCGCGTTAATGATAGTATACCCGTGAATTCCGATGAGAGTTAAGGATTTGCTTATCGTGATGGCGTCGGCGTAGGTCCCTGCGCGCACTATGACTCTATGCCCACTCGATGTTTTGGCAGCGTTTATTGCATCTTGTATTTTGGAGTAGCCTAGGTTTGTTCGTGTGTTGTAGACTGGCGGCTCTAGAGGGCTGATAAGTGGGTAGTTATCGCAGTTGTTTGGATCAATTACGTAGGGCTGATCCAGTATGCCATCATTGTTTATGAGATCTTGGTTGGGACCATGGTAGTAGTCTGTTTCTTCGTAGTCGCTCCAGTAGTTTCCTCCAGATGGGTATGTATCATTCCAAGCGTTGCCGTATGATTCTTTGGCGGTCGCGTGGACGTTGTTCCATATGAAGCTGTTGTGGAAGATTATGTTGTTGCTGCTGTTATCTAAGCAGATTCCGATTGTGTTGTTTTGGGAAGTTATGTTTTGAATGTTCGTTGCCGTGGTTTTCCTGAGGTATATTCCATGTATGTTCTTTGACAGTGTGATGTCTTTGACTGTTATGTTGTTGCAGTTTACGAGGTAGAGCGTTGCAGCGTCTGCGGATGCGTTGTAAATAGCATCGGACGCGTCTTTAATGTAGAGTATTGATTTGCCGTCTGCCTTGTTGTTCGAGTCTATCGTGTTGTCGAATTGGGCGTCTGTTTCGCCGTACAGTCCGAAGTTGTATCGGTTGCCTGACATGTTGTTGTTGTTCAGAACGATGTTGCTAGAGCAGTTGACTAGAATTCCATAGGTGCAGTTTGTTACAGTGTTGTGATCTATCCGGCTTCCGTTCGATCCTTGGATAAGAATGCCGCTTTGAAGGTTCTTGGAGTTGCGTATCGTGAAGCTGCTCAGATTGACATCGTTTGCGGTGATTTTGACTACTGTTCCAGTGCCTTTGCCGTCAATTGTGGTATTGGTGCTGTGTTCTCCGATTAGGGATATTGACTTGTTTATGAGGACGCTTTCGTTGCAGGTTCCTGCGAACATCATTACTGTATGGCCTTCTAAGGTTGTGTTGCTGTTTATTGCGCTTTGAATCGTTGCATAATACGAGTTCACGTCCACATTGTAAACGGGAGGTCTTCTTTGAATTTGGACGCTGTGAGGTTGTTCAGCATAGTCGAAGTATACGAAGTAGTGGGTGCTATTTTCCGTTATTGTTCTTTCATTGGTTCTCAACGGAATGTTGTCTACGACAGGCAATAGCTGATCTGAATAGTCGACGAGGATTAGTGTTTTTGGAATTGTGGCGTTCAAGTGTCCAGGACATGGTCCTGTGGCGTTGAAGTGGAGCATTTCAGCCGTACGATTAAAGGCATGGTCATAGAGACCTGAACCGACCATGAAATTTACAGGATCGTCATCTATGACCTCATTCATAGTGCTTTCACCTGTTGAATTAGTTGTTACTAATACTTTCCAGGACGCATACTGCGTTAGCGTGTAAGTATCGACTATTTGAAACGGTACCATGTCCCACCAGGATCTTGACCCCCAGTAGTCCATAGCCATGACGTCGCAAAGATGTATGTCCGAAGTCCCCAAGTCTTTAACCATGAAGGTCACATACATCAGTCTTCCACTGCCACTTGCTCTGTAAGGTCCTAGGAAATCAGCGCCATAGCCTCTTATTTCGCCTGCACTGTTGTTCACCGAACCTGAATGAGTTCTCTGGTCTCCCCCCGCATTTTGGAGAAATTCATCGCTAATGGTTACCTGTGTGCATTCCAGAAGACTGGCGTTGAAAGTTAAACTCACTTGCCAACCGCAGACATCAATCGCGTCGCCAATGTTGATATCGACGGTAACAGAATGTCCTAAACCCACTTCCGTGCCGTTGATCGTCGGAGGAGTCAGGTAAATGAGAGTGTTCGAGTCGACCTCAGCGATGCCAGAACCATGAGAATCAGCTTCAAATGCTTTTTCGCTCATGCGAGAAGAACTGTTTTTGCCAAAGTCTCCTTCCAGTCTCGAGGCATCTGCTATGTCGATGATTCCATTGCCGTCAAAGTCGCATTCTAGATTCCATCCAGCGTCACCAGCTTTCTTGCCGTAATTGCTTGCAAAGGCTATTGCGTCATAGATATCGATTTGTCCGTTTGGATTCAAATCGTCGTCTGCGATCGGGTTTATCCAGATGGGGGTGCTCCACTTTCTCGCGAAGACAGCAGCCTTACCGTATTTGGGAAATACGACTTCTCGTCTGCCTCCGTAGAGAGGGTCTGGTCGCCATTGACTAACTAGAGGTCTTACGAAACTATTTGTCCAATTTGCACCGATTTCGTTGCAGAAAACGTCATGGTTGGCGGTGAACATAAATCTTCCACGCGTGCTTACTCTGTCAGTCTTCTCGAGTTCTGACACAATTGCGTCGCTGTTAATTGATCCTGCTCTTTCAATTGCTTCTTTCACCGTGAAAATCGCGTCGTAAGCACCATACGCTGTAGAGATTGGCGGGCGTCCATATCGCCGCACAGTCTCATCGTAGAACTCCAGGCTTTGTCTGCTTAACGGTGTTCTTGAGCCGCAATCTGCAATTATGGTTTCGCCGTCACATTTTTCCTGCGTCTCATACCAGAATTCAGGGTTCTGCGATTCCATGCTAATGCCTACTGGCATAACCTTGATTGCCAATTCTCTCCATTGCTTGATGAAGTTGATGCTCGTTTCTGACGCAAAAAGATCAATGACATATTGGGCTCCTGAAGCGTTAATGTTCAACAGAATATTCGTGAAATTATATGCAGTCTTGGTTGGCAAAGGAACTCGAGTGCAATAAGTGACATTTGCGAGAGGCCCAAGCACATCGGGTCTCGTGTAGATAGTTGCATTCGTCAAGTTATTATACAATGAATCCCACATTGCAATATTCTCAGCAATGACTGCAATCTTGACGGGATTGGCAGCAAAAGTGCTTCTGCTAAAGTTTAAAAGTACTTGAGCTTGCGTTGTCAGATTAGTAGGCGCGACTCTGAACAGATATTTGTACCTTGCATAGTTTGTGCGTACAGCGTCCATTAATGTATCATCAGGCACACCAGTGACAGCAAAGACTGTCTTGTTGTCCATCAACACTTCGCGTGCCCCAAGAACTGAGTCAGACCAATATCCTCCAACGACGAAACTGCATCCTGCATTTACAAGTTCAGTTGCCGCTGCTATTCCAGAGGAACTGTTCGGGTATAGCCCTCCACGGAGAGTGTCTGCAAAGACAAGTTCCACGGGGAATCCACTGATACCAGTTCCAGAGTTGATCTCGTCTCTAGCAATCTCAGCTCCTTCTAGCATTCCCTGCCCTTGATTCCACGTCATGGGTGCCAACACACCTACTTTCATGGATGGTATTATGCTCACCGTGTGATCGTATAGACAGTCTCCAGACAACAAGTCGTCTAAGTCCCAAGTCCAACATGCCATATCCCAAATGTCGATCAGAACACTCTTTGCCGGATTGCGAGTTTCGACTGTTATTGTGACTACTACACTATCGTAAACGTCGTAGTGCGTGCCCAGTACCATGGTTGTTATGTCTGTAATGGTTCCAGCGGCTGAGTTCCAGTCGCCGATAAAAAGATGTCCTCCTGGAAGAGCATCTCCGATCTCAATTTTGGTTATGTTTACTTTTGTTGGGTCAAAAGAGAGGCTAAACGCTATCGTTGTTACGCGGCTTGCGTTCTGCAGCCTAACGTCAAACGTGTATGTCTCGTTGATGCCAGCAAGCTTGACCGATGGGTCTGCGTACATCTTTGCCCCTGCATAAGCATGCGTTTCTAGTGCGTGAAATAACGGTAACAGTATAGTCAAAGTTGCCAAAAGAGTTAGAATTAGATATTTTCTTTTCATTTCTCCATTCTCCCTTTCAAATGCCTGCTGTTTCCTTTGAAACAGAAGGTATTGACGAATATATTAGATAACTCATAATGTATTTATATCTTGTCCAATTCGTGCAAAACTTGCTATCAGTAATGAAACTGTCCACGATCCAACGAAGGATTTACACTTCAAATTTGTCCTTTGCAACGCAAACTACCGATCCCCGCAGCCAGTGATTGGCTCGCAGATTGAAAACCCATCATTGTTAAATAATATTTATGTGCGTTTGGTTCAAGATAGATTACGAGTATGATGCAATAATGGCTGCAAATCGAAAAATCAAGGAGAAACCCAATCTCTCAATATTGGCTTTGATTTCATTCGTGGCTTCCTTCACGGTAGCCAGAACATTCACAACAATCTACCCTGATACGATCCTTGTCACTGGCAACTATCACATCCACCACTTCTGGTTCGGTTTGGCTATGCTTGCTATAGGTGGGTGGATGGGCATAAGCCTTGAAAACGAAAATACCAACCGTCTTGCAGCGATACTGTTCGGGGCGGGAGGCGGGATAATTAGTGATGAGATTGGACTGTTGCTTACGTTGGAGGATTATTGGGCGGGAATTACCTATATTGCAGTGAGTTTGATTCTGATCTTTTCTGCGATGCTTATTCTTCTAATAAGATATCAAAAAACCATAATGACTGAATTCGCAGAATTCACAAGAACCAACGGAAGTCTCTACGTGGGAGTATTTATGGCAGCAGTGTCTGTAGCGTTCATTCTCGAAACCAACAATTCAATAATCATAACTGTCTCCAGCGTTTCAACACTAGTTGCGTGTATGATCATCTTAGCTTACTTTTTTCAGCGAATGAGACTAAAAAGCTGACGAACTCGTTCGATGAAATGTTTAAAACGCTTTGCTTCATACTAGGTTGACGTGAGCAGGAATGGCAAATTATGTGAACGTGAACCCAGCCAACTGGGAACAGGAGATTTCAAAATCTAATATTCTCACGGTTGTATATTTCTGGCATGACAATTGCCCTTGGTGCTTGAGGCTTAATCCGATATTCAATGACATTACCGAGATTTTCAGGGGAAGAATCAAGTTTGCCAAGTTGAACATCTTGGAGAATGAAACTAATCGTGAGATGGCAACAAACCTTGGAGTAATGGGCACTCCAACGCTAATGTTCTTCTGCGGAGGAAGATCAACAGGCCAAACGGTAGGATTTATGACGAAAGAACAGTTCGAGCATGTTTTGGACGATATGCTTCAAAAGTACAAAACATGTCTTTGGCAGAGCACTGAGTTGAGACCTTTCTACGTTGTGTGAAATCTTATATCAAAGTGTACCCGTCAGTCTTTTTGGTGAGTCTTTGGAGAAAGTTTTGGGAAATGACGTTGAGAAGGAAATCTTGACCAAATATCGAACTGTTGCGATCGTGGGTTTGTCCAAAGATTCTTCAAAGCCCAGTTATGTCGTGGCTGAGTATTTGAAGAATCATGGGTTTCACATTATTCCTGTTAATCCGACTGCAGAAGAGATTCTCGGGGAAAAAAGCTACTACAGCCTTCTTGACATGCCTGTTGCTGTTCAAAAAACGATTGACGTTGTGGATATTTTCAGGCGTTCTGAGGATGTGTTGCCAGTGGTGGAACAGGCGGTTCAGTTGAGAAAATTGCTTGGCGTTCCGCATGTGGTTTGGATGCAGCTTGGAATAATCAATGAACAGGCTGCCATTATGGCTCGAAAGGTTGGCATGACGGTGGTCATGGATAAATGCATGAGACTCGAGCATATTCGGGTTTTTGGCGACGCCTAGGACACTGCTGAAAATCCGTATTTTGCTGAGGTTCTTTTCTAAGCAATGCCACCGATTAGTAGCGAAACCACGGATGCGAGCACGATGATGACTACTGTTTCAAGCAGTGTGATTTTCCAGTGTACTTTGGTTCTTTTTGATCGGTAGCGGACAAGGAAGACTCCTACTATGGTTGCAACTATAGCTAGGGATAAGATTAGGTCGTATGGTCTGGGCAGCATTAGGTAGGCTGCTATCGGTATTATTCCTGCCATAAAAGTTGTTGTGCCGCAGGTTATGGCTGCGATAATGTTTGCTCTACTTATCTCTTTGTGCAGCACTGTGAACAGGTGTTTGACAAGCATTAATGATTTGTCGCGTTCTTGGTGATCAACAATGTCGCTGAGGCTGTAGTTCATCAGGTTCTGAAGAGTGAGCATATCTGCCAAGTCCTCTGTGATTCCTCCGAGCAGAAAGCTGGAAAAATTCGTTATAGCAACTGCTCCGAGGGTTAGGAACGCTGCAAAAGCTGCTGCTTTGAACGTCAATCCCGCTATGAATGCTGAAAGAATGACGACAAGTCCAGTGATGGAACCATCCACTAATCCTGCAACAATTTCAAGTATTGGCTCTTTTTTCAGCAATAGGCTTTGCCATTCTTTGCCTAGTTTGGCTCCTTGTTCGGTGAGTTGAACGGTGTTTTCGGTGTAGCGAATCAAACCTTCTGAAGTCATGTTGTTCAGGGCTTTGTCGATGTCGCTCATTTCGACGCATGCAAAGCCTGCGCAGACTTTGTCGATCTCATGTTTCAGAATGGGTTTCTCCAGTGCGGTTCGTTTGCTAAGGTCTAGCAGAACGATTATGCTTATTATGTCAGGTAAATCCTGAATTTCAAACGCCAATCGACAAAATCACCGTTTACATGTGAAAAATCAAGAACTGAAACTAATAACTCTTGCGCGGGTTTTCAAGAAATCTTGCGTAGATTTCGGAAAATCAATTAAGCTTGTTGATCAAATATCTGTATTTATGAAAGATCAGGTTACTATTCTCGGTTTTGCAGGCAGTCTGCGAAAGGGTTCCTTCAATAAGGCATTGTTGCGGACAGCGGTGGAGTTGGCTCCAGAAGACGTGAAAATTGAGACCTTTGATCTTGAGGGAATTCCGCCCTTTAACCAGGATTTTGAACGCACTCCGCCTGCAATAGTTAAGGAATTTAAGGCTCGAATAAGAACAGCAGACGCAGTTTTGATTGTAACTCCTGAATATAATTATGGTGTGCCTGGAGTGTTGAAGAATGCGATTGATTGGGCTTCGAGACCTTATGGTGATAATGCTTTTGATGGTAAACCTGTGGCGTTGATGAGTGCTTCTACGGGAATGCTTGGAGGTGCGAGGGCGCAGTATCAGCTGAGGCAGACGTTTGTGACGTTTGACATGCACGCTGTAAATAGACCTGAGGTTTTTGTGGCTCATGTTAATGAGAAAATCAGTGAGGACGGTAAGGTAACTGATGAAGATACTGTTAAGAAGGTCAGGAAGTTAATTGAGAATCTGGCGAATTTGAGTAGGAAACTGAACCAGTAGCTTTCTAATCGAATGTGAAGGCTGAAGGGCAAAGCGTGTTTACCACGCAAATCCCGCATTTGGGCTTCTTTGCTGTGCAGATTCGTCTGCCGTGGAATATCAGCAGGTCTGTGAATCGCATCCACTTGTTTCTCGGGACAAGCTTCATCAGGTCTTGCTCAATTTTCTTTGGGTCTTCATTTTCTGTGAGTCCAAGTCTTTGTGATAGTCTGCGAACGTGTGTGTCTACTGCTATCCCTTCGACAACTCCGTAAGCGTTTTGCAGGACGATGTTTGCTGTTTTTCTGGCAACGCCTGGCAACTCAAGAAGTTCTTTCATGGTTTTGGGCACTTGTGAACTGTACTTTTCAACCAGCATTTTTGTGCAATTTTTGATGTTTTTTGCTTTGTTGTGGTAGAATCCTGTGGGTTTTATGTCTAGTTCAAGCTTTTTCAGGTCGGCATTGGCGTAGTCTTTTGCTGTTTTGTATTTTTTGAATAATGTTTTTGTTACGAGGTTTACTCTTTCGTCTGTGCATTGGGCTGATAGGATTGTGGCTATTAGAAGCTCTAGTGGGTTTTTGTAGTTTAGGGCTATTTTTGCGTCTGGATGTTCTTTTTCGAGCAGTTCAATTATTCTTGGCACTCTAATCTTGACGTCAGAGTTTTTGTCGATCTGTTGCTGTCTCAGATTTTTAACCCCCTATATATAGGATCTTTACTTATTCAAATGCTTAACTTGAAATAAATAGTATGTTGGGTTATGTTTCTGTTTCAAGCACGCGTTTAGGTAAGTCAAGTCCCTTTATTTCCGCAATCCTTGGTGCATAAAGCTTTTAGTTGCAGGGACTATAATCTGTTTTTAGGTGGTATTATCTGGGTATCAAACTAGATGTTGATGGTGAAGAGATTGAGCTTAACGAGTTTGTTCAGAAGATCTTGACGGGAACGGTTATTGGTGCGGTTACTTCTCTGCGGGGAATAAAAAAGGATTGGAAACGAATCGAAATCATCGTAACGAAATAGAAGCCTTATCCGCCTAGCCTTGCGGTAATCCCCGAATCGCAATCTCTGCAAACATCTCTCTCTTAGCCTTGCAGATTGGGCAAATGTACGGAGGGTCTTCACGGAAAACGACGTAGCCGCATTGTTTGCAGTACCATAGTTTCTTCTTAATCTGCAAGGATGTTTCGGTGGCTGGCGCGCTTGTCTCTGTCTTCTTTTCATTCATCGTTTCTGCTGTAGGAGCGTATGATCTGATCTGTTTTTCCTTGGGTCTTCGCTCTGGAACTGGAGGTATTGGCAATTTGCCTTCGTACAAATCTTTTCTGACGTACAAAGCGCAATAGCATGTGCCAAACTCTGCAACATCTGGGTCTCGGTAGTCGCATGGGCAGATTATGTCTCTGTCGAGTTCAAGGTTTCCTGATGCTAACCTGCAGGGGCAGGATGGGTAGCCGAGGCGTTCCTCATTTTCCTTCAGTCCTTGAAGCAGGTTTTGCAGGAATTCAGGGTCAGGATTCAAGTAGTATCCATAGGTTTTAGCGTCGCTTTCTGCTCGTTGCCGCACCTTCTCGAGCGGGATCAAATCATCAATACCTCTTTGATCTTGTCCTTGCGGAATCCTGTGATCAAGGTCTTGTCGTTTATTATTATGGCGGGGTAACTCAAGCTGCCTCCAAGGCTTAGAATGTGTTCTTTTATCTTGTCTTTGTCCTTGTCATCGCACAGGTCAACGTCTACATATTCAAACTCGATGTTGTTGTCCTTGAAAAACTGCTTTGTCATTTTGCACCAGGCGCAGGTGCTCAAAGCGTATATGAAGATCTTGTTCTCTTTGTTTTTCCCGGGGACTTTTTTGACATCCATTGTTCTTTTCTCCTGTCTTTAGAGAGTAGTTTGGTGGTGTGATATATTATTTTGTATGGAGTTGAGCCTCATAATCTCTTGTTAAGCGTCGATGAGGTTCGCGAAGGCTGTCTGTACAACCTCCGTCATCGCTGGATGAATGTGCATCGCACGAGCAACGGGAACCAACGTTCCATCCCCCACAGCCATTGCGTCAACAATCTCTTGGATGAGTATGGAAGCTTGAGGACCTATTATGTGACCTCCAAGAATCTTGCCAGTTTTGCGTTCCAATATTACTTTTACAAAACCTTTCGGCGAACCCATTGCTGCTCCCATTGCGGTGTCCTTGTAGAAGGCTTTGCCCACGAGTATTTTGTAGCCTTGTCTTCGAGCTTCTGATTCAGTGAAGCCTACTGAAGCAACTTGAGGATGAGAAAAAACTGCATGCGGGGCAGCATGATAATCCATTTTGGCTTTGTGGTCGCTGTGGGCGTTGTGCCACGCAACTTGAGCTTCAAGGTTGGCAACGTGCTTGAACATTTCCTTGCCAATGGCGTCGCCGAAAGCCCAGATATTTTTCTTGCGGGTTTCCAAAAACTCATTAACCTTAACATAACCACGCTCATCCAGTTCTACGCCAGTTTTCTCAGGTTTTAACAAGTCAGAATTGGGTTCACGACCTGCAGCAACAAGCAAGGCACGCGCTGAAAACTCTCGGATCTGTCCGTTCTCTCGGCTTTTGGCAGTCACTATCTTCAAGCCATTATTCTCCCTGACTTCAACAGCTTCATGATTCGTGATTATCTCCATTCTCTTTGACATTTCTTCTTTCAAAAGTTCCGACACTTCCGGCTCCTCTTCAGGCACAATTCTGGAAGCCCTTTGGATTATCGTTACTTTGGTTCCCATACTTGAAAAGAAGTGTCCATACTCGGCCGCAATGTATCCTCCACCGATAATTGCCATGCTTTCTGGTTGAGTATTCAAGTTCAGCACAGTGTCGCTGGTTAAGTAGTCTATTTTATCCAGGCCTTTAACTGGTGGCACTGCAGGTCTTGCTCCCGAAACGATGAATATTTTATCCGCTTTGATGGTTTCGTCGCCGGCTTTCATTGTATAGTCTGCAATGAACTCTCCTGTGGTCTTGTACCACTTGATATTCGAATCTTTTTCCACGGCTTTGGCTTGCCTTTCAACGTCATCGTCTACGAGCTGGTGCATACGGTTCATTACTTCTGTGAAACTGATCGAGTTTACTGAAGCACTGATGCCTAGTTCGTTGGCTTCTTGAATCATGGAAATTACATCGGCTGGATAGATGAGTATTTTTGAGGGAACGCATCCGCGGTTGATGCATGTTCCACCCATTCGTCCATATTCCACCAGAGCTGTTTTCAAGCCGTTGGCAACAGCGTTTGCAGCTACTATCATGCCTGAGCCTGAACCAATGACTAGCACGTCATACTTTTCCACAGAATCGACCTCGACAATATGGAATAATATTGTGGGATAAATGCTTTAGGAAGCCTAAGCCTGTACGGAAGGATTTGACGATTCGTCTGCTGATACATGCGAGGCTTCTTGAATGTCTTCAACGTGTTTCATGTCTGTCAGAAACCATGCAAAGAGGAGCACAATGGTGCCAGTTGCCGCGCATGCTAAGAAAAGGTTCGCTGTTCCTGTGAATCCTGCGATTATTCCTGAAAGCATCATTCCAAATGGACTCGCAGCGCTTGAAAGTGACATGAGAACGGAGTTGACTCTGCCCTGCATTTGGGCGGGAACGATCGTTTGAATAATGGTGCGGAACAACACGTTGGCAGGAGCAACACCGAAAGTCATGACGAACAGGCTGGCTCCCATAAACCAGAATAATCCGAAAGGCGTCAAACCCACAAGGGCATATCCGAGAAAACAAGTAAGTATGAATATCATGCTTGTTAACATTTTCCTTCTGAACTCTTTCAGCATCATGAAGCCTCCGCCAGCTAACATTCCGAATTGTGTTACCGCCGTGACAAAGCCAAAATCCACAGCTCCACCATGATGATCATAGCTTACGAAGTAAGGAAGCAACGTGGAAAGAGGCATTAACAGAAAGTTCAACGTCGTTGCCATGAAAATCAAAGGCAAAAGCCCTCTCGATTTTCTTATGAAGCCAAAGCCTTCCTTGAAATCCTCTTTGAACGACGATTTCTCATGTTTTTCTCTGACTGAAGGTATTCTGATGAATAGAAGCGAGGTTAACGCAATCATGAATGTGGCTGGATCAATCCACAAAATCTGATCTATTCTCCAAAGAACCAGCAGAAGCGCTGCGGCGACAGGACCTACTAAAGTCATGACTCCAGTGAGAAGATAATTAAGTCCATTTATCCGGCTCAGCTTCTCTCGGGGAACCATGATTGGAACAATCGCCTCCACTGCTGGGGCATGAAAGGCTTGGCAGCAACTTCGAAACACGAGTAAAACCAGAATATATGCAATTGAAACAACGCCTGACCAAAAAAGGAAAATCAGCAGAACCGTCGACAGAGCCTGCAGAAAATCCACGACGCCTATCAATACTTTGCGGCTCCACCGATCCACGATCACGCCTGCAAAAGGCGTCAGGAGTATCATGGGAGCGAAACCTGCAACGGAAGCAAGAGCCAAATACCATGCACTTTCAGTTTCTATAGTTATCCACCAGATCACCACGAACTGCGCAACCGACGATCCTAGAAGAGAAATCTGCTGTCCGCCAAAAAACAAAAGATACCCTCGGAATGAGGACTGATCAGCCTGCGTCTGCAAACCTTTCTCCACTCTTGCCTTTGGAAAGGCTGTGCAGGGTATTATTATTTTTGTTCGCATTCAAGAAGAGCGTGACGTGGCAAGTTTTCCATCGGAGAATCTAATCACCCGAGTTGTCGAAGAAGACGCACTCAATTCATGCGTGAGCACTAGGCAAGATTCGCCTTAGAGATGCGTTTTTCTGACTGGTTTGGAAAAAAGTAGAAAAATGGGAACCGAAGGGTTATTTCTTGGCTTCCTCGAATCTCTTATTGGCTTCATTCCAGTTGACTATATTCCAGAAAGCTTCGACAAATCTGGCTCTCTCATTCTTGTAGTCAATATAGTATGCGTGTTCAAACACGTCCAGAACCATCAGAACCTTGAATGATGGATACACGTTTGTGTTGTGTTTTTCTATCTGCATTATTATGGGTCTTCCCGTCTGAGAGCAGAGCGTTAGCGCCGCCCACCCTGAACCTTCAACACTCATCGCAGTCTGCGTAAACTCTTTCTTGAATCTGTCAAAACTTCCGAACTCCTTGTCCAGGGCTTCGCCCAAAGCTCCGCTTGGTTTTCCGACTCCTTTCCCAACGGGCGCAAGGTTTCCCCAGAAGAGCGAATGCAAAAGGTGTCCTCCGATATTGAACGAAAGCTCTTTCAAAGTAGATTTCATGTCCAAATCAGTGCCTTCTTTTCTTGCCTTGTCAAGTTTCTCCAGAATCGCGTTTGCCCCGTTCACGTAAGCTTGGTGATGCTTCTGATGGTGAATTTTCAATTGTTCTTCTGATATGTAGGGCTTCAATTCGGTGTATTCATAGGCAAGTTTTGGCAATGCGTAGAACTTGGTTTTTTCCAAACTTGTCACCTTATAGTATTCTGGTTCAGAGGAGGTTTTTATGTTTTGTCACTTTATGCGCTTGTAGGTTGGTATGGCTAAGTATTTTCACGTGGAAAGGCTTGCGGCTAATTTGCCCTTGTGTCATGAGCCAGACTGCAGGCATTGCTATGTTGAGGAGGTGGTCAGACATGCATGCAGGGGCACAGAAAGCTTTATTCTGCTTTTCTCGGTAGATTTATCAGGGGCAACTCTGTGAAAACTAAGCCTGACAGAATACTGGATTGCTTGGGTTTGTATTGTCCTGAACCAGTCTTCAAAACCAGATTGGAGCTAGACGAGTTGAAAGTTGGAGAAGTTCTCGAAGTTTTGGCTGACGATCCAGCAGCAGAATCAGACATAAGGAGCCTTGTGAAGAATCTTGAGCAAGAGCTTATAGACGTGAGTAAAGAAGGTAATAGTGTTAGGATTTTAATAAGGAAGGTAAAATAGAAGTTACTGAGGGTTGAAAATGGCTGGAAAGAAAAAGATTCTATATGTCCAAACGAGTGGAGTTGACAATCCTGAACGTGCCTATGCACCTTTTATCCTAGCCACGACTGCAGCAATGATGAATGTGGAAGCCACAGTCTACTTCGTCATAAAGGGCGTGACGCTGGTCAAGAAAGGAGAAGCTGAGAAAATCAAAATGGGAAGCTTTCCGTCTCTCAGAGAAGTCATGAATCAAGCTGTGAAAGCTGGCGTGAAACTGTTTGTGTGCGAACAAAGCTGCCAGTTACTATCGATTCCACGAGGCGACTTCACGTCCGAAGCCATAGTAGTTGGTGCCGCAACGTTGAATGATTTGGCACTTGAAGCCGACGCCGTACTCTGCTTCTGAACGTGTTAACCAATGTCTGCAGAAAAACGAATCTACATGGATTACACGGCTGGAAAGCCTATTGACGATCGCGTAATAGAAGCCATGCTGCCCTACATGCGATCATTCTACGGCAATCCTGCATCGCTACATCAGTTTGGTCAAGAACCGAGAAAAGCCCTAGATGAAGCAAGAACAAAAGTTGCAGAGTTGATCAATGCCGAGAAAAAGGAGTCAATCATTTTCACATCTGGCGCAACCGAAAGCAACAACATGGCAATCAAAGGCGTTGCATTCCGCAACAAAGACCACGGAACCCATATAACCACTTCAAACATCGAACATATGTCAGTAATCAACCCAATCAAATATTTGACAACAAGAGGGTTTGAGGCTACGTTCGTTCCAGTTGACCGCGATGGACTTTTAGATCTTGAAAATCTGAAACATGCAATGACGGACAAGACTGTCTTGGTTTCAATCAATTATGCGAACGGCGAAATTGGAACGATTCAACCTGCACAGGAAATCAGCCAAATCGTACATGGCAAAAAAGCCTATCTTCACATGGACGCCACTGCTGCAGCGGGACAAGTTCCAATAGATGTACAGAAAGAAGAAATAGACTTACTCACGGTATCCTCAAACGACATGTACGGACCAAAAGGCGTAGGCGCGCTCTACATAAAAGAAGGAGTGAGAGTCGAACCACTACTCCACGGTGGAGGACAAGAAAGAGGACTGAGGTCTGGAACTGAAAATTTGCCAAGTATAGTTGGGTTTGGAAAAGCTGCAGAGATAACGAAAAAAGAAATGCAGGCTGAAGGTGAGCGACTGGCAGGATTGCGCAATAGGCTCATCAAAGGCTTGCTTGAAGGGATTCCTTACGCATTCCTAAATGGGCATCCGACAAGACGTTTGCCTAACAACGCTTATGTTCGATTCAGCTTCATCGAAGGTGAATCGATGTTGTTAAGCTTGGACATGTTGGGCGTAGCAGCATCTTCAGGCTCGGCATGTACTGCTAAGACTTTGGAGCCTTCGCATGTGTTGTTAGCTATTGGTTTGAAGCATGAGGAGGCGCATGGTTCGTTATTGTTCACGTTGGGCAAACAAAACACTCAAGAAGAAATTGATTACGTTATAAGCATAATGCCCAGCATAGTGGAGAGATTGAGAGCAATTTCACCGTTGACGCCAGAGGAGTTGAGGGAGCGGTGTACACCGAGAAAGTGATGGAGCACTTCAAAAATCCGAGAAACATGGGCGAAATCTCGGATGCTGATGGAGTCGGCACTGTTGGCAATCCAGTTTGTGGAGATCTGATGACGATATACATCAAGGTAAAGGACAATCGTTTGGAAGACATAAAATTCAAGACATTTGGTTGCGGAGCAGCAATTGCCACAAGTAGCATGGTGACCGAAATAGCGAAGGGCAAGACTCTTGAGGAAGCAATGAAGATCACTCGTGCGAACGTTGCAGACTCGCTTGGCGGTTTGCCTCCGGTTAAAATGCACTGCTCCAACTTGGCCGCAGATGCTTTGCATGCGGCAATTGAAGATTATTATAAGAAACAAAAAGAGAAAGAGGTTAAAAAATGAAACCACAATTCGTACGTTGTGAATACTGCAAAATGGAAATCCCTCAAGAACAGTGTGAACTTGCAGCTTTTCGAACAGTCATTAATGGAAAAGAGTATCTTTTCTGCTGTGCGAAATGCGCCCAACAATACCAGAAGAAAGCCAAGAAATCAGCCCTGAAGGCAACTCGCACGCATCGATAAGGAATATATGAACCCGCTAAACAAATACCGTTGCTGGTGATTGTCTTGACATGTTGGAAATGGTTTGGCACGGTTTTGAAAGAAGCTGGCGTAGAAGTCTCTGACAAAAACAAAGAGAAAGTCGATAATGTAATTCACTTGTATATCGGCGAGCAGTCCAGTTATGGGTGCTGTTCAGCTGACTGGAGAAAGGCTCGAAAAGAGATAGAAGCCAACCCGAAAATGAGAAAGGAATTGGTCGACAAACTAAAAACAGTCGTATAAAGCTTTCATGAATGCCAGCGCGCTCCCATTTTTCTTTGCCGTGGAAGGAAGGATCAACAAGCTAGCTCAGTTGTTGGCATTTTGGGCAAATATATGAAGCTGTGCTTCCTGTTCTTATTTTCTCAATGATTGTTCCGCACGTCGGACATGGTTTTTCTGTTTTGTATCCCACCAAGAACTTAGCTCCTGTGAATCTTCCTTTTCGTCCGTAGAAGTCTTTTTCGTATGCTAATCCGCCTAGTCTGATGCTTCTGTTCAGCACGTCTCTGATGGCACTGTACAGCTTCTTCTTTTCGGTCTCTGTGAGAGTAAGGATTTTTCGGTTCGGGTGTAGTTTGGCTTTGAACAAGATATCCTGGACGTAGACGTTTCCGATTCCAGCAACGTTCTTCTGATCAAGAAGGAAACTTTTCACGCTTGTTTTTCTGTTTCCTAACAGTTTCTTGAAATAGTCAAGCGTGAATGTTTTGTCCATTGGCGATTTTCCGAGGCTGGTCGTCATTTTGTGGCTCCGCAGGTCTGTTTCTGATGCTAGGTGGATGTATCCGAACCACCAGAAATGTGCGGTGAATCCAGTTTTGTCTGAAAAAACGAGTTTGAATTGATATTGGTCAGGGAGCTTTTGTTCGGGCTTGAAGTAGATTAGTTCTGCACCCATTCCCAGGTTTATCAACAAGTATCGAGCTTGATTCAGTTTTAGGAACAGCCATTTTCCATGGCTCGCAACGTCTTCCACTGTTTTTCCCTTGATCGCTTTGACGAATTTTGAAACTGGAACGTTCAGATTTTTGGGTTGCTTGACTTCGACGTCTTCAATAGTTTTTCCCTTAAGTCCTTTGTGCATCTGTTTGGCAATCACAGTTATTTCAGGTAGCTCAGGCATGTCTCTCACAACTGTTACGGCAGACCTTAAATAAAATGAACTGATAAGACTTGTCATTCAGATGAAGGTGATGTCTATGGCGAAGTGGGAATGCACGGTTTGCGGATACATTTATGACTCGGCAATAGGCGACCCAGAACATGGTGTCAAACCGGGAACGGCTTTCGAAGATCTGCCTGATGATTGGGTTTGCCCCGTCTGTGGTGCTGCCAAAGATCAGTTTGTGAAAAGAGAGTAGATTGCTGAGCTAAGAACGGCAAAGCATGGAAGAAACAGTCAGCCTATGTATATGTTCATGGCATATGTTTTTTTCAAAAACTTATTATCGCAATTATGCTAAATTAGAGTTGACCGCCTATGTCCATTGCCAAGATACGAAAGAGAGACGGCAGAATTGTGGATTTCGATCCCAATCGAATTAAAGATGCCGTACATAGAGCGTTTATCGCCGTTGAACTCGGAGATGGTGAAAAAGCCGAGAGCGTGACTCGAGAAGTTGTCAGGTTGCTTGAGAGTAAATTCACAGAGCAGATTCCGTCAGTCGAAGATGCTCAGGACTTCGTTGTTAAAGTTTTGACGAAGAATGGTTTCGAAAAAGTTGCTCATGAATATGAAGCTTATAGGATAAAGAAAACCGAGATTCGAGCGTTGAGGGAAAGCCTTGGGATTGAAGCTCCAAAACTAACTGTAAACGCTCTCGAAGTATTGCAGCAAAGGTACCTCCTTAAGGACGAAAACGGGCAGGTCACGGAGACGCCAGCTAAACTTTTCATGAGAATTGCTGGAGCCGTGGCTGAAGCTGAAAGAGTGCATGGCGGAAACCCAAAGTATGCTAAAGAAGCTTTCAACCAGATGATGGCGAGGCTCGAATTCGTTCCAAACTCGCCTACGTTGTTTAACGCTGGAACTCCACTTGGACAACTGTCTGCGTGCTTCGTGTTGCCTGTTGAAGACAGTTTGGAAGGCATTTTCACGTCGGTAAAGAACACTGCGATAATTGAAAAGAGCGGTGGTGGAGTTGGCTTTGACTTTTCTAGGTTGCGACCCAAGGGCGACATCGTTCAATCAACAAAGGGAGTAGCTTCAGGTCCTGTAAGCTTCATGCGAGTTTTTGACACGGCTACTGAAATCATAAAGGCTGGTGGAAAACGCAGAGGAGCCATGATGGCTATCTTGCGGGTTGATCATCCTGATGTTCTTGAATTCATAACTTCCAAACGCAAGTCTGGGTTTCTCTCGAACTTTAACATTTCAGTGGCGGCAACTGACGAATTCATGAAAGCTGTTGATGAAGACGGTGAATATTGGCTTGTGAATCCCCGAAGCAAGGAGAAGACTGGCAGGCTCCTGGCTCGAGACGTCTGGGACCTCATGGCAAAATCCGCTTGGGAAAGCGGAGATCCCGGAGTGGTTTTCATTGACGAAATTAATAGGCATAATCCAACACCGCAGGTTGGACGCATAGAGTCAACAAACCCTTGTGGCGAGCAACCTTTGCTTCCTTACGAATCCTGCAATTTGGGCTCGATTAACGTTTCTAGGATGATTGAAGACAGAAAGGTAAATTGGGATAAACTGCGGGAGACGGTGAGAAGTGTTGTGCAGTTTCTGGATAATGTCGTGGATGTGAATAGGTATCCTTTGCCAGAGACGGACGCGATTACAAGGGCAAACCGAAAGATCGGCTTGGGTATAATGGGGTTTGCTGATCTGCTGATCAAGCTGGGAACCCCATATAATTCTGAGGAGGCTCTGCAATTCGGCGAGAAGCTGATGCGATTTGTCGAAGAGGAATCGCATAAGAAATCCGTGGAACTCGGCGAAGAGCGTGGTTCCTTCCCGAATTTTGACGGGAGCATCTGGAAAGATAAGTATAGCAGCATGAGAAACGCAACAGTCACGACGATAGCCCCAACGGGAAGCATCAGCATCATCGCAGGTTGCTCTTCAGGCATCGAACCGCTTTTCGCGATAAGCTTCATCCGAAACGTTTTGAGCGGAACCCGTCTTTTCGAGACAAATCCACTGTTTGAGATAGTGGCGAAGGAACGTGGGTTCTATAGTGCCGGGCTTCTTGAGGAAATCGCTAAGACAGGCTCAGTTCAGCATATTGATGGAGTTCCTGATGATGTCAAGAAATTGTTTGTCACAGCCTTGGACATTGAGCCTGAATGGCATGTCAGAATGCAGGCTGCTTTTCAAAAATTCACTGACAATGCTGTTTCAAAAACCGTCAATCTGCCAACCAGTGCGACTGTTGAGGATGTCAGAAAAATCTACGATCTCGCATGGAAGCTGAAATGCAAGGGAGTCACTGTGTTCAGATATGGAAGCAAACCAGAGCAAGTGCTTTACATAGGTGAAGTGAAAAGCAAAGAGGGCACGTTCGTTTCGGCGGAATCTGAATACTCGGGCGGATGCCCAACTCAGACCTGTCCTTTCCCGGGATAGACGATAAGAGCAGTGCCCGAATAGGTGATTGGACAGAGAGCCCGATTACTTGGAGATTTCCAATTTGTAGGTTGTTTTCACGCCTGCTTTGTCGAAAATCTTGCCTACTGGGCAACTCTGTTTTGTCAGCTCGTGGATTCTTTGGATTCTGTCTTCACGCACGTCTGCGCTCACAGTGATTTCAAAGTTTGTCTCGGTTATAGTTCCCGCTTCTGCGGTTTTGATTGCTTGTGTTTTAATCTCTAAATCTTTCAAGGCGATCCTCATCTTTTTGGCCGTCAATGCGAAAATAGTTGCATAGCAACCTGCAAAGCTCATTAAAGCAAGTTCTAGAGCTGATGTCCCCATGTCAGTGCCATCATCATCCCTTGGAAGATCCAAGCAAACGGCGTGTGATCGACCGTCGTCAACATCTATTCTGAAATCCTTCACAAGTCTAGCGTTTCCATAAAGTTTAGTCAATATTTCCACCTCCGTTCTGTAAGGAGTGAGTCGCTATAAAATATTCCTCCCGATGTTATTCATCAAACCCTGTGGGACAACAAAAGTGTCCGAATATAATGAAAGAGAGGTGAGGCCGTTTGTCATTGCTCTCTTTCTAGCAGCAGCAACCGCAATCACATGAATGCCCTGAATCTTCCTGTTTGCTCACGAATTTCATCGGGTTTTTGTCAAAGGTTGTTTTGCATGATTGGTTGCAGAAGTAATAGGTTTTGCCCATGTGTTCTGATTTGAACTTCGCTGTTTTTTCGTCCACGTTCATCCCGCAAACTGGATCTTTAACCATTTGCATCTTCACCTCCCACTCACGCACTGTATTTCTCAAATCCGAGCTTCGCGAATTTCAACGTTGCTGAATTCGTGACCACCGTCAATGAGCTGATTGCCATTGCACCTGCCGCAAACATTGGGTTCAGCAGTCCAGCGGCTGCTACTGGTATCATAGTCGTGTTGTATGCGAATGCCCAAAACAGGTTGGAATTGATTTTTCTCATTGTCTTCTTGCTTAGCTCTACTCCAAGTGCTACGTCTCTGAGGTCATCTTTGATTAGCACTATTCCGCCAGTTTCTTTTGCGATGTCCGTGCCGCTTCCGATGGCTATGCCGATGTCGGCTTGAGCCAATGCTGGTGCATCGTTGATTCCGTCACCGACCATTGCTACTGTTTTTCCTTCTGTCTGCATTTTCTTAATGGTGTTGACTTTTTCCCATGGCAGCACATTGGCTATTACTTGGTCAATGCCCAGTTGGTTGGCAATAGCTTTTGCAGTTCTTTCGTTGTCGCCAGTCAGCATGGCAACTTCTAGGCTCATGCTTTTCAGCTTCTTTATTGCTTCCACAGCATTTTCCTTTGGAGTGTCCATTGCGGTGATTATGCCAGCGACCTTGCCGTTTACAGCCAAGATCATCGCCGTTTTGCCTTGTTCTTCGAGTTTTAGAAGGCCATTCTCCAATTGCTCAATCGAGACTTTTTCCTGTTGCATGAGTTTTCGGTTTCCAAGTAGAATCCTGTTCTTTTCGTAGGAACATTGTACTCCAAGTCCTGGCACTGCCTTGAATGATTGTGCGTCAGGAATGTCGAGTTCGTATCGTTTCGCGGCTTTCATAATTGCCTCTGCAAGTGGATGCTCCGAACCTTTTTCGGCGAGAGCTGCAAATCTCACGATATCCTTCTCTACGTAGTTACCATACGAGAGAACGTCAGTGACTGAAGGTTCTCCTTTGGTTAAAGTTCCCGTTTTGTCAAATACTATGGTGCTGAGTTTTCTGGCTTTTTCCACGTATTCACCGCTTCTGAGAAGAACGCCATATTCTGCACCTTTTCCCACTCCCGCCAATATTGCTGTCGGCGTAGCGATTCCCAAGGCGCATGGACAGGCAATGAGGATTACGGCAAGCAGTGCAAAGAATGCGGCTGAGAAACCGCTAACAAAGTACCAGTAAATGAATGAGGCTGCTGCCACCGAAAAAACCATCGGAACAAATTTCTCGACAACCCTATCCGCGAATCTTTGAACAGGAGCGCTTGAAGCTTGTGCTTCTTCCACCAAATGTATGATCTGTGAGAGCGCAGTTTCTTCTCCAACCTTGGTAACCTCAACTCTAAGCAATCCATTCTTATTCAAAGTAGCCCCAATCACTTCGCTACCCACGCTTTTCTCAACGGGTATACTCTCACCCGTGATTATCTTTTGGTCGACGGACGAATAGCCTTCTGTGACAACGCCATCAGCGGGGATTTTCTCTCCAGGCTTCACGACAACGATGTCGTTCACTTTGAGTTCGTCAATTGAGACTTCAACTTCTTTTCCATCTTTGAGCACTCGAGCCGTCGTAGGCTGAAGCTCAAGCAGTTTTCGGATAGATGCTGCTGATCGTCTCCTCACGCTTTCCTCGATATATTTGCCCAGTAAAACAAAGGCAAGTATTCCGATCGATACTTCTAGGTAGCCTTCGCCGACTGCGATTTGAGGAAAGAATGCGTTGGCTGCTCCGAACGCCCACCCAGCGATTACTCCTGCTGAGACGAGTACGTCCATGTTTATGGCGCGGTTTTTGATAGATTCATAAGCTCCATAAATGATAGACCATCCTGCTATCCAGACGACTGGTGTTGACACTATGAATATTGCTAGACTGTATACTGACATGCTGCCGAGGATGGTGAAGGTCATTATTGCCGCTACAAGACCAAAGGTCACTAGAACTCGAAGTGCAGCAACGGCAACCACGCCTGCTAGAGTAACTGCTACTCTACGTCTCATAGCTTTCAATTCTTGTTCAGGCTGAGTGTAAACGCGGGCGCATGATTCGGAACAGAAATAGTAGGTTCGGTCACCGATTTTTCTTTTTATGGCAGTTTCTTTGTCTACTTCCATTCCACATACTGGGTCTTTCGGCATCTCATGCTTCTCCTATGTTGCACATATTCTCGTGTGCAAAGGGAAGTATTTAAATATATCTTTTAAAGATATATCTTCAGAAGATCAAAGTGTAGGAACATGAGCGACGAAATCAACAATGTCATATCCGACTTTTCCCGATTCTACATACTAACCATCTTATATGAGGGCCCATGTCACGGCTACGATATAATCAGTCGATTCAAAAAGAGAATTGGTAAGGACGTAAGCCCAAGTCTTGTGTATCCCTTTCTAAGACAACTTGAGAAAAGAAACTTGGTGAAACACACCTGCAAGGCAATCGGAGCCAAACAAAAAAAAGTCTTTGAACTAACACCTATGGGAAGGGCACTTTGTGAAGACTTGTTTAGAAGGTTTTCTGACCTTGTATCCGTCGCGATTGAGCCCAGCCTTGAGATCTGTGCTAGCTGTGGATGCAAGGTTTATGAAGGCGGCTATACGGAAACCGTAGATGGTGAAGAAATGAAGTTCTGCTGCATACATTGTGCCAAGTCATACAAGATGACCCACAGGAAAGCTCGCTGAAACTTCATTTTAGACTCTTTTGGTTTGACAATATCATCTGTAGTGTCTTAAGCATGGAAGATGTTAAATACTCTACGGCATAAGTTAGGATGCTGTTTATATATCATCGCAAAGGAGGCGAGAAGAAAACATGGCTAGTAAAATGACATATCTGATGCTTGGTGGACTATTGATTCTCATAGCGCTAATCCTGCTCGTAGTTCAGCACTTCGGCATGTACAATTTCTACGGTGACCCGAGCAACAAATGGTACTTCTACGGTCTAGACGGTCTCATTGGGCTCATTGGAATAATCTTGGCAGCATTGCCCTACATCAGGAAACAGCCAGCGCCAACACCCAGCTAACTTTTCTCTTTGGCAAGCTTCATTCTCTTTAATGTCTTTCTTTATCTCAGAGTTTCAATGATAGCTGACATCCCGCTTGCGGCAATCACTAATAATTCAAACGTCTTGTACGCATCAATCATATTGCCTGCGGAAAACTCTACCTTTAATCCGTCAACTCTGCTAACAGAAGGCAACAACGATGCCACGTCTGCGAAACTAGTTGACTGAAACGTAACACCCATTCTCACTGGTTTTTTCGCGATGAGCAGTTTGGTTTTTCCTTTCCGAAAATTGGCCACGGCTTTTTTGACGTTTGCTCGCAGTTCCTTTTCGATCGTTGGCATGCTTTCGCTCTTGGCTGAAAATCGACTCAAAGAGTGTTTCAAAGCAACTGTTCTGGCCCACGGAGAATATCGTTCAACATCATCCTTTAGAAGCTGAGCTTCGCCAGCAACCAAGGCTAAAGGAACTCTGAATTCTCCAGCCACATACCCGTTTAGAAGAAACTCACTCGCAGCAATCGCATTCACTTCAACCTTGCTGATGCTAGCACCACTATAGGTGTGGTCGAACGTGGACTTTGCCGTACCAAACTTCGCGTGATAACCCAAGAACATCGCCAAGTCACATCCTTCCACTCCTGCAACCATGCTTAGAGGCCTTGGAAATCCTCTCACAATCTCCACGTACTCGGGCAGATTATCAATCAGAAGATTAACCATTGGTCCGTGGCTGTCAGCAACTACTACTTTGTCGAAGCCGTTCTTGTTCAGTTCTTCAATGGCTGCCAGCGTAATCCTGGTGGCAATGCCTCTTGCTTCGGCGTACAATGCTCCTTTCAAGCTTGTGTGCCCTGGAATGACAACGTGAGGCATGCCTTCCAAATCCACTGAGATAAACGCTTTCAATTAAATCACTCGATAGAAGTCTATGCATGCCGCATTAAAGTCTTTTTATGCTGGGACTCGTGATGTGGCAGAACCCGATTTATGAACTTGCCTATGTCTGGATTTTCTCTTTTATCGCGTTGCGTTTCTCTTCTGGCAGTGGTCCGAACTTCTTTATTCGGTCTGTGAACATGGTAAACAGTTCTGCTGCTTTCTTGTAGACTGGCAAGGGCACGTAACTGTATCGTACCCGCATGTTCTCGACACCAAATGCTGCGAGTTCTCGCCCCATCTCTATCATTCGTTTCTTCGTGAACTTCTCATCAATCTCTTGTGTGCCCTCAATCACCAAAACACCATCAGCACCAAAAGCGAAAGCACTTAGCAAAAGCTTCTTACCAAGCAGGGCTGAAGTGGGAACAGGCACAATCCGAACGTTTTCAGGATAATTCGTGCGATCCAAACCTAAGAAGTCCATGCCCGTGTAACCTACGTTCTTGTCCACGAAAGCCACAATTCTGATCTCTCCAGCTTGCTTGTCTGCGAGTACACCTTGCAACGTAGCTACTATTTGTTTAGTCGTCGAATTTTTGAAGTCGATAGCCTCTTTTGGACAGACTGGTATGCATGCACCGCAACCAGTGCACTGGAATGGATCTATCTTGGCCTTGCCCTCAACCATGCTGATCGCGTTTACTGGGCAAGTGGGCACGCAGACACCGCAGCCATTACACAAGTCAGAAACAACGAAAGCTTTCTCAGGACTAGTGGTAACGTAATCGCTTTTCAAGAACAATGCTGCCTTCGCCGAGGCACCTAAACCATCAGAAACGGTGTCTCGAACATCCTTTGGGCTCAAACCGCAACCGCAAGCATAGACGCCAGTAACAAGCGTGTCAACAGGGTCAAGTTTCGGGTGTTTCTCAGTAACGAATCCATCTTCTCCTGTGGAGACTTTCATTTTGTCGGCAAGTTCCTTCAATCCAGTGGGGGCAACCATAGGCGTTGCCAATGCAATCATGTCAAACTCGTCTTCTGTCATCTCGCCAGTCACTGTGTCTTCCGCTAGGGCCACAAGCTTGCCATTCTTGTTCTTGTAGACTTCGGCCACTTTGCCTCGGATGAAACTGACGCCCGCTTCTTGATCGCGCCAGTAAAGATCCTCGTATCCTTTGCCTGTTGCTCGGATATCGGTGTAGTAAATGGTAACGTCTATGCCATGCATCTTCTTAAGGACAAACGCCTGTTTCAGTGAGTACATGCAGCAAATGCGGCTGCAGTAAGGAACGTAGTTCTTGTCACGTGAACCAGCACAGAGCACAATTGCCATCTTCTTAACATCGCCGCCATCTGCTCGTTTTACGTAGCCGCCTGTTGGACCTGTTGCGGAAATCAGCCTCTCCAACTGCATCATCGTGATAACGTCTTTGTAGTTGCCAAACCCATAGGTCTCAAGCTTCTTCGCATCATAAAGCTCGAAACCTGTGGCCAGTATTATCGCGCCAACCTTCAAATCAACCGTGCAACCCTGATCAGCCAAACTAATTGCCTTAGCGGGACACAACTGTTCGCATTTTCCACATTTTGTACAAGCCCCAAAATCAATGCAGTAGGCAGATGGAACCGCTTGTGGAAACTCGATGTACGCTGCTTTCCTTGTCGCCAAGCCTTCATTAAACTCGTCAGGAACAACTACTGGACAAACCTTTGTGCACACGCCACAGCTTCGACATTTCTGAACATCCACGCCACGCGGCTTCATGAAAACTTTCACGTTGTAATTGCCCGGTCGTCCACTAATCTCCTTAACTTCAGCGTAAGTAAGTAGATTCACGTTCGGGTTTCGCCCAACTTCCGCCATTCTTGGCGTCAAGATACATTGAGCACAATCCAAGGTCGGGAAAACCTTGGTCAATTTTGCCATGTTGCCGCCTATGCTTGGTTTTCGCTCCACAAGATCAACTTTGTACCCCAAATAACCCAGTTCAAGTGCGGCTGTGATTCCTGATATTCCT
>Ga0335070_10000911_pt1 | contig 33883 bp, 16 predicted proteins | sample Lox_Sample_13_FD_206722 | JGI IMG/M metagenome (GOLD analysis project Ga0335070, IMG submission 206722) | Soil microbial communities from Loxahatchee National Wildlife Refuge, Florida, United States - Lox_Sample_1.3 | ecosystem: Environmental > Terrestrial > Soil > Wetlands | place: USA... | reverse complement strand
CGGACCCGCGGGACCCTGCGGTCCCGTGGCGCCCGTCGCGCCCGTGTCACCGGTGTCGCCCTTGTCACCCTTGTCGCCCTTGTCGCCCTTCTGCGCGATGAGGGCCCACTGCGCCGGGTTCGTGTCCGGCTGGTTGCCCGTGTTGCCGTCGACGAGCGAGACGTAGCTCGAGCCGTTGTACGAGACCGTCTGCAGCGTCGCGTACGTCGTGCCGCCATCCCACGCGCCGAGGAAGTTCATCGACGCGCCCTGAGGACCCTGGGGTCCCTGCGCGCCATCGGCGCCGGGCACGCCCTGCGGGCCGATCGGACCAATCGGACCGAGCGGACCCACCGGGCCCTGCGGGCCCACGGCACCGGCCGGGCCAGCGGGACCCTGAGCGCCCGTCGCGCCCGTGTCGCCGGTGTCGCCCTTGTCACCCTTGTCGCCCTTCTCGGCGACGAGCGCCCACTGCGAGGGACTCGTGTCCGGCTGATTGCCCGTGTTGTCGTCGACGAGCGAGACGTAGCTCGACCCGTTGTACGAGACCGTCTGCAGCGACGCGTAGGTCGCGCCGTTGGACCACGCGCCGAGGAAATTCATCGACGCGCCCTGCGGACCCTGGGGACCCTGCGCACCATCGGCGCCCGGCACGCCCTGGGGCCCGATCGGACCAATCGGACCGAGCGGACCTACCGGGCCCTGCGGGCCCACGGCGCCGGCCGGGCCAGCGGGACCCTGAGCGCCGGTCGCGCCCGTCGCACCCGCCGGTCCAGCCGGACCCTGAGCGCCGGTCGCGCCCGTGTCGCCGGTATCACCCTTGTCACCCTTGTCTCCCTTCTCCGCGACGACTGCCCACTGCGCCGGGCTGGTGTCCGGCTGATTGCCCGTGTTGCCGTCGACGAGCGAGACGTAGCTCGAGCCGTTGTAGGACACCGTCTGCAGCGACGCGTAGGTCGCGCCGTTGGACCACGCGCCGACGAAATTCATCGACGCCCCCTGCGGACCCGCGGGTCCCTGCGCGCCATCGGCGCCCGTCGCGCCCTGCGGACCGATCGGACCAATCGGACCGACCGGGCCGAGGGGACCCACCGGACCTTGCGGCCCGGTCGCTCCCGTCGCACCCGCAGGACCCTGGGGACCAGCCGGACCCTGCGGACCCGTGGCGCCCTGAGGACCGGCCGGACCCTGCGGTCCCGGGGGGCCCTGAGGACCCGGAGGGCCGGTCTGCCCGCTCGCCGAAACGGTGAGCGTGTTGCCCGATGGCGTGATGGTGACGTTGTCGCCGGCGCTCAGCGTGACGTCGCCGGAAAGCCCGTTGACCGTCGAGACGAAGCTGCCGCCGTAGTACCCGTTGATGTCGATGATGAGGTCGGCCTGCGCCCCCGAGACGAAGACCGTCAAACCGCCGTTGGTGCCGAGCGCGATCGCCGCGTTGTTGGCGACGACCTGGCCGGCGACGTAGTTGAGCGTCGACGTCCCCGGCCAGCTCTCGCCCTCCGGGAAAGTGCCGAGAAATCCGGCGCCCTGCGTGCGCACGACCGTGAAGTTGAAGGAGACCGCGGTCGCGTCCGCCGGAACACCGCAGTGCCCGGCCACCGGAAAGTCGCGCTGGACCAGGGGAGAGAGCGAGGGCGGTCCGTACGGCACCGGGAATCCGCTCTCGGCGCGCGTGTCGGCCAGGCGGCACGGCGTCATCGCGACGAAGGGCACCGGCGCGTCGTTGACCGCGTCGCCCGACTTCGCGTCGACGGACGCGGAATCCGCCGTCGCCGGAGCGGCCGCTTGCCAGTACGGCGCGGCGGACCAGTTGGAAAGCGGGACGTTCTCGTTGGACAAACCGAGCAGCAAGCCCGGCATCGCGAGCAGAAGCGCAATGGACCGGATCCGATTCGCGTTCATCGACTCTCCTTTTCCTGAACGTGATGCCGGACACGCGCACCTCGAGCCGGTTACGCGGTCTACCGCGCGCGCGTCGAGCGTCTGTCCGCCTCGATTGCAACGGCCGGGCCACGGGGGAAAAGCAACGCCTGCCTGCGGTTTTCGGAGCTCTCGGGAACCGGCCGACGAAAACTGCGCATCCCCGAAAGCCTCCGAAGGCCGTTTTTTGTCCGGCGACGTGACCTCGGGTTCCGTCCTGCCGCGACAGCCGCCGCCCGGCCGCCAGGGTCTCCCGGCGCGCCAATTTCGACCGCCCCGGCGCGGTCTGCATTCTGCCGACGTTGCTCGCCAGGATGAGCCCCGTCACGCTCGCGCCTCCGGCGTCTTCGAGGATCAGGAACACGCGGATCGCCGTGGGCACGCTCGGTTCGCCGGGCCCCGCCCCTTCCTTCGGACTCGCGTTGCTCGGGCACCGCTCCCGTTGACCGCTCCTGGCGTTGCGACTACATTAGGAAGCATCCATGGGCTGCCATGAAGGCTAAGTCGGCCGGCCCGGTCCGCGTCAAAAAAGGACAATTCATCGTTACCGAGGGCGACGCCGGGACGGAGATGTACCTGATCGAGGAGGGGTCCGTCGAGATCCTGAAGAAGGGCCCGGGCGGGGAGCAGCGGGTTGTTCGGGTTCTCGGACCGGGAGACTTCTTCGGAGAGCTGGCGATCCTCGCGGAGATGCCGCGCAACTCCTCCGCGCGCGCGGTGACCGATTGCGGGTTGCTGGCCATCGACGACGCCACATTCGACCAGATGCTCCGAAGCTACCCGGACGTCGCCGTGCGGATGCTCAAGACGCTCGCCCGGCGACTGCACGAGTCCGACGCAGCGAACTCCGCCAATCCGCGGCCCTCCGAATCAGACGGCGCGCCGCGGGAGAACCGCCCCAAAGCCGACGAGGCTCCGTCCGCCCCGGCCCGGGCGTCGCGCGCCGCCGCGGCGCTCCGCCTCGAGGGCCCGGAACCGTCGGAGGCCGGCGGCGCCCGGCTGGTCCACAAGGCATCCGGAGCGGTCCTGCCCCTTTCGGGAAAAGAGGAGTACCTGGTCGGACGCTTCGACGCGGATGCCGGCGTCCGACCCGACGTGGACCTGAACCCAATCGATTCGAGCCGCTCGATCAGCCGGCGACAGGCCAGGATCCTGGTGGAAAACGGCGCCTTCTTCGTTCTCGAGCCCAAGGCGACGGCCAACGGAACCTTTGTCAACCGCAAGCGGATCGCCACGGGCGCCAAGGTCGGGCTCAAGAGCGGCGACGAGCTGCGTTTCGGCAGCGTGACCCTGACCTTCGAGACGAGCTGAAGGAGAGTCCGGCACCGATGGAGATCGTGGAGTCGCGGGAAGCCGGATTCCTCGTCCTGGGACCCGTGGGTCGGCTGGACGCCAAGGAATCCCGCGAGCTCGAGACGAAGCTGGCCGGGTTTCTCGATGCCGGCGAAAGGCGGCTCGTCGTCGACATGACCCGGACCGAACACATCAGCAGCACGGGCATCCGGGTTCTCATCGCCGTCGCCAAGAAGCTCCGGAGCTCCAACGGCTACCTGGCTCTGTGCTCCGTGCGCGCCTCCGTCGCCGAGGTCCTCGAGGTCGCAAAGCTGACCTCCAGCTTCGTCATCGCCACGACGCGCCAGGAGGCCTTTCTCGGCGCCCCGGAGCCCCCACGGCCGGCGAGCCTCGAGGAGCTCGCCATCCGACTCCTCGGCGGCACCCCCGGCCGCGCTTCCCAGCGCCCCGCGCCCGGCGCCGACGTCCAGGCCCATGCGCGGCGTGCGGCAGCCGTACTCGGCGCGGTGGCGACGGAGACGGAGCCGGCGCCCGCCCCGGCCCAGGCCGACTCCACGGGCTCCAGGCGCCCCTTCCGAAAGTCCAGGTCCTGAGAGATCCGGCCCGGACCGGCCAGGCTGGTTGACGGCGGGAAGCCTCCCTGCTAGCGTTTTTAAAAAGGGAAATTACGGCATTCTGAGGCCTTCGCGGGCCGTTTTCCCGCCGCGCGAGGGCGCTCGAGGAGCATGAGTCCGATGGACGACGAGCTCAAGGAAATCGACACGTCCACGATCGCCGAACTCGTACGCATCCGGGAGCAGGAAGACCTCATTCAGCAACGCCTCCAGAAGATGGAGGCCGGCAAGAGCAGCGTGTCGCCGGCGGTCTACGAGCGCGTCGAACGGGACTATCAATCGCGCCTCGCGGCCCTCGACGCCGAGGCCCGGCCGCTCCGCCTGCGCGCGCGGCAGGAGTACGCCAAGCTCCGCGCCCGCCAGACCGAGGCCGAGCGCGGCCTGCAGGAGGCGGCCTCCGCGCGGGAAGAGCTCAACTTCCGTCACGAGCTCGGCGAGTTCGAGGGCAGCGATTTCGCTCGCCGGTCAGCCGAGAGCGACAAGGACCTCGCCGCCCGACAGGCGCGAGCCGATCGGATCGGCGCACTCCAGGACCGTTTTCGGAAGGCCTTTCGCTCGGATCAGGAGCTCGAAGGCCCCGAACCGGCTCCTCTCCTTCCCGCGCCCGAGATTCCGCCTCCCGCCAGTCCCGCGGCGACGCGCCCCGGCGTTCTCGTCCCGGCCGACGCCCACGAATCGACCGCCGCAAGCGCGACGTCCGCGCCCGTCGCCGCCGCGGCTCCGGACGAGCCGACGATCCGGCGGGACGAGTCTCCGCTCGCGTCCGCGACCGTCGTGGCCCCCTCGCTCCCGTCCGGTTTGAATCCCACCTCCTCCCAGGCGACCCGCGTCATCCCCGCTGCCCGAGTCGTCCACGTCGTCGACGGAAGCGAGCGCCGCGAGTTTCTCCTCAAGCCGGGCCCCAACTCCATCGGCCGTACACCGAAGAACGAAATCGAGCTGCCGTTCAACGAGATCTCGCGCCGGCATGCCGAGATCACGCTGACGGAACAAGGGTTTCGGATCGTCGACCTGAACTCCAACAACGGCGTCTTCATCAACGGCACGCGCGTCCAGGAGCACCTGCTTGCCGACGGCGACGTCATCGAGGTCGGGACGCAGCGGCTCGTTTTTCGAGGCTGACCGGACCCCGACGCTCGCGAGCCGTCACCCGGCTTCCCGGGTCCCGGACTCCGGCGGCGCGATCGTGAAGTCCGGCGCCGCGATTTCCGCCAGGGTGCGCGAGGCCAGCGTCACCACCGTCGAGGCCAGCGCCGCGTCGCCGCCGCCACCGACGCCGCCGACCCGAGCGAGGCTCTCGATGGCCCCGTGCACGAGGCGGCGCGCGACCACGAGCGCGGCGTCGGTCAGGGGCGGCGTCCCGCGATAATTCTCGAGCCGAGACCCGGCGCGGTAGCTCGGATAGCGCTCGAGACCGAAGAATCGCCGCGCCAGGTCGTCGCGGAACGCCCCGAAGGTCCGGACGAGGCCGGCGTAGTCCGCGATGACCTCATCGAGGAGATGGTTGCGCATCCGGCCGGCGATCCGGAACGTGAAGTAGTGCGTGCATTCGTGCTCACGCCGGATCGCCAGCGACCGCTCGCGCCATTCCGGCCCCGGGAAGCCGGCCTCGTCGGGCGCGATGCCGCTGTAATACCCCGTGCTCAGCAGGATGAACCGATCCTCGTAGAGGGACGGCCGCGCCTTGAGCCATTCGAACTCCTCGCTCCAGTCGCCGTCGGGGTTGGCCCTGGCCCAGCGATCCCGATACCGCCCGATCCGGTCCCAATTGTTGAATCCGGTCACGATGCAGGCGCCCATGGAAGCCGGGATGGGCACGGGCTCGTTGCGGCACGCGAAGGCCCGCACGAGGCTCTCGAAGTCGAGCCGCTCGGGAACGACGAGGAGCGGGATCTTCCCGACCAACGCGGAATGGATCGTCAGCCGGACCGACCCCGGGTCGCGCAGCCCCAGGCCTCCCGCCGGAGCGGCCGGCCAGACTCCGCGCCGCGTCGCCGCCCGGTACTCCTCCTCGCCGCTGATTCCGGCGCGGATCGGAAAATGCAGCTGCGGGAAGCGGCGGGCCAGCGCCGCGATCGCGCCGTCGCGCAGCGCTTCCGAGGCGTAAAGCGTCCAGGCCTCGAGGTGCGGCTCGTCGGAGAGAGACGCGACGGCCTGCGCGGCGGCCACCGGCCGCTCGAGCAGCGGAACGTCGTATCGGACGAGCTCGGCGAGCACGTCGCCCGAGGCGCCGGCGCGCCGCAGCGCGTCCTCGCGCCGCCGCGGCGCTCCGGTTGCACCCTCGGGCCCGTCAGGCAATCTGCCGCCGCGCCAGCTCCGCGAAGAGGCCGTTCTTCTCCATCAGCTCCGTATACGAGCCCGACTCCTTCATCTGGCCGAGCTCGAGAAAGCAGATGCGGTCGGCGTTGATGATCGTGCTGAGGCGATGGGCGATGACGATGCGCGTTGCCTGCATCCGGTCCATGCTCTGCGTCACGAGCGCCTGCGTGCGATTGTCGAGGGCGCTCGTCGCCTCGTCGAGGAAGAGCACCTTGGGCTTGTTGACCATGGCGCGCGCGATCATCAGGCGCTGCTTCTGCCCCCCGGAGAACCCGCCTCCTCCCTCGCTGACGTACGTGTGCATTCCCATCGGCATGTCCTTGATGTCCTGCGCGAAGCCCGACATCTCGGCGGCCTCCCAGGCCTCTTCGACCGTGCGGGACGACGAGCCCACGATGTTGCGGTAGATGTCCGCGGGCAGCACCCGACTCTCCTGCAGGACCACCCCGAGCTGCTGCCGGAGCAGCCGGGCGTCGAGCGAGGCGAGGTCCTGCCCGTCGTAATAGATCGTGCCCTTCTCGGGCCTCTCGAAACCGAGCATCAGGCGCATCAGGGTCGACTTGCCGCAGCCCGAGCCGCCCACGAACGCCACGTACTCGCCGGCTTTGATCGAGAGCGACAGGTCCTGGATGATCCAGGGCCCGTCTTCGCTGTAGCGGAACCAGAGGTGCGACAGCTCGATCGCTCCCTTCAGCGGCGCCGGCGCCGCCTTGGAGTCGTCGATCTCCGGGGGCGTGGTCAGGATCGGCTCGAGCCTCTCCCAGATCGGCACGGCCTTCAAGAGCGACAGAGAGGCGTCCGACAGGGACTGCATCGCCGCCGTGAAGAGTCCAAAAGCCGCGACGAACCCGACGAAATCTCCCGTCGTCAGGTCGAGCGCGCTCCCCTTGACCGCCGCGTTCTGCTGCACCGAAACGAGCACGGCGAAGATCGCCATGGACGACAGGACCGGGAACCCCGCGTTGAAGACGGTGACGGCGTTCTGGATCTGACCGACCCGAAAGGCCAGGCGCCGCTGGTCGGCGAACTCCCGCGCCCAGACGCGAAACCCGTGGTTTTCGGCGCCGCAGACCCTCAGCTTGCCCACGCCGGAGATCAACTGCAGGACGAGCCCGGTGATGTGGCCCTTCATCGCCAGCTGCGACCGCTGCGATCGAAGCTGGAGGTAGTTCGCGGTCGTGGTGAAGCCGATGAAGACCAGCGTCAGAGCGATTCCCAGAAGGGCGAGGGGCAGGCTGTACGTGAACATCAACCCCACGTAGAAGACGGAGGAGAGAGCTCCGAGAATCGCGTTGACCCCGGCCCCCGCCAGCAGCTGCCGAATCGCGTCGATGCCCTGCGCTCGATCGGCGAGGTCGCCCGAGGCGTACTTGCGGAAGAACGTCGTCGGCAGATCGAGGAGCCGGTCCCAGAGAGCCGCCTGGATGCCGTAGTCCATCTTTCCCTGCACCCGGAGCACGGCGATGCTCTGTGTCATCTTGTAAGCCGCGGTCGCGACCCCCGCCACCAGGAGGGCGAGGCAATACTGCAGGAGAAGGCCGCGCTCGGCCTGCGGAATCGCCGTGTCGAAGAGCCTTCCCGTGAAATACGGCGTCAGCGCTCCGAGCAGGCCCATCGCGATTCCCATCGTCGCCACCGCCACGAAGTCCGACTTCATGTTCCGCACGCCGAACCGCACGACATCGAGGACGCGAAGGGCACCGTCGGGAAAGCGCCGGTAGAACACGTAGCCAAACGGCTCCAGCCCCTGGGCGAGCTCCCGCGTCACGGGCTGCCGGCGTCCGTCGGCGCCGAGCGCGTCGTAAGCGCTGGGTCCCCGCGGCAGCAGGGCCACCGGTTCACCCGTGGCCTCGACCTTCGCCAGAATCGGCCCCTCGTCGTGGCGCCACCAGTCGTCCCGCAGCGCGACCTGGCGGGTCCGAAATCGCGACAGCATCGCGACCGCCGCGAGGTTGTCTTCGAACGAACGGGGGACCTTGCTCTCGGGCGGCTTGCGGGCCTCCATGCCGAGCTCGTCGCAAATGCTCCGGCAGGCGCGGAACACGGGCTCGACGTCCCCGATGTCCTGTCTCTCCTTGCGCTTCTCCGCCGGACTGACCAGGACCGCCCCGATGTCCTCGTAGGCCGCCTTCTGCGCCGCTTCGGCGTTCTCGGCCTTGTTCTTGAGCCGGTCGAACTCGTCCACCGTGGCGAGCTTCTTGTTCAGAAACTCGCACTCCGACAGGACCTGGTGGAAGACCTCCAGGCTTCTCCAGAACCCCGGTCGGCCGAGCGCCGCGACGACGCCGATCGGGTCGACTTTCAGGTCCGCCTCGTCGGACTCGATCCAGGCGTCCCGCGTGACCGGAAAGAGAATGACGCCGGGACCGAACGAGATCTCGCTCAGGCTCGTGAAGAGGGCCGCCGAGTCGGTCAGCGGAACCCAGACGACGCCCTTTCGAGAGCGCGCCCGCTTCTGGAATCCGATCGTCGCCGGCTGACGCTCCTCGAGCTCCACGTCCGCCGCCGGGCTCGGGGGGAGATCGCGCACGACCGCCCGCGAGAGTGCGTCCACCCACGAATCGACGAGGCCGGCGATTCGCTCGACGTCGCGCCCCCCGGCCACCAGCTTCTGCAGCGTATCGATCGACAGCTTGCGCAGCCGGGTGCCGGTCTTGCCGGAAGCAAGGAAGGCCGAATCGAAGCCGTAGGACGCCACGTCCATCCCGAACACGGCCTCGCCCGCCTTGACGGTCGTGAAGTGAGAACGCGCCCCGACGGGCTCGCTGTCCCGGATCGCCACGGCGAAGACGTCGAGTGCCCCTTCCTCGATGAGCCAGAGAACGCCGGGCTGGTCGAGAAGGAAGGGCCGGTTGCCGGCCACCACGACCGGCTCGCCTTCGCTTTCCAGTTTCGACGCGAGCGCGAACTGGATGCTCTCCAGGATCTCTCGGGCCGGCATCGAGAGCGTCCGGGCCAGTTCGACGTCTTCCCCCGCCGCTTCGTCGTCGCGGTAGAACTCGAGCACCGTGCCCCCGACCCGAAAGCGGTCGAGATTGTCGAGGGGCGATTCGGTCACGCGCCGGTCGCCGATCCAGGTGCCGTTGGCGCTGCCGAGGTCGAACAGGCGGAAGCCGCCGCCGGCGCCCGGCTCCACGCGCGCGTGCCGGCGCGAGGCGCTGGGATCCGCGATGGGGACGTCACAGTCGTCGCTGCGGCCGATCACGCAGGGGCCGGACCGCCGGAACTCCTGCCCGACGAGCGACGCGCTGCCCTCGACGACCTTGAGGCGAAACCCTCCGGGCAGCGCCTCGGCGACGGGAAGCACCCGGGTGACGGAGCCCGGCCCTCCTTCCTGACTCACGCCGCCTCCCCTCGCGGCGCCGGCGTCGCCATCTCAGTGGTCCTTGATCAGATGCTTGTAGAAGCCGTCCTCGTCCTTCATCGAGTCGTGAGTCCCCCTCTGGACGATCTGTCCGCGCTCCATCACGACGATCTCGTCGGCGTCGCGAATCGTGCTCAAGCGGTGCGCGATGATGATGCACGTGCAGCCCCGGCGCCGCAGCGCGTCGTCGATCGACGCCTCCGTGCTCGGGTCGAGCGCGCTGGTCGCCTCGTCGAGGATGAGGATGGTCGGCCGGCCGGCGAGCGCCCGCGCGATCTCGAGGCGCTGCCGCTGCCCGCCGCTGAAGTTGGCGCCACCTTCCTCGACGACGGCGTTGTAGGAGCCGTCGCGGGCCTCGATGACCCCGTCGATCTCCGCGTCGCGGCTGCCCTCGCTGACCCGGATCATCGGAATCGTCGCGTCCCACATGGTGATGTTTTCGCGAATCGTTCCATTGAAGAGAAAGATGTCCTGATCGACCAGGCCGACGGAGTTGGAGAACAACCCCTTGGGGAGGTCGCGTCGCGGCATTCCGTCGAACAGCACGTCGCCGGCCCACGGCTCGTACAGGCCCGACACGAGTTTGGCGACAGTCGACTTGCCGCTTCCGCTGGCCCCCACCAGCGCCACACGCTGCCCGGGCTTGACGATGAGGTTGAAGTTCTCGATCAGCGGGCGCTCGAGCGGGCTGTAGCCGAAGGTCACGTCGCGCAGCTCCACGTGACCGGCCAGCTTCACTTTGGCATCCGGGTGTCCCTCGGACGCTTCGCGCGCGTACTGGGCGTCCTGCGGGTAGCGCAGAACGTCGTCGAGACGGTTCATGTCGGCCTCGAGCTCCTGCAGGCTGCCGCCGAAGGAAACGAAGTTGTTCAGCGGCCGCGTGAAGCTGGCCACGAGGGTCTGATACGCGACAAGCATCCCCACGGTCATCTGTCCGTTCATGACCTTGAGGCCCCCGAGCAGAAGCACGACGGCCGTCGTCAGCTCGTTGACGAAGGGCGGTACGGCCGACACGGCCTCGCCCAGGATTCCGAGGGTCTGATCCGCCTTCAGGGCCTTCGACTGGTAGCCTGCCCAGCGGGCGAAGAACTCGCTTTCGCCGCCGGTCGCCTTCAGGGTTTCGACCATCCGCAGGCCGTTCATCGCCGTGCCCATCAACTTTCCCCGGTCCTGCATCAGGCGGCGGCTGGAATCGACGCGTTTGCGCGAGACCAGCCGAACGGCTCCGATGTTCAGCAGGGAAACGACGATGACGATCAGCGTCAGGGGAACGTCGTAGAAGAGCATCAGGACCGCGTAGAAGACGACGAGCAGACAATCCAGAGCCGTCGTCGCCAGCTTTCCCGACACCATCTGCGCGACCTTGTCGTTGATGAGGACGCGGCTGCCGATCTCTCCGGCGTAGCGCTGCGAGAAGTAGGCCACCGGCAGCCGGAGGATGTGGTGGAAGAACTCGCTGGACGTCTTGAGCGCCAGCTTGGTCTCGAGGCGCAGGAGATAGTAGTCCTGCAACCAGGTCAGGAACATTCGAACGACGGCGGTGGCGGCCATGCCCATGAGGAGCGGCTTGAGAATCGATCCGCGCCCGGAAACGAGCACGTCGTCGATGAACACCCGGGCGAACGTCGGCACGATGAGCCCGGGAATGACGAGAGCGACGCCGCACAGAAACACGTACAGCAGGGCCGATTCCGAGCCGGCCAGCCGCGCGCGCAGCGCGGAGACCATGCTCGCCTTGTGGCCTCCCTTCTGGAACTCCGGTCCCGGTTCGAAGGTGAGAACGATCCCGGCGAAGGAGACGTCGAGATCGTCGAGCGTCACCGCCCGGGGGCCCTGAGCCGGGTCGTTCAGGAAGACGCGGCCGTTTTTCCCGAACCCCTCGAGGACGAGAAAGTGATTGAAGTTCCAGAAGATGATGACGGGAAGATTCAGCTCGTAGAGGTCCTCGAGCTCGTGCTTGAAGCCCTTGGTGACCAGCCCGTACTTCCGAGCCGCCTTCATGATGTTGCTCGCCTTGCTGCCGTCGCGCGAAACGCCGCAGGCGGCCCGCAGCTCCTCGAGCGGGACGATTTTTCCGTAGTAACCGAGGATCATCGCGAGCGCCGCGGCGCCGCATTCCACCGCCTCCATCTGGAGAATGGTGGGAGTCCGGACCCGGCGGACGGGCGGAGTCGCCTTGGGCTTTTCGGCCTCCGCCGGCTCGGGACCCTCGGACGCCGTGTCCGGCGCGGGCTCCTCAGGCACCGAGCGACCTCTTGATCACCGGGAGAACGTAGGAGATCGGGCGCCGGCTCTCGACGACCACCGACGCGGCGGCCAGCGTCCCGCTCATGACCTGAGTCGGCGGCCCCTTGGAGGAGGACCAGCGGTACCCGCTCGGCGTCTTCGAGTCCGGGATCAGGGACGCCACGACTTCGATCGGGGCGCTCTTTCCCATGAGGGTCTCGACGAGCTTGTCGTTGCGCAGCACGCGGCGCAGGCCCTCGGGCGTCACGGGGAACTCGGAGACCGACTTCACCGTTCCGATCATGAAGCCGTATTCCTCGACCTTGACCGTCGAGGGCGAGATCCGGACCTGCATCCCCGGCCGGACTCTCTTGCCCTCGGAGGCCGGGAGATAGATCACGGTTTGCAGCGGCGCGTCGAGGGGCTCGAGGGTCAGGATCCGCGTTCCTTCGCTCACGAGTCCGCCCGGCCCGACGGTGACCTCGAGCACGCGTCCCGTGTACGAGCTCTTGACCTCGGTGCTCGATGCCAGCTTTTCCTCGAACTCCTTGAGCTGGTGTTTGAGGTCATCGATGCGGTTTTCCTGGCCGGACTTCGTGATCTCGTTCTGCGCGATCGCCTGCTCCGCCGCCGCGAGGTCCGCCTGCGTGCGCAGGAGCGTGCCGCGGGTGAGCAGGCCCCGCTGAACGAGCTTCTTCTGCGTTTCCACTTTTTCCCGGAGGTCCCGGACCTGCGACTGATACTGCGCAATGACCGAATCGCCGCGCGCGCCGGACTCGGCGCCCTGGGCGGAGAGCGTCCGTATCTGCTCCCGGGTGTTGTCGATCCGCAGCTGCAGCTCGGGCTGAGCCAGGCGGGCAACGACTTGTCCGACGGCGAGACGGTCGCCCGGCTTGACCAGCACCTCGGTGACGCGGCCCTGGGCGCCCGAGGTGATGTCGAGAACCGCCGAGCCCCGAAGCAGCAGGCCCTGACCGTCCACGCGGATCGCGATCTTTCCGACGACGCTCCAGACCACGACGAAAAGCAGGATCACGCCGGTCCCGGCCAGGGCGAGCCAGCCCGCCGGCGACGTCACCTGCATCATCACGTCGAGTTGTTCGGGCGAGGACAGCTTCTCGAGGGCGCTGCGGCGGAAGAGACCTTCTCCGAGCGGCATCGGCTACTCCTGCGATCCGTGGAGCTTCACGGGGAATCGGGGGCGCGGCGGCTTCGGCGTTCCTTCAGGGATTGGCGTCCTGATCGAACCGGAACCCGTACGGCTCCACGCTTCCAAACACGACGTTGTCCTTGGTTTTAGTATACCGAACGAGCGATCCGGTCTGGAATCGCAGCTGCGCGACGGAAGACGCGTAAGCCTGTCGGGCCAAGACCAGGTCCAGCAGCGACTGCGTCTGATCCCTCTCGGTCACGATCGCGTCGAGAAGGCTCATCTCGCCCGCGCGATAGCGCGCGAACGCGGCGTCGATCGTCAGCACGAACTGTTCCGCGGCGACCTTGCGGATTCCGACTTCGCGGGCCGACATCTGGACGTCCTTGAGAACCTGGAGAATCTGGGCGCGGATGACACGCGCCAGGTCGCCCTCGCGGACGACGCTCTGCTGCCGCGTGGATTCGGCCTGGGCAAGCAGCCCGCGCTGAACGTTGTTGGCGAACGGAAGCTGCAGCTTCAGGCCCACGATCACGTTCGGACCGGTGAAGCGCGAATTGAACGCGTTCCGGTAGCCGCCGGTGTAGAAGGCGTTCTGGAAATCGCTCGGCGGCGAACCGCCCGGCGGGGAGTTCTCCCAGAAACTGCGGAAGTCCGCCTGCAGGGAAAGGTCGAGCCCCGGCCGGAGATTGATTCGCGCCGCCTTCTCCAGAACTTCGGAAGCACTCGCCACGCTGCCCAGCGCCTTGAGGTCGCTGCGATCGCGCAGGGCCTTCTGCGAGAGATCGTCGAGGGACAGCGCCTCCAGCCGATCGTTTTCCTCGGGGTCCGGGAAGGGATCGGTCGCCGGCGCCGCGCCGTCGAGGTCGTCGATCGTCAGGCCCATCGCCTGCGCCAGGGCGACGCGCGCCGCCACGAGTGCGACCCGCGCCTGCGCGACCGCCGCATCCACGTCGGCGACGCGCGCCCGCACGAGATCCATCTCGGCCGGGGCCATCTCGTCCGCCGCGACGAGCGCCTGCGAGAGCTCGGCGATGCGCGCCTGAGAAGCGCGCGAGTGGTCGAGGATCGCCAGCCGCTGCTGCGCGCCGACGAGGTTCCAGTAGGCGAGCACCGAGTTGAGGGCGCTCTGCGAACCCGTCTGGGCGAGGCTTTCGAGGGAGCTCTCGAAATTGAAACGAGCCGCCACTTCGGGTGCGGTGACCGCCGTCGTCCCGGAGCCCCGGGCGAGCGGCATCGAGAACGTGAGTCCGATGATCGTGCTGTAGATCGTGGGGATCGCGCGGCCACCGAAGAGAGGGTCCAGGCTCTTGCCGGTGAAGTTGTTTTGAATGCCCTGCAGCACGACGAGCGGCCCCGCGACCAGACCGTTGCGGAAGGACAGGTCGTACTGCATGCCCAGCGACAGCGTGTCGATGGACGCCGAGCGCGGCAGCGGGCCCAGATCCGTCAGAACGCCGTCGAGCTGCGCCACGGCCTGGTTCGCGCTGTCGATGAAGGTCTGGAACAGGCTCGTGTACGCGCCATTGAGGCTCTTCTGGATGTTGTCGGCGCCGATTCGATTCTGCACGTTCTCGTCGTTGGCGCTGATGCCGTTGAGAATGTCCTGAAGAGACTGGGCATGCTGGCCCCGTTCCGAGGACGGATCGAGACACGGCTGCGAGATCGTCCCGTTGGCCTGCGAGGTGATCGTGATGTTGGGACAGGGGCCGACGACGGGTCCGGCGTTTCCGCTGTCCAGGCTCTGCTGGAGGTTCTGCGAGAGCTGCTGGAGCGCCTCTGCCGGAACGCTGAAGAGCTCCCGCTTCTGCGTCTCGGCCAGGATGTCGGCGTGCAGGAGCACCCCGATGTTGTGGGCGTACGACGGGAGGACGATCGCCTGCGAATCGAACTGTCCCGTGGCCGTCTGCAGGATGCCGCGGTTCTGGTTCGCGGTTTCCCGGGCCAGCGCAACCGCCGGCGCGTATTCGAGCGTCAGCCTCACGGCGTCGTCCAGCGAGACGCCGCTCTTGGGCCGGGCCGCTGCCGCCGCCGCGGCCAGTTGTGCCGCCGGGTCCTGACCGGCGGCGGGCGCCGGCGCGACGGGAGGCGCCGGGACGGAAGCCGGCACGGCGCGGGGAGCGGAGGCGCCGGGGCTCGAGCTCGCGCCGCCCGGCCTGGCTCCCTCGGCCTTGGGCGCGGGCGTGGCGGGCTCGGAGATCGCGACGATTTCGAGAACCTGCTCCGCCGGTATGCCCGTCCACCGACCGTCCGGGTAGCCATGGAAGACGTAGACCGTTCCCTGCCGGGCGGGCAGGTCCTCCGCGAGAACGGCCGTCCCGTCCCGCAGCGTGATCCGATACCGCGACGTGGCGCCGAGCAGAACGCTCGACAGGAGGACGGTCGCCAGGGCGAGGGCGATGACGGACCCGAGCCGCTGAGCTCCTCCGCTCGCGACCTGCCGCCCGAGACCGCTCAGCCGATCAAGCCGGGGAGTCAAGGCTGCCGGGCTCCTTGTTCGTCGGCGGGAGGCAGGCTTTCGAGATCCTGGAGATGGATGACGCTGCCGTCCGGCCCCTGAGCGAAGAGAGTGCCCGTGTCGAACCGCAGCTGCGCGATCAGGTTCGCGTACTGCTGACGGGCCGCCACGTAAGCGAAAAGGGCGCTCGTCTGGAGCTGCTGGGTCAGGATCGTATCGATCAGCGTGGACTCTCCCAGCCGGAACTTTTCGTTCTCGGTCGCGATCGTCGAGGTGTAGTAGTCGACGGACCTCCGCGTCTCCGCCACCTGGCCCGACGCGTCCTTCAGCGACCGCAGGTCCTGGACCACGTCGGCCTTGATCGTCCGCTCGAGATCGGCCCGGCTGATCGCCTGCTGTTTCCAGGTCGCATCGGCCTGCAGCAGCTGACCGCGCGCCACGTTGTTCTGGATCGGGGCATTGAGGTTGAACCCGAGGTGGTAGCTCGGCCCGGCCCAGCCCTTGCTCGTGCGGGCCAGGGCCGTTTCGGCGACCGCGCCGCCTCCGACGTCGCCGTGAAAGTTCAGCAGGGGCGCCACGTTGATCTGGGCCGCGCGCAGAAGGACGCCGCCCGCTTCCTCGAGCTTCGTCGCCGCCTTCAGATCGTCGCGCCGCGCCAGCGCCAGCGTGATCAGCGGCGGCGTCGTGGCCTGCTCGAGCGCGGTCTGCTGCGTGGACTCCGGCAGCTTGTCGGCAGCGAGCGGCGCATTCGCCTGTTGGACCACCGACAGCCCCATCGCGATCGCCAGCGCGACGCGGGCGTCGTTGACCGCCCGCTCCGCGCCGAGAACGAGCCCCTGGTCGGAGGCCTGGCTCGCCAGGACGCGCGAGATCTCGGACGGGGCGAGCTCGTCGCCCGCGATCAGGGCCCGGGTCACCTCCACGCGCCTGGTCTGCAGCGCATACGACTCCCGGGCAATCTCGAGCTGCTCCTGGGCGGAGGCGAGGTTCCAGTACGCCTGGATCGTCGCGAGAACGGAATTGGAAATCGACTGCTGATAGGCGAGGTAGCTCGCGTCGTAGTTGATCTTGGCGGCCTTTTCCGGAGCGCCCGTCGCCTCGACGCCCCGATTCCGCAGGAGCGCCGCATCGACCGAAAAACCGATCGAATAATCGTAGACGTCTTCGATGCCCAGGCCGCCGTAGTCGAAAAGCTTCGATTTGCCGTTGTATCGGTCGCTCGAATAGTCGCCGAGCATGAGGAGGCCGAGGGTCATGCCGTTGCGCAGCGGCTGGGAGAGATCGAGGGACAGGGCGCCGTTGGCCCGGTGCTGGTCGCGCGGGATCGCGCCCAGGTTGGCGAGCTTCTGTTCGTTCTCGGCGATGCTCTTCTGAGCGGCGGCGACCGCCTGCTGGTTGACGTCGATCTCGCGATTGATGATCTGCGTCCGCACGTTCTCGTATTGCGCCTTGACGGCCGGGTCGCTCGAGTCCTCGATCAGCGTGTTCACGAGGGAGATCTCGGCCTGGCGCAGGGGGTCGGACAACGTGTTCTTGGTCGGGTCCGCGAGGACGCTCTGGTACTGGTTGACGAGGTCGGTGGCATCCTGCTTGGCCTGCGTCGCGTTCGTGATGAGGGTGTTGATGTCGTCGCGCCGCTTTTGCTCGGCGTCGATCTCCGACTTCGTCAGCGCCGACTGGAGATACGAGTACGTCAGGGCTCCGGTGAGTGTGAGGTCGAATTGACCGGTCGCCTGCTGGGCCACTCCCTTTTCGAAAAGCGCCTGCTGCTCCTGGAGCTTGATGTTCGGATTGTTCTGGAGGGTCAGCCGGACGGCCTCGATGAGTTCGATGCGGTCGCCGGGAAACGTCAGGGCCGGGGGCTCGTACGGAGCCGCGGCCGCCGGCTGATCGCCCGGCAGCGCCCGGACGGCGCGAAGAGCGCCGCCGAAAAAGAGTACAGCGATCACAAAGCCCCGGCGACGAGGATTCTTCATGACACCCTCCGACTTCACCCCGAGAGCATTCGAGAAGTTGTCCTCAAGCTAGCATCCAGCCTCGGGCGAGTCAACAAAGCCGGCCCGCGGCCGCCGCTTCGGCGCCTCGAACGCGAGGACGGAAGGAAGCGTCCCCGGCCGGGCCACGCGGAGAAGCGTGTATCCGATTCCGGACAGTCCGCGAAAGAACGACAAGCCCGAGGCGTCGCCGCGCTCGCGCGCGACGCGGAAGGAACGACGCTCCATCGCCGCGTGGACGACGACGGCCGCTCTCCCCCGGGCCTCGGCGATCCAATCGGTGCGGCCGAAGGCTTCTCCCGCCGCCAGGAACGCCTCGATGATCGCGACGTTGCCGCAACAGGCCTGGTCGGTGGCGAGGACCCCGGCCCGGCGAACTCCACGCAGGCCCCGTTCCACGCGGGGCAGGAGGCCGGGCTCCTTCGTTTCGCCGCGCGCGACCAGGGACAGCACCACGCCCGGAGCGCCGTGGCACCAGGCAGTGCGAAAGACTCGGCCGGTCTCCCCGTCGTGGCGCACGAGAACCGGCCAGTTTTCCCTCCCCGCGTCGAAGAGCGAGTCCTCGTAGCGATCCCCGCGACGGGCGGCCTCCATGAATCGGGGACGGTTCGCGGTGCGGCCGAGCCGGGTCAGCGCCAGCACGATCCCCGAACTGCCGTGCGCCATTCCCGCCAGACACGGTCCTGCTTCGGACGGCCAGCCCCAGCGTCTCCCGCCGAAGTCTCGCCGGGAACGCCGCAGCGATTCTCCGAGCGCGACCGCGGTGCCCAGGGCCCGCTCATCGGCTGCCGCTTCGAAAACCGAGAGAAGACCGAGAATGGCGCCGGCCGAGCCCGCCTGGAGGTCGCAACCCCATCGCGCGGCCGCCCGCACGGTCAGGAGGCCCGCGGCGCGCCGGGCGAGATCGAGCACCGGCTGGCCGGGCAGGAACTCCTCGATCGCGACCAGACCGTACATCAGAGAACCGAGTCCCTGGGCCGCTCCGATTCCCTCCGCAAGAAGAGCAGCCCCGCGTCCCCTCCCGAGCGCTCGCTCGACGGCGCGCAGGAGCTCCATGGCTCCCTTCCGGAACCGATCCTTGCCGCTCGAGGCGGAAAGAGCCGCGAGGAACAACGCCACGCCGAGGGCCCCGTCGTAAAGCGAGAACCGTGAAGCGCGTGCCCCGTGCGCTCGGACGCGGAGAATCGCATCCCCCACGTCTTCGGCGAGGGCGACGAGGTCGCCGGTGAGCGGCTCCGCCGGCAGACCGCTTTCGCGAGCGTCCCGCCGGCCGTTCGCGAGGCAGCCGGCGAGCAGTTCGCGCTGCCGCGCGACTTCGCGCGGCGTCAGCCGCCGGAGGCGGCGGCGGGCCGCGGCCAGACCCGAGAGGCCGAACACTCCTCGGGCCTCCCCTTCCCCGGCGCGCCACGTCGTCTTGTCGACGCCCACGGAAAAATGCGGCAGGTCTCCGTCCTCCAGCGCGCGCCGCTCCTGGGCCACCAGCGGCCAGACGGCAGGCCGGCGCGGCCGCGCCACGAAGACCCGATTGATGGCGTCGAGAGCGAAGCTGCGCTCGATGCCCATGCGGAGAAACTCCGGAGCGGAAAGCACGTCGAGCAGGCTCGCGTACACGCCGCTGGGGCGCAGCAGGTAGCGTGTTGGACGACCGGCGAAGGCCTCGAGCCATCCTCGCGGCGCGGCCACCCGCCGGCCGCGCCGGGCAAAGCGATTCAGGACCGCTTCGAACCCGTCGAGGCAAGCCTCGCGGTATTCGTCCGGGAGCAGACGCCGTCCGGCCAGGGTCGGGAGGTTCCGGGCGGCGGCCGCCGTTTCGACGGCCGTCACGATCTCCATCGCGTCCGTGTTGCGGGCGAGAATGCGGCGGCCCGCGGCGGCGGCGACGTGCCCGCCGGTTCCCCGCAGGCCCCCGAGGTCGACCGGCATGCCGGAAGCGTCGAGCTGCGGGAGGGTCAGCAGACCCGCCCTCAGAAACGAGCCCGCCCAGCGCCGCACGGCGCGCTCCTCCGCGCGCTCGCGCCCGCCGCCCGCCGGCCGCCGGGGCGGTTCGGGCTGAAGCACGGACTCGGCGTCGATCACGATCGGGCCGGCCGCCGTGGCGAGCACGTTCTCCCAGTGAAAATCGTTCGCGCCGAGCAGCCAGGAGAGACCGAGGCAATGACCGGCGCGGCGAAAGTACTCGGCGGCTTCACGCGGACCCGAGAGACTTCCCGGAAACAGCTGCTCGACGTAGCCGTAGCCGCTCCGCTCGAGCCACCGCGGCACGGGCAGCCGCAGCGCGGGGGCCCGCCGCGCGAGACTCCCGAGAAACGCGTTCCAGGCGGCCTCGAGCGCGATGGTCCGCGGCTTGTAGATCAACCGTGCGCCGGACCGAAACTTCAGCGCGAGGACCGATCGGCCTCCGGCGTGCCGATCCGAAAGGCTGCCGGAGAGAGCGACGACTTTCCCCTCGGCGCCGAAGCGCCGTCGAAGCTCGACGCCGTCCCGGGCGACGCGAGCGACGAGCTCCGCGCCCGCGTCGACCCATCCGTCGACCGCCGTGCCGATCTGTCGCGCCAGCGCGGAATACTCGACGAACAGATCGTTGAGGCCGCCCGACAACATCGCGCCGGCGAACTCCCGGTAGAGCCGCCGCCCGGGCGGCGCGGCCCCGACTTCGGAAGCCGGGTGCGGGAGGAAGAAGCGCTGGCGCCGAAACCGGTCGAATTCTTGATAGAGCACGCGTCCCGCCTGCCAGGCGAGGCGCGAGAGCAGCGCCCCCTCGAGCGCGGCCCGCGCCGGGGGCGCGAGGATCGAAAAGTCGCTCCCCGCGGCTCGGGCCAGCTCCGCCCTCGCGTGTCGAAGGAAGGGAACGAGGACTTCGCCGAAGCAGGGCTCGTCGGCCCGGGACGCGCGCTCGAGCTCCGGCAGCGGCCGCCCGCGACGCACGGAGTCCAGGACCTCTCTCGAACGATCCAGTCCGCCCGCGATCGCCGCGGCCCAGCGCGGCAGGTCCGACGGCGAAACTCTCACCGGCGCGGAGACAGCCCTGCCGACGGCGGACTCCCGAAGTCCATCCCAGGACAGTCGCCGCCGGAAGGCACGCGGGTCGCCGCCCGCGACGGTACGGCGCCAGAGGTCCACGGGCCCCGGCTCGGGCGCGTCCAAACGCCCCGCCGCCGGGCGCTTGGGCGGCGGGAGCGCGGCCAGCCTCTCGTCCAGCGTCATGGCCCGCGCGGCGATCTCGCAGAGGAAATCGGTCGTCGGTTTCACCGTCGCTCGCGATCACGAAAAAAGCCGCCTTCCGACGGGCGTGTCGGAAGGCGGCGAACGAATCGGCCTCGAGAAACGCTAGACCAATTTGACGGAGACGCTGGTGCAAATGCCGCCGCGCGCCTCGTTGCAGTTGTTGTCCATGAAGCCGCCCGCCACCATCTCGAGAGCGTTCTCGCTCAGCTCCTCGCCCTTCTTCGGCACGAACGGGACGACCACGTAGAGCGTGTCGCCCGTTTCTTCGACCGCCTTGATCTTGACTCCCGCCGGGAGCGTCGTGTTGAGCTGCTTCTCGAGAATTCCCTTCGGGTCCTTCAGAAGCGCATCGCGATACTTGGGGTTGCTCGTTGCGAACTTGGTCAGGAGATCCTGGACTTCACCGCGTGACATCTCGGGCATGATTCTCCTCCTTCAAGTTGTGGTTCTTCGCGATTCCTCGAGTCGACCGGGGGCACCCTTTGGACTCTGCTCCCCGAGAGAGCAGTATCCATGCCAGCCCGCGGCCGTCGCGGCCAAGCTCTTGAGCCCAAACGGCGCTCGCGGCGCAGGCGCGCGGCCCCGGAGTCTTTCGCTGGAGACCGGGCTCCATTCCCTGCCGCGGAGGCTCCACGACCGGCCAGCCGCAGGCCCTGCTCCCGGAGCCGGGCCGCCTCAGGGCTTGAGCTGATGGTGGCGAAGAAAGTCCATAAACTTCTGATAGTCGGATTCCGGCAGCCGCAGAATCTCCAGAATCCCGCGATAGCTCCCGTGGGCCTCTCGCAGCGCCACCCGAATGACGGCCCGGACCTGGTCCCGATTGAGGTTGCGATCCATGAACGGGGCGTAGACGGCCTCCCAGAAAGGCACCCGATCGACGACGATCCGCTGGAAGATTTCCTCCGCCGACGTTTCGGCCGTGCCCGTCCCGTAATGCATGTGCGCGAGAAAATGCTCCGGCTCGATCACGTCCCCGTCGGCCAGAGCAAAACCCATCGTCGCGATGCTCATCAATTCCCGGACGTTCCCCGGCCAGGAATAGGTTTCCATGGCCCGCAGCGATGCCGGAGAAAACCGCTTGTTGGTCGAGTACTGCCGGCGGAGCCGGGCGAGCGCATGTTCCAGCAGGAGGCGCCAGTCGTCTCCGCGCTCACGCAGCGCCGGCACCGTCAGCACGAAGTACGAGAGCCGGAAGTAGAGGTCGTGGCGGAACTGCCGGGCCGCGATCAGCTCCTGGAGCGGGCGGTTCGTGGCCGCCACGACGCGAACGTCCACCCATTTCGGCGAGTCCGATCCGAGGGGCTGGAACTCGCCGTTGGCCAGCGCGCGCAGGAGCATCACCTGGGCGCTCATGTGCAGGTCGCCGACCTCGTCGAGAAACACGACACCGCCGTTGGCGAATTCGAAGCAGCCCTTCCGGTCGCTCGACGCGCCCGTGAAGCTGCCCTTGACATGGCCGAAGAGCTCGCTGACGGTCAGGTTGCCCTCCAAGTACTGAGGACAGTTGACCGAGACGAACGGCTGCCCGCAGCGCGGCCCGAGCAGGTAGAGGGCCTGGCCGACAGCCTCCTTGCCGGAACCGCTCTCCCCCGTGATCAACACCGGCTCGCCGAAGGCGGCGATCTTCTGGATCTTCGACTGAAGCTCGAGAAAGCCGGGCGCAGCACCGATCATCTCGACCGCCCGCCGGTATCCCCATTGCTCGACCGAGAGGCGTCGCACGCGCGAGGCGAACTCGCTCATCGCTTCGACGTCCGATTCTCGGATTCTGTCGACGGCCATAGGGGCTCCCTCGGTTTTCAGGGCAATCCCCCTCCCTCGAACCCTGGGAGGGTGCTTTTCGCGAATTCTATGGCGAGACGAACCACCCGAGCCCGGCTCGAAAGATCGGCCGCCGCGGTCCTGTGACGCCGGCAACCGGCCGCCATCCCGGCGGGGTCTTATCATCCGAGGATGATCGGAGCGGCGGCCGCAGCGTTTCTCCTCAAGAGCGCGACCTCCCCCGCGGCACCGCTCGCGGAAGGGCCCGCGCCCGGAAGCTCGGCGCGATTCGCCGTCACGATCCCCATTGAAGTCGAGGCGCAGGGCCGGACCAAGGCCGCCCCCCGGGTCATTTCCGGGGCCTGGCCGCCGGAGTTCGAAATCCCGGACCTTCCCGACCGGGCGCGGCGAGGCAACGACGCGCCGAAGCTCGGGCCGAGCGGCACGAGAGCCGAGCCTGGCGAAGAGATCACGGCGCCGCGGCCCTCCGCGTCCCGCGGCGCCAACGAGAGAAGCGACCCCGCGCGATCGGCGTCCCGCGGTCAGCTCCTCCGGACGAAGGCCTCCGTCGTCCTGGCAGGATTCGGGGGATTGGCCGACGCTGGCGTCCGGCCGCCCGATCCCGTCGTCGCCGCCGGTCCCGATCACGTCATCGTCGCCGTCAACAGCGCGTGGGCGATCTACACCAGGTCCGGCTCGGAGGTCTTCGAGACCACGGCGTTCGGGTGGTTCCTCCCCGTGCTGACGCAGGTCCCCGACGGAGGCCTCCTGCCCTACGATCCCCAGATCGCCTATGACTCGGTTCGCGGCCGATGGATCCTTCTCTATTCCGCTACCGACACGACCTCCGAATCCTGGACGCTCCTCTCGGTCTCGAGCTCGAGCGATCCGACGGCAAAGTGGTACTCGTGGGCGCTGCCGGGGGACGTCAACGGGACGGCGCCCTCGTCGAATCTCTCCGACTTCCCGGCACTCGGCTGGGACGACACGGCGATCTACGTCGCTTCGAACCAGTTTCGGTACGCCGACCACGGCTTCGACTACGCGAAGGTCCGCATCCTCCCCAAGGATCCGCTCTACGCCGGCTCGACGACCGCCGCGTGGCTCGACTTCTGGAACCTCGCCGACCCGGTCACGGGAGCGATCGTGAGCTCCGTGCGCCCATCCCGAACCTTCGGAAGCCCCGGCGTCGAATACCTCGTCAGCAACAGCCCGTTTGCGACGCGCAACTTCGTGACGCTCTGGAGCCTGACGGGGGCCGCGACGGCGGCGCCGGCGATCAGCGGCGTGGACGTCCCGGTCGCCGCCTCGCGCGCGCCGATCGACGCGAACCAGAAGGGCGGCTCCCCCGGCGTCGCCGGCTGTCCGACGCCGTGCCGGATCGACACCGGCACGGGCGCCATCGCGTCCGCGGTCTATCGCCACGGCTCGCTCTGGTTCGCCCACGGCGTCGCGGACTCCGGCGGCGTCTACAGCCGGGCGCGCTACGCTCGAATCGACGTCGCGACGCAGACCGCCGTCGAGGACGCATCCTTCGGCGCCGACGGCTGCTGGTACTTCTACCCGGCCGTCGCCGTCGACGCGGGCGATGCGCTCACCATGGTCTTCGGGAGGAGCTGCACCGACGCCTATGCCGGGGTGGCGCTGACCACCCGCACGCTGCAGGACGACGCGCTCGCGCCGAGCGTCGTCGTCAGGGACGGCCAGGACTCCTATGTCTCGCCGATCGGCACGGCCAACGGCGCGTCCTCGCTCGTCAATCGCTGGGGCGATTTCTTCGGCGCCGCGTCGGATCCGGTCGACCCCGCGAAGACCTGGGTCGTCGGGCAGTACGCCGGCCCGCGCAACACCTGGAAGACGTGGGTCGCCGAAACGCAGGCCTCGCCCGGCGCGTGCGCGCCCGACGACCGGACGCTCTGCCTCGGGAGCGGCCGGTTCGGCGTCGCGGCGAGCTGGCGAAGGCCCGACGGCTCGAGCGGCGACGGGCAGGCCGTGCCGATCACCGGCGACACGGGCTACTTCTGGTTCTTCGCCGCCGAGAACATCGAAGTCGTCGTCAAGGTTCTCGACGCCTGCGCCGCCGGCGGACACCGCTGGGTCTTTCTCGGCGGCCTGACGAACCTCGAGGTGACGCTGACGGTCACCGACACCGTCACCAAGGCCGTCCGCGCCTACGCGAACCCGCCGGGCACGCCCTTTTCGCCGGTCGAGGACACGGCGGCGTTCGCCTGCCCCTGACGGAGGGTCTCACCGCGCCTGCCGTTCCACGATCTCCCGGAGCCGGCCGGCGTCGGCGTCGTTCGAAGCCGCGGCAACCCGGCGGGCTATGCTCGAAGACGCCCCATGGACACGACCGGCCGACCGCTTCCGTATCGTGCCTCGCTCCTCGCGCTCGCGGCGGCAGCCCTCGCGCTGCGCGCCTTCCTGATCTTCCGCGGAGGACAGAACTACTGGCCGGACGAGATTCGGTACCAGCGGTCCCGCGAGGCCGCGGCCGCGATCTCGCGGGGCGACCGGGCCGCGGCGCGGCTCGCCCTCACCCACGGCGATCACCTGCTCTTCGGAGTTCTCGGCATCGTCCCCGCGAGCCTCGAGCCGCTCACCGGCGACGACCCTCGGGTCCCCGCACTCTTCTTCGCGCTCTTTTCCGTGGCGAGTCTCGCCGCTCTGGCCGGCGTGACGCGGCGCCTCGGGGAGCCCGAGGCCGTCGCGCTGTTGTCGGCTGCCCTCTTCGCGCTGTCCACGACGCAGCTCTACGACGCGCGCCATCTGCTTCCCTACGACGCGTCGATGGCCCTCGGCCTCGCGGCGCTGCATGCGGGCCTCGCGACGTCTCGCCCCGCCCGCGCGTCGGCGGCGTGCGGCGTGCTCGCCGCCGCCGCTTTTCTGACCTACAACGGCTACTGGCTCCTCGCCGCCGTCGCGATGCTCGTGACCGTGCTGCGGCCTCCCCGCTCGCCGGCCGCGTGCCTCCGCCGGGCCGTCGTGACGGGGGGCGCGTTCGCGGCGACGACCGCCGCGATCGCCGTCGTCGTCTCGGGCGGCGTGCGCGCGTACGCCGGCGCCGCGTCAGCCTTCGCGCGGACCGCAACGCAGGGCGACTTCGGCGAGGGCTGGAGCCTGCCGTTCGCGTACCTCTGGCACGCCGAGCACGGCCTCGCCCTGCTGTGGGCGCTCTGCTTGCTCCGGGCCATCGTGAGGCTCGCGCGCGGCGATCGGAACGAGGCGCTCGGGGCCGGCGTCGCCGGCACGGTCGCGATCTACGCGGGACTCGTGGTGGCCTCCGTCGTCCTGCATCGCCTCGTCGTCTATGGCCGCCAGGTCCGGCAACTCGTCCCGTTTCTCTGCCTGATCTCCGCCGTCGCGCTCGACCGGACCTTTTCGGCGGCGCCGCGGCGGCGCCTCGCGTACGTCGCCGGCGCGGTGCTTCTCGCGCAGGCGGTCGCGAACTTCGCCACGCCGCTGCGCCAGGTCTTTCCCGCGGAATTCCGGAGGATGGCCGCGCGGATTCCGGTGCACGGATCGCCGCGCCTGGAATTCGTCGGCCACATCTACCCCGTTCCCTTCGTTCCGCCGCCCGTCGCGGGCACGGTCCTTCTCGAGCGGCCGCACCCTCTGGAATACCTCCCCTATCAGTACGAGGGCTACACGCCCCGACAGCGCGCCGCGCTGCGCATGACGGACATCCACATGCGCCTCGTCGACGCGTCGCCCTGACGCCGCCGGGCGCCCGCCGGTTTCGTCCGACCCCGTCCTTTTCCGCGTCCTGAAGGGCCTTTTCGCGACCCCGGGCCGACCCGAGTTCCATTAAGGAGACGCCGCCCCGGGCCTGGCCCGACCTCTGCAAGTTGCCGGAAGAGCGGGCTTTGCGTGTAATGAAGGGCCGCGGCGGCGCGTTTGCCAGTTCACGGGGCTGTCTTCGGAAGCCTCCGCGGGAACGGGCGCGGGACTCGGACGGTTTTGCTCGAGGAGGCAGCGTCGATGAAGTCCAACATTCCGGAAACCGAACGGGTCGTCGCCGATCCTCCCGGCTCGCCCGCCGAGGCCGAGCTCGAGCGGCAAGCCGGGAGCGACGCGCCTCGCCGCGCCGGTCACCGGGGGCTCTGGATCACCGTCGCCTTCCTGGCGCTCGTCGGCCTCGCGATCGCGGTGTCGCGCTCGGGCAAGGCGTCGGCGGCGCAAGCCGCCGCGAAGGCGAAGGGCCAGGCCCCCATCCCGGTCGTCGTCGCCGAGGCGAAAATCGCCGACTTCCCCGTGTACCTCTCCGGACTCGGCACCGTGACGCCGCTCGCGACCGTCACCGTGCGCACCCGCGTGGACGGCGAGCTCGTCAAGGTCGACTTCCGCGAAGGCCAGCTCGTCAAAGAGGGTGAGCTCCTCGCGCAGATCGACCCGCGGCCGTTCCAGGTTCAGCTCACGCAGGCCGAGGGCCAGCTCGCCAAGGACCAGGCGGCGCTCGTCAGCGCCCAGCTCGACTTGAACCGCTTCAAGGACCTGGTCGGGCAGGGGCTCGTCCCGCAGCAGCAGGTCGACGCGCAGGTCTCCCTCGTGGCCCAGAGCGAGGCGGCGATCAAGACCGACGAGGGGACGATCGACGCGGCGAAACTGAACCTGACCTACGCGAAGATCACCGCGCCCATCTCGGGGCGCGTCGGCCTGCGCCAGGTCGACCCGGGCAACATGGTGCACGCCACGGATACCAGCGGCATCGTCGTCATCACCGAGCTCGACCCCATCGCCGTCCTCTTCACGCTGCCCGAGGACAGCCTCCAGCAGGTCCTCGCCCAGACCCGCGGCGGCGCCACGCTGGCCGTCGAGGCCTGGGACCGCGACTTCAAGACGCTCATCGCGAGCGGCAAGCTGCTGACCGTCGACAACCGGATCGACCCCGCGACGGGAACCGTGCGGTTGAAGGCCGAGTTCCCCAACGCGAACGGCGCGCTCTTTCCGAACCAGTTCGTCAACGTCCGGCTCCTGATCCAGACGCTGTCGAAGGTCGTCGTCGTGCCGTCCGCCGCGGTTCAGCGGACCACGAAGGGCGCCGCCGTCTTCGTCGTCATGCCCGGCGACAAGGTCGCGCTTCGGTCGGTCGAGGTCCCGCAGCTGGGCGACAACCACGCGGTCATCGCCAAAGGCGTGGCGGCCGGAGACGTCGTCGTCGTCGACGGCGTGGACAAGCTGCAGGAGGGATCGATGGTGGTGGCGCGCAAGGCCGGAAGCGCCCCGGCCGCGGGCGCTCCCGCCGCGCCGAGGCCCTCGTGAGCCCGTCTCGTCCCTTCATTCTCCGGCCCGTCTCCACGTCCCTGATCATGGTCGGCCTGACGCTGGCCGGGATCGTCGCTTACAAGCAGCTTCCGGTTTCGGCGCTGCCGCAGGTCGACTACCCGACGATCCAGGTCATGACGTTCTATCCGGGCGCGGGCCCCGACGTCATGGCCTCCTCGGTGACGGCGCCGCTCGAGCGGCAGTTCGGCCAGGTGCCGGGCCTGAACCAGATGACCTCGACGAGCTCCGACGGCGCGTCGGTCATCACGCTCCAGTTCGACCTCGACCTGAACATCGACGTCGCCGAACAGCAGGTTCAGGCGTCGATCAACGCCGCAGGCACGTACCTGCCGAAGGACCTGCCGAACCCTCCGATCTACAGCAAGGTCAACCCGGCCGACGCGCCCATCCTGACGCTCGCGCTGACGTCGGACTCGCTGCCGTTGTCGAGGGTCCACGACCTCGCCGACACGCGCCTGGCCCAGAAGATCTCGCAGCTGCCCGGCGTCGGCCTGGTGCAGCTGACGGGCGGGCAGAAACCCGCCGTCCGCGTGCAGGTCAACCCGACAGCCCTCTCCGCCTACGGGCTGACGCTCGAGGACGTGCGGACGGCGATCGCCGCGTCGAACGTCAACCAGGCCAAGGGCAGCTTCGACGGGCCCGCTCAGGCGTACACGATCGGCGCCAACGACCAGCTCCTGTCGAGCGCGGACTACAAGCCTCTCGTCGTGGCCTACCGCAACGGCGCGCCCGTGCGCCTCCAGGACGTCGCCGAGGTCACGGACTCGACCGAGAACGCGAAGCAGGCGGCCTGGACCAACGACGTTCCGGCGGTCATCGTCAACATCCAGCGTCAGCCCGGCGCCAACATCATCCAGGTCGCCGACCGGATCAAGAAGCTCCTGCCGACGCTCCAGGCCTCGCTGCCTTCGGCGGTGAAGGTGACGATCCTGACCGACCGAACCACCACGATCCGCGCCTCGGTGCGGGACGTGCAGTTCGAGCTGATGCTGACGATCGCGCTGGTCGTCATGGTCATCTTCCTCTTCCTGCGGAGCGTCGCGGCCACGATCATCCCGTCCGTCGCGGTGCCGCTCTCGCTCGTCGGCACGTTCTCGGCCATGTATCTGCTCGGGTACAGCCTGAACAACCTGACGCTGATGGCCCTGACGATCGCGACCGGCTTCGTCGTGGACGACGCGATCGTCATGATCGAGAACATCTCGCGCTTCATCGAAGAGGGCGAGAACCCCCTCCAGGCGGCGCTCAAGGGCTCGGAACAGATCGGCTTCACGATCCTGTCGCTGACCCTGTCGCTGATCGCCGTCCTGATCCCGCTCCTCTTCATGGGGGACGTCGTCGGGCGGCTCTTCCGCGAGTTCGCGGTCACCCTCTCGATCACGATCCTCGTCTCGGGATTCGTGTCCCTGACGCTGACGCCCATGATGTGCGCGCGGATTCTCAAGCACCAGAAGCTCTCGGAGCAGAGCCGCTTCGCGCAGATCTCCGAGCGGCTCTTCGACCGGATGATCGACTTCTACCGGCGCACACTCGAGATCGTCCTCGAGCACCAGCCGCTGACGCTCGCCGTCGCCGTCGCGACGCTCGCCGTCACGATCCTTCTCTACGTCCTCATTCCAAAGGGATTCTTCCCGGTCCAGGACACGGGCGTGATCCAGGGCATCTCGGAGGCGCCGCAGTCGGTGTCGTTCCCGACGATGGCCGACCGGCAGCAGGCGCTCGCGCGGGTCATCCTGAAGGACCCCGCCGTGGAGAGCCTGTCCTCGTTCATCGGCGTCGACGGCACGAACGCGACGTTGAACAGCGGCCGCATCCAGATCAACTTGAAGCCGCTCGAGGAGCGCAAGCTCTCGTCGAGCGACATCATCCGGCGGCTGCAGCCGGAGCTCGCCCGGGTCGAGGGCATCACCCTCTTCATGCAGCCGGTGCAGGAGCTGACGGTGGAAGACCGCGTCAGCCGCACGCAGTATCAGTACAGCCTCGAGGATCCGGATCCGCAGGAGCTCGCCGAGTGGGCGCCCAGGCTCGTCGCGGCGCTCCAGCATCGGCCCGAGCTCGCCGACGTCGCGACCGACCAGCAGAACCGGGGACTCAAGGCGACGCTCGTGTTCGACCGCTCGACGATGGCGCGCCTCGGCATCACGCCGCAAGCCGTCGACGACGCGCTCTACGACGCGTACGGGCAGCGCCAGGTCTCGACGATGTTCACGCAGCTCAATCAGTATCGCGTCGTCCTCGAGGTCGACCCGAGCTTCCAGAAGAGTCCGCGCGACCTCGACCACGTCTACGTGCACGGCGCCACGGACGTCGTCCCGCTCTCGGCCTTCGCCGCGGTCTCGGAGTCGCGCACGGCGCTCGCGATCAACCACCAGGGACAGTTTCCCGTGGTGACCGTGTCGTTCAACCTGTCCCCGGGCTATTCGCTCGGCCAGGCCGTGCGCGCGATCGAAGACGCGGGGCGGGAGATCGGCCTGCCGGCGAGCATCCAGGCGGGCTTCCAGGGAACGGCGCGCGCGTTCGGCGCGTCGCTCGTCAAGGCGCCGCTCCTGATTCTCGCCGCGCTCGTCGCCGTCTACATCCTCCTCGGCGTGCTCTACGAGAGCTACATCCACCCGATCACGATTCTCTCGACGCTGCCGTCGGCCGGCGTGGGCGCGCTGCTGTCCTTGATGCTCTTCCGCATGGACTTCAACGTGATCGCGCTGATCGGCATCATCCTGTTGATCGGCATCGTCAAGAAGAACGCGATCATGATGATCGACTTCGCCCTCGACGCCGAGCGCCAGGAAGGCAAGCCGCCGCGCGAGGCGATCTTCCAGGCGTGTCTGCTGCGCCTGCGGCCGATTCTCATGACGACGTTCGCCGCGCTCTTCGCGGGCATTCCGCTCGCCCTCGGCGGCGGCGTCGGCGCCGAGCTGCGCAAGCCCCTCGGCGTCTCGATCGTCGGCGGCCTGATCTTTTCGCAGGTCCTGACGCTCTACACGACCCCCGTGATCTATCTCTACTTCGACCGCCTCGCGCGCCGCGTGGCCGCCCGCCGCACCGCTCGGCGCGCCGCCCAAAGCGCATCCCTCTCCCCCCAGCGGGGGGAGAGGGCAGGGTGAGGGGGGGGTCCACTCGTGAAAACGCAGGATCTTCACGAAACGACGAAGGAACGCCCCTCGCCCCAGCCGGCCGCTCGCTCCGCGAGACGCGGCCTGCGGCCGCGGCCGGTGCTCCATGCAGCGAGGGGGAGACCCCTCGCGCTCCCCCTCTCCCGCCGGGAGAGGGGCTAACCGATGAGCCTCTCGTCGACCTTCATCGACCGTCCCATCGGGACGACGCTGTTGACGATCGCGATCGCGCTCGCCGGCATCGTCGCGTACTTCTTCCTGCCCGTCGCCCCGCTCCCGCAGGTCGAGTTCCCGACCATCCAGGTCTCGGCGAGCCTCCCCGGAGCGAGCCCGGAGACGATGGCGTCCTCCGTCGCGACGCCGCTCGAACGCCAGTTCGGCCGGATCGCCGGCGTCACGGAGATGACCTCGACCTCCTCGCTCGGGAACACCCAGGTCGTCCTGCAGTTCGACCTTTCGCGCAACGTCGACGCCGCGGGGCGGGACGTCCAGGCGGCCATCAACGCGGCGCGCGGCAACCTCCCCGCCGACCTGCCCTCGAATCCGTACTGGCACAAGGTCAATCCCGCCGACGCGCCGATCATGCTGCTCGGCCTCGTCTCCGACGTCGTCGACAAGGGCCGGATCTACGACATCGCCTCGTCGATCCTCCAGCAGAAGATCGCCCAGATCGACGGCGTCGGGCAGGTGTTCGTCGGCGGCGGCGCCCTGCCGGCCGTGCGCGTCGAGGCCAACCCCACGGCGCTGAACAACGCGGGCCTCTCGCTCGAGGACGTCCGCACCTTCCTCGCGAGCCAGAACGCCAATCGGCCGAAGGGGCAGATCGGCTCGGCCGAGCGCGCCTGGGCGGTGGGCGCGACGGATCAGCTCCTCAACGCCGGCCTGTACCAGCCGCTCGTTCTCTCCTGGCGCGACGGCGGCGCGCTTCGCCTGTCCGACGTCGCCAACGTCGTCGACTCGGTCGAGGACGTTCGGACGGCCGGCGTCGCCAACGGCAAGCCGGCGGTCCTGATCATCATCTTCCGTCAGCCCGGGGCGAACATCATCGCCACCGTCGACCGGATCAAGGCCGTCCTGCCGCAGCTCCAGGCCGAGATCCCGCCGACGATCCGGCTCACCGGCGTGCTCGACCGCTCGACGACGATCCGCGCCTCGGTCCGCGACGTCCAGATCACGCTGGCCATCTCGATCGCCCTGGTCATTCTCGTCGTGTTCGCCTTCCTGCGGAGCGTCCGCGCGACGCTCATCCCGAGCGTCGCCGTCCCGGTCTCCCTCGTCGGCACGTTCGGCGCGATGTACCTGCTCAACTACTCGATCGACAACCTGTCGCTCATGGCCCTGACGATCGCGACCGGCTTCGTCGTGGACGACGCCATCGTCGTCATCGAGAACATCACGCGTCACCTCGAGATGGGTGTCGAGCCTCTCGAGGCGGCCCGGATCGGAGCCCGGGAGATCGGGTTCACGGTCTTTTCCATCAGCATCTCCCTCGTCGCCGTCTTCATCCCGATCCTCCTGATGGGAGGCATCGTCGGCCGCCTCTTCCGCGAGTTCGCGATGACGCTGTCGATCGCCATCCTCGTGTCCATGGTGATCTCCCTGACGACGACGCCGATGATGTGCGCCACCCTGCTCAAGAAGCCGAGCGAGGAGAAGCACGGGCGGGTCTTCCAATGGAGCGAGCGGGCGTTCGACGCGATCCTGGCGTTCTACCGGCGAACGCTCTCGGTCGTGATGCGGCACCAGCCGCTGACGCTCGCGGTGACCCTCGCGACGATGGCGGCGACCGTCTACCTGTACGTCCGGATCCCGAAGGGCTTCTTCCCGCAGCAGGACACCGGCCGGCTGACCGGCCAGATCCTCGCCGACCAGAACACGTCGTTCCAGGCGATGAACCAGCGCCTCGAGACCTTCGTCGCGATCATGATGAAGGACCCGGGCGTCAGCTACGTGCAGGCCTACGCCGGGGGGGGCAGCATCACGAACCAGGCCCGCATGTTCGTCACGCTGAAGGAGCCGCACGAGCGCAAGCTCACGGCCGACCAGATCATCGCGCGGCTGCGCCCGCAGCTCGCCAAAGTCCCCGGCGCGACCCTCTACCTGCAGTCGGTCCAGGACCTGCGGATCGGCGGCCGCCCGAGCGCGGCGCAGTACCAGTACACGCTGCGCGGCGAGGACGTGCGCGAGCTCCAGGACTGGTCGCCGAAGGTGCTCGAGCGGATGCGCAAGATCCCGGGCCTCGTGGACGTCAACAGCGACCTGCAGATCAAGGGCCTCGAGGCCTCGCTGACGATCGACCGGGCCACCGCCGCGCGCCTCGGCGTCACGCCGGCCGCCATCGACCAGACCCTCTACGACGCCTTCGGCCAGCGGCAGGTCTCGACGATGTACACGGCGCTCAATCAGTACCACGTGGTCCTCGAGATGGACCCGAAGTTCCTCGAGGGCCCAAAGGGACTCGACGTCGTCCGCGTTCGCTCGGCCGACGGCAACCTGGTTCCGCTGTCCGCGTTCGCCCGGTACGCGCCGTCGACGGCGCCGCTCCAGGTCAATCACCAGGGACAGTTTCCCGCGGTCACGATCTCGTTCAACCTGACCGCCGGCACGTCCCTCGGCGACGCGGTCGACCGGATCCAGACCGCCGAGGCGGATCTCGGTCTCCCGGCGTCGATCCGGGGCAGCTTTCAGGGCACGGCGCAGGCGTTCAAGGATTCGCTCGCGAACCAGCCGCTCCTGATCCTCGCCGCGCTCTTCGCCGTCTACATCGTGCTCGGCATCCTCTACGAGAGCCTCATCCACCCCATCACGATCCTCTCGACGCTGCCGTCGGCGGGCGTCGGCGCGCTGCTCGCGCTGATGCTCCTGAAGGAAGAGCTTTCGGTGATCGCGCTCATCGGCATCATCCTGCTCATCGGCATCGTCAAGAAGAACGCGATCCTGATGATCGACTTCGCCATTCTGGCCGAGCGCAACGAGAGCAAGGTTCCCGAAGACGCGATCTTCGAGGCCTGCCTGCTCCGGTTCCGCCCGATCACGATGACCACGATGGCGGCGCTCCTCGGCGGCCTGCCGCTCGCGATCGGCTTCGGCACGGGAGGCGAGCTGCGCCGGCCGCTGGGCATCGCGATCGTCGGAGGCCTCCTCTTCTCGCAGGTCCTGACGCTGTACACGACGCCGGTGG
>Ga0335070_10000910_pt1 | contig 33905 bp, 33 predicted proteins | sample Lox_Sample_13_FD_206722 | JGI IMG/M metagenome (GOLD analysis project Ga0335070, IMG submission 206722) | Soil microbial communities from Loxahatchee National Wildlife Refuge, Florida, United States - Lox_Sample_1.3 | ecosystem: Environmental > Terrestrial > Soil > Wetlands | place: USA... | reverse complement strand
ATGCGCTTCACATAAACGCTCGGGGTATGAATGTGATCCGGGTCAAGTTCCCCGACTTCCACCAACTCTTCGACCTCGGCGATCGTAATTTTGGCAGCTGTAGCCATCATGGGGTTGAAGTTGCGCGCTGTCTTGCGATATTCGAGATTGCCCCACTTGTCGCCTCTCCGGGCTTTCACAAATGCAAAGTCAGCCTTGAGGCCATGCTCCATCACGTAGAGGCGGCCGTCGAACTCGCGCGTTTCTTTGTTTTCAGCAACCACCGTGCCCACGCCCGTGGGCGTGTAGAACGCGGGAATTCCCGCTCCACCGGCGCGAATGCGCTCCGAAAAAGTTCCCTGGGGAATGAGTTGAAGGTCAACCCGGCCTTCGAGCACCATCTGCTCCAGCAGCTTGTTTTCTCCGACATAGGTTCCGATGTGCCGGGTGATCTGTCCGGCAGCGAGCAGCAGGCCCATGCCCATGCCGTCCACACCAACATTGTTGCTGATGGTGGTGAGGTTCTTTGTACCCTTGCGCACTAGCGCGCGAATCAGATTCTCCGGAATCCCGCACAGCCCGAAGCCGCCGACCATGATCGTGGAGCCGTCGTAGACGTCCCGAATGGCTTCATCCGCGTTGGCAACGACCTTGTTCACCGGGGTGCAATTCTAAAGCAAATCTAAAGGCGAGACACGCAGGCACAGAAAGGTAACCAACGCATTCCGCGGATGATCTTTGTTCGAGCAGTCATTCTTGTGCTCTGGAACCGGTTTTGAGCGGAGTAGGAGAACGTTTTGGCGAGACCTTGCGCAGATGGTGAGCACGTTCGAACTCCATGGCCAACTCGCGCGTGGTGAGGTTTTCCCTGATGTGCGCCAAGCGTTGTTCGAGCCTTAGCAGCGCCTTGGACAAATTCTTCCTATTGGTGATGGCGATGTCGCGCCACATGGAGTAGGGGCTAGCCGAAATGCGAGTCATCTCCCGCAAGGCGCGTCCGCCGGCTTCGAGCAGCGGTGTATCCTCGCCGAACTCATCGACCAACGTCGCTGCCAGGGCGGTTGAAATCATCTGGGGAAGATGGCTGATCCACCCGCAGAGCTGATCGTGCTGAGCCGCGTCCATGCTCGCAACGCGGGCGCCGATTTTCTCCACCCACTCCAGAAACTCCCCGCTTGACCCCGCATAGACTTTCTGCCCGGCAACTGGGGTAAGAAACCACGCTGCCCCTTGAAACAGGTTCGCGTCCGCGAATTCCATGCCCGATTGTTCCTTGCCCGCCATGGGATGCCCGGCGAGAAATCGCTTGCCGGTATTCTTCCCGAAAACCGCCTTGGCACGGGACAAGATTTCAACCTTCGTACTTCCCACATCGGTGAGAAGAGCCGTACCGGGAAGGCCGGGACCGAGCTGGCCGATGAATTCGATGATGGAGCCAACAGGTGTGGCCAGCACAATGACATCGCTGCCGCGGACGGCGTCGGCGGGATCGGTGCGGCCTTCATCAATGGCGCCCTTACCACGGGCACGCTCCAGCACGGCAGCCCGGTCGCAACCAATAATGCGGCGCGAGAAGCCGCGCTCTTTGAGCGCCAGGGCCAGCGAGCCCCCGATGAGGCCAGTGCCGATGATCGTAATCTGGCGAATTGCCATGGGTTTCGCACCACGAAACGCAGGGCGAGCGTTTGCCGTCTTCAGTATGCCTTGGCGATTACCACCCGGCGGCCGACGGACTCGCCGGTCAGAATACATTTGCCCGGACCGTCGAATCCGTCCGTTAACGGAATGTTGCGCACGCTGGCCTTGAATTCCTTGATGCGCGCGTCGTTCTTAGGGTCGTCCTTCAGGTGAGCCATCACGAACTTGCCGCCACCTTTTTCCGCCGTAACGTTGCTGTTCAGGATCTCCTCGACCTCGCCGATGGAATTGGCTAGCACTGTATTTTCTTTGAGCCGTTGCTTGGCCTTCGCATACAGGTCTTGCTGCATGGATTCGAGTGTCGCCGCGAACTTGGAAGCCACTTCGGTTTGGGCGACGATTTCCTTGTTGCCGGTGTCGCGACGTTTGATGACGATCTTTCCTGCTGCCACATCGCGCGGACCTAACTCCAGAACTACCGGCACGCCACGGCGCTCCCAGTGGAAGAACTTCGAGCCGGGGGTCTCGTTGTCCCGCGCGTCGATGTGCGCGCCGAGTTCCTCCGCAATCCTGGCAGCGACCTCCATCACCTGAGCGCGTTCTTCGTCCTTGCGGAAAATCGGGACCAGCACGGCTTTCTGCGGCGCGAGTTTGGGCGGCAACACCAGGCCCTTATCGTCCGAATGCGTCATGATCAGGCCGCCAATCAGGCGCGTGCTCACGCCCCAGCTGGTCTGCCACACGTAGTCGAGGCCGCCTTCCTTGGTCTGGAACTGGACGTTGAAAGCCTTGCCGAAATTCTGGCCGAGGTCGTGGCTGGTGCCCGCCTGCAGCGCCAGCCCATTCTGCATCATGGCTTCGATGGAGTACGATCGCAGGGCTCCGGCAAACTTCTCCGCCTGCGTCTTCGCCCCTTTGATCACCGGCATGGCCATCACATCCTCGGCCACCTCGGCATAGACATCGAGCATGCGCAGCACTTCCTGCGACGCTTCTTCATGACTGCAATGCGCAGTATGACCTTCCTGCCATAGGAACTCGGTGGTGCGAAGGAACATGCGGGTGCGCAGCTCCCAGCGCAGCACGTTGGCCCACTGATTGATAAGCACCGGCAAATCGCGGTAGCTCTGGATCCACTTGGCGAAAAAATGGCCGACGATTGTCTCCGACGTGGGCCGGATGATGTACGGCTCCTCCAGTTGCTTGCCGCCGGCGATGGTGACGACAGCCAGCTCCGGCGAGAATCCTTCCACGTGCTCGGCTTCTTTCTTGAGGAAGCTCTGGGGAATGAGCAGCGGTAGATAGATGTTGGAATGGCCGGTTGCTTTGAAGCGCTTGTCGAGTTCCGCCTGCAACAGCTCCCACACGGCGTAGCCGTTGGGCTTAATGACCATGCAGCCTTTGACCACTTCTGCGGGCTCGGCCATGTCTCCTTGCAGGACGACGTCCTGGTACCAGGCGGCAAAATCCCCGGAACGGGATGTGATCTTCATTGCGGACATTTTGTTTTGCGATGACTGCTACTTCTTCTGTGCCAGATACGAATCTTTGTATCCCAGGTAGTTGGTAGCGTAGCGCAGGATCACTTCCTGGTCTTTCTCATCCAGCTTGCGGCGGAACTTGCCGGGCGATCCTACCCAAAGCGAACCGGGTTCGACGACCGCCTGCTCGGGAATCAAAGTCCCCGCCGCGATGATCGACCCTGCGCCAATCACTGCTCCGTTCAGAATGACCGAGCCCATGCCGATCAGGCAGCGGTCTTCCACGGTGCAGCCGTGCAGCGTCACTGAATGCCCGACGGTTACATACTCGCCGACGAAGACCCCATACTGCTCTTTCATCCCGTGCAGGACGCTGCAATCCTGAATGTTGGAATATGCGCCCACACGGATGGAGTGCACGTCACCCCGCAGCACCGCGTTCATCCAAACGCTGGCGTGTTCTCCCAGCACTACGTCGCCGATAATTTGGGACGACTCATCGACGAAGCAGGATGCCGGAATTGTCGGGGTAGTGCCTTTATAGGAGCGGATCATTCTTTCAATCAAAGAAAACTCTGCTGCGCTGCCAAGAGCGGGGGACGCCTCGTCCGCCCCTACGTGAGTGCTATTGGAAGGCTTCGTGCAATTTGACTCGCGTTCAGGCTCTTGCCTGGGCCGTCTCCAGCTTCGCTTCGCTGACACCCAGATGCTCGCGCAGGATATTCAGCATCCGGCGCAAGGGCTCGGCCGCTCCCCAGAGCAACTGATCGCCCACAGTGAAGGCGCCGAGATATTCGGGTCCAAGCTTCAGCTTGTGCAGACGCCCAATCGGAACGGTCAGCGTTCCCGAGACCGCGGTTGGGGTCAGATCGCGCAAGGTGGAGGCCTTATCATTGGGAACGACCTTCACCCACTGATTGGTACTCGCGAGGATCCTCTCAATCTCCCCCAGTGGGACGTCTTTCTTCAACTTGATGCACAGCCCCTGGCTGTGACAGCGCATGGTTCCTACCCGAACGCAGATGCCGTCCACTGGCACCGGCGGATTCAGGCCGAGAATCTTGTTGGTTTCCGCCATGCCTTTCCACTCTTCGCGCGTCTGCCCGCCCGGCATCTCCTTGTCGATCCAGGCCAGCAGACTGCCCGCCAGAGGTGCGCCGAACTCTCCTGTCGGCAGTGACGCCGAGCGCTGGGCGTCCATCACCATGCGATCGACCTCCAGCGCATTCTCCGCGGGAGTCTTGCGCGTGGGCTCGACCAGGCAGCCCATCTGCTTGACCAACTCCAGCATCTTGGCCGCGCCGGCTCCCGAGGCCGCCTGATAAGTCATGCTCGTGATCCACTCGACGAACCCGGCCTTCAGCAGTCCGGCCACGGCCATCAGCAGCAAGCTCACAGTGCAGTTCCCGCCAATGTAGCTGCGGATGCCGTGCGAGAGTCCCTGCTGAATCACGTCGGCGTTCACAGGATCGAGAATGATGACTGCGTCCTTCTCCATGCGCAGTGTGGATGCGGCGTCGATCCAGTAACCCTGCCATCCGCTCTTGCGCAGCGGGCCATAGACCTCGGTCGTGTACTCGCCGCCCTGACAACTGATCAAAACGTCGCAGGAGGCGAGTTCGGTCAGGTCTTTAGCGTCCTTGAGTGTGGCGCGACGGCCAGCTTCCTTCGGCGCCTCACCGCCGACGTTCGAAGTCGAGAAGAACACGGGGTGCAGACCAGCAAAGTCGTTCTCCTCACGCATGCGTTGCATGAGTACGCTGCCCACCATGCCTCTCCATCCAATGAATCCAACCCGTAACAAGAGAATGACTCCTTATGGTTGCGAATGGTTAGTTTACAGGAAAGGACTGGCTGGTACGCGATTGATTCGATGAAACCCGCTCATCGCGACCATGCGTGGACCGCACTGAAATTCCCTTCGGTCGTGCAAAAAAGAAGCGCGGCCCGCAGGCCGCGCTTCATTTCCGATCCGAAGAAAGGCTAGTTATCCGTCACTGCGGGTGGCCCCGGCGGGGCCGGGGTATGCGGCATTTTCCCCGGAGCCGGAGGTGTGGGTACCTCAGCTACCACCGATCCGCGCCGTATCTCGATGTCGCCGTGCTCATTGTTTACCTGCAGGCGAGGTCCGCCGGTTCCCACGATGCCCGTGGCTGTGGAAACATCGTCTCCGCTGTTGACCTTGACCGAGCTGAAGTCGGTCTGGATGTCGCCGTTGCGGGCGCGTGCATCCAGCTGGAAGCTGGCTTTCTCCGGCAGAAAGATCTGTACGCCGGCGCTGCGGTTGTCAATCTGAATCGACCCCATCTTGCTGACGTGCATCTCGATCGGGCCATTTTCATCCTGGAGACGCACATCACCGCTGACGCCATTAAGCTGAATATCCTTAGAGCGCGTTACCAGGCGCAGCGGCCCCACCACGTTGCTGGCCCGCAGATCGCCGGAATCGAGCTCCAGGTCTCCATCCAGCCTTACCAGGTCCATATCGGTGCGCGACGACTTGAAGCTGACGCTCTTGGCAATCTTGCTGAGCTTTACGTTTTCCATGAACTCGCCGTTGAGTTGCACGGCGCCCTTGATATCTTCCAGCGAAATGTCGTTGACCCTTCCCTGCACGGCAAGGTCGGAGCTCACCTGTGAGATTCGCGCAGAACTGCCTTGCAGGTTCAGGCTGACCTTGCCGTGAATGTCGGAGGTGGAGACTTGGCCCTTCTGGCTGGAAATGTCCACATCGCCATCCCGGCCGAGCACACTGATGTCGCCGCGGCGAGCGGTGATGGAAACCGCTGCTTTGCGCGGGATTGCGATGTCCAGGTCTGACGTGACCGAGTGGTCTCCCGCACCCTTCGTATTGGCATTCACGGTCACGAGTTGCCCGCTGACGGTGATCTGCGGCTTCGTGTCGGCATTCCACTTGTCGGCGTCTGCCTGCTTTTCGGCGTGAATGCGCTTGTGCACGACAACATGAATCTGATTGTCGTCGGAGATGTTGATGTTTACAGCGCCGCGATCGTTGATTACATGCAGGCTACCGCCGTCAGTGGGAAAGGCTTGCGCCATCTGGTCGTCGTAGCTGTAGCTGCGGCCGCAAAAGAAACAGTCGTCATCTTCGTCAATGTTGATGTGATCGCGAACCGACTCCCAGTCGACGCGCGAAGCCTGCGTGGCCATCAGGCCAAAGAGAATGAGAAAGATAAGCAGGAACGCACCACCGACACCGATGCCTGCAGCGCGGCCGCCCGTCCTCTGGGCCTCGAAGTATTCCACCAGCTTGATCACGCCCCAGAGAATCAGCAGTAGTGGCCAGTAATGGGCAAACCAATAGCCCAGGTGTTCCCAATGCAGCACACCCATCGTGCCCAAGAGGAACACTACACCCAGGATAATCAACACCATCGGCCCGGCCACAGAACGGCGTGGCCGCGGGCGGGGCGGAGGAACTTGTGCCGGACTAGACATTTTTCACCTCACCAGAAGGAGGCGGAACTTCTCCTTGAACGGTTCCGGGGCCGCTGGGCGGCGCGGGTGGCTGAGAGCTGGTTCCGAAGACATTTCCGCTAAGCAGTTTGATGGCACCGATCACCAGCAGGAGCACCGGCCAGGTTCGACCGAAGCCCGGGCCGCCCAAACTTTCGACTAGGAAAAGGATGCCCAGCGTGACGAGCACGGCGGGCCCCATCAGAGTTCGGGGGTTGCAGCTGCCCGGAGTACAGGTGTGACCTACAACCCCAAGACGCACCGCCCCCAGCCATACGCCCAGGGCAATCAGGAAGAGTGGCCAGAACGCGTGCAGATGAAGATCAAGGGTGGTGTTCAGTAGAAAGAGCACTCCCAGGACAATCAGAACCACAGCGCCGGTCGGAATTTTGGCTACGTCTATCCGTTCCCCGGGGCTGAAGGCTTGGCCAACTCCGAGCGGATCGGGCGCCGGTTGACCCATCTGAATGGCGCGGGCCGAACGCACCGCGTCAATCATTTGGTAAACGCAGAAGAAACCCAGAGCGAGGCCGAAGATGAGCCCATCAATTTTGGCAGTGGCCACAATGAGGAGCACGAAGATCCCCATGTAGGCCAGTCCCTTGGTGTACTGACCGTTGTACACGGCGCCGACGCCGGGGAAGATGGAGAGGATGCCGGCCAATGCCGCATTGGGACCCGAACTCGCTGTCCCGGTTCCCATGGACGTTGTAGTAGAAGAGACAAACCCAGACGCTGGCGGCTGCGTGCCTTCCAGCCGGGCCGCCAGGCAGTTCTCGCAATAGATCACTCCTCGCACGTCGCGACTGCAATTGGCGCACAGTGCTTTTCCGCAAGTGCGGCAATAGGCCACCGCTTCAGCATTGCTATGCGTGGCGCAGTTCATACCAACCTCCTGTACGTGGTCACCGTCACTACAGGCGGATCGTTTGGAGCCGAGGCCAGCACCGGCTGGTTCTCCCCTTGGCTGTAGTTGCGTTCCTGTCTTGGTTCGGGTTGTCCACTAGTGTTGTCTTTGCGCTCGTTCTCTTTCGGTCGCGGGGCGGGTTCGGCAGGCGTGGTTGCGCGCTTGAACTCACGGACCCGCGATTCGATCTCGTACACGAAGCGGATGTTCTCGTAATACCGTTGCACCTTGCCGGTGGTCTCGTAGTAGCTGCGCTTGATGGCGCTGGGGCGCAAATCGAGATGCCGCACGTCAGACAGCTTGATTCCAGCCACGTTGAGCCCGATGGAAAGCGTGAAGAAAGTCATGCCGAACGACATGGCAAACCGCGGCTGCCGGGCTACCGCCAGTACGGGAGCCACGAAAGAAGAGTTGAACCTCTCCCACCAGGAGGGCCGGGCTCCACTCGTGGCCAGTACGATATTGCGAACCAGACTGCCCGGCGGCTCAACTTCTGCCAGCGACTTCAGCCAGTGCTGGCCGGCTTTGGCCTCGGCAAACATAGGCCCACAAACCGTGCAGATCCTGGCATGAGCCTGGAAGCCTTCCAGCTTCGCCTCAGCCAAAGTCTCGTCCAGGACCTCGCTCAGCAAGGCTTCGAATTCGCCGCACTGCATTCCACTTTTGGTTTCGCCTGGCATCACATCACCTGTCTATAGGTACGTTGTAGCAGGCGCGCAAGTTCCGCCCGCCCGCGGTTGATTCGTGATTTTACGGTTCCTTCCGGGACCCTCAACACAGCAGCGATTTCCCGGTAGTCCATGTCCTGAAGGTCGCGTAGAATGACCGCTTCCCGCAGTTCCGGCGACAGCTTCTGCAGCGCCCGATGTACGCTCTCGCCGGCTTCCCGGCTTTGTACTCGCGCATCGGGCGGCAGTCCCTTGTCCCGTATCTGCTCGCTTAGCGGCAGAGCATCCTCGTGCTCGGAGGCAGCAGTGTCCATCGAGTCCGTCATGCGGTCCTGCTTGCTCTTGCGAAAATGGTCCACCAGCAGATTGCGCGTAATTGTGGTGACCCACGTCATGAACGCCCCCCGTCCCACATCGTAAGAATTCAGGGTGCGATACATCTTGATAAAGACCTCTTGTGTGAGGTCCTGCGCATCGTCCGGCGATCCGGCAAAGCGATAACAGATGTTGTAAATGCGCCGGTTATATTGCCGGACAATCTGTTCCCAGGCCACGGCGTCGCCCGCGAGGCAGCGACGGACAAGCATGGCAACGACCTGGGTGTCTTCCACCCCGCACTCCCCGGAACTCCTGGTCTGCCGGGCTTGGGGATCGCGTCCCGCTTCTGCGCACACCCCAGCCCTAACACCACACATCACGGATACGTTATTGTGGTCCCAAAAGTTCGCGCTTTCTGAAAACACGGCATTGTAGCAAGCAAGAGCAAACGTGAGACGAACAGGAAGCGAAAACGGGTGATAGCAGAGTTTGGCTGATCCGCCGAAGAGCGGTTGTGCTTCGCTCGACGGGACAGTCGAGGCAGCGGTTCCCACGCGCCCTAGACCACCACGGCCTCTTTATATTCCCCGAACACTCTGCGCATGGTATCGGAGATTTCGCCAACTGTGGCGTAAGCTTCCACGGCGGCCAGAATGTGTGGCATGAGATTCGCGCCCGAACGGGCCGCGTCTTCGACCGACCGGAGGGCGGCTTGCCAGGGTCCGGCGTCGCGTCGGGCACGCAGCGCGCGCAGGCATTCCACTTGTTTCCGTTCCAACGTTTCGTCAATGCGGAGGATGGGAATCGGCTTTTCCTCGTCAATGGAGAAGCGGTTCACGCCCACCACCGCCGCCTCTCCGCGGTCCACCTTCTGCTGGTATTCATAGGCGGCGTTTTGGATCTCCTGCTGCACGTAGCCGCGTTCGAGGGCTTTGATCATCCCACCCAGCGCCTCGATTCTGTCCAGGTACTCATTGGCGCGCTTCTCAATCTCGTTGGTCAGGGTCTCGACGAAGTAGGAACCGGCCAGCGGATCGATGGTCTGGGGCGTGCCCGATTCGTAGGCGATGATCTGCTGCGTGCGTAGAGCGATGCGCGCGGCCTGCTCTGTGGGCAGGGCCATAGCCTCGTCGTAGGAATTGGTGTGCAGCGACTGCGTGCCGCCCAGCACCGCCGATAACGCCTGCAGCGCGGTGCGGACAATGTTGTTCTCCGGTTGCTGGGCCGTGAGCGTGGAACCCGCAGTCTGCGTGTGAAAACGGAGCATCCAGGAGCGGGGGTTCTTTGCCTTGAAGCGCTCCCGCATGATGCGCGCCCACATGCGGCGAGCCACACGATACTTGGCGACTTCCTCCAGGAAATTGCTGTGCGCGTTGAAAAAGAACGAGAGGCGCGGCGCAAACTTGTCGATGTCCAGGCCGGCCCGAACGGCGGCCTCCACATAGGCAATGCCGTCACCCAGAGTGAATGCCACTTCCTGTACGGCGGTCGAGCCCGCCTCGCGCATGTGGTAGCCGGAAATGGAGATCGTGTTCCAATCCGGCACGTGCTCATTGGCCCAGGCGAAGAGGTCCGTGATGATACGCATCGCCTGCTGTGGCGGATAGATATAAGTGCCGCGAGCAATGTATTCCTTCAAAACGTCGTTCTGCACAGTGCCGGAAAGCTGGCGAATATCGGCATTCTGGCGGCGCGCCACTGCGACGTACAACGCCAGCAGAATAGAAGCCGTGGCGTTGATCGTCATTGAGGTGGAAATCTTCGTCAGATCGATGCCATCGAACAGGCGCTGCATGTCCTCGATGGAATCGATGGCAACGCCTACTTTGCCGACTTCGCCCAAGGCCAGGGGGCTGTCGGAATCCAGGCCGATTTGCGTGGGCAGATCGAACGCTACCGAGAGGCCGGTGGTTCCATTCGCCAGCAGATACTTGTAGCGTTTGTTGGACTCCTCGGCGTCGCCCATGCCGGCGTATTGGCGCATGGTCCACAGCCGGCCGCGGTACATGGTGGCCTGCACACCGCGAGTGAAAGGGTATTCGCCGGGATAGCCGACTTGCTTGTCATAGTCCCAGCCCTCGAGGTCGCTGGCCGTATAAAGCGGGCGAACCGGGATGTGGGAGGAAGTTTCGGGATCGGCGGATGTTGTAGTTCTGGGTTCGCCGGATAGAACGGCCTTCTTGTCCTTCGTCATTGCGAATCTACCCTTGCGGTTAGCTTCTTGCTTTTCTCCGCACCCTCCAGAATGAGCTTAGCCCAAACCAGGCAAACATGGCTGTGAAGCCTGCCGCCACCAGCACCCGTCCAAGGCTGGTGTTCCCGCCCTGATACTTAACGTATTCTCGGAAGAAGGCGAATCCGCCAATGCCTGCTAACACTAAAAAAACAAAGCCAGTTACTTCTAGCCAGAGCTGATGCAGCACGCGGCCGAGGTGGGCGGCGGTGGTGCGTCCGGCATGCCCGATCGCACCCAGGGTTCGGGAACGGCCGGCGTGCTGGGCCGCTATCCGGGCGGCGATGCCTAAGTTGCGAAGGGTAAAGACATTTGCCATTCCCGTCGATTTTATCAATGTTCGGGGTTAGAATAGCCAGCCAGAACGGCTCGCGAATCGCACGTCGGTTCCTGGCATCTAATTAACCGGGAGAGACAGCGAAGCCGCTAAAGCCTCACGGGGGAATTGTGGATCAGCACCTGAAACAGCTCATGAAAGAACTTGGCGAGGCGATCAACGAATCACTGGCCGATTCTGAGCAGATCGCAGATGTCGTCTCCAAGATCAAAGAGGGCGGATACGATATCTTCCTGGTGCTGGAGGCTACGATTGGCGTAAGCAAACCTGGAGAGTCCGCAGATAAGACCTCCCTGGTAACCACGCTTTCTAGCGACCCCGAGTTCAAGATCAGCGAACAGGATTTGAAGTTCCTGAAATCGCTGCGCATCAAGATCGACGACGACGCGGCTTAGCCGCTGCTATCTCAACTTGATGTACCCACCTGCTTCGCCCATTAGCCCGTGTCCTTGCGGGTTCTGGCGCATCAGAACAGTAAATTGCCACCTTCCGTAGCCCGCCCCTAACATCGGTAAGGATGGATCACCCTCGCCATTTTGGCGCGCCAGAGCTCGGCTTCTGGCGCAAAGCGGTTTGCTGGGCGTTGATCGCTCTCTCTCCGTCGACCGTCCTCGCCAGCGACACCGATGCCGCCATGTTCGAAGTGCTGAAGGGCGCGGCGTTTCAAAACGGCAATGCAGTGCCTGGTTCGGTGGCCATCCTTCCCGGTGATTACATTCAGACGCAGCCGGATTCCGCGGGCAAAATCACGGTCAACGGTTCGTCTGTTCTTGTCGAAGAAGAATCGCTGATCAAGTACCTTCCCGCCATCATCGGACTCGGACACGGTGGCGTGAGCGTCATGACGCAGAAATATTTGGTGGTGCAAGCGGGAGACGTCATCGTCACCCCGATCACTGAGGGTCAAGTGCAATATGAGGTAACTGACCGCGACGGAATCGTTCACATCGCGGCGCGCAAAGGCGATGTGAAGTTGGAGCACTGTGGCGACCGGGATTTGCTCAAAGAAGGATATGAGTACACCTGCGAGGAACGCAGGGGCGGCTATGGGAGCCTGCCCGCCGGCAAGCCAAGCTTGCTGACCACCCGCAATGTTCTGATCGGGGGTGCGGTCGCCGGAGGAGTCCTCTGCGCGATCCTCTGCCGTCCTGGGCCGACACCGATGAGCTCTTGGAAGCCCTGACGTGGTTAATCACACGTGCGCCTCACATTGGTTTGACCGTCTCCCGCAACGCCAGATAAAATAAGCCAGTTTGCCTGTACTCGCGGGCCCACTCTGGGGTCGCCCGCCATCGTTGCCCAAAGCGCCGACGCGGAACACAGCAAGCAACGCAAAGTCAGAAGGCTCCCCGCATCGCGTCCGTGTGCGAGGCGGTCAAGGAATGACGGAGGAGGCGGAAGTATGTACGCGGTCATACGCGCCGGAGGGAAGCAATACCGGGTGGCGCCCGGCGATGTGATTCGTGTGGAGAGTGTAGCTGGGTCCGAGGGCCAAGTCGCGTTTGGCGACGTGCTGGCAGTTTCCGCCAGCGACGGCCAGATTGCCAAGCCCGGACCGGACGTGCATGTAACCGGCCAGATTCTGGAGCAGGGCCGAGGTGACAAGATTCTGGTATTCCACTACAAACGCAAAAAGCAATACAAGAAGATTGCCGGACATCGGCAGCCGTTCACCGCCGTTCGCATCACCGAGATCGCTGTCGACGGGCAAAAGTTCACCGCTCCCCAGCTTCCGAAAAAAGAAGCCAAGCCGAAGAAGGTGAAGGCGGCCGAAGAAGCGCCCAAGGTCGAAGCCAAAGCGGCCAAGGCTCTTGCGAAGAAGGCGAGTAAGAAGCCAGCTGTAAAGAAAGCTACGAAGAAGAAGTGAGGATTTCCTGAAAGCTGAAGGCTGACGTCTGACAGCTTATTTGAAATTAGAAAGACTGATTTATGGCACACAAAAAAGGACTAGGCAGTTCACGAAATGGCCGCGACTCGAATTCACAGCGGCTTGGCTTCAAGGCTTTTGGCGGACAGATTGTTCCGGGGGGGACCATCATTGTGCGGCAGCGCGGCACGCGGGTGAAACCGGGGTTGAATGTGGGCCGCGGCAAGGATGACACGCTCTTCGCCAAGATCAGCGGCCGCATCAAGTTCATGGATCGCGGTTCGATGGGCAAGTACGTCATGATCGAGCCGGTGGAAGCAAAGTAACGGTTTCGCGGACAAGATGTCCGCCCCACACCAGGCTATGCCACGCAGCCTCGCCTTCGGGACGAGGCTTTCTTGTTTGGTGGTTGGTTATTTGTCGTAGGTCCTCTGTCCCTCGAACTTAGTCGTTGGATATTCACCACTTGCGTTAGTCCATTGCTGCCGGCAGTCTGCTGAAGGCTAACGGCTATGAGCTAGAAGCTGGCGTAAGACTTCTTAGCAACGGACCGACGGCGAGCGATCAAGGACCAACAACCGCTCTTCATGTTCATCGATGAGGCCAAAATTCGGGTGAAGGCGGGTGACGGCGGCAACGGTTGCGTCGCATTCCGCCGGGAGAAATTCGTCCCCCGCGGCGGGCCGTCTGGCGGCGACGGCGGCAAGGGCGGCGATGTCGTCATGGAATCCAGCGAACGCCATAACACGCTGGTCCACTTCCGCTTCAACCCCGAGTACAAGGCGGAGCGAGGCCGTCACGGCGAGGGATCAAATCGGACGGGCCGTGAAGGCGAAGATGTAATTCTGAAAGTGCCGGTCGGGACCATCGTCTATGACGACGAGACTGGCGAAAAAGTCCACGACTTTTCCCACCCGGATGAGCGGCTCGTAGTGGCTCGCGGCGGTCGAGGCGGGCGAGGCAATGCCCAATTCAAGACCTCCACACACCAGGCCCCGCGCGAGTCGGAGCCAGGACGTCCCGGAGAAGAGCGGGTGTATCGCCTGGAGCTGAAGCTGCTCGCCGACGTAGGCCTGGTGGGATATCCGAATGTGGGCAAGTCCACGTTGATCTCGCGCATCTCATCGGCGCGGCCCAAAATCGCGGATTATCCCTTCACCACCCTGCAACCGAACCTGGGTGTAGTAGTGGTGGGAGAGGCCCCAGAGGAAAAAAGCTTTGTTGTGGCTGATATCCCTGGGTTGATTGAGGGAGCGCACAGGGGTGCAGGTCTCGGCACACAATTTCTACGGCATATCGAACGCACGCGCCTGCTGGTGCACTTGGTGGACGTGTCAGATGCGAGTGGTCGGCCCGACCCAGTGAAGGATATCGAGGTTATCTTGGGAGAGTTGGCCAGCTTTGGGGCGCACCTGGAACAGAAGCCCACGCTCATGGTGGCGTCGAAGATTGACGTGGCGAACAAAGACAAGCTCGGCAAGCTGAAGAAGTACTGCAAGAGTCGGCGGCTGGAGCTGTTTCCCATTTCCGCCGTCACGGGCAAGGGAGTGGACGAACTCAAGTACGCGATGGCAGAGAAGGTGGAAGAGGTTCGGGCCGGTCTCCGTCTGGCGGAGAAAACCTGAAAACGCCGAAGGCGAGAACGGATCACCTGGAGCTCGGCAAAGAGCATCTGCAGAAGGCAAAGGCGGCCAGGGTGGCCGCCTCTTTTGTTAACTCGGTACGGCGTGCGAGGTACTGTACTAAGTTACGCCTCGGGAACGTGTGCCCCATGCTGGAAGTGGTATTGCAGAATCTTCGCCGCCAACGCAGGGTTGACGGTAGACGATTCTGTCTCTACAGCCCGAACCACTTCCCCGCGGCAAACAACTTCGGCCGCGGACAGGCCGGCAATCTCCGCTGGCAGTACCAGGTTGATTTCCAGCTGTGCGTTGGGCTGAATCGGTTCCTCCGCCCGGAACAAAACGCCCGAACGGCTGATGTTTTCGGTTGTACCTCTTCTCCAGTCGTTCTCCCCCACCAGCCGATACTTCATCGGCAAGTGCAGGTTGAAACGCTGGGCGCGGAAGGGCGATTCGAGTTTGGCCCTGCGGGTAGTTTGGGGGTGAGCTAGTCGAGCAGACATCGTAACCTCCTGGGGGAGCGGTGTGTCGAGCACCTCCCGCACCTTGGCTTTCAAGGCGGGGAGGGTAAAGGGCTTCTGAAGGAGGGTGATGCCCGCATCCAGCGTGCCGTTATGGCCAATGGCATTTTCCGTGTAGCCCGACATGTAGAGCACTTTGGTTTCGGGCCGCAGAGCGGTGATGCGTTGGGCCAGTTCGCGTCCGTTCATTCCCGGCATGATGACGTCGGTCAACAGCAGGTGAATGGGACCAGGGTAAGAGCCTGAAACTTGCAAAGCGGATGCGCCATCGGCGGCGTCGAGTACGGTGTATCCCTGTTTCTCCAGATACTGACGTCCCAGATCGCGCAGGTTTTTCTCATCCTCCACCAGCAGGATCGTCTCCTGCCCGTGCGGGGTGGCGGCGAGGTTCACTGCCGGCTGGATGGTGATGGCTTCTCCTGTGGCGCTAACCCGTGGCAGGTAGATCTTGAAGGTCGTTCCTTTCCCGGGTTCGCTGTACACCCAGATGTAGCCTTCGCTCTGTTTGACGATTCCGTAAACCGTGGACAATCCCAGCCCGGTGCCCTTCGGCCCTTTGGTAGTAAAGAAGGGCTCGAAAATATGGGTCTGGGTGTCGGCATCCATTCCAGAACCGGTATCGCTGATGGCTAGCATTACGTACTCACCGGGCCTGATAGGACCATGGAGTCGCGCATACTCGTCGTCGAGGGTCGCGTTTGCGGTTTCGATGGTGAGCTTGCCGCCGTGCGGCATGGCATCGCGGGCATTCACCGCCAGATTCATAATTACTTGCTCAATCTGGCCCGGGTCAGCCTTCACCGCCCCGAGTTCCTCCCCGGGGACCATCACCAGGTCGATGTCTTCTCCAATCAGCCGCGTCAGCATCTTCAGGTTTTCGGTGACGATCGCATTGAGGTCGAGGACCTTCACGGTGAGCATCTGCTTGCGGCTGAAAGCCAGAAGCTGCCGGGTGAGTGAAGTCGCCCGATTCGCGGCGTTAGCGATTTCCTGAGCCGGCGCGCGCAAGGCAATCTCGGACCCGACCCGCTCCAGAAGAAACTCGCAGTATCCGGAGATCACCATCAACAGATTGTTAAAGTCGTGGGCGATGCCGCCAGCCAGCCTGCCGACCGCTTCCATCTTTTGCGCCTGGCGAAGTTGCTGCTCGAGCGCGCGATGTTCTGTGACATCCTCCGCGAAGAGTTCGAAGAACAAGGCATTGCGTTCGCCGCGGATGGTCCGGCCCGACAAACGCACGTTGATATTGGTCTGATCCTGACGCTGCCAGTCGGCAGACAGGCCGTGGAATTTCTGCTGGGAGCGCAAGTAGTCGGCCAGGGTGAACCACTGCTGCATATCGCCGTAGAGATTCGCCAAATTGGAGCCGATCAACTGGGCAGGCGAGTCGTATCCCAACATCGATACCAGAGCGGGATTCGCGCTCAGCAAAATGCCGGCGGCATCGCAGCGGCAGATGCCGTAAGGGGCGTTGGTGACCAGCGAACGGAAGTTGACTTCCGAGCGTCTCAGACCCTCTTGCGCGGAACGAAGGGCGGCATTGAAAGAACAGATCAACAGGGCCACGAACACAAACAGCGTCAGATGAACGATGGCCTTGCGATAGTCCGCGGGCGCCTGGTGCAGGGAAAAGTATGCGCTCACGGTAAGCGCAAAGGCGGTCGCCACTAAACCCGGCTTCCAGCCGCCGTACCAGGCGCTGACCATGATCGCGACTGAAAACACGACCAGGCGGCTCTCCACCACGTCGGCAAGCAACAGCGCGGGAATCAGCGCGAGGCTGATGCTGAGGATCGCTACTCCATAACGCAGGATTGGCGCCCGCGTAGGGGGGATGTAGCGTGTGCGAAGAAGGGGGAGTTTCAATCGCATACACCTGGATAGTAGTTCCCAATATGGAATGGCCGCGAGTTACGGGAGTTCAACCCAGGCCCTGACCAAGGGGACGGGCGCAAACAAGCAACCAATTGCCGGAAAAATACAACGAAACGCGGGGCTTTAGCACAAAGATTTCAACAGGCAGGATTAGCGAACAATCCAGGTCAACTTGCGGGGGGAAGGCAAAAGCTGGACACTAATGAAGCTTTCCCAGATTGAACGCATGAACCTCGGCCTTTTTGGCGGAACCTTCGATCCCATCCACCTCGGCCACCTGGCCTTGGCACGTGCGGCGCAGGAACGGTTTCACCTGGGCCGGATTTATTTCGTCCCGGCGCACATCCCACCCCACAAGCAGGACCAGCGGACCGCGTCGTATTTCGACCGCTACGCCATGGTCGTGCTGGCGACGATGGGCGAGAAAAAGTTCGTGCCTTCCTTGCTGGAAGCTCCACCGCTTGTGACGCCGGTAACTCACGAAACCAAGGGCAAGGCCCCGGGACACGTTTCGCCAGGGGCGAACTACACCATCGACACGGTTCGCCGCCTGAAACAAAGTCTGAAGAAGAGCGACCAGCTGTTTCTGCTGATCGGGATCGATGCTTTCAAAGACATCGCCAAGTGGTACCAGGCGGAGGCGCTCTTTCGGGAGTGTGAGTTCGTAGTCGCCAGCCGTCCTGGCTTTTCCTTCGCCGATGTTGCCAGCGCGCTGCCGGAAAGCATTCGTCCCTCGCCCGCCGTGACCAAACCTTTCACGAAACAGCCTGCCAAGGGAGATCTGGTACTTCCTGGAGTGACTGTACATTTGCTGGAAAATGTCCACCAGGCCATTTCAGCCACCGCCGTCCGTCAGGCCGTCGCGGCCAAGCGCTCCCTGGGCAGGCTTGTCGACAGTGCGGTGGCCGATTACATTCAAAAGATGGGACTCTACAAACAATTGTAGCTTGCCGGTCGCGCTCTGCAGAGTGCACGCCGTCGATCCACAAACAAGTCGGCTACAATGAGGCTTCCGACAACTACGATCGATCATTGACTGAATGAAAAAAAACGACCTGAAGCGCCAAGTGAGCGAAGCCATCAACGCCTGTCAGGAGAAGAAGGCGGAAGAGGTCACCATTTTGGAACTCGAAAAGGGATCGGGGGCTTTCACCGATTACTTCGTATTGTGCAGCGGAACTAACCCGCGGCAGATCCAGGCGATATCCGACGAAGTGGAAGAGCGCCTGGAGAAGGCCGGCCTCCGCCCAACGCACATCGAAGGCTATAAGCAAGCAGAGTGGGTGCTGCTCGACTACGTGGACTTCGTGGTCCACGTCTTCTCCGAGAAAGCCCGCCGATACTACGATCTGGAACGGCTCTGGAAGTCGGCGAAGCGGCTGGCTCCAGGAGAGCTCAAGGCCACAGGCAGCCGGCAAAAGCGCACCCCGGTGCGAAGCGTTCGAAAGAAGCCTGCGTAACCGATAAGATTGTGGCTGATTCCCGGCTTTCCAGTGACTTCCAAACAGAATTCGGGAGCGGAATGGGGCTCTTCGTACCGGCTTGTTGCTTCGGAGCAGTGGAAGGCCAAATCGGCCGCCATGGGTCGGCCCGTTACCGATGCGCTGGTGGAGTATGCGCGGCCCGAGCCCGGGATGAGAGTGCTGGACTTGGGCAGCGGAACCGGTGAGCCCGCCATCACGTTAGCTTTGCGAGTTCGGCCCACAGGGAAGGTTGCAGCGCTCGACCTCCACACCGACCTTCTGGAAATCGCTGATAGACGAGCCCGGGAACTCGGACTGACGAACTTCTCCGCTTGGCAGGCCGATGCCAACCATCTCCCCTTTGCCACCGGGAGTTTCGATCTCGTTACCTCGCGCTTTGGCGTCATGTTTTTCGCGGACTCAGCTCTGCGCGAAGCTTGGCGAGTGCTAAAGCCGGGTCGAAGAGCCTGTTTCTGCGCCTGGGGCCCCTTTGATCAGCCGTACTGGTCGAGCACCATGGGAATCGTGTGGAAACATGTTGGCGGTCCTCTGTTCTCGCCGGAGGGCCCCAATCCTTTCAAGTTCGGGGAACCAGGCAGCCTGTCGCTCACCCTCAAGCTGGCCGGCTTCGAGCAAGTGGAAGAGGAACCCAAAACACTGCCCTGGACCTGGCCGGGCACGCCGGAAGAAGTCTGGGAACAGGCGCGGGGTGTGTCCGCGCCGTTTCGTCCGTTGCTGGCGCGCGTACCCAGAGAAAAGTGGGACGAGGTGAACCGCGAGGTTCATGCCGCTATTCGACAATACGTGGATGGAGACGACATCAAGTTCGGCGCCCGGGTTGTGTTCGCGTCGGGGAGGAAAGTCTAGCCCACAGGGGGCACAGAGGAGCGCAGAGGGAACATCACCTCTGAGTCCCCTGTGGTTTGTTGTCTCCTGTGGTTAAATTCCTTTGTGAAAATCAAGGTTGCCTGGATCGGCAAAACCAAAGAGCCTGCCATCCAGTCTCTCACCAACGAGTATGTGAAGCGGCTACGCCACTACGCCGAAGTCGAGGCGATATCGCTCAAGGACGAAGCCACCTTGTTTCGCATGGCGGGTGCCAAAGCTCGTCCACAAGAGAGGCACGTGCTGGTGCTGCTGGACGGCCGGGGGAGGCAGCTCTCCTCGGAGGAACTGGCCGGCTTCCTGCGCGGTCACCGGAGCCGAAATCCTCAGCCGCTACTATTTGCCGTGGGTCCGGCGGACGGGTTCAGCGAAGACGCCTGCGCCGAAGCCGCCTTTGTCCTCTCTCTCGGCCGGATGACCTTGGCCCACGAACTGGCTCGAATTGTCCTTTTGGAGCAGCTTTACCGGGCATTCACCATTCTGAATGGACATCCTTACCACACAGGTCACTAGGTCCATTCTCGGAATCCGAACTTGCACCTTCGTGATGTACCATCGGAGATGTTCCTAATCTAAAGTCTTTGTACTTCGACTCAGCGAGGCACGTTGCACGATGAAGAACCCCCTCGAAGTGCTTAGAATGAAAGAACAAGAACTGCTCAAAGTCAGGAAAGAGATCGATGCTTTGAAGATCACTCTCCGGCTGCTGAGCGAGGAAAAACTTATGGCCGGACCACAGAAGATCGAGTACCGGCAGGTGATTCAGATGCCGTAGCCCTCCCCCCAACAAAGGCAGAACGGCCGCGAATGAAGAATTCGCGGCCTTTGTTTTTCCGTTACCCCCACCGAGCGAAACCCCGCCGAGATCGCGTGAAACGGGTACAATCACCATTTCGCGTGTATGACGGATATTCGCCGGGGTTTGATCATCGTGAATACTGGCCCGGGGAAGGGCAAAACCACGGCGGCGATGGGAACGGCTCTGCGCGCCGTCGGGCAAGGCATGCGTGTTCTCATGCTGCAGTTCCTTAAGGGCTCCTGGCATTACGGCGAACTGGATGCGGTACAGGCCTTCGGCGATAAGTTCGTCATGAAGCAAATGGGGCGCGGCTTCGTGAAGGTAGGAGGCGAGAAGCCTGATCCCGAGGATATTCGTATGGTGAACGATGCCTGGGCGGAAGCGGAGCAAGCAATCCGCTCTGGGCAGTGGGATTTAGTCATCCTCGACGAGATCAATTACGCTATTTCTTACGGCATGCTCGATCCAGCGAAAGTGGTGGGAACCCTGAAAAACAAGCCGGAGATGGTGCACGTTATCTTGACGGGCCGGAACGCACATCCGACAATAGTCGACTTGGCCGATACCGTGACTGAGATGCGCCAGCTGAAACACGCCTACGAAAAGGGCGTCATGGCGCAGCGAGGGATTGAGTACTAGCGACGGCATGACCTGGTTTAAGCGCCAATCCGGTGAACTGGACACCTCGGGCGAAAAGACGGTCCGCACCGAGGGCCTGTGGGTGAAGTGCGATGGCTGCCGCCAGATCATCTGGAAAAAAGATCTGGAAGAAAACCTGAACGTCTGCCCCAAATGCAGCAAGCACTTCCGTATCGATGCCCGGACCCGGCTGGCCCAGCTCTTGGACGACAACCAATACGAAGTTTCCGATGCCAACCTGGCTTCGACCGATCCCCTGAAATTCGTGGATTTGAAGGCGTATGCCTCACGCCTGAAGCAGGCTCAGAGCGGGACAGGATTGAAGGATGCGGTTATCAATGCCCGCGGCAAGCTGAATGGGCGGCCGGTGATTGTGAGCGCCATGGAATACTCGTTCATCGGGGGCAGCATGGGCGCGGTCGTGGGAGAAGTCATCACGCGGGCCATTGAGCAGGCGGCGGAAACCAGGTGTCCACTCATCATTGTTTCGGCTTCCGGCGGTGCGCGCATGATGGAAGGGGCAATCAGCCTCATGCAGCTGGCGAAGATTTCAGCCGCTCTGGCCCGCCTCGACGACTCCAAGGTGCCCTACATTTCAGTTCTTACCGATCCCACAACCGGTGGCGTGACCGCATCCTTCGCCATGCTCGGTGATCTGAACATCGCTGAACCAGGCGCACTGATCGGCTTTGCCGGGCCTCGTGTGATCGAACAGACCATCCGTCAGAAGCTCCCTCAGGGCTTCCAGCGCAGCGAGTTCCTGCTGGAGCACGGTATGCTTGATGCCGTAGTGCACCGCAAGGATCTGAAGTCGTACATCGCCCGGGCGCTGGATTTTATGATTCCGCAGCAAGCGGCCTAGAAACAGCTGTCAGCCTCAGTTCTCAGCTCTCGGTCAACCCAAGTTACGCTGCGATTGGGGCCGGACCTTCCTCCGTTCAATGGGACTTTCTGGGAATCCTGAGCCCTGTGCCGCAAACTGATAATCTGAAAACTGACATCTGACCATTCCTATGTCCTACGAGACCGCCATCGCTCGTATGTATGCGCTGGGCCACGAACTGGCGCATACGCCGTCGCAAAAGTTCGACCTGGCGCACATGCGGGTGATGTTGGCAGCACTGGACCACCCGGAAAAATCCACCCCGGGAGTACTGATTGCGGGGACAAACGGTAAAGGCTCGACGGCTGCGACTTTGGCTTCCATCCTGAAGGCGGCGGGCTTGCGCACCGGACTGTACACGTCGCCTCACCTGATACGGATCAATGAACGCATCCGGATCGACGGCCGTGCCTGCATGACCTCGTAGACAGAATGGCGGAGCGCCTGGTCGCCGAGGGTGAGCTTCCCTGGCATCCCAGCTTCTTCGAGACGCTCACGGCTATGGCTTTCGAGCACTTCGCGCGGCGGAAAGTCGAGCTTGCGGTGCTTGAAGTCGGCATGGGCGGCCGCCTTGACGCAACCAATGTCATCGAGCCCCGCGTGAGCGTGATCACAGATATTTCTCTCGATCATGAGAAATTTCTGGGCAGCACCGTCAAGGAGATTGCGCAGGAAAAAGCGGGAATCATCCGCCCTCACGGAGTCGTTGTTACCTTGCCGCAGCAGCCCGAGGCCAACGACGTGATTGGCAACACCATTTTGCGGTTGGGAGCGAAAACCGTCAGCGCTGTGCCTTATGTGCCGCCAGTTTCGCCGGGCAGCACCGAGTGTGTGTCGGTGGTTCGGCATTCTCCCGGCGCAGAATCGGGCTATCACCATGCTTCCCGGTACCCGCTGCAAGTAATGGGCAAGCAAATTCTGGTCGAAACGCCACTGGTGGGAAGGCATCAACTGCGAAACGTGGCTTTGGCGATTGCGGCGGCGGAAGAACTGGCGCGGCAAGGCTTCCCGATCACACCAGACTCCATCGAGCGCGGCATTCGCGAAACCAGCTGGCCGGGGCGCTTTCAGGTTCTGCCCGTCCGCGAAGGAGCGCCCGAGTATGTATTGGACGTAGCACACAATCCGGATGGGGCGTGGGCCTTGCGCTCCACCTTGTCCGCCATGTATGAGGGTCGCCGTTTGGTAATGGTGTTTGGCGCAATGCGCGACAAAGCCATCGGTGTGGTCGCCGAGATTCTTTTTCCGTTGGCCGAGCAAGTCCTTGCCACTCGCGCTGACAATCCGCGCTCGGCCTCACCCGAAGAGATTCAGCGGGCAGCGGCGCGGACTGGAGCAAACATCCAAGAATCAGCAGATGTCCCCTCGGCGCTTGCGCAGGCAAGAACTGCAGCCGGAAATGATGGGGTCATCGTGATCACCGGCTCGATATACGTTGTCGGTGAAGCAATGCGAACGCTAGGATTGCGTGTTTGACCGAGGTCCCTGTGGCAGAAGTGAACTCCACCATCGGCGAATTGGATAGGAAGGCGGGTGAGCGGCCAGAGCAGCATGCCACGCGCCGCCCTGCAGAAATCAAGACCGAGCCCCGTGCGCAGCAATCGGGGAGGACATATGGTCTGCTCAGCCGGCTGCGCTCCTATCTCTTTTTGGATCCATTGATCTGGCTGTACAGCCTGGTCATGGGGGCCATGTCCATTCTGTTTGGGTTCTTTGATCGCGACGGCCGCATCTTGCACCGCTTCGCCCGCCTGTGGTCGCAGCTCATTATGAAGACAATCTTCTCGCCGGTGACTGTCACGGGCCTGGAAAAGATCGACACTTCGAAACCTCATGTTTACGCCGTCAACCATGCCTCGGCGCTCGACATTCCAGTGTTGTATGTGTATTTGCCTTTCCAGTTCCGGATCGTTTTCAAGAAAGAGTTGCTCAAGTACCCCGTCATCGGCGGGCACCTGAAACGCTCGCAGCAGGTGTGCATTGACCAGCAGAACCCAGCCAGTTCCATTGCCAGCATTCGCTCGGCCCTGAAAGGCCTGAAGGAGGGCATGCCGTTGGTGATTTTCCCCGAAGGCGGCCGCACCCCGGACGGCGAGATTAAACTGTTTCTGCCGGGCGCGTTCTTTTTGGCGATCAAGGCACAGGTGGATATTGTGCCGGTGGTCTTGATAGGGACGTTCGAACTGCTACCCATGAACACCTACCATATTAAGTGCCGTCCCCTAGAGATGCGCGTGGGCGCACCGATTTCGACGGCCGGCATGAAGGCGCATGATATCGGAGCGCTGTCGGAGAAGGTACATGAGGAAATGGAAAAGCTGCGAAATGCGTAGGCCCGGACGCCCTCGTCCGGGTGTGCGAGCATGTTCCAGAATGGGACCCGCATGTTGACACTCGACGAATTTTCGCTGAGCTCTGTTTTAGACGCCACGAGAATGAGAGGGTGACCTTCTATCGCCGAAACCTCCCACGCCTGCAGCGCGACAACGAACCACCTTTGTAACCTTCGTCACAAAACACCGCTGGATTCTGCCGGAGTGGGCTCGCGAGATCGTACTGGGATGTTGCCGTCACGATGCAGGCACGAAGTACAAGTTGCATGTTGCGGTGGTCATGCCCGATCACGTGCACCTCATTGTCACCCCCTTAATTGATGAACGAAGGCACGCTGTTGTTTCGTTAATCGAAATATTGAAGGCGATTAAGGGAGCGTCGGCGCACTCGATCAATGGTCGACTGAATCGGCACGGGACTGTCTGGCAAGAGGAATCTTTTGACCGGGTGTTGCGGTGTTCGGAAAAACTCGATGAAAAGATCGTCTATGTGTTGCAGAACCCGGTGCGGCGCGGCTTGGTAGCCGACTGGCGGAACTATCCTTGGCTTATGTATGCGCTGCCTGAGAACCCCCACGCTCCTCTATAGTTACGTAGGCCACGGGGTTGCCGCGGTGCGCGCACCGCTGGGCGGGTGAGGGCACCCGCCCCTACGTAAGCCATGGAATGGGTGAATATTTTCTCTACCAACAAACCCGCGTAGGCCGGACGCCCTCGTCCGGGCAAGTGCATTTTTCCTCCGTAACCTTTTCTCTTCCTCGCAGGTTTATCTTAGTGAGCGTTATGTGGGGCACCTGTTGAAGGCTCTCAAACGAGAAGCGGACGAGCAGCTTCTGGTCGAGGCGGCCAAGCGCGACCCGGCGCGTTTCGCGGAGCTCTATGAGAGCAACTTCTTTCAGGTGTACGCCTACGTCGCTCGCCGGGCGGGCAGCCGCGAGGAAGCCGAGGATATTACCTCCGAGGTCTTCCACAATGCGCTGGCCAACCTGAAGCGCTATGAGTGGCGCGGTACGCCATTTGCGGCGTGGCTCATCCGGATCGCCGCCAATGCCCTCGCGGACCGTTGGCGCCGGACGGCAAGGGAAAGCGGGAATCCGATTGCCGATGAGCCTATAGACGAAAGCATGGAGGGGATCGAAGAGCGTGCCGCCCTCTTCGCCTTAGTAGAGGCCCTTCCCACGGACCAGCGCCGCGTGGTTGCACTGCGCTTCGTCGAACAGAAGTCCATCAAGGAAATCGCTCAGGAGCTCGGCCGCACAGAAGGCGCCATCAAACAACTGCAATTTCGTGCCTTGGAAAGACTGCGGGCAAGCATGGAGGGTGCCAATGGCTAAGCGCTCTCTGATCGATCAACTGGACCAGGCGATCACGACGCTGCTTTCGCAGCAGCCGGAACCAGCCTCGGTCGAACCAGAAATTTCGGGATTGCTGCAGATCGCAGCCGGCCTGCGCGATCTGCCCCGAGAACAATTCAAAGCAGGGCTGAAAGCCGATCTGGAAAGGAGTGTTTCTATGGCAGCCATGCCCGAACCTGTCGCTGCAGTTCGTACCGTCGCAGCCCCAAGATTAGCCTTCAAGGACGCATCCAAAGCGATCGAATTCTATAAGAACGCTTTCGGAGCGAAGGAGATCATGCGCTTCGAGGTGGAGGGCAAGTTCCCGCATGTTGAAATCATGATTGGCGATTCCACCATCATGCTGTGCGATGAATGGCCGGAAGGCGGGCGTTATAGCGCCGAAACCTGGGGCCACTCGCCCGTCAGCATGGTAATCAGCGTACCTGATGTGGACTCCTTTGTTGAACACGCGGTCTCTGCTGGCGCCAAGCTGGTGCAACCGGTCCAGGATCAATTCTACGGACGGCGCGAAGGGACCATCGCCGATCCCTACGGCTACACCTGGGGCGTCTCCACGGTGAAGGAAGAAATGTCCGTGGAAGAAATGCACCGGCGGTTCCGGGCTGTCATGCCTCCGCCGAAAAAGCCAGCGGTCGATCCTGTCCCCAAGGGCTACCGCACAGTGACGCCGTATCTGGTGGCCCAGGACGCCGACGGACTGATCGAATTCGTAAAGAAGACATTTGCCGGCGAGCAGACCTTTCGGGCGATTGGCCCGGCCGGCGGCATTCATGCCGAGGTGCGCGTGGGCGACTCCATGTTGATGATCGGCGGAGGCGGAGTAGGGCTTTCCTGGCGTGGTGATCCCATTCCGATGGCGTTCCACATCTACGTCCGTGATTGTGATGCGACTTATGAACGTGCCCTTGAGGCGGGGGCTGCGTCCATCGCCAAGCCAACCGATCAACCCTATGGCGAGCGGTCGGCCAGCGTAAAGGACGCAGCTGGCAACCACTGGTACATCGCCAGGTATAAAGGCGAAAACTACAAGTGGGAGGGTGCGCCAGACATTCAGCCCTACATGCATCCGTTGCGGGCTGAGCCAGTAGTTGGCTTTCTAAAGCGGGCTTTTGGGGCTGAGGAACTTGGGAGGTTCGCTAGCCCCGACGGCGTAATCCATCACCTCAGCATGAAGATTGGTGACTCTCACCTGGAGATGGGAGAAGCGCACGGGCCGTATCAGCCGATGCCCGGGATGTTCTATCTCTACGTGCCAGATTGTGACGCGCTGTGCCGGCGCGCGCTCGCGGCCGGTGCTACCTCAATTGCCGAGCCTGCGGATCATCCCTACGGCGACCGCAGTGGTGGCGTGAAAGACGCTTTCGGCAACCAGTGGTATATCGCAACGCATATCAAGGACATGTAAAGGCGACGCCCAAGAAAAAAGGCCGCCGTTTAAGGCGGCCGATTCGTTAAGAACCACGGGAAACGCTACTTCTTGCAGGGAATGGTGTTGCCGCTGGCATCGGTGCAGGTCCCTGTGTGCTGCACGCCCTGGCCTTTTTCCCACGTCGTGGTACCGGTGTAGGTATTGCCATTCTTGCCGGTTTCAGTCGTGGTGCGCGAGCCGGAGGCTGATCCGTCCGCACCTCGCTGTGAAGATCCTGTGCTCTGGATCGAGCCATTTGCCCCAGAAGCCTTGAATCCGCTCTGGTGGGTTGCACTCCCATCGGCGTTCACCGTAGTTGTGCCAGCGCGGGCAGCCGTGCCCCCATTCGGACCTTGCACCACGCTGCCGCTCTTGTGCGTGAAGCTGCCGTTGCTATTCCAGGTGTTGCGGGCGCCGCGCGCGGCCTTTCCGCCGTTCGGGCCGGAAACTGCCGTACCGCGAACGCTCTTCACGTCGCCGGCCGCATCGGTCGAGACGGCGCGTCCGTGAACTGCAGTGCCGCCATTCGGACCTCTCACGGCCGTGCCTCGGGCAGCAGTCACGCCGCCTTGCGCATTACGCCGCACTACGCCCCGGTGCACGACCCTCTGTGCATTTGCTGTCACTGCAGGAAAAGCCATAACCACCGCCGCTGCTGCAACTAAGATCTTGGTAGAAATCGAACTCATGTCCTTGTCCCCTGTGTGATGGTTGAGCGATCTGTATTCCGTGCTCATGTCTTACTAACACGGCTGCACAGAATTCCACTCGCACGAAAGTCCAGGACTTTTCGCGCCAGCATGTTGTTGGTAACAAGAGGCAGGTTACGAATGTAAGCGCCCGAGGACACCCGCGTTCGCCGCGCTGCTCCTACGACGTCGCGCAGGGCAGGCTGAAGGCATCTGCCGTCAGGCGGGCAGTGGTAAACTCAAAATTTCTCCCATGTCTGACCACATTCACATCAAGCTTCCCGATGGAAGCGTTCAGGAGGTCCCAAAGGGCACGACGGCCTTCGACATTGCCCAGTCCATCAGTCCGCGGCTGGCGGAGGCCGCGCTGGCGGCGAAGACCAACGGCGACTTGATTGACCTTGTCCGTCCAATCGAAAAAGACACCGACTTGCGAATCCTCACCGAGAAGGACCCTGAAGCACTGGCGATTTACCGTCATTCGTCGGCGCACCTTCTGGCGGCTGCGGTTTTGGAGCTTTTCCCTGAGACCAAGCTTGGCCACGGACCAGCCACCGAGAGCGGCTTTTTCTACGATTTCTACCGTCCGACTCCGTTTACTCCTGAAGACCTGGAAAAGATTGAGAAGAAAATGCAGGAACTGGTGCAGCAGAACATTCCTTACGCGCGCGAGTTTCTGCCTCGTGACAAAGGCTTGGAGGAGTTCAAGAAGGACGGCGATTTCATGAAGTGTCACTTCATCGAGCAATTCACCAAGCCCGATGAAAAGATTTCCATTTACCGCACCGGCAAATTCACCGACTTCTGCCGCGGGCCGCATGTGCCGTCCACCGGTAAGATCAAAGCCTTCAAGCTGCTCAACATCGCGGGCGCTTACTGGCTGGGCGACGAGAAGAATCCGCAACTGCAGCGCATCTACGGGACCTCGTTTTTCTCAAAGAAAGATCTCGACGCCTACCTGCATCAGATCGAAGAGTCCAAGAAGCGCGACCATCGCGTGCTCGGGCAGCAGCTGGATTTGTTTTCTGTCCAGGAACTGGCCGGCCCGGGGTTGATCTTCTGGCATCCCAAGGGCGGGCTCATCCGGAAAGAAATGGAAGACTGGATGCGCGCCGAATACCTGAAGCGCGGTTATTCGCTGGTGTACACGCCGCACGTAGCTCGCCGGCAGTTGTGGCAGACCTCCGGGCATGAAGGCTACTACGTGGAGAACATGTTTGACCTCATGGAGCTCGACGACGCCGAATACCGTCTCAAGCCCATGAACTGCCCGTTTCACATTCTGATCTACAAAGACTCACTGAAGTCGTATCGCGATCTGCCCGTGCGGCTGGGCGAGCTGGGCACGGTCTACCGTTATGAGCGCTCCGGAGTGATGCACGGCCTGATGCGGGTGCGCGGATTCACCCAGGACGATGCCCACATCTTCTGCACGCCCGAACAGATCGAAGAAGAGATTGCCAGCTGCGTGGAGTTTGCTGCGGACGTCCTGAAGGACTTCGGCTTCGACAAGTTTCAAACCGAACTTTCCACGTGGAATCCGGAAGATCGCAAGAATTATGTGGGCAGCGAAGATCAGTGGAATATGGCAACTCGTTCCCTGGAGAATGTGCTGCAGCGCCTGAAGATTGAGTACACGACCATCCCCGGGGAAGCCGCCTTCTACGGGCCGAAGATCGACGTGAAGCTGGTGGACGCCATCGGCCGCTTGTGGCAGCTCTCCACCGTGCAGTTCGATTTCAATTTGCCGCAGCGCTTTGGCCTGGAATATGTGGCAGAAGACGGCAGCCGCAAGCAGCCGCTGATGGTTCATCGCGCACTGTACGGATCAGTGGAGCGATTCTTCGGCGTGCTGATCGAGCACTACGCGGGCGCGTTTCCGGTATGGCTTTCGCCTGTGCAAGTGGTGATCGTTCCCATTGCCGAGCGGCACGTGGGCTACGCCAACAAGACGGCGACGCAGCTGAAGGCTGCCGGGGTGCGCGTCGAAGTCGATGCTCGCAACGAAAAGATGAACGCGAAGATCCGCGAACATGCCCTGCAGAAAGTACCGTTCATGCTGGTGGTCGGCGACAAAGAAGCCGAAGCCGGCAAGGTCAACGTCCGTACTCGCGGCAAAGAGAAGACTGAAGACATGCCCGCCGCGGAGTTCGTGGAAAAGATTTCAACGCTGATCGCGGAGAAGGCCCCGGCGTTGTGAGTCGCGCCGAGCAACTTCAAGAGCGGCCTGAAGCCTCTAGCGTTGTTCTTCTGCGGGGTCCACGGCTTTTTCCGAGGGCTCTTCCCGTTCCTTCATCGCCGACTTGAAGCCGCGAATTCCGTCACCGATTCCTTTGCCCAGTTCCGGAAGCTTCTTGGGCCCGAAGACAAGCAGGGCGATCCCAAAAATGACCAGCAGATGCATAGGCTGAAAAAGGCCTTCGATCATAAGTTCTCCTTTAACTGAAATTGCAGGGCGCCGTGGCCTCCCCCGTCACGGCGCCCGCCAGCGAACAAGCCAAAGCAAGTTCGCACCTCCGGCCGTCAGAACTCGCGGCGTGCGGCGTCCGCGTCTTCGGCCAAATCACGCAAGAACTGGAAGAACTCAGGCGATTGTCCCTTGAAAAGACCACTCGCGGTGAGGGCCTTGACAGCGCCCATAGCCGCTCCCCGCGTCTGGGTGGGACGAATGATCGAGCACTTGGGAAACTTCCGGCTCAGAAACGGACACGGCTCCGGCATGATCAGATTGGCTTGCAGCGACTCGGGCTGACCATCCTTGAGATCCTTGAACGTTACGGTTGATCCAGTGATCGGGTCGGTATCGGTCACTGCCAGCGCGTTGCCCGCTTTGTCCTGCCAGGTCTGGAAGTGAGCTGTCTCCGTCGGACCGATACTGAGCAGAATTCGCAGGACCTCAGGACTGGTGACCCGCTGGGCGAGAGACGGATAGAGGCTGGTGCCACCCTGCTCAATGGCTGCGAAATGGAAACCGGCGGTGAAAGCGATCGCCTTCAGGTGGTCGGGAATTTCCAGCGGCTCGATGGTTGATGGACCTTCCAAGTCGGCATCGCTTCTGGGAATGGCCGTCCGGTTCACGATGTCGACGGCCTGCGGAAACGTGAACTTGGGATCCAGGTCGGGATTTTCATCATCGATGCGATACCGGGTCCAGAAGCTGGTATCGACGCTGAGTTGCATAAGGTTCGTGAGCCGAAGCTGGGATTTGTTCGCTCCCGTAGCCTGGCTGCCTGGCAACTTCCGAAACTTCTCCAGGCTGACGGGCGTGGCACCTTTCGAGAGCAGGTACGCGTTGATGAATTCAAAGTGGCTGATTTCATCGTCGGTGTTGTCGGCAATGTACTGCGGCATGTCCTCGTCGAGAATCTCCAGAGCTTCGGTGTAGTCTTCGTTTCCCCCCGTCGCCTTGGCAAATTCGTTGCTTTGCGTGCCTCCGAGTTCCCAATACTGAATCCACAGGTCGGTCTCTAGAATCTCCGCCGCGGCCAGAAAGCGCAGGATGGCAGCATCGCCCTTGGTGAGGCTTCCGCTGCGGTCCCGATCATCGGCCAGAAGCTCGGTGTTCAGCAGGGCACCGGCTGACAATGCAGCCCCGGCAATGCCCAGGTTTTTCAGAAATGAGCGCCGCTTACTGATCCGATTGCGTTCCGAATCCGAGATGCCAGGAGACGAAGGAGTTGTTTCAGATGACGTGGGAGAGAGAACAGCCTCAGGCTTCATACAATGCTCCATTCTTTTGCGATAATTCGTGAACCCCGCGGGTCACGGTGCCAGCAGCCTAGAGTGAGCCTGTCGCACCTGTGTCACGTACGCATCTAATGTTTGTAAAACGTTGTGCGCGGAAGGCTGTTGGAAATCAGACACGGGGGCAACGACTGACACGATGTAGGCAGTTCGTACAATCCGAGCTAGAGTTTTCGCCGGACAGAGCGCAAGCTAATCTCTGGACAAAAGCGTCCAAAAGTCGGACAGTCTTACCCCTGGCAAGTCCCGCAGCCATCGTGCGATGCCCCGCAGCCGATTGCAATCACTAGCTTAGAGCCGGTTGGCCGGAAACCCAGTATTTGGCAGAAGCCTTGCTGCAGGTTTGGATGGACCGTGGGGTCTACAAGTCGGCGATTGTGGGACGCTGAGCCGTTCCCGCCGTGAACGATGCTCACGTCAGATAACGATTTCAGGAGTCCCACATGTCATCACCTGTAACCCCCGTCGCAACTTGTGCCCCCGCTGCAGCAGCAGCGTCTGCGGGGACCGGGGCTGCCACTGCTCCTGCTCCGGTTCCCGCACCTGTTGCGACGCCGACGCTGCTGGCTGCAATGCTACGGACGTCTGCAAAGATCAGCGACCTGTTCTTCTCGCCGGGAAAGCCGCCCATGGTGGAAATCAATGGGCGGATTTCGCCCACTGGCCCGCGAGCGCTCACTCCTGACGACACCCGGCGCATCGCGGGTGATCTCATCGGCAACAACAAGCACGCTCTGGAGAATCTTCGTGAGCACGGCTCGTGCGACGTCTCCTACAGCCTTGGCGGCATCTCGCGCTTTCGCGTGAATATCTTCATGCAGCGTGGCAGCTGTGCCATCGTCATGCGCGTTATTCCCAGCAAGGTTCCGGATTTTTCCGCCTTCAACCTTCCCGAGGAATTAAAGGGGATTTCCTGCCTGCGCAATGGCATCGTGCTGGTGACCGGGCCGACGGGATCGGGAAAGTCATCGACTCTGGCCGCGCTCATTGACCGGATCAATCAGGAGCAGGCATTCCACATTCTAACCATCGAGGACCCGATCGAGTTTCTTCACGGTCACAAGAATTGCATCGTCCATCAGCGCGAGCTGCACAGCGACACGCCCAGCTTCGCTCTGGCCTTGCGCGCGGCTTTGCGCCAGGCGCCAAAGGTAATCCTTGTGGGCGAGATGCGCGACAAAGAAACTATCGAAATCGCGTTGGAAGCAGCAGAGACCGGACACCTCGTGCTGTCCACGCTGCACACGATTGATGCTTCCAAAACTGTCGAGCGTATCGTGGGAGTGTTTCCCCTGGCTGAGCAACATGCGCTCCGCAATCGTCTGGCAAAAAGCTTCCGCTACGTTGTCTCCCAGCGCCTGCTGCCACGCAAGGACGGAACCGGCCGCGTGGCTGCCATCGAGATTCTGAAATCTACGTTGCGCACTCGCGAATACGTGGAAAAAGGCGAGGGTGAAGGTAAAACCCTCCTCGACGCAATGCGCGCCGGTAGCACCGAAGGCATGCAGCATTTTGACGGCGAGATTGAGAAATTGATCCGCGCAGGAACAGTCGACTACGAGACCGGGCTGGCGTACGCGACCAATCCCGGCAACCTCCGCCTGGAGCTCGCCGACTTCTCGCCGGTTCCCGAAGGCCAGGAGTCAGCGCAAACTCTGCTTAGCTGAGGCCGGGTTAAGGCAGAACTCGTTACCAGACGAGTCACGTGACAAGCATGCCCGTCCGGGTTAGTATTTTCGGCATGCCAGAGGAAAAACAGAGCAAACCACACCTGTGGGTAATCACGGTGATCCTGCTTGTTTTAGCCGTATGGTTGTATTTCAGGAAGTAGTAGCAGGAGAGTCGAAGAGCATCCAACCCCGGCCTCGTAATCCGCCCGAAGAAGTACTAGCTCGTTTCACTGCGGATATTGCCATCGCGGAAGGCCGATCCGTTCCACCGCTCCAAACCCGGCATCTGGACTCGATTTACAATCGCACTGCATGTGCATCGACTTTCGCATCGAAGCCCAGCGCGGTGCTGGGCGCGCGGGCCGCCTGCGCACTCCCCACGGAGACGTCGAAACCCCCGTCTTCATGCCAGTGGGAACGTTGGCGTCCGTAAAGGGGGTGCCGCAGGATGTGCTGGAAGACCTGGGAGTACAGATTCTGTTGGGCAACACCTACCACCTTTATTTGCGTCCCGGCATCGAGCAGGTTCGCAAACTGGGCGGTCTGCACGGCTTCATGTCCTGGCCGCGTGCCATTCTCACGGATTCTGGCGGATTTCAGGTTTTCAGCCTCAACGATCTGCGCAAGGTCAGCGAAGAGGGCGTGACGTTTCGCTCGCACCTGGATGGTTCCTCGCATTTCTTCAGTCCTGAAAGCGCCATCGAAGCGCAAATCGGACTGGGCGCCGACATCATCATGGCCTTTGACGAGTGCACCGAGTACCCGGCGGAACCCGGGCGGGTGAGCGAGTCTATGGAATTGACTCTGCGCTGGGCCGCACGCAGCAAGAAGTATTTCGAGGAGCACATGCACGAAGTGCCCTGGAGATGCTCTCAGCAATCAGCTGTCAGTCTTCAAGAGGGGCAGATTCCTCCCTTTGTGCGGAATGACAGATCTACGTCCGACGAAGCGAGTCAGACCCTGTTCGGCATTGTGCAGGGAGGAGTCGATTTCGCGTTGCGCACGGAATCTGCAGAGCGCACCGTCGAGATTGGGTTCCCGGGCTATGCCATCGGCGGGCTCAGTGTGGGCGAGTCGCGCCGCCAGACTCGAGAAGTTGTCGAGGCTACCA
>Ga0335070_10000909_pt1 | contig 33908 bp, 23 predicted proteins | sample Lox_Sample_13_FD_206722 | JGI IMG/M metagenome (GOLD analysis project Ga0335070, IMG submission 206722) | Soil microbial communities from Loxahatchee National Wildlife Refuge, Florida, United States - Lox_Sample_1.3 | ecosystem: Environmental > Terrestrial > Soil > Wetlands | place: USA... | reverse complement strand
ACCGCCATCACAGCTACCGTGAAACTAGCGCCTCCGATGAGAGGGTTGATCTCACTGGGTGAAAGCATGTAGCCTGTTACGAACGTGGTTGCGATTGTGGCGAAAAAGAGGGCCCAGTTTATGAGAATTTTGCTCGGTTTTACAGGAGGCCTTGAGACAACTCTGAGAACCACTCTTTCGCCCGTTCTTCGAAGGAGAGCAATTAGATTCATCGGTTGCAATTTCTCCAGGAGTCTGAGAAACGCCTGTTTTGTTTCCTGTGGCTGAGCGAGATAATACGTGGGTACACCATTGTCCATCAGGGCTTCTTGGACCCGAAACTCAGACGTGACCACGCTTGTAACTTGCTCAAAACTAACCTGTGTGGAAGACGCCTGAACGTTCCCGTCGGGCATTGCGCTCATGACGATTGCCCTTTTTGCTGCACTAGAGTCATCAGTGATACAAAAGTTTATTGGAACCACCACGTTGAGACTCGCTTGACCTAAAACTGTGCAGGCAGTTTGATGAGTGCGCTTCAAGCCAATTTAGTGTGCATGGCTTACGCCAGACGTACTTTGCGAGTGTCGTTCGACAAAGCTGCTGCGGTTCACTGCTCAAAATACTGATAGATATTAAGTAAGTTTTATATTATGTGGATACCAAATCTGTTGGTCAAATGATTGACGGTTATTCATAAGAGGCAAAAGAGCACATGAAATTAACCAAGATCAAAGCATTTCTTGTTGTAAACCCAGGAGCAGTTTTCATAGTTCTCTTTGCTGCACTTGTTCTCACGTGTGCTTATCTGCTGATTCTGAGAAACCCAGGCAACCCCAACATTGACTCAGTGGCTCTTCTTGCGTATTCTGTTTTGGCCGTCGGCATATTCTTGCAAGCAGTGGGTTTCATTAGAGCTAGGGCTCTGGGGGAGCGAGTGTAAATGGAGGACATAATTGACGTATCTGTAATTTTGTGCGCGTATAACGAAGGGGACGTCATAGAGAACTCCATCGACAAAGTTGACGGCGTGATGACAAAAAGCGGTTGGAACTATGAAATCGTGGTAGTTGACGACGGCAGTTTAGACGACACTAGAGAGAGAGCTCTCAAGTGCAGACGTGAAAGGAACAGTGATCATTTGAAGGTTGTCAGCCACAGACAGAATGCGGGCAAGGGCGCCGCAATAAGGACGGGTTTTGCACATGCACAGGGAAAATTCATCGTGGCGATAGACAGTGACTTGGACGTTGACCCTTACTTAATTCCAAACTACGTTGAAGCTTTAAAGACCAATGACATCGCAGTTGCTTCCAAATGGAATCCCAAGTCACGCACGATGATGACGTCTAAACGGAAAGTTCTGAGTTTCGGCTTCAACGCACTTTCCAGGTTGCTGACAGGAATAAAACTGAGAGACACTCAAACCGGATTGAAGGCGTTCAGAAGAACGGTGTTTGAAAGAATGGCGCCCAAGTTTCTGGTGGAACGTTACGCATTTGACTTGGAAATGATGTCCGCGTGCAACCACGCAGGCTTCAAAATTGTCGAGTTGCCCGTTAATGTTCACGTTGAAAGCATGGTAGGCTTCAAGGAAATCCTCAGAATGAGTAGAGACATGGTTGAAGTCGCATATAGACTGAGAGTAAAGAAATATTACCAGCGCAACTAGTCTAACGAGTGTTGCGGTCTGGGAATGGATGCAGAGACCAAAGATTTTAGTTTTTAACTGGCGATGCTGGTCAAACCCCGAGATGGGTGGGGCAGAGGTTTTTACACATGAAGTGCTCAAGAGGTGGGCCGCCGCCGGTCACAAAGTCACTCTGTTCACAGCAAAGTTCAGAGGCAGCAAGCAAAACGAAGTTGATGACGGAGTTAACATAGTCAGGAGTGGTGGAACCTACTCTGTATATTGGAAAGCAAGAGAATATTATCGCAGATACTTCTCAAAAGAAGAGTATGACGTCGTCATAGACGAGATCAACACCGTACCCTTTCTGGCTTCAAAATTCGTAAGGAGAGGAGAAAAGGTCGTTGCTCTGATACATCAGTTGGCCCGAGAATACTGGTTCTATGAGACTCCATTCCCTGCAAGCTACTTTGGATACTATCTATTAGAGAAAAGGTGGCTCAAAAACTACAGAAAAATCCCCACCGTGACGGTGTCAGAAAGCAGCAGAAAAGACTTAGCTGAATTAGGCTTTGAAAAAGTCTTCGTCGTTGGCGAAGGATTGAACTTTGAGCCCTTGGAAAAATCGGATGAGAAGACAGACTTTCCTGTGATAGTTTTTGTCGGAAGGCTGAAGAGGGCAAAGAGACCCGACAACGCCGTCGAAGCTTTTAGGATGATCAAACAGAGAGTCCCGAATGCTGAGCTTTGGATAATCGGAGGCGGCTATCTCAGAGAGAAGCTGGTGAGAAATGCTCCGGAAGGCGTTAGGTTTTTCGACCCGCTTTCAAATAAGGAAAGAAGAGACCTGATCAAGAAAAGCTGGGTATTAGTCAACCCCAGCGTAAGGGAAGGCTTCGGATTAAACGTGATTGAGGCAAACGCCCTAGGCGTCCCAAGCGTTGCCTACAATGTAGCCGGCTTAAGAGATGCCATCGTCGATGGAATCACAGGGCTTCTCTCCATTCCCAAGAGCACTGAGGATTTGGCCAATGCGGTTATTCGCATACTGGCAGATGCTGATTTGAGAAACAGGCTTTCAGAAGAAGCCTTGGTTCGCGCCAGGAACTTTAATTGGGACAAAGTGGCTGATGAATTTATGAGAATTATCAGAACAGCCTGACAGGATTTGGTTCAAGAATTGATTGAAAACAAGCCTTTAGTTTCGATTATCATCCCAACTAAGAACTCTGCAGACACAATTGACAAGTGTCTGGCATCTGTAAGGATGCAAAGTTATGGCAAGATAGAGATAATCTTGGTTGACAATTACTCGCGCGACGAGACTCTCAATATTGCCAAGAAATATGGCACGAAGGTTTACTTGGCAGGTCCTGAGAGAAGTGCACAAGTCAATTTTGGCGTATCCAGAGCCCTGGGCAAGTATGTCTATAGAGTCGATTCAGACTTCGTGCTCGAGCCAAGTGTTGTACACGAAGCAGTTCAGAGCTGCGAAAAGTTCGGCTACGATGCAATCGTTATTCACAATACTTCGGATCCAACGATTAGTTTTTGGGCCAAGGTAAGGAAAATGGAGAGGGACTCTTACAGAAACGATAAAATCAACGTCGCAGCCCGCTTCTGGAAAAAAGAAGTATTCGAATCAATTGGTGGATTTGACGTCAATCTAATCGCAGGAGATGACTACGATCTTCATAATAGGCTCTTGAAAGGTGGCTACAAGATAGGTTGGATCAAGGCACAGGAAACTCACATCGGAGAGCCAAGAAACATGGCTGAGATTTTTAGGAAACATTACTTTTATGGCCAAAACTTGGGACGCTTTATTGAAAAAAACCAAGAAAGAGCCTTAAGACAACTCAGCCCACTGAGACGAAGTCTTGCCAAAAGCCTTTCAGGAACTTACCAAGATCCTGCCATCATAATGGGTTTTTTTGTGTACCAATTTCTAAGATATACCGCAGCAACTCTTGGAATGTTGTCAGCCAAACTTAAGAGTAGCCAGTGGCCACCAGCCTGAAATCAGTTTTTCCTTCTTCTAATTTTCCGTAGGACACTGTGAGCGATTTCTCTGATCTTCTTTCTAACCAAAAACATGACAAGAACTGCGGGGAGGATTGTTGAAGCAACAATCGAGGCTGCTAGAAGACTTTGAGTCTCGTATTCAACTGTTATTGTGAGATTTCCTGTAGCATTTACTAACCATCCGTTAGCAAAAGCGTTGACTTCTACGTGATTGCTTTCTGAGATTGGACTGCCGTTCACGAATGCCATCCAATGAGTATCATAGCTTTCCAAGAACACCAGCAAAAACTCTGAATTTGATTTCGCCTTTGCTATGTAACTTGTTGGGGATACTTCTTCCCAGGAAAAACTATCAGGTGCTTGCAGCGTTCCGATTTGTGATGACAAATTCGCAACTGAAGTTGAGCTGACGAAAGCAGAATGCTGAAGAGTGGACCAAGCTGAGTCGTTTATGACCTGATACATTCCATCAAGGGTTGAAAACAGGAGAACGTTATCCGCCGTGTAGAATTTTTCTACTGCGTAGGAGTTCTCGTATAAAGAAGCGCCTTCCCACTCGTCAACCAAGGCAATTTCTGCGCTCTCATTCAGTAGCTTGAGGTCCTTCACTCCGGACAGATTACCGCTGATAATGTCTTCTTCAACGAAGAAGTCTCTGATGCCTAACATGCCTAGAAATTTCGGAGCTACGTCATTTCGAGTGTATGTCTCCAGTTCCCACATACTTGTCAAGTTGAAAGGCAATGCCTTCTTGAAGTCTATGCGCAGTTTTGTTGCGGAAGCCACTTGTGGAAACACATATTCCGGTTCAAGAATGGTATTGTTAACAACTTTTGTTTGGGTTGTCCAGATGAAGCCATTCCATGTTTCTATAGTATAGTCGTTTGCATACGCATTCTCGAAAAAGATTTTTACTCTGGATAGTGGTTGAGTTGTGTTCCATTCAATTTCAAACCACTGCGGCATACCATGCTCAGATGTCCATCTAGTGTTATAATCTCCGTCAATAGCTCGAGTTGGTACAAGTCCGTCCTTTTCAACTGAGCTCGCTGAAGCTCTCCCTTCGGGTGCCACATCTACATACTCGCTCGTCAGCGTCAATTCATAAACTTTGTTCAGCACATCCAAATTCTCCGACTGGACATATTCTGTTCCGCTACCAGATAGAATGGGCTTCGAAAAGATGAGAGGATAGGGGTTTCCACATGCAAGTATTCCACCATTTGTGAAGTTATACGTGACGTAAGTCGCTCTCTGCGGTAACAGAATTGTCCAGTACTTGTCAGGAATTGCGTTCTCAGCCTCTTCGAAGTAGGGCGGTAAATATGACCCCTTAGTCTCTGTGTTCAGCCAGTTTTCTGTGACAGCACCAGTAAACAAGGGATACGATATGTAAAAAAGCAATGCGATAATCAAACCCACAACAAGCAGTCTCAAAACGCCTTTTCTCATTCTTCGATACGAGGCTGAAACGACGAGACCAATCAGTATACCAAAAGAGAGAACAACGATAAATATCCAGTTAGTCGGCTCTCGAAATGCTGTCATCAGCGGAAAATTGTTTGCTAGCCAGACATAAAACTTATAGAATGATGGAGTGAAACCGGCAGTAAAAGCCAAAAACACCAGGGCTACTGAGGCAAAAAAAATCGCAAGTTTGCGTGACCTTGAAACGCATACGGCTGCAAAGGCAAGAATTGGTGGAATATAAGACAAGATTATGAGGATTGGATTGCCAAGATATACCACTGAATAAGGAGTGTAATAATTGCCGAGAGCGCCAGAATAGAAACTCCATTTCGCTATGAGTCTCAACACGTCGTGGGGCTCGATGAAGAGGCCATAAGACGAAATCGTAGTCGTAGTATGACTGTATGCCGTGAGAAGAACATTGAGGTTTGCAGATACAAGCACTATGGCCCATATTGAAGCAAGGAGGGCAGCGACTAGGAACACAACCAAGCACTTAATGTACTTGCGGGCTAACCCCCAATCGAAGGAGACGTCCAAAAACTTGCTGCTTGCGTTTTTATGGTAACCGACTCCCAGTCCCATGTTAATGTACATGAAAAACAACGTCACAATCAGGCCTACGGAACATAAGACAGGTGCGCGATAGTTTGGAAAAGCCCCATACGTTAGAGTGAACAAGAATCCAGAAATGGCAATGATTATGTAGGATTCTTTCTTCAAACCTTCGATGAAGGCTACAAGGCAGGGCAGGATCATCAGTGACATATCTATAAAACCGATTGCTGTTTGTTCTCTGTCCACGACTAAATGTATGTTCGAAGTGAAGAATAATGCAGCTATAAACGCTGCTATAATGTCGCCGTTTGTGAGACGCTTGACGTAGATGTACACGAGGATTGACACGAGAAGATAAATCAAATAAGTTGCCACCAATTGGGATGCAGAAGTGTTTACTCCAGCCGTTTGAAAGACTGTTACAAAAAAGGAGAATGGGTCAAGGATTCTGGGCGAATATACCGAGGGGACACCCCAGTCTATCTCGTTCCACGTATACAGCACGCCTTTGAGAAAAGCGTTCTGAAATACTGGAGGCCTAAGATCGCCCCCCATCACGATGTAGGGAGGTTCAAACCAATTCAAGACTCTTAAGTTGACTAACAAAAAGACTACGAATACGAGTAGCTCCACATGATTCAGATGTATTCTGTCTCTAAACCTTTTCAATACGGTCAATCAGTCCACAAAGCTACTTGGAACTAGTTTGTTTAGTTTTGCCTTCAGAGTTATATAATCTTCTCCAAGAAGCTCGGCAAGTCAAGCACAAATGACTGCCTTGGCGAAATTGGCGTGTACACGTCTAAATTGGCCAAAAATGGTTGTTATTATTTGTTTTTCGGGATTTGAAGACATTTTCCCGGGTAACACCTGTTTCCAATTTGTCTGCAGTATCCGCCTTTCTCGAACCTGCACAGGTGCCTTAGGCGGCTGAACGGCAACGTCACGATCGTTATCGACGGGCACGCGCGCTAAGAAACTATCGTATGAACAGAGAAGAAAGAGTGAAGGCCGGGGTTAGTAGGTAATGAAAGTTTGTCTAGTTCCAAAGTGAAAAAAGGGAAAATGGAAGATAGAACCAGAAAGAATCTAGGCTGGCACTTGGAGAAAGAAGCGAAAGGATGCCTGCAAGAAAGGACGGAAAAAAGCATCTGGGTTTTTGAACCTCTACGTTTATCTTCTGTTGCTGTTCACATGATTTCTGTTTTTTGAAGGATGGTTGTTACATTTCCTCTGGGTTGAGGCATGGGAAAGGAGCGTGTTAGGTTGTTCTTGTTGGTCTCTTCTTGTATATCATAGCTGTCAATAGTGTTGCTGTCAAGAATAGTGGCAGAATTATGGACGATGGGAACTCTGGTATGGTTGCTTCCTGTGTTGAATGGTGATAGGTGAAGTACAGGTAGCTTTGGGTGTTGTTGGATTCTGGCAGCAGGGTGTATGGTACGTCTGTTCCGTTGACGGAGACTGTGAAAGTTCCGTTTATGGGGGCGGCTGGAAGCGAGATTCTGCAGAAGCCATTTGTGCCGTTTTTGCCAGCAGCATTGAGGCTTATCGCGGTGCCGTTGAACTGAAAATCGGATATCGTAGAGTTGCAGATGGTTTGAACATGATATTTCGAGGGTGCGTTGAAATCAGAAAACGTTCCCATCAAGGGAAAATTGTCCTTATTGCTGCTGTCAATAATATAAGGTGTATCACCTATTCCGTCGCTTCCAGTTTTATTCTGGTATGGTCCAGTTTTCAGGTCCATCCCGTTGTAGTCGCTCCAGTAATTGCCGCCAGAAGGATAGTCACAATCCCAGATATTTGCTGAGTCGCTGGTGGAATAAACTTGGACGTTATTGTTGACAAGGTTGTTATGGAAAATGCTGTTGCTTGAAGAAGAGAAAAGCCCTACGCCATGCCCGTTGTTTGCTGTTATGTTGTTTGCAGAAATGTTGTTATCGTTTGAACCAAAGTCAAGCCCGACGCCATACCCGTTGTTTGCTATGTTGTTTCCAGAAATACTGCTATTTGAAGAAGAGTAAAGCCCTACGCCATACACGTTGTTTGCTGTTATGTTGTTTCCACTGACACTGCTGTTTGAAGAAGAGTCAAGGCGGATACCATTCCAGTTGTTTGCCTTTATGTTGTTTCCACTAACACTGCTGTTTGAAGAAGAGTCAATGTGGACACCATAGGCGTTGTTTGCGGTTATGTTGTTTCCGCTTACGCTGTTGTTCGAAGAAGAACCGAGAGTGATGCCATCGCCATAGTTTGCTGTTAAATTGTTTCCACTAACACTGTTGTTCACAGAATAATCGAGCCCTATGCCCCCGCCGTTGTTCACTACGTTGTTTCGGCTAACACTGTTGTTTACAGAATAATAGAGATAGACGCCATCGCCGCCGTTCGCTGTCAAATTGTTTCCACCTACACTGTTGTTTATGGAATAATCGAGCCTGATGCCATGCCTGTAGTTTGCTGTTATGTTGTTTCCACTAACACTGTTGTTCACAGAATAATCGAGCCTGATGCCTCCGCTGTTGTTTGCTACATTGTTTCCGCTGGTGGTTTTGTTTGAAGAGTTTTCGAGATAGGCGCCATAGTCGAAGTTTTCTATGTTTGTGTTTTTGATTGTTACGTTGTTTCTGTTGATTAGGTCTATTCCGTTCCCGCTGCCGTTTCCCATCACGGTGTAGCCTGCCCCGTTCAAAACAGTGTTGTCCCTCTCAATCACAATTCCATCATCATCGGCGGTGATATTGCCCGTTAAGGTGTATGTAATGTTGTCTGCAGTGTAGATGGGGGCTGTCTGCGGGTCTATTGAGCCGTCAGCCCGTATGAAAACGGTTCCACCATCAGCCCTGACCACATGAATCAATACCGGTATTGACGATATGGAAAGCAAACACAGAATTGTAAACGAACCAAAAACAGCCTTGTTCATCCCTTGTCACCTCTATACATAGTTTATGGACTGATTGAATCAGTTCTTATTGTTTGTGGAATAATCCCCGATTGAAATCGTGCGCGCGCCTTGACTTGTCAAGTAACCATTCGTCTGGCCGAGACTTGTCATAGTAGATGTCACGTAGCGCGCGCAGTCTGGCGTCCGCCGTTGGAGCCATTCTCTCATATTCGTATTGCATCAGGTCGCCTTCCATCATTCTGAACGCGTTTGCATTCAGACCGGTAACACTATGAAGAGAGTTGACGTTAACGATAATTCAAAGAGAATGGACTTGATTTCCAAGTTTTCAGCTCTCTGTTCAAGTTTCACAAAAAATGTGGAAAAAGAAAGAAAAGAGGGTTTGCGTTTAGTTGAAGTCTACCTTTGCTGTGGATATTGTGGGGATCTTCTGATACCACCAAACGTGCTGCGAACCTGCCACTATTGGATACGGTGATAGCGAAGCCAAGCTTCCTGTCCATGTCAATGCGTGGTTTTGGTCAAATGCTCCAGAGCCGCTGAAGGTGGTGTAGGCGTTAGTGCCGAATTCTGTTACCGTTCCCAAGGCCTTCACAATCGTGAACTCTGATGGTTCATTGTTGTACGCTCCGTTTGCGTATGTCATTTGGAGTACTATAGCAACTGTTCCTGCCGGTAAGCCCGCACTCGATACTGTTGTGTTTCCGAAGAGGTATTGAGAAGCCCATGCCGCAGCCCAGTACGTGTCTCTACCATTCCAGCCGTATATGGATAGGCCGCGGGTTCCGTTGACATCATGGACCAAGCTGAGGACGGCGTAGCTTGCCTTATAGCCAAAATTCGTAGTGCCTACGTTCCACGTTGAAACCGGGAAGAAGTCCAATGTTGCCAGGGTTGAATCGCTCGTCGGCGCTGTTCCTGAAACTGTTCCTCCGTTTAGCAGAGCGTAGTAGCTGCCACTTGTACCTTCCCGATCAACCGCGAAGCCGAAGTCGTTGAAATATCTTGTCAACCAATTGGCCTTGGCACCGCCCAAGCTGAGTATACCGTTAGGATGGTAAGTAACCATTTGACCAGTTGAAGGACCAGAAGCAGTGAATGGGGGGTAATTCCACATTTGGGTTAGCGGATCTATCGATGGCCACCACGTGTTGTTGTCATTGTCCCAGCCTCCCGCCACCGGTTGAGGCACAATGATGTCATCTGTCTCAAATTCATCGTCTGCACCGGGCACGAAGTTCAACAGTCCTGTTCGCTTGTAGGTCGTCGTGTCCGAGCCTGTTCCTGCCCCACTGTTGCTGAAAGTCTGGTAGTAGTTGCCTGTAAACGGATCTAGGCCGAACGGAATGCTTCCTCCCGTGTCGTTCTTATCGAACAGACCGAGGGCAGTCTCGTTTGCACCATAGACGCCTCCGAGGAGGCTGGAGCCCGCGCTATCGGTTGTGGCTGAGGTTTGTCCTAGGGCAGTCCACAGGAACGGGTTCGGTGTTGTCTTCAATGAATTAAGGTCCGCCGGGTTGAATATGTTGTTCAGCGTGTACAAAACCTCAGCGTCCAATTGATTCGCCAGTCCATAGGTTCCAGTGTCGTTAAAGTCCCTAGCGAAGTGTGGATCACCGTTAAAGTCAGTCATACCCACGACCTCAACGAACCTCATTTGCCTCTGTGCTCCCTTGGCAAGCCAGGTATCAAGGTTTGGATATGCTGTGTTGTTGTACCGCCACTGAGCAATCACCCAGGGGGTGCTAGGTTCCTTAGGACTTACTGGTATCCCAGTTGGTCCAGGCATGTCCGCGATAGCCGTGTTAAACGGAAGGAGATCCGTGTTGTTACCCACCGGATTCGGAAGCAGAGGATAGTACACCGTGTACTCTGTGGTGTTCGGCCAGTAACCTGCAAAGAATATGTAGTTATGATTTACGTCATAAGCCTGCAGCGTGTCATAACTGGTTGCTCCAGTTAATGGATACTGGTAAGCAGTTGTGTTTGAGTTGTGGTAGTAGTGTATGAAGGCTGCGTTTGAGGGGTTCAGGTTCGCGGCAATGTCAAGTTCGTACCTTTCGCTGAAGGCGAAGTCGTTTATCAAGTCCAATATTTTCGGTTCAAGCAGTATCTTTACATCCTTGTATACTATGGCATACTTGGTGTCCTTGAAGAAGTTGATCGTCACGAAAATCTCTGCAACATCTTCATTGTAATACGTGTCGTGAATCACGGTCGCTGATCTTCCAATGACAAGTCTTGCACTGTCATAAAGTATTTCCACGCCTGTGGGACTCAGTGTACATGCAGTAAGACTAGCGCCAATATCACCGGGGTTGTAAGCTGCAAACCAGCTGTAGGCTGATCTTGCACCTTCGGTCACGGAGGTGTTGCTGTACATCGCCCAACCTTCTACCGCTCTCTCGACTCCTTGTCTAGTGTAGTTCAAGTAGAAAGTCCAGCCTTGGATCCAGAGTTGAGGCGGGATTGCAGGATTAGAGCTAGACCAGGATTCTGTGAGATTCCACTCGGCGCTGTTTGCTCCGTAGGCGATGCCTGCGTTTGCGGGGGTCGCCATTTCACCGTATTCCGTCAAGCCAACTCTGAGGCTTTTGACCGCAGAATAATAAGTATCATTTGGGTACGCGTATATGCTCGAGTTATACATGCCATTCGCGAATGCCCATTGATTTACCGCATATGAATACTGCATAGTGGAATAAGCGTCGTTACCTGCGGTGCCCTCGAAAATGGCGTAGTCAGCTCCTGCGCTTGATAGTCCACTTCGAAAAGCAATCGATGGTAATATTACTGAACATAGTATCACTAAAGCTGTGAGTATCGCAACAAAAGTCTTAGTATGATTCTCTATTTTCAATTTTTCATTCCTCTCAATTTTAATTTCGTCCTTCTATATGTCTTAGCTGATCCGTTTAAAAGTCTTTCCATCACAAAAAAAGAGAATACGACGCATGCACTCGCCACACCCAACCATTGTTTGCTCCAACCACCAAAGGAAAAATCAAAAACCTAAAAACATCGAAAACGACACTGAAAAAGCAATGCGAACATGGCATACCTCCTGTTCTGTGAATGCCACTTGAGTGCAGCAATCACGCGTTGACAGAAACGCAGCTAGTTCGCACAGTTTTTGGGGTCACAGCACATTTCGGAAGAGATCCTCCTTCCTTGAAATAAACACCTCTTCAATCCGGCCCTTCTCACGCAAGACCATGGACGCGTCCAGCCCCCTCAAAATAACAACTGGTCTCGCCTCATCTCCTTGGCCCATAACGAGTTCAGCCGCTGCCACAATCTCATCAGCCACTGCAACGTTCTTGACCTTGAGAACCTGCCCGAAAAGATCTTTTCTCCCCCTATAGTCTCTGAACGGGTTTATACCTGAGACGCCTATCGCGAAATTCACTTGCCCCCGCCTGAAGGGACGACTGTAGGTGTCACACATCACCACTGCAACCTCTTTCCCAGTCAACTGTCGGATTCTCCTGCGGCACTCTTCTGACGATCTGTCAGGATTCACTGGCAAAAGTGCGAACTCACCTCTTCCCTGCACGTTTGACTTGTCTATCCCAGCGTTTATGCACACCAAGCCGCGAACGTCTTCGACGAGCAAAACCTCACGAGAAGCCTTCAGCACCTTCTTCGTTTCCCTCAGAACCAACTCCACGAACCTCGGATCTTTCTTAACAGTCTTGGCCAGTCTTTGTGCCCTTCTCGAAGCCGCAACGTCTCTCAGCTTCAACACCCTTCCTTCGGCTTTTGAGAAAATCTTCTGCGCAGCCACTATCACGTCTCCATCTTCGAACCCCGGACCATTTTTCGCTGCCGTATCAACAATGATTTCAGCCAAGTCATCGCCCGAGCAAATCAGAGGGAAGCCTTCAAGAGCAAACCCCATGAAACTTTTCAACAGATTTCCCCTCACCGAACTCTACATTGCCCTCACACTCTGTTAAAACTCTTTGCTCACTTTGAGCTCTAGCAAACGCGTGGCGCTCAGGATTTCTAAGCTTGATTGCGAATTCATAATGCTTAAGCTGAGCCCAATATGAGGAATAGAGCAAACTAGAATGCGTAATGGATGAATGTTTATGAACAAAAAGCATAATTCACTGTTTGTTCTACTTGCCACATTTCTTGTCTTCGGCGCGTTCGCAAGTGTTTACAGACTTGTGCCCGCCGCCAAGGCAACGTATGTTGAAGGAACCATAACACAGGATACGGATTGGACCTTGGTCGACAGTCCGTTCATCGTCTCAGGCAACATTATCGTGAACCCGGGCGCAACCCTCACGATAGAACCTGGAGTTCAGGTGAGGTTCGGAGACAACTTCTCGATGACGGTAAACGGGGGAATCATTGCAGACGGCACGAGTGACAGAATTGTACAGTTCACGTCTAACGAAGCGAATGCCAACGCGGGAGCCTGGGGAACAATCCAGATTAGCGGGACTCAACAGTCCTCGATAACAAACTGCATAGTCGAATACGGCCAAACCGGCATAACCCTCGAAGGCGGCTCGCTGAACCTCCAAAACGACAGTGTTAGATACAACTCGAACGGCACCGTAGTGAACGGCGGCAGCATAATCATTGAAAACGACGAGATATCAAACAATACCATCGATGGCATCAGCATAGCTGGAGGCATTCAAGTTGCCGTGCAAAACAATGTCGTAAGTTCAAACGGAAACGGCATCGATCTAACAGGAGATTTGACGGGTAACATCAACATAGCACAAAACAATATCTCGCTGAACGGCCAAAGCGGGATTGTGCTTGAGGCTGACGCGTACCAAAACGTGGCTATCTTCCAAAACAGCGTTTCATCAAACAACTATGGGTTTCACGTGGAAACAAACGCTAGCACGTACATCATCCACAACTACATTTCAAACAACACAGAAGGAATCTTCTACGAAGCTGGAAACGGTCACGAAGCTCACTTTAACAACATCTACGACAACAGCATGGGCATGCACGTTTCGCCCCAAGCTAGCGTAAATGCAACCTACAACTACTGGGGCGACGAGAGCGGCCCGTTCCACAGCTCACTGAACCCGAACGGAAAGGGAAACTCGGTAGGCGGCGACGGAGTAGACCTTGACTTCATTTTCTTTTTGTCAGAACCTTTCGATTATAACAACACGCTTCCGACAGCCGTCCTTCAAACGGACAAGACCCTGGTCGCACCAAACGAGAACGTGACGTTCATCGGCACAAACTCATTTGACGATGGGCGCGTTGACAAATACTTCTACGACTTCGGAGACGGAGCAAACAGCGGATGGACCACATTGTCCCTCTTCAACCACACCTACACCACTATCGGAACCTACAACGCGACTCTAACGGTTACAGACGACTTTGGCAACATTAGCCAAAATCCTACATCTGTAACCATAGGGGTCCAGGATCTGCCACCCCTAAATGTTTCGGTGACGCTGAGCAGTTTCGTCGCCGATTACAACGGGAACGTCAGTGTCACAGTTTTCGTGTCGGATCAATCCGGTCCAGCGGTGGCGAATGTCACGTTACTTCCATTAGGAGGCGGGAGTTTCTCGCCAGCATCAGGTGTGACAGACTTAACAGGCCAATTTGAGACAACATTCACCGCGCCAAACGTTACAGATACCGCCTATGTCAGATTGATCGCGATGGCCAACGAAAGTGGAAATGTGGACGGCTCGGCTCACGCGTACGTGAAGGTTCTTCCGCTTTTGCATATTCACATTACCACTAAGCCGACAACAGTCAAATCGGAAGAGACGGTAGCTGCAATCTTCAGCGTTGCGGGCGGTCTTGGTCAACCCATTGGTAATGCCTCTCTCACAGCAATCTCAGACAACGGAACGCTCTCTACAAACACTGGAATAACCGATTCAAACGGCTCGATGGCATTCAATTTTACTGCCCCCTACACACTGGTCCCGGCCAATGTCACGTTCACGGCAACAGCCCAAGAGCCAGGGTTCACGGCAGGATACGACCAAGAAACAATCACAGTGCTCCCAAACACGCTGGACGTAGAATTGACTCCTCACCTCTCTACAATCGTTTCAGAAGGAAACACAAGCATAACCGCCCTCATAATGTGCAACACGAGTCCAATACCCAACGCAGACGTTACAATATCATCGGGCAACGGAGGTAATTTCACTTCAGTCACAGGAATTACAGATTCAAATGGTCTGACCAACTTTCTTTTCACGGCACCCCAAACAACGTCACTCCTCAATGCGACGATAACGGCTACGGCCTCAAGAAGCCACTATGTAGACGGGGCAGGTCAAACGATCATAAGTGTAATACCAAAAGTGTTGATAGTGCGTTTGACAGCTCAAAACTACACTGCTATTTCAGAAGCGAACATGTCTATAACCGCCCAAGTAACTTACAACCTTGCTCCAGTTCGGGACGCCAACGTCACTGTGACATCTAACAACGGAGGAAACTTTTCGCAGCCCACAGGAACGACAGACGCTAATGGCTTCGCAACCTTCTTTTTCACGGCACCACAAACCAATAAACCAATAGACTCCACCCTCACGGCCGAATGCTCAAAAATAGGATACGTTGATGCACATGACTCTCTGACGCTAACGGTCGACTCTGGAAATATCAGCGTTCAAGTCACCGCCAGCACGTACGCAACTATATCGGATAGCAGCATTGTCGTTACTGTAAGTGCTACAGCTGATTTAAGACCCGTTGCAGGCGCTCAAGTTACCGTTTCAACGAATTTTGGAAACTTTTCTGGCACGACGGGTCTCACGAATGTTAATGGAACGTGCCTATTCGTGTTTAATGCTCCTTCGACGAACGTGCAGCTGCCTGTCGTCATAGTCGCTAACGTCACCAAGAACGGATACATCGGAAACGAGAGCCAGACAACCATAACCGTGACTCCAGTGACGGTCACTCACAACGAGGGAGGCTTGCCGGTGCTGACCATGCTTCTAATCATCATCCCAGTGATCGTTGCTGTCATTGTTGTCGTTTTGATTAGGCTGAAGGTTATCATCGTTTCCTCAGGGGAAGACAGCGGGGCTTAATAATGTATCGTGAGACGCAATATTTAATAGACTGTTACAGCCATTAAATACATGTACAGGAGAAGAACAATGACACAAGTAAGGCTCAAAGGGGCGTTAGCGAAGCTCAAGAAAGTACAGATTAGGCTGAACTTCAAGAAACACGAACAGCCCGCATCCGGGGGGGCTGCTCCAAGACCTGTGCCTAGAGGGTTCAAAATAGCTGAGAAGTATCCGCTCTACGAGCCCTTTGCACACGTGGCCATTGCACAGAACCCCAAAACTGGAGAGTACAAGTACATTCTGGACGAGCTCCAGCTTGATCCTCTTGAGAGAAGCGTTTACCTGCGAATCTTGGAGATATTACTCGCAGAAATAGAATCGCCGAAAGAAGAGATCGCTGATCCTAGAAGGTTCTTTGCGGATGAAGCCAAGAAAATCGTCGACAAATATCGCATAAGTTTAGGTTGGCTGCCGGACGTTTCGTGGTACAAGATTCTCTATCATGCTGAGAGAGACCTTGTAGGCTTTGGTTCGATTGATCCGCTAATGCGAGACCCGAACATTGAAGACATATCATGTGATGGAGTTCAGAGGTCGGTCTACATTTGGCACAGAAACTACGAGAGCATCGAGACGAACATCCAGTTCCAAAACGACGAAGAATTAGACAACATGGTTGTCAAACTTGTCCACATGGCAGGAAAACACGTGAGCTCAGCCTTTCCAATAGTGGATGCCTCATTACCCGGAAAGCACAGACTGGCAGTCTGCTACAGACGCGAGGTCACACCCTTCGGAACCGCTTTTACCATAAGAAAATTCAGAGAAGACCCGTACTCGATAATAGACCTGATTAACATAGGCACCTTCTCAGAGGAAATGGCCGCCTATTTCTGGCTGTGCCTTGAAAACAGATCGTCAATAATGGTTCTGGGTGGAACGGCTGCCGGAAAAACCACAGCACTGAACGCTCTAGCCTGCCTGATCAAGCCCGGAAGCAAAATAATCACCATCGAAGAAACGGCAGAACTGAACCTGCCTCATGAAAACTGGATTTCACTGATTGCCAGACAAAGCTACGGTTTAGGCGGAAACAGCATAGGTGAAGTTGCGCTCTTCGACCTTGTAAAAACTTCGATGAGACATCGCCCAGACATACTAATCGTAGGCGAGGTCCGAGGCCAAGAAGCTTACGTGTTGTTCCAAGCGCTGGCCACGGGCCACGGTGGAATGTGCACTATGCACGCCGAAAACCTGGACTCAGCACTCAAACGTCTGACGCAGAAACCCATGGACATCTCGCCAGCTTATCTTCCTCTGATGAACATAATACTGTCAATTCAAAGAGTTCACCTGGTGAAAAACAACGAAAGAAAAGCCTTCAGGCGCGTGCTCAACGTTAATGAAATCGCGGATTACCAAGATTACAGGGGAATCTTCAAGTGGCAACCGTCCGAGGACGAGCACACATCGTCTTATGACAAGAGTGTCATTCTGTCAGCCATTTCTGAACGAATAGGTTGGACCAAGAAAGAGTTGCTCGATGAGATTGAAAGACGCAAGAACGTCTTGCACTGGATGGTAGAACGCAAGATCAGAAGCTACAAAGACGTAGCCGCGATAATTGCAGAATATTATGCAAGACCGAAGCAGTTTTACGAAAAAGTCCTAGCAGGGGGGGAGGTTAAGGTTATTGCCGCTTCTAAAAACCCTTGAGGCATGGTCGTTCCGTCTCTTCGGATCCATCGCACCATCCTTCCTGAAGCATGTCTTCGAATTCAAGGGTTACCTTGAAAGGGCAAAAATCAGGATTTACCCCGAAACTTACGTCTCACTGATGTTCTTGACGGCTGTGATGACTCTCCCCTTATCAATAATCGCAGCGGTGATAGTGGTTCTCACCGGTTTCTTGCCACTTATTTTCTTGATGCCCGCTCCGTTCTATGTGATGATAGGATTCTTAGTCGTTCCAATGTCCAGATCCGGCGAAAGATCAAGCAATCTGGAAAGAGAAATGCCGTTTGCCACAGCTTACATCAGTGTCATGGCTTCCGGCGGCATAGCACCATACACCAGTTTTAAGCGGCTCGCACAGGTCGAACTGATGCCAGCGATGAAGGTGGAAGCGAGAGAGATTATAAAAGATGTGGAAATCTTTGGAACAGACCCGTTAACCGCGATTCAGAACGCAGCAAAGAAAAACCCGTTAGACATCTTTAAGGACTTTCTCTCAGGGTATTCTTCAACCGTAATCATCGGCGGAGACATTGGACACTTCCTAGAAAGAAAAGCGGAAGACATTTTCAAAGCCAGAGCACTGCGAGTCAGAGCTGCAGCTGAAAGACTCGGAATGCTTCTGGAAACGTTCATCATAGTAAACGTGATGATGTCCCTCTGCTTCTACATAATGTTCAGCGTACAAAACATCGGCGTCGGCGGAGCATCTGGCGGCGGCGATGTTTCAACCATCATTCTCTACACATTCGTCCTGAGTCCAATGCTGTCAATAATGTTCGTCTACCTGGCGCACAGCATGCAGCCCAAGACACCAGTTACTGAAATGCGCCCTTACAAAGTGTTTGCTGTGTGCACCGTAGCAGGAATGGCATTGTTCGCCTTCCTCTTTCTCGGTGGCGGTTTTGGCATACTAAGCCAAATGCCCGTGGCGCTTGCGTTAGGATTGTTCATCTCAGCGGCACCAGCAGCCGTCGTGCACGGCAAACTCTCAAGCAAGAAGATAAGCACTGAACAAGGCGTAAACAGTTTTCTAAGGGACCTGACGGAAGTCAGAAAAACAGGACTCTCACCCGAAAAGTGCATTGAAAGCCTTTCGCACCGCGAGTACGGCGTGTTCAGCAAGGAGCTGCGAAAAATCAGTTCAGAAATCTCTTGGGGAATCCCGCTCAAGAAGGTGATGACGGACTTCATATACAGGACGAGAAGTTGGATGACGCAGATCGTAATGTTCTTGCTCGTTGAGACTGTAGATGTCGGCGGGGGCACGATTGAAATGATAGAGTCGCTTGCCAGATTCAACAATTTGACCCAAGAGGTTGAGAAGGAAAAGAAATCCTCAACTCGACCCTACATAATGATGCCCTACTTTGCGGCACTGCTTCTCGTCGTGACCACGTCCATGATGCTGGGCTTCACGACGGGAACTATAGGGGTGACAGGAGCTGCGCCCCCACCAGGCATGGACTGGATCAGACAGGTTTTCATGACGTCGGCGATCTTCTACAGCTATATGGTGGGTATTGTTGCCGGAAAGATTAGCGAGGAATCAATATCGGCCGGTTTCAAGCATGCGGCGGTTCTGGTCATAATTTCAGTCGTAGCAGCAGAACTATTGCCGATGTTCATTAAGCTCTGAGCTTGGAGGAGAGAGACTGGATATGGCTGCAAGGAAATTTCTTAGACGCCTGCGGAAGAACAAACAAGCCATCAGTCCGGCCGTCTCCTCGACCATATTGACGAGCGCCATCGTCGTGATGCTTCTCGTGACCATCGCATTTGTGAACAGCTATTTGAACGGACAAATCGCTCAAAATGATTTCAGCTCCATGAAACAGTTCATGCAGACTGTGGGTCTGCAAGTAGATGACGTGGCTTGGATTCCCGGACGCACTCAAACCTTGACTTATGCAAGCAAATATGGAGGAATTACGTTTCGGTCTCCAGCCTTAACCTATAGTTTCTACTTTAATGGGTTACTTGTAGCCAGCTTCCCTGTTGGCGTGATTATGTTCAACATACCCACGAGTTCTTATTCGGTTGCGAACAATTACTTTGAAGAACTATTTCCATCGTCAAACAGCTTCCTGCAAAATGGCACTTCTGCGCCCGTAAGCAGAGCCTTTGTCACCGAGAAGATACCTATGCAGGATGGAAACTACATCAGGATAGTGGTTGCGCCAATCGTCCGCCAGCTCAATGCTTTGATAAACGGCATAAGCTACGCTCGATTCTATCTGCCGATCCTTAATCAGGGCTCAGCCCCACAATTGTCTCAGTCAGTTACCTTGACAGGAATAAACGTCCCGCACGAAATATCCAGCAACGTCAACAACGTTACAATCGTCGTAGCTTTCCCGAACGCCGTAGGGATGGGCTTAACATCGGACTTTTTCAACTTTGCGGCTACGAGCCAAACTGTCATCCTTGGTCAAAATTCGGTAGTTGAGATTTACGGGGGGAATGTAACTGTTTCGCTAGGCGTTTCCGCCTAGAAAGGCTAAAGGAGGCTCATGTATTCCGCACGTAACCATTGAACACGTCATCATGATTCCGATTCTCATCTTACAAATATTCTTGTTCCCCATAGTCGCAAACTATCTGATGAACGTTTGGGTTGATTCAAGAAGGACACTTATCCTTCAAGACGCAGCCAGCAACATGGGCAGTGCAATACAGCAGATGTACTTCGCGCTCAATCATCCCACGATACCGGCAGGAACAACTTCCCGCCAGTTTGGGCTTCCCCCGTACATAGATGGGTACCCCTACACGGCAAACGCAACACTTCAACCTTCAGGTGCTGCAACAAATTCGAGCCAAGTACTCAAGATAACCCTCAGACTGGTCACCACCAAATATGAGGTTACATCCTCAGTCTTCTTGGGTTCTATTGCCCGGTGGGATAGTACGACGACTTTTGCAAGCAACTCCACGAATGCGAACGCATATGCCCAGAAGTTTCAAAACGGAACCATAAGGTTAGGGTTTGGAGGATAATCAGAGGCGGTACACAGTGGCAGGAGCAACGATAGATCATTTGGTTGCCTTCACTATTTTCTTAGCCGCTTTACTGCTTTTCATCGGATTCTACAACCAAATGAATCAAACCGCAATCGTGTATCAATACCACAGATTCATCGCGACGAAGTGCAGCGATGTCCTCGACAGCATGCTGTTAAACCCCGGCTCTCCACCCGATTGGGGAATCTCGGGCAACAGCACTCGGAATCTTACATTCTTCGGCCTGCAAGACCCAGAATTCCAAGAGTACAGACTAAGCCCATTTTCTCTGATGAGACTGCTTTCTCCATCAGCTCAACAATACAATAACGTGTCATGGAATGTGAATGGCGGATACTTGCTCGTTCAAGCAAGCGAATGCATCGGTTACCACAACGTGACCAGCTTGTTGGGGATAAGCGGAGCCTACGATTTTCAAGTGGCAATCACACCGACGCTGACAGTGAACATATCCCAGGTACCCAATGCCGATCTAAAACTTGAGATTCAAGTGTACGGGACGGGGTTTCCACTCAGCAACGCAAACGTGAACTACCTGATGTTTTGGGCGAACACAAAAACTCCAAGCAACTATCCCATCCTGAACTACAATTTCACATCTGACCTTCTTCAAACAGACTCCTCCGGCATTGCGTTCAAAGAATTTCCATCCCTCAGCAATGAAACCGCTTTCACTTTCATAGCCAAGGCGTATTTAGGGGGAATTTGTGGAATAGGCTACCTGTCGCAAGAAACCGTGACCGACGCCGGAAATCCGATTCCCTATATCCAGAGCTACGATAATGGAATCGCAAACATAATGCTAGCCCAGAATCCCGAGACAGGCATGGGCAACCTGTATTTCAATGCCTCTTTCTATGCCCTTCCAGACAATTTCGTCCCAATCCAAGCTGGAAACTTTGTCGGCAGTGTGAATAGCAGCACACCTTATCAGAACTTGACGATCACAACGAACAATCAAACTGGTTTTCTAGTTGTCGCTTATGACGATGGAAATCACTACGGCATGGTGATCACGCCTCTTGGAGTTGATTCGATAGGAGCTCCCGTGACTTTCGGTGCCGATGTCTCTGGAAAAGAGTGGGTGGCCACGGATTTGCGCCAAATCCTCATTGGAGACATCGCGTATCAGGCGAAGCTGTCCCTGTGGAGTCTGCAAGGATACGGGGTGACAGGCTAAAATGATGCGCTCAGTCGAAGTGTTCATCGTAATCATGATGATGACCGGAGCCTTCTTAACAGCATCTTTCTTTGCTGTTTTGCCCTCGCCCCGGAAGGTTTCGCCCTTGAACTTGAGCAGACTTTCCTTGACGACGTTGGAGACCTTAGATGCAGGAAGTGACCTTGGCATCGTTGCTTTCGACACGACAAATGATACTGCCTGGAATCAGCTTCAAGTTGCACTTTCAGCCTCTCTGCCACCGAACATAGTTTACAACCTAACCGCCTACGATATTTCAAGCGCAAACGGGCAACCACTCTACTCTGCAAGCAGATCAATCTCCAACACTCAAAGCCTAGGCATCGGCTCCGACGCTGCAACATACATGGTTGCCTCCTCCAACGTGACCTTCAGTATCACACCACAGAAAATAGCGGCAACACTCTACATACTGAACTGCAGCGACTCGAACGGCTGGTGGATCACAGGATACACCGTTCAAAGCATCGCACAACAATTCGCAGATATGTTTGCCTCATACTTTGACCCGTCCTCTATAGTTATGGTTCAAAACACCTCACAGCTTGGACAGCTGTTGAACGGGGGACGCCTTGGAAATGAGAACCCGCAAAATGCAATAGTGATCAACACCTGTGGAGAAGCTGTGCCAATTCCCACGAGCTATGCAATCCAATATCAAAGCGACTATGCCCAATACTGTTACCAGTTAGGCAAAAAGGTCAATCAGTACAATTGGACTTGGGCGAGCATAGTCGGCTACCCTTTTTATTACGTTACAAACACCGGGCAGCCCCCCCTCAATCAAACCCAGAACACATGGGGCATCTACGGTATGAGAAACGTCGATTATTCAGATGATACTGGACGCGCTGGACTCAACGCTTTTCTTGAGGGCATAGATAACCAACAATACAGCTACAGCACCGCGGGCCTGACTTCCGGCAATGATGTCGTCTCCCTCACACCTTCAGCTCTTAATAATTGTAGCTATTACGGTATTTTTCCTTCTCCGAACCAAACGGTCACCAGAGCCCTGTCCCCATCGATAATTACTGCCTACAACTTAACTAAAGGAGTCAATATTCTGAATACTCTATCAACTGGTGCTCTATCTGGAAGAGTGTTCAATCATATTTTCAAAGGGGACTCAAACGTTACTGGTTCTCTTTTCACGTTAGGCATAACGCGAGTCCCAGACACTAGACTTGCCACCTTGGGCATACTGTGTAACTATAATCCTGTACTCTACAGGTCACAATATACGGCTGCAGGCACGTCGAAACTCGTCGTCCTACAACTTGGACTGGCAGGAGGATCATAGTTGGATAATAGAGGTCAATTTTCAATTATCGCTGCTTTGCTTATCTCGATAATTCTCATATCAACCGTCATGGTGACATACACTGTGATACTTAACGATTCGATTCAAGTTCAACCGCAAGTTCTCACTGCCATCGACGAAACCAACTTTGCCATAAAACAATTGCTAGGTTTCAGCGTGGGCTATTATGGTTCTGTCATCCGAGTCACGGGAGACACTTCATTTGCAAATCAGAGTACGCTGAATTACACTACCAGCGGACTTGAGTACGTCGCAAACACTCATGCAGACTGGGGAGTCGGGTTCAGTCTAACGAATCTGACTGTCCACACGTACTGGTTCAATAACGCCAGTTACAGCACAGGATATCTCGACGTGACTTACAATCTGACAAAACTCGGGATTTATGGAGTGCAGTACGCGCCCTCATGCGGACTGACGGTGCAGATTGCAAACACGACACAGAACAATCAAACGAGTCTGATCGTAACCGGAGATCAAAATGAACCCGTAATAGATCTCGGAGAACAGAACTTCAAATTCTTCCAGTATGTAATTGCAAACTCGACTTGGGCATTGATCTCTCCAGGAGTTGGCCCACTGGCCTACACAAACGGCACGTATCATATTCAACCGCCCGCGGGAATAGACGCCAATTCCTACGTGGTCCAAGTGACGGATCAAAGAGGCATAATTGTAGTGGCCTCGCCATATTCCTCATATACTATGAATCTGACTTGGCCATCCGCCTCTTCAACAATGACACCCACATATTGCTACGTCGACAACAACTCATCGGATGTGGATACGAATGGAAACGTGGGAACACAGTTGAACTTCACGGCGCAGCAATACGGCCCGGACAAGTGTAACGATACTCTGACGGAAGCAAATACTGCTTTGAGCTCCTTTGGCAATGCGCAACAAGGTTCGTCCAGTAGTGATATTGAAGACTACATTAGAGGGTCAATATTCACGAGCCCTGCATATAGCGTTACTGCTCAGAGTATAACTGCTTACATTCAGGTGTCAAGTACGCACACGATAAAAGCTGCAATCTATACATCTACTGGAACCTTCGTCGCCGGCACTCAAGAAGTATCAGTTACTACTTCAACTGACGGATGGGTAACCTTCGCCTTCGCCAGCGGAAGCCAGCCTACTCTCACAGCGAGTACTAATTACATACTAGTAGTTTGGGCCAATAGCGTATCTGGCAGTGCTGAACTCTACCGTGGTAGCTCGGGAAGTGGAACAAGCCGTTACGTGAGCCGAACTTATGGAACCTGGCCGGCTTCACCCAGCTTCTCTAGTAGTACCTATAACTACAGTGTCTACTGCAACTTCAACGCGTCGGCTAACTACCGCCTTGAGATTGAAGAACAGTGGACAAACGTCAACTATCTAGGAACAAATGAGGAACTGGATATTTTCATGGGGCCGTGCTCGAGCCCAGCAGAGGATCTGTCTGTTCAATGGTGGAATACCTCCAGCAGCTCGTGGCTCACCATAATTCCAAGCGTAGCGGCTAACAGCTGGAACAACGTGTCAGCAACGGCATATCTAACAAATCCAACATTCACCATCAGGTTCTTAGACGGAGGACAAACTGGAGATTCTGTTCAGAGCAATTGGCAAATAGATGCAACACTCCTCCGTTTCGATACTAATAATTCGTTGAGCAACGTGCGCGACACAATTACGATAGAACTGCTACAAAACGGCACGCTTCGTTGGCTTGGACAAAGCCTGAACCTGACGACTCAGGCAATGCCGATCCCGCCGCTTCCCATCAAATCAATACACGTAAACCAGACCACAAACGGCGTCGATTCTGAAGTACCGTTCCAAATAGAAGACTGGGCTTCTGATTACCTGATACCGCTGGGCTTGACCAGCAATTCAAGCGTATTCAGTGATGGAAATATGATTGTTTTTCTTGTAAACAACAACGTTTCAAGAGTCACAGTGTGGTGGAACGGAAGCGACCTAGCCACCCAGACGTCGTACGGTTTCGTAGACAGATACTTCACAGGAGACAATCCTTCCGCTGGAACATTGACGAACGGCATAGTGACCCTTCAGTTTACCGGAAACTTTCAGCCAGTAATCTCCTCCGTTGGAAGCGTATCATGTACAGCTACCTTCATGCGAATGAACACCCAACCGAGTACGTACGGCGCTGGGCTTGCATACATAATCAGTTCTGGAGTTGTAAGAGACATAGTTCAACAAGAAGCTGAATGGAGTGGTGGTGGTGGACAGTCTGGTGGCGTCGCTAACTGTCCAAACATATACTCCCACATTGTATTGACTTTGCCTGCACACGCAACCTACTACACCTATGAGCTGAGGGATTTGTTCGTACAATCACAGCAGAACAGAACCATCACTGATATGTGTCCAATCGAACTGAAGACTTCAATCACCCAAGCACAGACCGAAAATGGAACGACGAATGGCTACCCAATAGTCTCAAATGAGACAGCTACATTCTACAACCGATCAACAGCTTCAGCACACCATTGGAGCCAACTCAATTCTGGAGCAAATGGGGCAGGAATAATGTTTACAGACGCTGGAAACAACGAGCTCTACTGCTTCGATAATCTGGCCGGAACCCAGACTGGAGGTCTCAGAGTAAACTCGGCAGCAGGGACGATTGAACTGCTTCCTGTAGAAATGGCCCCAGTGAACTTCACCTACGCGTTAAACACGATTTGGTGGGGCGCAGTTTCCACATTCAGCAACACAACACCAATCTATCAAGTAACAGCCGGCCAAGTCAGCGGCTCTTGGATAAGCGTGGAATATCCACCAACTGCAGCAACGTACACTGGACCCTAACCGACAACGTCAACGCATGATGTCAAAAATGGTGAAACGTGGTTGAGTGATGACATAACACAAAAAGATATACTGGTTGGATCTGCTGGCTGGTCTCATTTAGACAGCGGACCTTCACCAGAAATGCAGATTCAGAGTTCATACAAGTTAAATAACAAACTTGAAAATATCCTTAAACAACAAAAGGGTGAGTAGTTTGACACATTTATTCAAATCCAAGAAAGGCATTTCGCCAATACTCGCAACGCTGTTGCTGGTCGTCATAGCCGTAGCGGCCATAGTTGTAACGTACGCGTGGGTAATGATGTATACTGGTCACTTGACAGGACAGGCAGGCGTGGTTCTTAACCCGGCAAACGTTAATTTCCGTGGGAATGGAACTGTAATAGATATTGACGTGCAAAACACTGGAACCTCTGGCACCACGATAGTTCAAGTCTACATTGGAACGTCATCCTCAACAATGGATAATCAGACAATCACTCCTTTGGCACTCCTAGCAGGCCAAACGCAGAGAATAACAGTGAACTATTCCTGGCAGCCTAGTGTGGCATACTATTTCAAAGTCTTAGTTTCAACTGGCCAATCCCTGCCATGGAGTGAACAAGCACCGAGCAGCCTGTCCTAGAACCTTCACTTTGATTTTTCCATCAATCCCGGAGAACACATTGCGCAAGAATAATTAGATAAAGAGACAATTCGATCTTCTGGCGGTGTCACTCTGCAGCTCAGTGCCACTTTGGAATCGCTGTTCGATTTGGCAAGGACAGCATTAGCCTTGACCTTTCTTTTTTATGCTTCTTGGAGCGACAACAAAACCCGTGAAGTAAGTAACACCGTTTGGATGGTTTTCGCTCCACTTGCCTTCGTGCTCACTTTTGCCGAGGTCTACGTTTACCAGCTTGCACAGTTACCCCTCTACGGAGTTTGCTTTGGCTTCACCGCCCTATTCGCCATAGTTATTTTCTACGCCGGAGGCTTCGGGGGAGCTGACGCAAAAGCACTGATGTGCTTGGCACTCGTGTTACCGTTCTTTCCAATAGGCTTGCTTGCTCCCCTGTACGGAGTTTCACCCATCCAACAGACACTCTTTCCCCTTAGTATTTTCAGCAACTCTGTTTTGCTGGCGGCTTTGATGACGCTTGTCATGCTCGGGTACAACGTCGTTTGGCGTGCAAGAACCGGCAGAAAGCTGTTTGAAGGACAGTACGAGAACGGATCCGTCGGCAGGAAGATTTTGGTATTGATAACTGGCTACAAAGCTCCTGTTCAGAAATTGAAGGACAAATGGCACGTTTATCCTCTTGAGGATGCGAACGAGGATTCTGAAAACAATCTCAAGAGAAAACTGGTCGCTTTGCCCAAGGACGAGGGCAGGGATGCCGTCGTTCAGAGGTTGAATAAGGCTGTCAAGGATGGAAAAGTCCAGGACGGGATCTGGGCATCCCCCGGCCTACCATTCCTCATCTTCATCACAGCCGGTCTGGTCCTAGCACTCTTCGTTGGCGACATCGTGTGGATTTTCATATCGCGCCTGCTCCCACTTGTCTAGCGTCAAATAAGAGAACATCCCAACTTTTCGAAGAGAAACCTCAAGACTGGCGCGTTTTCTGTGCTTAGTTTTTTAAGAGCAGAAATGGTTGTTATCTTGTCTCTTAGCTGTTCGGGAGGTCTGACATTGCGGTTGTTTGGCAGCTCCGGGGTACGCGGTTTGGCCAACGTGGAGTTGACGGCGGTTCTGGCAGAGCAGGTAGGTTCAGCAGTAGCAACCTTCACTAAGGCCAAAGAAGTGCTCGTCGCTAGAGACGCGAGGGTTTCAGGGGCGATGCTTCAGGACGCATTGGTTTCTGGCCTCGAATCGGGCGGCGCCAACGTGAAATGCTTGGGAGTCATACCGACCCCCGTCTTAGCTTTTTTGACAAAGAAAATGAGGGCTGATGCCGGCGTGATGATAACGGCTTCGCACAACCCGCCTGAGTACAACGGCATCAAGATTTTCGACCGTGACGGCTTGGCCTACGATGAGGAAAGCCAGGAAATGATTGAACGAATAATCGCCCATCGACGTTTCAGGCTCGCAGACTGGGAATTTGTTGGCCACGACCAGTTTGCAGACAAGACCAGTCTGTACGTTGAAGACATAGAGAAAAGTGTAAAACTGTGCAGGAAATGGCACGTCGTGGTTGACGCCGGGTGCGGAGCCACCTTCAGCCTTGCTCCAACAGTTCTGCAGGGTCTGGGGTGCAAAGTGACGGCGTTGAACGCGCAACCAGACGGATTGTTTCCAGCAAGAAGCCCTGAACCGAACGCCAAGTCTCTGACGAACCTCGCCGCGGTTGTGAAGACTCTCAGCACAGACGCTGGTTTGGCCTACGACGGTGACGGTGACAGAGTGGCCTTCATAGATGAGAAGGGCCATTTCGCGGATTTTGACCAAGTTCTGGCGGCATACGCCGCCTACGTTGTGAAGGAAAATGGCGGTGGGACGGTTGTGACGAGTGTAGAAGCTTCGATGGCCGTGGAAAAAATGGTTGAGAGGCAAGGGGGAAAGGTTGTTAGGACAAGGGTCGGCGACGTTTACATTGTGGAGCTGATGAAGAAGCGCAACGCGATATTCGGCGGCGAACCGTGTGGCGCGTGGATACATCCGCAACTCAACTATTGCCCAGACGGCATCCTTTCGTCAGCCCTGCTTCTGAAGGCATTAGAAGACGAGAACGAGAGCTTAGCTGAGTTTGTTGCCGAAACGCCCAAGTACCCAATTCTGAGACAGAACTTCAGCCTTAAGAATGACCTAAAAGAAAAAGCCGTGGAAAAAATCGGGGAACGTTTGAAGACTGTTTTTCAAACGTACCGGGAATTCTCGAAGGTTGACGGGGTTCGCTTGGTTCTTGAAAAAGGATGGCTCCTGGTCAGAGCTTCGGGAACGGAACCAGCCATAAGGCTGACGGTTGAAGGTGAATCGTTAAAAGCAGCAAGAGAGATAATGGAAAAAGGAGCGCAATCAATCAGGAACCTGCTGGGAAATGGTGACATATGAAAGCCGCAATCTTGGCCGCGGGAGAAGGCATCAGGCTTCAACCCATAACCGCATCCAGGCCCAAACAACTGATTAAGGTGGCTGGAAAACCGATACTCGAGCACTGCCTGAACGCATTGAAGAGGGCAGGGATAAGCGAAGCAGTTATAGTTGTCCACTTCATGGGAGAGGCGATTCGCCAATACTTCGGCGACGGTAAAGACTTCGGCATCAAGATTGAATACTCAGAACAGCAGGCAGTCCTTGGAACAGGCAACGCGGTAAGCGTTGTCGAACCTCACATGAGCGACGATTTTCTTCTAGTCAACGGTGACGTGTTGTTTGCCGCGGGAGCTTTGAAAACCGTTGTCGATCTGCATCAATCGGAGAAGCCTGCCACGACGATGGCCGTCGTGCAGGTTGAAAAACCGGAAAACTACGGCATTGTCGAGCTTGAAAACGGCAAGCATGTCAAGCGCATAGTGGAAAAGCCCAGTCGGGAAGAAGCCCCGACAAACTTGGCGAACGCGGGCATCTACGTTTTCTCAACAGAAATATTCGCCAAGATAAAACAAACCTCCGCCACGTCCAGGGGAGAATGGGAAATCCCAGACGCAGTCACGCTTATAATCAACGAAAAAAAACCGGTGCTAGGCGTCAACATAGCCAGTGAAGACTGGATTCACATAGGAAGACCATGGGACCTTCTCGAAGCGAACAGCTGGATATTGACTAGGATGAAACACAGATCTTTAGGGTTCATCGAAGATGGCGCTCACCTAGTAGGCCCCGTGACGGTTGCAGAAACTGCGCGCGTCCGTTCAGGTGCGTACGTGGTGGGACCAGCCTTCATAGACGAGGAAGCCGACATAGGGCCCAATTGTTACATCCGCCCGTGCACGAGCATCGGCAGAAAAGTAAGGGTGGGAAACGCCTGCGAAATCAAGAACAGCATAATAATGGACAACACGCACATAGGCCACCTTTCCTACGTTGGAGACAGCATAATAGGCGAGAGAGGCAACCTTGGCGCGGGCACGATAACCGCCAACTATCGACTTGACTCCGGCACAATCAAGATGATGGTCAAGGACAAACTCGTGGACAGCGGAAGAAAAAAGCTCGGAGCAGTCCTGGGGGACGACGTGAAAACAGGGATAAACGCGCTTCTCATGCCAGGCGTCAAGGTGGGAAACGACAGTTGGATAGGTCCAAACCTCATGGTTCAGAGAGATTTGCCGCCCAAGAGCAGGGCGTTTCTGAAGCAGGAAGTCGAAAAGAAGAACTGAGCCATTTTATTGCTGATTCTCCGAAAAAGATAAAAGCTGTGATACACTGATTTTGGTTCGAGACCATGAAAGAAGAGAAACTCGTCAAACTTTTGAAAGAATTGATTCGAAACTCCAGAAGAAGCGACAGAGAACTGGCAAAGACCCTGAGAGTGTCACAACCCACGGTTACTAGGAACAGAAAGCTCGCAGAAAGCTACGTGAGAAGCTACACAGTTGTCCCTGAGTTTCAGAAGATCGGATATGAAATCTTCGCGATAACCTTCGCGAAGGCAAAGACCTACGATAAGAAAGAGGTAGAAACGAAAATGGAGGCGCAGCGGAAATGGGTTATGCAACAACACAACGTCTTCTTTGCATCCGACGGAGAAGGCCTCGGAAAAGACGCTGTGATACTCTCCCTCCATAAGGACTACTCGAAATACTCCGATTTCATGCGGGAATACACCGTCAACTTCGCAGAGTTCATCAGCGACGTTCAATCATTCATCGTGAGCTTGAAGACAGGGATGATACTCAAACCGTTTGACCTAAAGTATCTAGCAGAAGACCTGTAGGCCGTCTTCGCCAAAAACCTTTCCAACCCCCCGATTCTTCTGAAACACTCGGTCTTCGACTTGTTGAACATCAACTCGACCGGTGCCCTTCGTAGCGTTCATAAAAACTGTTAGCATGCACCGCCAAGGGAGAATCGCTCGCTTCAGTCGTGAAACTGAAAAGAAAAAATCAGTAACGTGGCCACGCGGAAAATGCTGGAATTATCATTTTTAAATAGTTGTTTTGCAATGTCGTTAGGTAGAATGGGGGTTAAATGATTGTCTGTGGCGCAGAGGAAGTTCTTCACTGAGGTTTCAGCGTTGGCGGATAGACACGTTATTGTGGGAACGACTACCGGAAAGACGTTTACTGGAACACTGCTCGGCATTAACCCTGACAATTTGAGCCTTTGTCTCTCGGAAGCGAAGGATGAGGAGGGGAAGGCGCTGCACAGGGTTTTTCTGAATGGAAATGTTGTCGCCCAAATTTTGAGTGTTGAAAAACCCTTTGACTTGAAGGCCCTGGCTGATCGTCTTGAAAAGGTGTTTCCGACGATGGTCAAGCTCTACGAGGACAAGGGGTTCATTTGGGTCATGGACAAGGTTAAAGTGACGGAAAAGGGCGTGGTTGAAGGCTCAGGCCCGGCTGCTGAACGCGTGGAAAAGGTTTATTCGTCTTTCATCACTGAATCCAAGGGCAAGATTTAGATAAACCAGCGGAACTGTTGTTCCTCTTTCTTCTTTTCTGTTGCGACTGTTCTTATTAGGCCGAAGGATTCCAAGATTCTCTTGGTCTCTTCTGCAGCTTCGTCTAGTTTGGATAGGTCGACGTTCATGGTCAGGAACTTGTTCAGTGCTGTCAGCACGTACCGCGTGGCGTTTGCGTCTGGATACGTGCCCAACGTGTCCACTAAGAGCGAGAAGCCCTTGAAACCTTTGAGCTTAGCCAGGCCGACCGTGAGCCCGGCGATTCCGAATATTTGTCCAACCATTATCTTCGTTCCGAGGCCGAGGGCATCGTTCAACGTTTCATGGTCTGAAGCGGCAGTGTAAATCTGAGGCGTACCCTTAATCTCTTCCTGCCTGAACCCGCCCAAGGTCACGACATAGTGGCAGTCCAGCCCTTGAGCTACGTCCAAGATTTTGCCGCAGAGCTCGTACTGTCCCGAAGTTGTCAAAGCCTGCGTGTTGCCGTACCAGATTATCAGGTCGCGCCCACCGTTCTGGCTCTTGTAGTAGTACAGTTCGTTCATCGGACACCGCGCCCCACCGTTCTGCGTTGTGACCGCCAAGTCTTGGAAAGCCGAGGAGTGAACCTCGCCGAAACGTTCTGCCTTCAACTCGCGAATCAAGTGCAGAGCCGCGATGTTGGCTACGAAGCCTATTCCAGGCAGGCCTTCAATTAGAACAGGATTATGAAGCTTGGGTTTCTTGAAGATTTCAATTGCGCAGACCATTAGTTCCCCTTCTGATAGGGCAGGCAACGTAGTAGAAGGAAAAATGGTGATATAAGTGTGTTTGGCTGGGAAATGTGGGGCTAGGAGATTTCGACAAGTTTGGCTTTCTCAAGGTCTCGCAGAAACTTCAAAACGTTTTCAGGGTTGGTTTCGCTGTACTCCGCTGACACAGCCTTTGCAATCTCGTAGACGCTTCGTTTTCCATTAATGAAGTTCAACACTTCAGCCAACTTCTTGTCAAAATCCTCGTCTTTCTCGCGCACTTCTTCATACCACTCAAGCTCTTTCTCGCTCAGTGTTTTCTTCAGAACACTAGAATCAAGCGTGCCCTTGAAAAGTCGCTTTGGAACCACCCTGTGTTCCTTGTCCGGTTCTGCGTGTTCAGGATGGCTCGGAATAGTCAAATCCGATGTCTTAGCTATGAAACTCAGTGTCTCCTGGAGTCCTGTTAGTTCCCGGGTGGCTATGTCCACAATGTTTCTGCAGTGTTCACTCAGGGAAGCGTTCAGTTCAGGGCTTTCTCCGAGTCTTCTCACCGATTTGACCGCTTCCTGTTCACGCCACGCGAAATGTTCTATCCTGTTCCTGTGGTGAGAAGCTGTTCTCTCCAGTTCTCTGGCTAGTTCCTCAGGTTTGTCTCTAAGCTTCGGGTCTTGCCTCTTCTCGAACAGTTCTCCAACGGCTTCTCGCTTGGCCTCTTCGATCCTGACGATACCTTTGGAAGCGGTTTCGCTGGCAAGCTGAAACGCTGTTTCGGACGTGGCGTTTGCAAGAGTCAGAGTGGCATTTGTCACTATCCATCCGACTCTTTTCAGACTGTCCTCGCTCACTTTGTCAATGGTATCCATGCTTGTGTGATAGAACAAGTCTGGCCATTGAAGCAGCATTACGCACGGAACTCCTACCACTGAGTCGGTGAATTCTGCGTGGTCACTGCCGCCGCTGAAGGCCCCAGTTGCATAACGGAACGTGGATGACGAACCGAACGGAGAGGACGCATCGAATTCTTTGACAGACTCTTCCATGAAACGGAAGACTAGATCATTCAGATAAGATGGCAGTGAATCGGGGGTGCGGTCAAGGTTGAGCGTGGACTTGCAGAGTTCCTGGTTCTGACCCACCATGTCCAAGTTTATGCCCGCGACCAGCCTCGTGGGCAACTCCTCATGGCTGCAAAGGTAGCTTACCGAACCGAAAGTTTCGGGCACCCACAAGAAGCGTATCGTCCGAGCTGGGCGCTCAATCTTTCCTGATTCAATCAAGAGATTGATTGTTCTGGCAACCTCCAAGAGCAGACCGCTGCCAGAAGCATTATCGTTGGCGCTGGGTTTGGGGTGGCAGAGATGAGCGACTAGAAACACTTCCTCGTCGGGCTTCAACCCGCCTTGGATCGTTGCCGTTACCACGTCCAAGCTGCCTGGAAACAGTCGCGCTTCCACCTTGGCCTTGAGTTTCACCGGTTTTCCGCGTTTGAGCAGAGCCCGCAGCTGGTTTCCTTGCCGTTTACTTAGGGAGAAGCCGAACGTGAGCCTGTACAGCACTTCTGCGGTGGGCCATATGGACTGGTACGCGTGGGCGTCAGGAATGTCCAGGCTTTCTCGGACGTTGGGTATTTCGAGAGTAACCGAGTCGGTGATGACGCCGGCAGCTCCATACTTGTAAACGGCTTGTTCGTGAACAGATTTTGCCCTGCCCGTGGCTAGGACGAATTTGCCCTTCACGTCTTTTCCTTCATAATCGGTTGGCTTGGTTCCAACGCCGACGTCAACAAGCTCGGCCGTGATGCCCTCTGGGGGCGTTGCGTTACTGTAGGTGTGCAGGCTCTGAGGCGTGTCTTCGTAAGAGGCGAGGAGGCTTTCCTCAGGCGCTAGGAGTCGGAGCTCAG